>Ga0247774_1000255_pt1 | contig 25703 bp, 17 predicted proteins | sample UWRJL001104B6_FD_179933 | JGI IMG/M metagenome (GOLD analysis project Ga0247774, IMG submission 179933) | Plant litter microbial communities from Arlington Agricultural Research Station in Wisconsin, United States - UWRJ-L001-104B-6 | ecosystem: Environmental > Terrestrial > Plant litter >... | reverse complement strand
GGTGTCGGGAAAGGTGGTGAAGAAGATGGCGGTTCCGTGGGGGCCCAGGGGGTACGAGCCCAAGACGGCGGGGAGGAGGAAAGGCGAGAAAGGGATGAGGAATATTGTGAGTTGTTTGGCGTGGAGAGGAGACGGGTGGGGGGACCAGTTTTGCGTGGGAGGGACTTCGGGGGTTGTTACGGTTTTTGGGCAGGGGTAATGGTAATATATACCCTAGAGACTAGACTCAAGTGTCACTGGGATTTGAGCTCCGATGACATGTTATAGATGATCAAAGATGTTCCCTTTCGGTTCAGTGCCAGATTGTAAAGATGATCGAGATGGCGTATCAACATGTAATTTCTCTCATATTGAAGCTTTACGGCAAAGTAGTAGGTAGGTAGAGATGCACGGGCGTGCACAACTAGAAGCTGAATTGTCCGTCCCCGATTGTAGTGAAACCACCTTCTTTGAACGGTTCCACTCAATTGAAGCTGCACTAAAATTGCCTTGGTACAAGAACCTTCGTCATTTCAAGTAGCGAACCTGATTTGAATATGCCTAGGTTATTTTCCTGTATTCCATCACGAGCCTCTATCTATCTGTTGAGAACGCCGCTGTAACACGTCTTTTTTTCTTTAATCTCAAGATACGCTAATCTATGCCTTCATATTTTGCCTTGCTCTTTAATTTTCCCACAAGGTTTCTCAAAGACCATTTGTCCTTACGTTCGTACGTGCTTCTGAATTCATCCAGCAAGGCTGCTACCGCTCGTCCGTAAGGGGTCTCAATGCCGTTAACATCCACCGTGAGATTCTCTTTCCAAGCCCAATTGATCAAGTCTCTCGCGCTACATGTCTTCCTACAAAGGACGGGGAAAATATCCTCTCGTGTTGCTATTTCCAACAAATCCCTCATTAGGGACAACCCTTGGGCGGTCACTCTTCTCGTGTGATTCTTGTATTCGTTATCGTCCACCGTTGAAGCCCTTATGCACACCGCAGCGACTAAAGGGACACTTCCTTCCTCACTTAGTAGTAGATTTGGCATCGCAGTTGCTTTTTTATGAACATACGAGAAAATGCCGCATGAGCCTGCATATGCGACGAACGTCCACAATGCAAGTTTCGGTCCGCATCTGAACCTGTTCGGAGGCCTAGCGAGACTGGACCAGTGAGGTAGAGAATTTCGGAGGCGATCACCCCGTTCGCCCCGCTCCGTGCTATACCTAACAATTGGAAAAGAATACCCCGACCCATTAGCAGCTTGAAGGTAGATGAACGGGCCATCCGACCCCGTAGTCCCAAGCATTGCCACTTCGGTCAGGTTTCTATCCAATTGATCCAGCGCCATACTCACTCGTTCTTCTTGATATAGGCGCTTGGTTTGGTCGGCATGCTGGGGCATAACGTCTGCAGCATCGCAAGCAAATATCATATATTCGTCGAGAACGCGCTGAAACACAAGCTGACAGGCTATTGCAGTCCTGAATTTCTGGTCCGTCATTCTGACGGTCAGAGCCTGGAGGATACCAATTCTCGGATTGAAGTCGCCCGCCGTCAAACCGACCAGCTTCGGCCATATGGAGATGATCCAATCGTGAACACTCCGGTGCAGATAACTGACATTTCCATCATCTGAAATCTCTAGAAGGCCACGAGTCCGACTGCTAAGCCTTCGGACCATGGTCTTTCTCGTGTGCTTCATCTGTTCTTTCATTTGCGACCACCGCAAATGCAAAACGTTGTCTTCGTCAGCCAACCATAGCATCGCAAAGTTCCTGCTGCGATATATGGCCGCGAATGGGGAAGTTCGGACAATCTCGAATATCTGAATGAGCTGCGACGCATGAATAGCGAATGATGGTTTTACCTTGGCCCACAAGCTGTCGTATAATTTAGAGATGTCCGAAGGTAGCTGATCTACGGTGGCCCGCAAATCGGACAGCTTCCCTCCTTCTGTCAAACACTCTTCCAACTCTGATAGAACGACAGAAACCCAAAGAAAAACCCCCTCAGCTTTCTCTCGAATAAGTTCCTGAAGCCTATTAGCTTCTTCTAACCGAGCTTCGGATAGCTCGCGAAAGCCTTCGATAGATGACAGACGTTCGTGAATGACCAGATCAATGTCGGGCTGGGTGATGTCTTGCAACCTCAGACCGGGACCCCCTGAAAACGCATCCCTGAACACATTGTAAGGGCGGCTGCTCACGCAGATCTTGTGCCGTGGACTTCGTTGCAGAATGCGAACAAAGTCGAGGAGTAAACGGTAGTCACCGTCAAACTCGTCCAAGCCATCAATGAAAACACACAAGCTGAACTTGTCTCGCACGAGGCTCTCAAATGATGCGAAGGCCTCCAGTAGCTCCTCAAAAGTCCATTCTGGCGCTATGCCAATAGCATTTCGACCAAATACTTTGAAGAACGCCCATCGCCGCGCAAGGGCCTTTGGGAGCAGTTCTGGTACCTTACTGAGGTATTGGAAAAGTAAATCCCGAAGAAGACCGTCGTAGGACTTCTGGATCAAGGTGCCGGCGCTCCAGAAGTAGTAGGTAGCAATAAGGAGTGGCTTATCGGCCGCCCAGGAATCTAGATGTTGCAAGAGGCGAGCGTCCCTCGTGACATACTTCATTAACGTTGACTTTCCGGATCCCGGTTTTCCGGTAATCCAGTAAATGTCGCTGGACGGGCCAGAAAGCCACTCTGGAAAGTTATTCCACAATGGTGTTTTGTCGGAATTGATTCTGGGTGTCTCGTAAATCCATTGGAAAGTGGATTGATGCGCCTTTGGGATGCCTTCCATCCGACTTTCTGCGCCTTCGAATCGAAGTTGTCTGAGAACAGAAGTCGTTACGAACTCGTCTCTGATAGCATCATCATCAAATGAGGACGGCAGGTCTTGCTGAAAGTTGGTATGTCCGACGCCATCTCGGTCATCCTCAGTAAGGGTATCAACAGCCTCCAAGCACGAGCTGCGAGTTGTCTTCGCTCTCCAGATTGCTCGAATCAACCATTGGGTGTCCGGGCTATCTGCTGGGAACATCCCCTGAGCAAGGTTCCCAAGAGGTTGATCTTGAGATGACGTGGTCTCTTTCACACTTTTCAGACTATCAAATATCTCTGACTGTTGGCGCGACATTTGTTGGACCTCTCCACGAACACCTCTCATGTCCCCCCTAGTGACAATAATAATTCATTAGTGTTAGATTATCTACTTAGTCACCATATCATATAGAAAACGGGAATATCGTACCATACCACCGGTACCAGAGCCAGCACCAGCTCAGTCTTGATCGTGGAAAGTCGAATGGTATACTCATCAATTTTGTGCTGCTTCCACACTCGTTTCAGAGCGACACCAAATGTTTGAAACGGATTGTCATTTTGCACGGATTTCCTTCCCTTTGGCTGCTCCGATGACGGGACAGTCACTGATGGTCCTGGCCCAGAGAGTTTCATATGCTCAACGACGGCAAGCAGATCCGCGGCCGCCGAATTAGCATCGCGACAGAGTCGGTGGAGGGCTACCTGTTCTGGCAAAAGCCCCCGGTCCGAATGTGTCAGACTTCCAGATTTGTCCTTGATAGCACATGAAAGAGTACGGATGTCGTTTGCTAGAATACAAAGCTCGTCCACCCTATCGGGACCACCAAAGGACCGTCTGTACTTGAAAGCATGGACGGTTTCAGATACGAGTCGGCATCCGAAGTCAAGAAACTGAGTTATGGCTGTCGCAATGGTTAAGGCGCTGAATGGCTCCATATTCGGCAAGTAAACGAAAGTAAACGAAATTGATAGATTGATTCGGCGAAGCTTGAGCCAGCCTGGGTTGCGACCATACCGAATTTTGAGGTAGTTCAATTGGGTGGGGGGTTGCGCCATTCAAGTACATTGGGCACCGCAACGCTTTTGCTTCATGCCACCACGTGACTGGGAGTACGCCTGCAAATTCTATGACCTGAAAATTAGCGACTCTGCGCCTTCACGTCTCTAGGTCGTGAGTCGTGATGCATCAGAGCCTGCCTTGTCGAGAACCGATAGTTGGTGGAGGAAAATAATTGGATGGTACCTGAATACAATTAGCAAATATAAATATAGTAATTCCAATTTTTTTTTGAAATGGCCCTCGGATGATTTGATTCTTTTCCTGGGTATAATCACAACGAAGGCAACACTACGGTACCGTGTGCCATTTCGCTGGTCCACGACAAAGTTACAACCAATTCCCTCATTCACTTTCATCATTTTCCTCTTCCTCCTCTTCCTCGCTCTTTCTTCTCTTCCTTTTCCCTGAAACCTCTTCTCCCTCCCCCTTCCTCACAAAAATATAACTCCTTGCCAACCTATCTTCGCCTTTCCACCCACCTCCCACTTCTCCTTTCCGACTCTTCACAACCCCCATCGTCCTCGCATGATGATACCCCGGATACGCCTCCGGCTGAAACCGAAAACTCCTCTGCACCGCAAGTCCGCAATGGCGGCCCAGATCCTTGACGTTCCACAGCGTGTACGGTTCGCCCTCAAAGAGAGTCACGACAATGGTACCCCCCGGACGCAAGCTGCGCTCGGCGGACCGGAAGAACCCGACCAGCAGCTCCTGGTTGTAGCGCACCTGGCGATTTACGTCGGTCGACTTGCCTCCCACGTGGGGGAAGTTGAAGAATATGCGGTCCATGAGGGGTTGCCGGGTAGAGCGGTGGAGGAAGGCGGTCATTTTGGTGGCGTCAACATTGTAGAGGATGCGGTGGCCCAGGGCGTTGTTGTGGCCCTTGGGTTTTGCTGGTGGTTTGGCGCTTGGAGCAACGGGCTTTTTGATCTCTTCCAACTTTTCCTCTTCCTCTTCAGCTTCTACCCGTCCTTCGCTTGTTTCATCTCCCCTGTGTTCACTCTCGTTCTTTGCTGTCATTCGAGGGTCATCAGAGAGGCTAGGGGTTGGACTTGGGCCCTCAATAATCGCAATGTTCGCCTGAGCGTGAGGGTATTTCTCTAGTAACTCCTCCGTGGACCTCTCTAGAACGGTCGCTGTCACGTTGCGGCACTTGTGATGCCGAACCAGGCTCGCCGCGAACGAAAGGTCGCCCTCGCCAACGAGGAGGATCCGATCGTCTGGCGAAAACGGGATGGTGGGTCGTTGGGTTGGAGGTAGTGGTTCTGCCTTCTTGCCATTCCCGGCTCTGGGCGATGCTCCAGACTTTTGCTTCTGATTATCCCCCTGAGGCGGTCCTCCTCTTCGCTTTCCTTGCGCGAGGGCCGGGTGGCGGGAAAGTTTCCGCTTTTTCCCCATCATATCTTAGAGGCAGCTGCTTGGCCAACGACGGGGGCAGAAAATTGAGGAAAAGTTGAAATTTTTAGGGTTCGGGCGGGTTCATAGTCCAAGGCTTGAGCCGACTGGCATTGCCAGCTGGGCACAGCCGTAGCATACTTGCCTCTCAGTGTATCTGAACAGCCGCCGCCCCCTCCAGTTGGCTGGAAAAATTTCATACTTGCAGCGAGGCTGATGAAGTTCTCTCCGCCACCAACTTCATATTCACCCTCATGCAATGGCGCAGCCAGCACCGCAGCAAGTGCTCGTCGAGTTTACGACATCGAATCCTTCAGATGCACTCCAGCTCCCGCCAGAAAAGACAGAGGTTCTTGTCCAATCCGGTGAGTTAATATGCGGTGCTGAGCTTGATTTCAGTATAAGCCTGATATCATACCGCGGAACTTGCCATGTCTCTCATGTTGCTAATCAATCGAAATAGACATAACGCGCAAAGACTTAAGTAAAGTTCTAAATAGCGAGGGCTTTCTAAACAGTGCGCGCTACGTCACATTCGAATTCAAGGTTGTGACCCTAGGCGGTGGCTTCATTCGGACTACTCTCGCTGATTATGTGAGGCGGGCGGGCGGGACAATCTCAGAAGGGACCCCCATAACGCTGGAGTATGTCCCAGCTATTCGACCACCGGCATACGAGCAGTCCTTTAAGCAGGATGAATGGATCTGCGATGTCGACCTACAGGCGTCCATTTCTGGATATGAGCCTCGGTGCTTGACCACATGCTACGACAAAATCGTGCGCATCTGGGACCATAAGGGCAGCCTCGTCGCCGAGAGTCCTAGTGAGGCGAACGGCGGGCTCAGCAAGCGGCCCAATACGGGCAAGTGGCTGTCGCCGACGCGCATCGCCGCAGGCGGCCTGGGCGGCAAAATCGTCATCTTCGACTGTTCTGGACCGCAGGCCAGCAGCAACGAAAAGAAGGGCAAAATCAAGCCTGTATTCGAGCTCGAAGGGCATACGCGCATGATCAACGACCTATCGACCCACCAAGCCACGAACCGCATTCTCACAGCTTCTAGAGACGGCCACATCGGTCTCTGGGCCGGCGATCTTGAGTCTAGCCCGGATGCCCCTGTTAGGCGGATAAGCGGAAACCGACCCGCCACTAAGCGCACCAGGCCGTCCGTCAGCCTGCCTGTAAAAGGACCGCTTTCGCTCATCAAGGTCTCCAAAGAGGAGGAGGCTATCCACCAGGCCATTTTCCACCCTCACGACCCTACCGTCGCGTACACGGTCGGCAGGGATAACGGCATGGACAGCAGTCTTCACACCGTCGACCTGACTACGCAGAAGATCGTCATGACGCCATTTTCCGGCTGGGACACTCTCACCTCCATAGCCCCACTGACCGGCAACGGCTCCTCGTCGGCCCTCCTCGCCGTCGGGACGACAGCCGACTGTTCCGTCAAGATCGTCGACCCCCGTGTTTCCACGTCCGAAACCCCCCAAAAGAGCGCCGTCATGACGCTCAAGGGCCACAAGAACCGCGTCGTATCGGTTGCCGGATCGCCGACCGTCGACTGGGCCCTGGTTTCCGGCTCGTGGGACTCGAAATGCATGGTTTGGGACCTCCGCGGCCGGGGCAGCCTCAGCATCGGCGGCGCGCAGACGGCAGAAGGCGAGGAAATTGGGGGGGGCGCCGGGAACGGCTTCAAAAAGTGGACGATTCCGAGGGAACACCTAAAGGGCAAGAAGGTTGTTCCATATGATAGCAAGAACATGGTGCTTCGAGTACGGTGGCACAGGGACTGGGGCATTGTCAGCAGCGGCCAGACGGGACCGGAAGGCAGGGATGGGCTTTTGCAGATTAACAGCTGTGAGGTAAATGAATATTAGAATTGATATACGCGGTGGAAAATAAATACGACCCCTGGGTTGTAATTCTTCTCCATTTTTTCTCATCGTTGGTCTTTACGTCTTTACTTCCCCTTCTTATTTACGCATTTTGACCCTTATCTTCCGACTCTGGCAACGCTCGATATTAACCTAAACTCTCCCTCAGGGTATATCAGCTACCGTATCTGACTACATCTCATAGGCTATATGGTCTAGACCTGGACCACCCAGTACCGCAAACGGGAGACAACCATTTTGATCCCTTTCTAACTTTGCGAAATGTATACTGTTTGAGCGGCCTAGCCCAGAGGACCAAGCTTCCCTGCTTTATATAGCAAGCGGGGGCCGAGTAGATTGGTCCGACTTCAATCACGTTTAGGGGAGCTATCTCCTATTCCCTCATAAAGTTGCGAGTATCTATCCGGCTGGTGGGTTTGTGACTATCGAGTTCAAAAGATGGCCGTGGATGGCCGAGGGGATGCGTCTCTTAGTGGAGAATTTAAATATCTCAGCCTTCTCAGCATCAATCCGTAGATCTTACATGCACGCCAGAGGAGAAAATGTAACTTGAAAAAGATCATGAAGTCGTCGATTGAGAGTCCAAGCTTTTGCACTTTGCCAAGGTGCAAAAGGAGCTCCTAATCGCTACCAAAGTAATAGTATTGTACACAGCCAGTAGCAGGCAGCTCTTGCAAAAATGAAAGAGCAAAGTTACTCCTTTCCCTCAACATCCACTTTTGGTACAAAAAGGTGATCCGGATAGAAATATCCAGAGCTATGCCAAACATGAAAGCAAAATCCAACACCGTTTCCTTCCCAGAGCCGAATGTTTTCCCCGAAAATAAGGCGCCTCGACCATGCAAAAAATCCTGTCATCAGGAGGGCTCTTCCCTCTTCCGGATCACGAATTATTTCCCATTTCTCCACAACACGATTGTCGGATGTAGCTCCCTCATCCACATAGCCACTCCGCAAATACGCACCACCGAGCCGTCCGGTCGGCCAAGACCAGCCCCCTCCACACACCCTTCTCTGAGCACTTGATGATAGTCTCCCACGTGCCGCCGTCGCTCGTCTCCTCGTCGGTGCCCACACCCCGCTGCCCTCCGATGCTGACACCTTTGCGGTCTTCCTTCCGCATGAGCCGCAAGATCTTGCCGCCAGGGGTCTGTATCGCCAGCTTAGCCGGCTTCTTGCCGCCCGGATACCCAGAGTTGCTCGAGGCGCTCGGGTTGGATCCGCTGGCACTCGAGGCCGTCATGCTCATGGCCGATCCGGGACGGGCGAACGGGATCGGGCTCGTCCCTCCGGGGTTTGATGACGGTGTGAGGGCCGAGCTTCCGGAGCTTGGGTGCTGGCGAATGGCAAAGACGAAGGTATTGTTGATGGCGAGCCGATAGCACTGGGGCTGCACGACGTAAATGTCATGGCGCTGGGCGTGTGGGGTTGGGTGCCGCGTGACGAAATCGTACGGGGGATTCTCCCCCGTGTGGGTGATGGGCAGAGCAAATGCGAGTGGATGCGGGATGTCCTTGATGCTGTGCATCAATCCTCTCTTGCCGGCATATATCTTGAGTGTTCCTTGGCCATCATCCCCGGGGAGCAGCGCCTTGACCGTGTATCGCTTGGCGCCACCGTACCATTCCGCCTGGGCCAGGGCACGCTTCCTGACAACATCACCACTTTCAAAGAAATCGCCGTCGGAGTCCCGCGAGTAGGCGCGAACTTCCACCTCAGCAGCCACTTCGACGTCGGCCGGCACGTTGAACTTGATGTGTACCATCTCCAGGTCTTCTATCCGGGTGAGAGCCGAGCTGTAGTCTACCATCTCCAGCATGTTGCGGAAGAAAGGGGGGCACGCGCATGGCAAGTTGAGCAGAATCTCGTGTGCCACCGGAGGGCAGATGTGCTGCTGCCGATGGTGCTCGGGAATGTGTGTCCAGCAGACCTCGATGGGTCGGGCGAGGAACCACCAAGAGTCGGCCATAGAGCTGCCCACCGAGGAGTACAGCGACCGCCGGGGATTGGAGGGAGCTGCTAGGGCGCAATCCATGATTCTCCACTCGCCATCAACAGCGACGGCGTTCCACCAGTGGTTCGATCTGGGCATGATGCCCATCTCAGGAATTTCGCCTGGCGTCTTCAGATAGCCTCGAACGACTTCGCACTGAAGGCCTACGGCGCCACACATTTCCGCAACCAAAACTGCCATCTCCTCGGCACAGCCTCGATTTGTCTGGATGACTCTCCTAGTGTCAATCTCGCCTTCAAAGTCCTCTTCCCAGCAAATCTTCTCGGCAACCCAAGTGAAAATAGAACGGAGGCGCTGAACATCGCTTCGGTACGGCCGGCACACATACGTAGTCGCTAGCGTGATAGATGTTGTCAAGGGAGGAAGGTTACTAATGAATCGGGAATTCTTGTCCACCTGGCTGAGATTGATGGCTTGGTAGTTTGTCGGCTCATGAACGGGCATTCCGTCTACCCCCTCATCCCCATCGATGCTTTCAAAGAGTTCGTCCGGAGCGTTCAGTGCGGGGTAGTCTAGCATTTGAGCGCGGTCGTGCCGCTCCATCCTCTCGTGGCGACTCAGCGTGTTGGACCGATTGACATCTCTCCGAACCTGAACCCAGTCGACGGCATTGCCCAATCCCATTTCACGAGCTGCGTCTCTCCCGGCCGACGGGCTGGTGAGCTGTGGGGTGCTGCTCATAGCTGACATGTTAGAGGCGATGGACGTCAATCCTGATGGAAGGGACTTGTTCAGGGGAGACGCCTTGGCCGAGCTGCCCGAACTTCCGAGGTTACTTCTTCCGCTAGCCACACCCGTCTTGGCCGAGTCCAGTATCTTTTTGAATATGCTTCTCTTTGGCGGTTTCGGCGCTACCAGGCCGCCAAGTCCGGAACTATCGTCGTGGAATCCAATCTGGGACTGCGATCGCGGAGGCCCTGATGCATGGCTACTGTGGTACGTAACCCCGGTAAATGGCGTCTCGGGGCGGTCCTGGTCCAAATCCCGCATGCCCAGGGCGGACTGCGCTCGCTGTTGCTTCCTGGCAAGGCTGCCGGCGCTCGTGGCGCTGATGGCTCCCGCCGACGCCCCGCTCATAAGGCTCCGGTCGCTGCTCTGCGTAGTCGTCGTAACTGTGCTGCGGTTCCCAGAAGAGGCACTCGTCGAGTTAGTCTTGGTCGTAAAGGTGCGTCCAATCATGCCTCGGCCCACCTCATAAGCCGACTTCCGATGTCGTAGCTTCCGTTCTGGAATCATGGGTCCGTGTCCATTCATGTCGATGGCTGCCATTGCCATTGATGATTTCGGCCGGTCAAACGGATTAGGGGATTTCGGGGGTGGCGCTGGCGCTGGCGGGTCCTCTACATCTGTTAGAACTGCTGAGCTCTGGTGCTGGTGCTGGTGCATCCGCTGGAATTCCCGCTCCATCCTCTCCACGTAATTACTAAGCTGAGGCAGTGGCTTGCTCGGATCCCTGTGGCCATTTTGGTACGGCTGCTCTTGCGATGAGTCTTCGCCGCCGAACGTTTCGTAGCCCGAATCTGCATGAGAGATGCCCATGGATGTTTGCGGACGAGCCATTGCTTTTCTTCGAGACCTGTGTGAGACCATATCAAAACACTCGGGCGACCAAGGGTCGAGAGGCGGGCTTGGCGATTTTGCTTCCCGAGACATGCCAAGGGCGTCTAGCTGTTCGATGACACCATCCATTGCTTCGCGGAGTGGCGAAGGCGTCATGTGGCTACCCGCCGGCGACGGAGGGCACGGCGAAGGTTGACGCGAATGATGAAACTGGGACTGCTGTTGGCGAGCATCATATGAGAGCTGAGAGCCATGTCGAGATAGCGGATGCGCATCGTACGAAGCATGAGAACCGTTGCGGACCATGTCGACCCTTCGATTTTCGAATGAAGCATGGGAACCGTGTCGAGGAATTTCAGGCGGCTGTTGGTAGCGCTGGTCGAACGAAGCATGTGAGCCTTGGCGCGGGCCGTCGGGGTATCGTGGATCATACGACGCCGTAGAACCGTGACGCAGCATCATCTCGGCATGTCGAGGATCGTAGGACGCGTTCGACCCATGGCGGGACAAATCAGCATGTCGGGGATCATATGAGGCATGTGAACCCTGGCGGGCTACGTGTCGATGCGGTGGAGGTGCAGGAGGTGGTGTGGCTCCTCTTTCAAAGGCAGGCTGCTGATACTGATGTGGCTGACGATGGTTGAAGGACGGCGCAGGTGAAACGGCCCGTGAGCCATAACCGTGGGCCACGGGCGGCGCCGGCGAAGGAGCCCTCCCGAAGCTGTCCCTCTGTTGCTGCCGATGGAAATTGGCAGAATTGTCCCTGGACGGTCTTTGCGGCGTTTCTTGATAGGTGATGGGCGTCTTGGCCTGAGTGTAGTGTGGTGCTTTTGCGTACGCCTCGAACGGTTTTCTGAACGTCTTAGTTTTTTGAGGTGTGTTCTTGGGACTTGGCGTATTTCCTGTTGGGAGAGGACTCGCGGATCGGCTCATGGGGCGAAAGTCATCAGGGAGAACCTCGACAAAGTTTGACGGGAAGGCGCCGACAGTTCTTCTGTCTCGGTAGAGTCGTCCTGTCCACCATGACCCATCGCCAGCGTTGAGGCATTCTATTAAGTCGCCTTCGATGAAGCCAAGATCTCGTTTTGACTACGGCCGAAAGCAAACGGCATCAGCAATTGGCCTCACGCAGATAATATTCATTGTTATACGATACCTCTCCTCCCCAAGAATAAACGGCTCTACACCAGCACGGAAACCGCGTTGGGAGAGGCGGTGGTGCCAGTGCCATGGCCGATAATCTGTGTACCGGACCAAAACAGGAGAATTTGAGCGCCTTCACGGGCGCAGAACACGTCTTTCAAGCCGTTGCGGATTAGTTTGGCGATGTGGGACAGCTTCGTAGTTCTTTTTGCGACGATGTAAATAAAAAGATGAAGAGCCCTCCCTTCGGTCGTGTCTGCGAGATGTTGCCCAGGGAAAGCCAAATTATCCGTGGCTCCGTAATAGCGGAAGGGGAGATATCAGACTAGCTACCTTCGATCACTTTCGGAGGAAGATAAAGATGGCAAGGTGGATGGAACACAGACAATGCTTTTTTCGGGCAAAAGAACCGTGGTGGAAGTTGGACCTCTGAAGACCCACCAGGTGCCTTGGATTGGTCGGAGCTGGGTTCCCGATTTTCTTGCAAAACAGAGGGGCACCCGCTAGTTGTTGGGGCAACCAGCTGCCAGCCGCATCGCCTTACGGATACTCCGTATACTAGCTGGGAATACGAGTCGTACGACCTTGACTTTCGCAAAGGTTTTGTGAGTGGCAGAGTCACGAAACATTTACCCTTTCATTCCTGAGCTTATCAGAGTGGTGATATCTCATTTTTGTGACTTTCATCGGTCCGAATTAGGCTTCTCACATCTGGCTAGATGTTAGCTGGACATTTGCAGAGGCAGCTAGATAGATCCTTGATATGTTAACGGTACCTGTCTACATAACTTTTGTCGTCAATGAAGGAACGGAGATAATCCACTTAACATGAATCTGGCTGCCATGGTAATGATGTTTTTGTAAGCAAGGGAGAGCAACAGGTGGAAATGATCTTCTGAGCCAATGGCATTTCATGCACAGTGCAGTTCCAGTCCCTCGGGGCAGCATTCGTCTAACCTGCAGGTGGGCCGCTCTAGAGACTTCGCATTGCAGCAAGACTAAAAATCCCGCGACAGCTTGCGAAACAAAGTCATCACTGTCTCTTGCATCCATTTGCTTTTTTCTGCTTTCGTGCATTCAATGCCAAAAAATTATTCTTTGCAGTGGTTCAAAAAGAAGCATATTCTATGACAAGTGTATTATCATCAGTTCGTAGCGACCTGCTCGAGCTCCGTTTCCCCGCCAGATTGCCACCAACGGTCCAAAGACCGAGCTAATGTCCCAAAACGGACAGAAAGTAAACAAAGGGTCTAAGCTTCCACACCTTCATCCGTCGAATTCAGCCCATCGAGCCAACCCGAAACCCCGTCACCCGCCGCTAAAACATCCCCCCAGACAACGCAGCGTCGAGCGTCTCAGTGGAAGAGACACAGCGGCGCAACTTTGATTAATTATTCCTTGGGCCCCGAAAACTGGTCTCCCAATCTAGACCTCGATTCTTCACGAACTTTTTGTCCTCTGCGAAGTGCTCACCCTTTGCGACAGGATTCCCCCAGGTGTCTGCTGGTCCTTCCGGCTGTTTGTCTTGAGACTCAACTTCGTCACTCTCTTGCTGCACCCTCGTCTCTTGATAGCCGAAAACCGTCGTTGGACCAGCCGCGACCACTTGTTGATCGCATCTCCCTGCAGCAGGAGGCGCAAGATCTGATACCACACTACCTATATTCACTCCTTTGTATGAGTCTTTGTTAGGATAGCCTCATCGGACAGGCAGGCAGCATGGCAGACGAAGGTGTTGCCGAGCACTATCAAGTCCAGGAGGAGCTTGGCCGTAAGTCTCACTTCTAGATCTCGAACTCCAGGCTGTTCCCGACTAACATCAAGGCAGGTGGAAGTTTTGGCGTCGTCTACAAGGCTATTGAGAAGGCTACAGGTGAAACTGTCGCCATCAAACATGTTCGTTCAACCTCTGTCACCAGCCCAAAACCCGCATGTCTTTCTCCCAGCGGCAGTCCTTGCTAATGTTTGACTTCCAACAGATCGACCTCGAATCAAGCGATGATGACATCCAAGAAATTCAGGGCGAGATTGCCGTTCTTAGCACATGCGCGAGCACATTTGTCACACAATACAAAGGATGCTTCCTCAGAGGCCATAAGCTATGGATCGTGATGGAGTACCTGGGCGGCGGCTCCTGTCTCGATTTGGTATGCGACTTCATCCCATTACCATCTATCTGTAGAATTTCCTTACTGACCAGACCCAGTTGAAACCAGGAAACTTCTCCGAGGCGCATATTGCTATCATCTGCCGAGAACTCCTCCGTGGCCTCGAATACCTCCACGCCGAAGGAAAGATTCATCGAGACATCAAAGCTGCAAATGTCTTACTCTCCGAGTCTGGCAAAGTCAAGCTGGCCGACTTTGGCGTCGCAGCTCAGCTTACCAACATCAAATCCCAGCGAAATACGTTTGTTGGAACACCGTTCTGGATGGCTCCCGAAGTTATCCAGCAGGATGGATACGGCTACAAGGCCGACATCTGGTCTTTGGGCATAACTGCCATCGAGATGGCCAGGGGAGAGCCGCCACTTGCCAGCATTCACCCTATGAAGGTCCTGTTCCAAATCCCGAAGAATGATCCACCTACGTTGGAAGGAAGCTTCAGCAGGGACTTCAAGGACTTTGTGGCGCGATGCCTGGTGAAGGATGCAGAGCAGCGGCCTTCGGCCAAGGATCTCCTCCGACACAGATTCATTCGAAATGCCGGAAAGGTGGAGAGCCTTCAGGAGCTCATTGCCCTGAAGAAGAAATACGACATCAACCAGACACGGAAGTCTTATCCCGTCTTCTATCAGGAGACTCTTCAGACCATGTCGCCCAAAGACGAAGCAGATGAATGGACCTTCGATACTGTCAAGTCTATTGCTTTGCCGGCGGCTCCAACATCCCCAAACATACAATTGCCGAAGCGACCGACGGCCGCAATGAGGACACGAAAACCATCCTCAGTCTTTACTTTGGAGGATGGAATGCGCCGGTTGGATGTCAAGGACGGCCCGCTCCAGCCATCCTCTCCGGCGGCGGGCACTGTTCGACGATCGACCGTACGCCGCCAGCCATCGTCTGCAGCTCAGTCCCAACATCACGGCGGCTCTCCACGAGGCACTGTTGCGAGGCGTCCTCCGCTACAGCCCGATATGTCGTTCGGAAATTCAGGCTCAACCATGCGTCTCTTCCGCCGAGTTCCGTCGGACAGCTCGAATTCTGGTCAGATTGGCCATCTGTCCTCCTCTCCCGATGACACGACCGTCTGGAACGAAAACCGGCCCCCGCCTATGACCACTCCCGTTGAAGCTACTAGCAAGGAGGCAATTATGGGGCGAAGGCTGTTTGCCAAAGCTATCGATCCCGCGTTAACGGAGCTCCACGCCCAGACATCTGCGATGCCGAAGCGTGAGGCGTTGGCAAAGCTCTCGGATGCCTTGTCCTTGCTCGACACCGTCGACCCTGAAGGGGCCTATCACCTCATTCAGAACATGGTAGCTGCCATGGCCCAAGACACTAAGCTCAGCAATGCATTCCTCGGCAGTGCCTCCTTGAAGGGGGCGTCGGCTGGAACGCCGCAAGGAACTGTCATTGTCAAAAACATCTCGACTCCGACCGCCCAGCAGAGCCCGAGCAAGCTGGTGCTTTCCCAAGCGAATCCACACCTCAAGAGCCACCGACGACGACGGACGGAAACGCCCGTTCCGGAGTTTTCCGAGAAGGAGAGGGAGAGGAGCAATTTAGAGGCGAAGTATCCTGGCAGTGAGCCGAAGCCTGGCATGGAGCATTGCAGTCAGCTTTCCGACGTTTTATACGGGCGATGGGTTGATGGGCTCCGCATCCGCTGGCCAGCCGTCTGAGCGGCTCCGTCGACTTTGCGATGGAAGGCTGTATATGACGATGGATCGTCACTGCATGCGACACGAGGAAGGAAGGAGTCGACATTGTACCCATTACCTGTACGACCAAGTGTGGAAAATAACAAAACTGAAGGTGATGGTAAGATTGAGAATACGATACTGAGAAGACCCAGAAGGGTACGTATTTGCATTGCATCGGATCTGGCCAGAATATTGGTTTGTTTTCTGGGCAACCTGCATGAAGGGGGAGAGATATATGCATAATGTCTTTAAAGGGGTCGTTGCCATGGTTGTTCTCCGCGAAGCATCAGCATGGTCTTGTCCTCTTTGATGAAACTCACGATCATGTCTTCACGGCCGTTTCCGTCCCATAGCTTGCGAGGTTTTTGTTTGCTTGCGGCGGCATGGTACGGCTGGCTTCGACATGGGGCGTTTAGGAACTTGTTAGATAGAGAATTTGCCCTGAAATAGACTCTGTGACAGTATTTTGAGTTTGCTCCTCCAATTTTCTGGTGGCGACTATTCCCTCTTTAGCGGCGCTATCCTTCGTAGTAGTGTTAGGGTTTCTTCAATTGAACATGTTCAAGTTCAAAAAGTCGGTGTAGAGTTCGTTATAGGGAATATATTTAACGGCTGCGAAGCGAAGTACGAAGAGACGCGACGAGACGGCTTATTGAAGCCGACGCGGGCACTATTATGATGCAGTACCAAATTCCCAAGGCCTAGAGGTAAGCTGTTTGCTATGATACTCAAAACATGAAGGTGGAGAACATATGATACTAATTTGATAATGACAATCGAGAATTAGGACTTTCTCTCAGCCTCCTTTCTCTCCGCCATTCTCCACTCTCTCAACCAAATCCCATATTCAAATCCAGCAGCGGAGTTCGCTTCGAAATCTGGTTCTTTCCATTACATATATCACGACGTAGTTTCGGCTACTGCTTCCCCAGTCGCCTGCGGCGGCGGCGATGTTGGTTTGCCGATAGAAAGCTTGATCCTCCAATTAATAAACTCATCGGTCAAAATCTCCCCGTGTCCCTGGCTCTCCACCTTAAACACCTCGATGTTCGGCGAGCCCGCTGCTCTCCTGATCCGCCACAGGCCGTCATCGGTGATTGTTGTTCGGAGCCCTGACGAGTTTAATTCCGTCGCAGATTAGCCAAGGGCGTGCTCTATCCAACACCCGTTACGGCTGCGATCGATGCGGTAAACGAAAAGTCGAACGACTTACACTCCAGAAATTCAGCCGCAAAGTTGACGCACATGTTGGCATTCCAGCTCGGTCTTGGGTCCCGCGCTACCGTGTCGGGGATGCGCTCCGTCTCGAGCTCGTCCACACGCTGCAGGATGCCCTCCCTGGACCGAAAGCCGACGACGATTTTGGGAACGCCGAGTAGGAAGGATTGGATCCAGAACTTCATGAGCTTGCGGTGGTAGGCCTCAACGTCGCGGTCATTGCGGACCTCGGCCGTCGTCTTAAGCTCGACCCAGTGGATGGGGGCGCCGGGCTTTGGGGGTTTGGAGTCCCAGACTGATTATGAGAATAGGGTGGGGCTATGGTTAGATTGATTTTTGGCATGAGATAGGTGATGGGGCAATTTGGGAAGTGTGATAGAATCGAGGCTGGGGAGGGAATCGTATGGGGCGGGAAGAAGAAGGACAGGATAAGGAAAGGAGAGGAGGTAATTCCACTAACTCGCATCCACTTCGCCTCCTAGGCACATGATAGTGCTGCCGATGCCTGTTCGTACAACCGAGCAGTACTGCGCTTTGTTGCTGACGACTTCTTCGTGGCGGCCTTCGATGTATTCTCGTGATGTCTCGCCCCATGGCCGTGGTATTGTGGACAGGGTTTCAAATTTGTACCCTGCGCCGATATTAGAGATTTTCCGCGGTCGTTTACGACATAGAGATAAAAAGGGAATAAATACCCCAGTAGGACATGACATCAGGGCTGATAGGACCCCGTCGTCTTTGCGATTCTTGTTGTCTGCGACTTTCCATCTTAAAGGCGTTATGCTCTTCAATATATCTGCATGGTGGTTAAGATCCGTCTTCATTGAGTGTGCCAACAGAGACGGCTATCTGAGGATATGGGAGGGTGTCAATAAGCGTACAGGCAATCCTTTACACGTTGCATCAGGTCAGTTTGAAATCAAACTATAGGGGTAGAAATTGCACACTTCAAATAACGTGACGTTCATCTCGAACCTTGTCAATCCGTCAGTAGTCGAGTCTTGAGTCCTCAAATGGAGAAAACGGGGGCAGAAACCCATCTCTATTTTCAAACGGAGCCGCTAGTATCTAGTCCCTATTAGCTGACCGCCACCAGCACGACGATGAGCAAGAACCATAAGCCCTTTAGGCCCAGGCATATCGACCGTCGTCCAAGGCTGAGTATGCGATGCCCGTGACACAGAGATGACAGAAACGGGAGGGGGGAGGTAGAAAAGGAACATGCATGTCCTCACCTTGGTCATCATCCCCCGCCACGTAACAACCTGCGCATCGATCCTCTTCCCTGTCGTCCCCTCATGGCTGATAATCGTCCTTAACAAAGCCACTAAATGCTCGTCGCCCGAGTCATCAAGCTTGTCAAAAGTGTCGAACCCAGCCGAGAGGTCAACACCAAGCTCAGGCGGGTAGTACCACCTCAGACTCGAGTCACCGCTTTGGAACTCATGTTTGTCATCGTAGGAGAAGCAAGCAAACTCCTAGTTTGGGCAAACCATGCGTTTGTCAGTCGAAGGCACTTACGGCTCTCATGGGAGAAGCTTGAAGAGGGCATAAGAGAAAGATGAGAGCACGCCGAGCGAACAAGAAAGCCAAACCTTGGGTCTTTTCACAGCCTTACTATCCCCCGCAAATCGCCCAATCGGCTGCACCGGAAAACTCGCCGTCATGGTGTCTAAAGCTCGGTGTTGATGAAAGGGGTTTTTTAAAAAAAAAAAAAAAAGTCGTTAGGTGCCTGTCAACTAAACTTACCCCGCAGACCCTGACGCGAAACGAAAGACAGTGGGGCTCCCCACGACCGACGGAATGGGGGCCGACGAAACTGCGGCTCTTCCAACACTGGCTAGCCTCTTGTTTTCAGCTTGGCATGTGCTACGAGGCTAGGTTCCTCCCACTCGACATGGAGGGATGGCGAATGGGCAGCTGAAAAACACGAGGCGAATGGACCAAAAAAGTCTCCACAAAAATGCACGCGTCCCAACTTCGTGACGTCGTACATGCAAGGTCCGATTCGCTGTCTTCTTAATGGGCGGTTATGGGGCGCGTGCGATACCGTGTCACAGCACACATGGCCTGAGGTCACATTCACACCGATACGAACAGCCCGTCTGAATGATGGTTACACTGATTAAGACGTAGTCCCTCAGCAAATGTTTTCTTGCTGCTAGGGATCCCTCACAATTATAGCTCCTATGTACTGATCATGATAGCGGCCATGCCTCTATCGTCTGGACTTCGGTTGGCACTGCTAACCAAAAACACCCCCATCCAGAACAACTTCTCTCTTGCCATTGCCTGTCCTGTCCCTTCCCTCGTCGGGGAGGACGCCTTCAAATCAAACACTAAAGCCTACTGTATGTGTGTATGTATGTATGTATGCCTTGGCCCCATTTCGGCCGTTATGCGTGGTAGCAAATGATGTGCCCTCTTCCCCGTTGATTGAGACGCCGTAAACCTCATATTTTGCATGCTCGGAGAGTCGCCTGTTCATATGAACTTTGGACCCGATAATAAAACGGTGGGAATCAGATCTCGATCGTCTTCATTGTGTCGTCTGCCTGCTCTGGCTGCTTGCCATTCATCTTCACCGCCACAGACGCCTCAATCTCTTTTCCCTTCACCGCCGGACTCGGCTCACACCGCGTGAGGGCAGCTAGCCGAGGGGAAGCGTCGTCCTCACTTTGGTGCGGAGTCTCGACCTCGACCAGCTTTGGCGGCTTCAGACCCAGACCAACCGTTTGCAGAGGCGGAGGGCTTGCAGCTTCTTCGGTGACTCGTGAGAGCGGACTCGGCTTTCCAAGCGCGGGCTTGGGGCTCACAAGAGGCGAGCTTCCGTTCCCCCGCGGCATCGTCCTTCCTCTCACCTCCGTTGTTGGTTCGGTGGGGCTCATGTATGGCGAAGCTGCTGGAGACAATGATGCCGGAGAGCCGCCTTTGTTTGGAGGCGCCGCAGACTTTCGTTTTGCTGCTCTCCTACCGTACTTCTGGTCCATTCTCCACCGTAAAATGTCAAAGTAGGACGGTTCCACCCTCGCCTGCTTGAACTCGCGGAGCTTTAGCTCATTCGTCTCCTCGTCCACGAACCACTTTCCACTGTTGAGGTCATCGGCCAGAAGACCGAGGAAGTGTGACCAAGACTGTGCCACCACGTATTTCGTGTCGTAATCTCGCCCAAACAGAATAATCTGTCCCCATTTCCCAGTCGGTCCCGGTGCAAGGTCAACCGCCAGGTTGTTGCCACCCCAATCTCGAACAAGGGGAATCCAGCCTACGTGGGCGTACACCTTTTGAACGGCATTGGGCGGGCAGCAGTCTTGTCGAGACTGAAGATCCTGGCGCCAGACTTTGCCGTTTTGCGAGGATCGCGGGGACGGTACGGACCGAGACGAAGACGCGTGGTTGCTGCTGCCACCTGCACTGCTCCCGCCGTTTCCGGCATGCACCTTACTCGGGACAGGGGGTTTGTTTATGGCTCGCTCCATGAGGAACTCCTGGTTGACTTTGCGCCAATTATCCCATTCCTGAACAATCTCTTCGCAGTCCAGCAACATGGAGCCAAAGACAATGCCCGTCGGAATTCCCCCTCGCTCCTGCCCGTCATGTACCATGAGAGAAGCTCTAACGTCTGCTGGCAGTGAGCAGTTCAGCTGGTGCTCCAAGTCGTTTATGTCGTTATTCGTTGCGCCTTCGCAGATCTGATCGAACAGTTCGGGGTAGTTCTCGTCTGCCCAAGAATCAATCTTCTTCCACGAATGCAACACTGGTGGTGCTGGTGGCAGGCCGTTTTCGAACGACTGCATTTCGGTCTGGCCCTGAACTTCGAATCCATCACTCTGACTCTGCCGAGCAGTCTGCGACCGCATACCGGGAGAATAAGGTCGGGCAACGGGGCTCGTTGGAGTATATGGGGACATGCCACCGTTCAAATCCAGATTTGACGACGACCTCGCTGAATCATCTCGATAAGGTGCGTTCACGTCAGTCCTCGATTCGGCAGCGGTGGTTACGGATGTAAGTATCGAGTGGCGGCCGTTTGCCAGAGGAATATGTCGACCACTTCGGTAGGGGGAGTCGTATGTGGAGTCTGCCATAACATGTTAGCAAATCCGTCTGGGTCACAAGGGGCGACCATCGACGTACGTCGGTCATTGCTGGTCATAGTGTGCCAGAATGAGCGTAAAGCGGCGCCAAATCTGCGGTTCAGGGGTTGTCAGCAACAAAGACCATCATACGGCCAAACGGCTCAACCGCTGCCAACTTCGTGGTAAAACAAAATAAAAACTCACGACGCCATGATAGCCAAAGGGCTCTGTGCCCTGGCAACCGGGCAGGCAAATCGACACTAGCCCAAGTCGAATTGTTGTAGTTAAGTTGGCAATGGGTGCTCTGAAGCGAGGAATTGGTGACAAGGCGCGTCGGTCGTCGTGGGGAAGTTCGAGCAAATCCGGATGACGGTTTCCTCAAAGAATTCGGGTTTCTGTCCGCATTCGCAAAGTGGAAGAAGCCGAATAGAACAAAAATCCGCCTGTGGACTGGTGTTCTCCTTCCCTTTTCCGTCTGCCTTTCTCTTGTTCGTTTATGGGTCGTGTAAAGCGAAAAGTTTGCGGTCCGCAAGCGGTCGTATTTGCGGACTTCGCAACAGGTTCGGAGCTTTGGCGTGTTTGGTTGTGTTTGTTTAATAGTGGGGATACAGTGGAATTCTTAGCGGCTCAATCCTGTCGCACCTTGAAATGCATTCATGCCAGGGTGCGCGTCGTCATTGCCAATTTACCACGAAACACGAACGAAAAAAAACAAGCCCGCCAGGTGCAAAAGCGAGAGATGCTGAAAATCAAGACATCAATGAATGAGATGCGGACCTCTTGGAGACCTCATGACTTGGAGGATATTTGAGCGAGTGGGAGATAAAGTAAGCGAGTGGACGGCTAAATGACTTATGAAAAGGGAAATCCGGGCAAATGTCGACGGTAGACCGCAGCTTCCACTTCCAGCGAGTTCGTCACAACCGTTATCCGTAGGCTAGAGGAAACAATGCTTCATCGCCAAGAGCGGGAAGGGATGGCTTTAAAAGGAACATTCGACCTTTCCCGTTCTCCCGCACGCCGGCTTTCGCAAGTGCCAACCAAGCGAAGCCAAAGCCAGCGTTCCCCACTGGAAACATCTGCTAAGAATGGAGGGGACTCATGACGGGGGATATGGCCTCTCCAGGATTAAGCTATCTCGGTCCCATTTGCCAGCCAGTGGCGAGTTTAAGGACACGGACAACAACAACCACACCAACACACTCCGACCGCTGAAAGGTTTGTTGTGGCGAAACGCGTTGGCGGTCGATGGTCGCATCAAGTATTCCCTCCCAATTCTAGCGCCTTGTCGAGACATGGCAATACAAGCAGCCCACCCCCTCCTGTCGCTCCAGAACACCTGGCCAAGATCTTTGGCTTGCAGCGACAAGGTTTAGACGCCGGGTACTGCCACCAGTGCGCCATACGCCGCTACTCTGTCTTGGGGCGTGGGATTGGTGTACTGCTTTGTGCCTCCTTATCTGAAAGATCCAGTGCTACATTGGCTGCCAGGGGCTCGCCGATCAACCACACAACTAATTAAGACACCTCCGAAATCACTTGGCGTTCTGCCCAACCAGAGCCACCACCAACACGTCATTCTCGTTTCCTTCGGCCCCACTGCTGCTACCTCTCTGGTTATTTCAGCAGTCATTACGGACGGGCGCACAGCAGCAAGGAACCCCTTTTCTAGAGGCAGACACCGAAAGAAATTTAATATCAAGATGTTTCCCAAACCCCCGCCGATATGAGCTAGGCTTCCCAGCTAGGATTGCGAAGGTCCCGTAGCAATAAAGAACAATGAGTACCGGCAGAGAGTGGTCAGAAATCCATTTACGCGTCCTGTTAATAGGCCGTAAGCCTCAACAGGGGGTTACTAAATCCAGGGTTCGCCAAATTCCCATCAAATGCACGACACAGCTGCACAATTTCCTTTTAGCGGCAGGGTGTGCTGGCGTTCGTGAGCGGTGAAACAAAATCTTCCAAGTGGGAGAAACAACTTATACTGTGTCGTGGTAGTAACACCATCGAATCGAGGAAAAGGATAGGGACGACATCAAAAGGTTTAGTTGTTTCCCCTGGAATCTTCAACCCTGCAAGTGTCGGACGTCCAGAGCCACCTGGGTGGCGCCCCTGTGCTGGAATTTGTACATGTCGTATCCATAGATGGAGTCCTGGTATTTTAACTGGGCGGCACTTCCACACTCGACATCATTCTGCGGCGAGTCCTGGCCATCCAGATCACACTAACAGCGAACATGCCTAACCGGTTCTAACATTGATATCGTAGTTTCCTACCCCTACCCCTTTCTCATGGATGTTGCCACCCTTATTTTCGTAGAATGTACGGTTTCAGACTCGGGAACACTGTGTGGGCATTGCCAATTGGAATCATACCCACATGCTGTATGCCATCATCCGACATTCCTGATGACTGCGAACCTTGAATCGTCGTAGAATTGGCTGGATGCGAATAACTGGTCCCACCCGTCCTTGGTCGGAGCCGGGCCAGAAGCAAGTTTCCAGGCTGCATTTGTCCGGACATGTGAGCGGTCGGAGTTTCAACCGGATAAAGAACCGATCGAATATTCGAATTGACTAGCGTAGGCCATTTTCGTAGGCTCTCTTCCTATCGGTCCAGACCTTAGGCCCCAGTCACGACCGATGGGAATTTCAATGTCGACCTGCAAGTAAATTCGCCTGTAGCATTCCCATTAAGAATAAAGTGTTACTGCCCAGCCAATCAGCCTGTCGACGAAAAGAGCTCTTGCAACGGAGCCAGCGAACTTGTCGCGGGCCCTTTGCCAAGTACTTTATGGAGTTGCGCTCGCTTTGACTTCGCGGCTCCTCAATCCACGCAAAAAATCTGTCCTAACCTCCATAGGAAAACTTATAAAATATAAAGGGTCCATATGAAAAACTCAAATTTGTTCCAACACAGGACAACTCGGATTCCGAGACAGGGCCAGCAAACCGGGACGGTCTAGCATCTCCGCCTGCTCTCCGTTAGTCCGTGGCGCTTGTCCCATGGATGGGCGGTATGTAGCCGCAACGGGCTACGGCGGGTCGCGGCAGCTGCATGCAGGCATGACGCGACTGGCGAGCCCCTGACTGCCACGTTTGCACCAATTTGAAGATTTTCCTCGTATCCCCACATCTATCAACACTCGCAGATTTCTTCCCACGGTGAGCGACGCGCGTGTCGCAATCGCTTCAGTCCTGATACCCGGCTCTCTCCGTTGGCCTCGACGTAGCCAACTCCTCCAATTGCTTGTCGCGCCAATGGAAAGGTAGCTTGCGATTATACCGCCGGAACGAACGAGGCCGCTTGGCCAGCAAGCAACATCCCGAGTGCCGCACCGAGTCTCCAACGCGAGGCTGGCAAGATGACTGTAATCGGGAATATTTACTATGGTCTGGTGGGATGGTTCAAGACTTCAATGGGCTACCTGGCCCCTCTCTTTCTGATCCTGTCGCCCATCATCTCATACAGCGACCAAGCCATCTCGATGCGTCGGAATAAGTCGAGCGCTGGCTTCTCCCTCGATATACCGTTAATCATGCTGGTAGCGTCACTATTGAGGTAGGGCGGGATGATCCTAGAGTCATTGTTTCTACCGGGCATTCGCTCACTAATCTTGACCTTGCTGCAGGATCTTCTATTACCCCGGCGCGAAGTTCGATAAGAACCTTCTAGTTCAATCGGTTATAATGATTGGAGTGCAGGTCATACTATTGAAGATCGCGCTCGACCACCGGCCACCACCGTCATCTAGGGGAGGAGACGCCGCTGCGCCATTCTCCAGCGCGCAAGAGTCCAACATATTTACGAGGAAACGGCCGTACAATTTCTGGCAGTGGCGCTCCCCGAAACCGTAAGTGCTGGTAGAGATTTGGGATGAAGCAGGAGCCGGGAACTAATAGGATGGTACAGATATTGGCAATTCCTGCTCTATCTCTTCATTTTCCTTACTGTGGCAGAGCTCATCCTCTCGCCAGTCGTGTCCCTATACAACCTGTACTACCCCTTGATAGGGTATATTGGTCTCTCGGTGGAGGCAACTCTGCCACTTCCGCAGATCATGGTCAACGAGACGTCACGATCCTGCAAAGGCTTTCGATTATCGGTCTTGCTTACCTGGCTAGCCGGTGATGCGATGAAGATGTCGTGGTTCTTCACCGCTACCACCGAAATTCCGTGGGCCTTTAAACTTTGCGGCATCTTCCAGGCCTGCTGCGACTGCTTTCTTGGGATACAATACCTAAGATTCGGCGACGGAACGACGGGTTCCGTGAAGGAGCACCCCCTAGAGGCCTATTCAATGGGAGCGCCTCGGCCGCCCGTGGTCCGGACATCATCGGCAGACCTCGGATCAGGAGCAGAGAGACGGGCTCCGTAATGGGAATATCAGACGCGCAGGTGTGGGTGTGGGTACATATGTATATTACTGATGATAGACATGATGGTGAGAGGCTCGCCAGGAGAGAGATACCTGGCTAGAAGCTGGCATATAGGCCTGCATAGCAATTTTGGTCATAATAGATATCGAGAGAATGATGAGATGTTGATGCAATGTCTGACCCCGCCCATATAGGCATCATTTTTTTGGGTTGTTTTTCTCCTGAAGAAGTGCGGAATTTTGAGGACCATGCGTGGTATTTTTAGGTCCCGGCCTCGCAGGCGGTG
>Ga0247774_1000254_pt1 | contig 25703 bp, 28 predicted proteins | sample UWRJL001104B6_FD_179933 | JGI IMG/M metagenome (GOLD analysis project Ga0247774, IMG submission 179933) | Plant litter microbial communities from Arlington Agricultural Research Station in Wisconsin, United States - UWRJ-L001-104B-6 | ecosystem: Environmental > Terrestrial > Plant litter >... | reverse complement strand
TGAGCGCGCCGAGCGGGGCCGTGGCCCACCGAGACGACAGCAAGGTTGCCGCCTTGATGAGCTACGACAGCGAAAGGAACACCGGGTGAGCGCCCCGCACATCCTCGCCAAAGACTTCGAAGCCCCGGGACTCGGCCTGTTCGAGTGGAAACCCCTTTTCCACGTAGGTCCCTTCGCCGTCGCCAAGCCGATGGTCCTCTGCCTGCTGGTAGCGATCACCGTCATCGGCTTCTTCTGGGCCGCGTTCGCCAAGCCGCAGCTGGTGCCCCGCGGGTTCCAGAACGTCGGCGAGATCGCGTACGTCTTCGTCCGCGACGAGATCGGCCGGCCGTTCCTGGGCAAGGACGCCGAACGCTGGATGCGTCTGCTCATCCCGGTGTTCTTCTTCGTGTGGATCGGCAACCTGATGTCGGTCGTGCCGGTCGCCCAGTTCCCGGTGAACTCCCGGATCGCCTTCCCGGCCGTACTGGCCGTCCTGATCTACCTGACCTTCTGGGCCGTCGGAATCAAGAACCAGGGTCTCTTCGGTCTGCTGAAGAACGCGACGATGCCGCCGGACCTGCCGAAGCCGCTGTACCTCATCGTCATCCCCATCGAGTTCGTCTCGACGTTCTTCATCCGGCCGTTCACCCACGCCGTCCGGCTCTTCGCGAACATGTTCGCGGGTCATATCCTGATCGCACTGTTCGCGACGGTCGCCTTCCACTTCCTCTGGGAGAAGGTCACTCCACTCGGCTTCGGAGTGGGCGTTCTCGGTGTGGTGCTGACCATCGTCATGACGGCCTTCGAGCTGTTCATCCAGGCGGTGCAGGCCTACGTCTTCACGCTGCTGGCCGCTTTCTACATAAGCGCCGGACTTTACTCCGACCACTGAGCTTCGACCACTGAGCTTCGACCACTGAGACCCGACCGCAGATCGTCAACACCTGACCGGCGGAGACGACCGCCGGCCGACTGAAAAGGAATTTCGAATGTCCTTCCTCGCCGCCGCTACGACGACCGTTGCCGAGACGAACATCAACCCCGGCCTGAAGTCGATCGGGTACGGCCTGTCCGCCATCGGCCCGGGTATCGGCGTCGGCATCGTCTTCGGTCAGGGCGTCAACGCGATCGCCCGTCAGCCGGAGCTGACCAGCACCATCCGCACGAACATGCTGCTGGGCTTCGCCTTCAGTGAGGCGCTCGCCCTGATCGGTCTGGTCGCGCCGTTCATCTACACGTCCTGACCCAGGTCCACTGACGGAAGGCTGTGCACGCCATGTTGGCCGAACACGCCGCCGGGTTCCTTGCCGCAGAGAAGAACCCGAACCCCCTGCTCCCTGACGCGGCGGAGCTGATCTTCGGCACCCTCGCGTTCCTCGTCGTCCTCTTCGTCCTCGGCAAGATGCTGATCCCCCGGATCCAGCACACCCTCGCCGAGCGCACCGACGCGATCGAGGGCGGCATCAAGCGGGCCGAAGAGGCGCAGGACGAGGCCCAGCAGCTCCTCGAGAAGTACAAGGAGCAGCTCGCCGAGGCGCGGCACGAGGCCGCTCGTCTGCGCGAGGAGGCTCGTGAGCAGGGCGCCCAGATCATCGCCGAGCTGCGCGAGCAGGCCCAGACCGAGGCGCAGCGCCTGATCGACCAGGCGCACACCCAGATCGAGGCCGACCGCCAGCAGGCGTTCACCCGGCTCCGTACGGAGATCGGGGAGCTCGCCGTCGACCTGGCGAGCCGCATCGTGGGCGAGTCCCTCGAGGACGAGGCCCGTCGCCGCGGCACCGTCGACCGGTTCCTCGACCAGCTTGAGGACCGGGCTCGGGCGGAGGCCTGATGAGGGGCGCCAGCAGGGCCTCTCTCGCCGAGGCCACCGAGCGGCTCGAGACCGCGCTGTCCGCGGGTGACGCCACCAGGCTCGGCGACGAGCTGTTCGCGGTCCTGCGGCTGCTCGACCGTGAGCACGTGCTGCGGCGGGCGCTCTCGGATCCGGCCCGGCCGGCCGAGCAGCGGGCCGGGCTGGCCGGCGCGGTGCTCGACGGCAAGGTCTCCTCGGCGACCGCCGAGTTCGCCGCCGACGTCGTACGGCTCCGCTGGGGACGTTCGGTGGACCTGACCGACGCGATCGAACGGTTCGCCGTGGTCGCCCTGGTGGCGAGCGCCGAGGCGGCGGGCAAGCTCGACGACCTCGAGGACGAGCTGTTCCGGTTCGACCGCATCGTCGAGGCGCAGCCGGAGCTGCGCGGCGTGCTGGTCGACCGCCGGGTTTCCCCGGAGCGCAAGGCCACGCTGCTGACCGAGCTGCTCGAAGGCAAGACGACGCCGTCCTCGTTGCGGCTGATCGTCGAGGCGGCGACGCACCCGCGAGGACGTAGTCTGGAGCGTGTGCTCGCGGAGTTCGGCCGCATCGCCGCCGAGCGCCGCAACCGCCTCGTCGCAGTGGTCCACACCGCTGTGGAGCTGAGCGAGGAGCAGAAGGGCCGGCTGAGTGCCGCGCTCTCGGCGCAGTACGACCGTGATGTTCACCTGAACATCGAGGTTGACCCCTCCGTCCTGGGTGGAATGTCCATCCGGGTGGGGGATGAGGAAATCGACGGCACCATCGTTCGCCGGCTGGCAGAGATTCGCCGGCGCATCGAACGGGCGAGCTGAATCCAAGCGTTGGACTCACGGAGAGAGACGAAGAAGACATGGCGGAGCTGACGATCCGGCCGGAGGAGATCCGGAGCGCGCTCGAGCGCTTCGTCCAGGCATATGAGCCGGAGGCCGCCGCGCGCGAGGAGGTCGGGACCGTCGTCGAGTGCTTCGACGGCATCGCCTTCGTCGAGGGCCTGCCCTCGGCCATGGCGAACGAGCTCCTTGAGTTCGAGGACGGCACGCGCGGCATCGCGCTGAACCTTGACGTTCGGCAGATCGGTGTCGTCATCCTGGGCGATTTCTCCAAGATCGAAGAGGGCCAGCAGGTCCGTCGTACCGGCGAGGTCCTCTCGGTCCCGATCGGCGACGGCTACCTCGGCCGCGTCGTGGACTCGCTGGGCAACCCGATCGACGGCAAGGGCGAGGTCGAGACCAGCGGCCGTCGCGAGCTGGAGCTGCAGGCGCCCGGCGTCATGCAGCGGCAGCCCGTCGGCGAGCCGCTGCAGACCGGCATCAAGGCGATCGACGCCCTGACGCCGATCGGCCGCGGTCAGCGCCAGCTGATCATCGGCGACCGGCAGACCGGCAAGACCACGGTCGCGATCGACACGATCCTGAACCAGAAGCAGGCGTGGGAGACCGGCGACCCCGACAAGCAGGTCCGCTGCATCTACGTCGCGATCGGTCAGAAGGGCTCGACGATCGCGCAGGTGCAGGCGACGCTGCGCGACGCCGGGGCGCTGGAGTACACCACGATCGTCGCGGCCCCGGCGTCGGAGCCCGCGGGCTACAAGTACATCGCTCCCTACACCGGTTCGGCCATCGGCCAGCACTGGATGTACGAGGGCAAGCACGTCCTGATCGTGTTCGACGACCTGTCCAAGCAGGCGGAGTCCTACCGCGCGATCTCGCTGCTGCTGCGCCGTCCGCCGGGCCGCGAGGCGTACCCCGGTGACGTCTTCTACCTGCACTCGCGTCTGCTGGAGCGCTGCGCGAAGCTCTCGGACGAGCTGGGCGCGGGCTCGATGACCGGCCTGCCGATCATCGAGACCAAGGGCAACGACGTCTCGGCCTACATCCCGACCAACGTCATCTCGATCACCGACGGGCAGGTCTTCCTGGAGACCGACCTGTTCAACCAGGGTGTCCGCCCCGCCATCAACGTCGGTATCTCGGTGTCCCGCGTCGGCGGCGCCGCGATGACCAAGGCGATGAAGAAGGCCACGAGCAACCTGAAGCTCTTCCTGTCGCAGTACCGCGACCTGGAGGCCTTCGCGGCGTTCGCGTCCGACCTCGACGCCGCCTCGCGCGCCCAGCTGGACCGCGGTGCCCGCCTGGTCGAGCTGCTCAAGCAGCCGCAGAACGACCCGTTCCCGATGGAGCAGCAGGTCATCACGATCTGGGCCGGCACGACCGGTGAGCTGGACGAGGTGCCGATCGAGGACATCCGCCGGTTCGAGGCCGAGTTCCTGGACTACATCAAGCGCACCGACGCCGGCGTGCTCGACACGATCCGGGAGACCGGCAAGTTCGAGGACGACACCGCCACGAAGCTCAAGGACGCCGTCAAGGAGTTCAAGAAGGGCTTCGAGACGAGCAGCCACGGTCTCCTCATCCAGGAGGAGACGGTCGAGGCGATCGACGAGGGTGACGTGGAGCAGGAAAAGATCACCCGCGTGAGGAAGAAGTAGCGAATGGGCGCTCAGCTTCGAGTCGTCCGGCGGCGCATCGCCACGACGAAGTCGATGGCGAAGATCACGCGTGCGCAGGAGCTCATCGCCTCGTCGCGCATCGTCAAGGCCCAGCAGCGGGTCAAGGAGTCGGGGCCGTACGCCCGGCAGATCACGCGCGCGATCTCCGCGCTGGTCAGCCACAACGTCGGCATCGGCCACCCGCTGCTGACCGAGCGGACCGACAGCGACCGTGCCGCCGTCCTCCTGATCACCAGTGACCGGGGATTCTGCGGCGGCTACAACGCCAACGTCATCCGTGAGGCCGAGGGCCTGATGACGATGCTGCGCGAACAGGGCAAGCATCCTGTTCCCTACATCGTCGGGCGCAAGGGCGTCGGCTGGTACCGCTTCCGTGAGCGCGACTACGCCGGCGACTGGACCGGCTTCAGCGACAATCCGCGGTTCGAACACGCCGAGACCATCGGCCGTACCCTCGTTGAGGAGTTCGGCAAGTCGGACGAGGAGGGCGGTGTGGGCGAGATCCACATCGTCTACACCGAGTTCGTCTCGATGCTGACGCAGACCGCGCAGGTGCGCCGCCTGCTGCCGCTGGAGATCGAAGAGGCGGAGGAGGTCGAGGACGAGAGCCACGGAGCGCTGCCGGCGTATGAGTTCGAGCCTTCGGCCGACGCCGTCCTCGACGCCCTCCTGCCGAACTACATCGAGAGCCGGATCTGGCACATGCTGCTCCAGGCCGCGGCCTCCGAGCACGCACAGCGCCGACGGGCGATGAAGTCGGCGACCGACAACGCCAACGATGTGATCGAGAACCTGACCCGCGTGGCCAACCAGGCCCGGCAGGCGGAGATCACGCAGGAAATCAGCGAGATCGTCGGTGGCGCGAACGCGCTCGCCGAGACGTCCGCGGGGAGTGAGTGAGAGCCGCCATGACCGCTTCGGTAGAAGAGACCACCACGGCGACGGGCCGGGTCGCCCGCGTCACGGGTGCCGTCATCGACGTCGAGTTCTCGGTCGAGACGATGCCCGAGATCTACAACGCCCTGCAGATCGAGGTCACCCTCGGCGAGCAGAAGCGGCTGCTGACCCTCGAGGTCGCCCAGCACATCGGCGACAACATGGTCCGCGCCATCTCGCTGCAGCCGACCGACGGCGTCGTCCGCGGCGCCCCGGTGGTCGACACCGGTGAGTCGATCTCGGTGCCGGTCGGTGACGGCGTCAAGGGCCACGTGTTCAACACGATCGGCGAGGCCCTGGACGTGCCGACCTCCTCTCTCGAGGTCACCGAGCGCTGGCCGATCCACCGGCACGCGCCGGCCTTCGACCAGCTCGAGAGCAAGACCGAGATCCTCGAGACCGGCATCAAGGTCATCGACCTGCTGACCCCGTACGTCCGAGGCGGCAAGATCGGCCTCTTCGGCGGCGCGGGCGTCGGCAAGACGGTGCTCATCCAGGAGATGATCACCCGTGTCGCGCGTAACCACCGGGGCACCTCGGTGTTCGCCGGCGTCGGTGAGCGTACCCGTGAGGGCACCGACCTGCTCCTGGAGATGAAGGAGGCGGACGTCCTCAAGGACACCGCCCTCGTCTTCGGCCAGATGGACGAGCCGCCGGGCACCCGTCTGCGGGTCGCGCTGTCCGCGCTGACCATGGCGGAGTACTTCCGCGACGTCCAGAACCAGGACGTGCTGCTGTTCATCGACAACATCTTCCGGTTCACCCAGGCGGGCTCGGAGGTCTCCACGCTGCTCGGCCGTATGCCGTCCGCGGTGGGCTACCAGCCGACCCTGGCGGATGAGATGGGCGAGCTGCAGGAGCGGATCACCTCGACGCGTGGTCACTCGATCACCTCGATGCAGGCGATCTACGTGCCCGCGGACGACATCACCGACCCCGCGCCGCACACCACGTTCGCCCACCTCGACGCGACCACGGTGCTCTCTCGTGCGATCACGGAGAAGGGCATCTACCCGGCCGTGGACCCGCTCGACTCGACGTCGCGGATCATGGACCCGACCATCCTCGGCCAGGAGCACTACGACGTCGCGCAGGAAGTGATCCGTATTCTGCAGCGCTACAAGGAGCTGCAGGACATCATCTCCCTGCTCGGCATCGACGAGCTCTCCGAAGAGGACAAGGTCACGGTGGAGCGGGCGCGCCGCATCGAGCGCTTCCTGTCCCACCCGATGTACATGGCCGAGGCGTTCACCGGGCAGCCTGGTGAGAACGTCCCGCTCAGCGAGACGATCTCCTCCTTCAAGGCGATCACCGAAGGCAAGTACGACCACCTTCCCGAACAGGCGTTCTTCATGGTCGGCGGCATCGAGCAGGCCGAGAAGAAGGCCCAGGAGCTGCAGAAGTAGCCCCGTCGGGATCAAGAAGGAGAGCCAAGTGGCGAAGCTCCACGTCGAGCTGGTCTCACCGGAGCGTGAGATCTGGGCCGGCGAAGCCGATATGGTCGTGGCCAAGACCATCGATGGTGAGATGGGCATCCTGCCTGGCCACGCGCCGGTCCTCGGCGTGATGGTGGATGGCAGTGTCGTGCGCATCAAGCCGGCCGACGGCGGTGAGACCGTCGCGGCCATGGTCTCGGGCGGATTCTTCTCGGTCGCCGCGGACGAGGTGTCGGTGCTCGCCGAGTACGCCGAGCTGGGCGGTGAGATCGACGTCAACGCGGCCCGCGAGGAGTACGAACGTGTCTCCGCGCTCGAGGGCGACGAGGCCGCCGCGGCTGAGCGCCGCGCGCGGGCACGCCTGAGAGCCGCGGGCCAAGAAGTCTGATCTTCACCGATCTCCGCGGGGGAAGCAGGGGGGAGTGGGCGGGTACCTGGCACTGAACGTAGGCGAGGTCCTCGCCGCTGTCCTGCTGGCGGTCGTCGCCGTGTTCGCCCTGCTCTCGCTGAGACGGTGGCTGCTCGAACGCCGCGGTGGCACCGTCGAGTGCAGCCTGCGCGAGCCGGACGGCCGTGGTGTGTGGAGGCTCGGCATCGGCCGTTACAACGGTGACGAGCTGCTCTGGTTCGCGATCTTCGGTTTTCGGTTCAGGCCCCGGCGGGTCGTCCATCGCCGGGGCCTCGTCGTTGCCGGCCGCCGCGAGCCGGCCGCCGACGAGGAGCCCGCGCTGCAGCCGGACACCGGCATCGTCGAGGTGCGCGACGACGGGCACACCGTCGAGCTGGCGATGAGCGGTGCCGCGCTGACCGGGTTCCTCGCCTGGCTCGAGGCGTCCCCGCCCGGCTCGTCGCTGAAGTGAGGCTCAGTCGCCGCCGCCGGGCTTCCACAGCACGTCGCCGCGCTCGGTGTTGGCCACCCGGCCCAGAATGAACAGCAGGTCGGACAGGCGGTTGAGGTAGCGCGCGGTGAGCGGGTTCATGTCCTCGTGGACCTCGAAGGCCGCCCAGGCCGCGCGCTCGGCCCGGCGTACGACGGTGCGGGCGACGTGCAGCAGCGCGGCGCCCGCGGTTCCGCCGGGCAGGATGAAGCTGCGCAGCGTCGGCAGATCCGCGTTGTAGGTGTCACAGGCGGCCTCCAGCCGCGTGACGTAGTCCTCGGTGACCCGCAGCGGCGGGAACTCCGGATCGTCCACGACGGGCGTGCACAGGTCCGCGCCCACGTCGAACAGGTCGTTCTGCACCTGCTGGAGGACCGCGGCGAGCTCCGCCGGCAGGTCGCCGAGCGCGACGGCCACCCCGATGGCGCTGTTGGCCTCATCGACGTCCGCGTACGCCGTGAGCCGTGGGTCGGTCTTGGGCGTACGGCTCATGTCGCCCAGGTTGGTCGTGCCGTCGTCGCCGGTGCGCGTGTAGATCTTCGAGAGCACGACCGGCTGGTCGTCGCGGTTCTTGGCCATGGCGCCAACCCTAACGAGAGCGCCGGCGGACCGATTCGGCGGCGCAGGCAACGCCGGACCCTGTCGGGTGCGTCTTCCCAGGTGACAGCCGCTTCGCGGGCAGTTGACGCGGACCGGCCTGACACGTGGCGCCCGACAGACCTCGGGGGCGTGCCGGGCGCCACGATATTGCGGCGTGTCCCCGGGCCAGGCCCGGGGACACGCCCCGCGCTCAGCGGGTGACGAGACCGGCCGGCGTGCCCTTGGCGGACGGCCGGGCCGCCTGGCGAGCGGCGACGCGCTCGCCGTTGACCGGCAGCGTGCTCTTGGCGAACACCTGGACGGCGTGGGCCGCGCCGTCCGACAGCTGGTCCAAGATGGTGGCGTTGTTGTTGGCGTAGTTGTCGCAGGCCTGGTGGTAGCAGCCGTCGTACGGCTTGCCGGCCTCGCCGCCGTAGATGGCCGCCTCTTCGGGCGTCTTCAGCTTCTCCGCGCCGGAGTCCAGGCCGCCGGCCGGGATGCCGTTGTCGATGAACGGGCCGTAGTCCGAGCGCCCGTCGAACACGCTCGGCGAGGTGGGCAGCTTACGTCCGCCGTAGTAGTCGTTGAAGACCTTCTCGATCGCGCCCGAGCCCGCGGGCGGGTTGGTGCCGGAGCCCTCGGAGTCGTCGCCGTCGTAGACGCCACGCCGGCCGTTCGGCGAGCCGAGCATGTCGAAGTTGAGGTTCAGCGCGATGGTGGCCTTCTGCGCGGCACTCAGGTGCGTGACGTAGTAGGCCGATCCGAGCAGTCCCTGCTCCTCGGCGCCCCAGAAGGCGAACCGGACCCGGTTCTTGACCTCGCGGCCGAGCCGGGAGATCTGCTCGGCGACGGTGAGGACCGTGGCCGTGCCGCTGCCGTTGTCGTTGATGCCGGGGCCCTTGGTGACGCTGTCGAGGTGGGCGCCCATGACGACCACGTTGTCGGCGCGCCCGCGCTCGGTGTCGGCGGTCACGTTGTGCGCGGTGCGCTGTTCGTTGATCGTGTTGGTCTTGATGTGCAGCTTCAGCGTGCCCGAGGCCGCGGCCTTCACCAGGTCGGTGCCGAGCTGGTAGGTCGGCCCGATGATCGGGATCTGCCAGGCCTGGCCCGCCGTCCCCTCGACCGGCCCCATGCGGTCCGGCGCGGCACCGTCGTTGTAGATCGCGATGGCGGCGGCGCCGGCGGTCTGCGCGTTGCTCGTCTTGTCGGCGAACGTGCAGCCACCTCGTTTGACCAGCGCGATGTCGCCCTTGGTGAAACCGGCGAAGTCGGCGGGCTCACAGCCACTGCCCACTCCCGCGCCCTCGGGGTCGACCGCGTGTGCGGTCGCGGTGACGTCGCCCGAGCCGGAGAAGTCGAGGGTGGCGTAGTCGGTGCCGTACGTGTAGGTCGGGCCGCCGGGCCGGTCGAACACGGCCGGCGTCCGCTCCTTGAAGTAGGCGAACGGGAAGTCCTGCACCTTGGGGTGGTAACCCGCCTTTTTGAGCTGCCGGACGATGTACTGCGTCGAGACCTCAAAACCCGGCTCGCCGGCGGCGCGGGTGCCGCCGTTGTAGTCGGCGATCTTCTGGAGGTCGTGCTGATGCCTGCGGATGTCCTGGAGTTTGACCAGATTGTCCAGGCGAGGATGTGCGGCCGCGTCCGCGGGTGCCGCCGTCGCGATCGAGGCGGCGGTGAGGCCGATGAGGGTACCGATGGCGATTGTGCGCACGAGCGCCCTTCCTGAAGTCGAGCGTGGTGTCCACAGAGATTGACACCTGAGTCATCCCCCCGCCAGCCATCGAGATCGACTCGTTGCCGAGATCGTTGCTTTGTTGGCTAGAACACGGTTCGGTGCCCTGCCCCCCAACGTCCGATATCGATATGGTTTGCCGAGGTTATGCAAGGAGGCGGCCGTGTACGACTACGTCATCGTCGGTGCCGGCAGCGCGGGCTGCGTGCTCGCCGCCCGGCTGAGCGCGGACTCCGGAGCTCGTGTACTGCTGCTGGAGGCGGGCCCGCCGGACGACGGACCCGAGATCCACATTCCGGCCGGGCTGTCGGCGCTGTTCAAGGGGCCGTACGACTGGGACTACACGACGACGCCCCAGGAGCACGCGCAGGGACGCGGCGTCTACTGGCCGCGCGGGCGCACACTGGGCGGCAGCTCGTCCACCAACGCGATGATCTACATCCGCGGGCATCGCCACGACTACGACACCTGGCGGGACGAGTACGGCTGCAAGGGCTGGGGCTATGCCGACCTGCTGCCGTACTTCCGGCGGGCGGAGGACCAGCAGCGGGGCGAGTCGGACTACCACGGCGTCGGCGGGCCCCTGCGGGTGGAGGACCTGCGCTACAAGCATCCGCTGACCCGCTCGTGGGTCGAGTCGGCCAAGGCGTTCGGCCTGCCGGCCAACAACGACTTCAACGGCGCGGAGCAGGACGGCGTCGGGTACTACCAGGTCACCCAGCGGCGCGGACGGCGCTGGTCGACGGCCGACGCGTACCTGCGGCCCGCGCTCGACCGCCCGAACCTCACCGTGCGCACCGACGCGCTCGCCACGAAGGTGCTGGTCGAGAACGGCCGTACGACCGGCGTCCGCTACGTGGCCGGCGGCAGGGAAGAGGAGGCGCTCGCCCAGCGCGAGGTCATCCTGTGCGGTGGTGCGGTCAACTCGCCGCAGCTGCTCATGCTTTCCGGGCTCGGCCCGGCGGACCACCTGCGCTCGCTCGGCATCGACGTGGTCGCGGACCTGCCCTCGGTCGGCACCGGGCTGCAGGACCACCCGATCGTGCCGGTCCGGTGGCACACGCCCGGGACGAAGGCGATCTGGGAGGGCGTCAACCTGCGCAACTTCATGCTCTGGCAGTCGCTCGGCCGTGGCCCGTACGCCTCCAACGTGGCCGAGGCCGGCGGTTTCGTCCGGACCTCACCGGGCCTGCCAGCGCCTGACCTGCAGTACCACGTGCTCGGCACCCCGTACGTCGGCCAGGGCCTGACCGACGTCGCGGAACGGATGATCTCGGTGCTCGTCACGACGGTCGCGGTGGAGAGCCGGGGCAGCATCACCCTGCGGTCGGCCGACCCGCGCTGGAAGCCGGTGATCGACCCGGCGTACCTGAGCGCACCCGCCGACCTGGAGGTGCTCCTCGCCGGGATCCGGCAGGCGCGGGAGATCGCGGCGAACCGCCCGTTCGCGCGGCTCAGCGGTGGCGAGGCGGCGCCGGGCGAGGGCATCGACGTGACCGACTGGGTGCGCCACGAGGTCGTGACGCTCTACCACCCCACCAGCACGTGCGCGATGGGTGGCACGGACGCGTCGGTGTGCGACCCGGAGCTGCGGGTCCGCGGCGTCGACGGGCTGCGCGTCGTGGACGCCTCGGTGATGCCGGCCGTGCCACGCGGCAACACCAACGCCCCGACCATCGCGATCGCCGAGCGCGCCGCCGACCTGATCGCCGGTGGCCCGCTCCTGCCGGCCGACGACCCGAGCACCGCCGAACCCCTGCTGCCCGCCGCCGACCCGGGCTGAGCGGGCACGGAAACGAGGAATCCCGCCCGTCCGGAGAGACTCCGGACTGGGCGGGATTCGGCGGGCGGGTCGCCGCGGGTTCACCGCGCGCGGCCCTTACCGGCACGGCGAGCGTCGTGTACGTCGTTGCTGAGCTCGCGGACGTGCTCGTTCATGATCGCCCTGATGATTTCGGGGTGCATCTCGGCTCCTCGTGGTGCGAGCCGGTCGTTCCGGCCTCGCACTGTCAAGATTCGCGCTAAGCCGGGTGCCCTCGCATCGGGACGATGCACTATCTCCTGGGCCGGTATCGCCTCAGGCCTCCTTAGACCGCCTTAGACCGCCTCAGGGGGCCTTAGACGGTCACTTGTAGCGCTTGCTGTGCAGCAGGTTGACGAGCTGCAACGCCTTGGCCATGTCCTTGTCGGTGCGCTTGAAGGACGTGAGGTTCATCGTCGAGAAGCGCTGGCGCGTGATGGCCTTCGCGCGGGCGAACTCCCGCAGGCCGTCGGCACCGTGGATACGGCCGAAGCCGGAGTCGCCGACTCCGCCGAACGGCAGTGCCGGGACGGCCGCGAAGGCGATCACGGCGTTGATCGAGATCATCCCGCCGCGCAGCCGCCGCGCCGCGCTCAGCGCGGCCGACTTGCTGTTGGAGAACACCGCGCCCGCCAGCCCGTACGCGCCCGCGTTGGCGCGGGTGACGGCCTCGTCCACGCTCTTCACCCGGTGCACGGTGATGGTCGGTCCGAAGGTCTCCTCGCGTACGGCCGAGGAGTCGTCCGGGACGTCGAGGAGGATGACCGGCTCGACGAAGGGTTCCCTGACCGACTCGGGGCCGCCGACGATCGCCTTGCCGCCCTGGGCCACGGCGTCGTCGATGTGGCGCTTGATGACGCCGAGCTGGCTCGGCATCGTGATCGGGCCGTACGAGGCGGCGCGGTCCTCACCGGGCCGCAGCGCACTCGCCTGCTCGGCGAGCTTGTCCACGAAGGATTCGTACACACTCTCCACGACGTAGACGCGTTCGACGCCGACGCAGGTCTGGCCGGCGTTCGACATCGCGCCCCACAGTGCCGCCTCGGCGGCGCTGTCCACGTCGGCGTCGGCGTCCACGATGAAGGCGTCCTTACCCCCGCACTCGGCCACGATGGGTGTGAGACGCTCGGCACAGGCGGCCATCACCTTGCGCGCGGTACGCGCCGATCCGGTGAAGGCGATCTTGTCCACCGCACCACGGGTCAGTGCCTCACCGGTCTCACCGTGCCCGGTCACCACCTGGAGCAGCGGCTGCTCGGGCACGACCTGACCGACGATCTCGGCGAGCAGCAGCGCCACGCCCGGGGTGTACTCCGAGGGCTTGAACACCACGGCGTTGCCGGCCGCCAGGGCGTACGCGATCGAACCCATCGGGGTGAAGAGCGGGTAGTTCCACGGCCCGATGACGCCGACGACGCCGAGCGGCTGGTACTCCAGCACGCACTTCTGGTTGATCGCCATGAGGCCGGGGAAGACGCCACGCGGACCGAGGACCCGCTCGGCCTTGCGGGCGGCCCAGTCGAGGTGCGTGATCGTCAGGACCACCTCCAGCTGGGCGTCCTCGATCGTCTTGCCGGTCTCCTCGTGGATCAGCTGGGCGACGCGGTTGAGGGAGCGGGTGAGCGCGCCCTTGACGTTGAGCAGCCGGATCCGGCGTTCCTTCCACCCCAGGCCGCCCCACCACACCGACGCGGCGCGGGCACGCTCGATCGCGGTGTTCACCGCCTCCTCGCCGTGGACCGGATGCTCGCCGACGAGCTCACCGGTCGCCGGGTTGAGGGACTGGAAGCTCTCGGCGGTCTCGGCACCCATGGTCGCTGTCATCGCCACCACCCACTAGAAGGAGATTCTGTTGCTCGTAAATTACCGCACCTGAGCACGCCTGGCCTGGACGTTCCCGTCCGTTCCGTAGCAATCCGGTGTGGTCGGTTTCGTCCAGGCCGGTCGGCGTCCCGGGCGACGGCGCCAGGACGCCTCCGGGCCTGATGGAGAGCGGTCGGGGGCGTTCGGACGACGCGGTGATGACACGAAACGGGTCGCAACCTCTGGCGCGGCAGGACGGGTCGATGAACGTCCCCCCGTCATGTCCCGGAGGAAACCGTTTTCCCGGAGGCTTCTGGTTATTGGGTGGCGGAACGGACCGTCGATCAGCCGTGCTGACCGCGACGAGAACAGCATGACAAGGCCTTATTGGAGACACATGCGCTATCTGCTGTAACCAACCTCCGAATGCCGGGTTGTGGGTTTAATATCCCCATGGTCGATGCAGGACAGTGGTACGTATCAGGCACATTTTGGACGGCCGCTGGGGTGGTTTCGGCTATCGTGATGGGAATCATCACCGTGATAGTCACTTGGTGGGTAGGCTTCCCTACTCGCCGGTTGTTGTACCGGGTTTCATCTGTCACGCCCTTGTTGTCTGCCCCAGACGGGATGCGGGGTGATCTCGAACTGCGGCACCGCGGACGCCTGATCAGCGACCCCCATGTGCTGGAGATCGAGTTGACCGGCAACGGGCGACGGGACATCTCCAGTAGCGCTTTCGACGGAGGCGCACCGATCGCGATGGACCTCTCCGTGCCAATCGTCGATTTACTCCAGATCGACTCCAGGCCCTCCTTGGGGGAAACCTCCAAAGTCCGTACGGCCGAGCGTGCCGTTCTTGTCGGCCCGTGCCTCATCGGTCGACGGCAGAAGATCTCGATTACCCTTTTACTCGAAGGAAAACCAAAAGTGACGTGCCGGGCGTCTCTTGTCGACGTGAAGGTACGTGAAGCATCCGAACGGACACTGCCGCAGATACTGACATCCGAGTCCATGATGCTCGGGTCTGCTGTCTCGCTGATTTCCCTCATTATCGCCGGCGTGTTAATCGTGCTACTGAATGCGATATACGGCGCCAGGTGAAACGCGGGAGCTCGGGGCGCGCCGGGGTGTTCAGTTGAAGTTCACGCTCTGCCAGAACTGGAACAGGGCGTGGCCCACCGTGGTGAGGTCGTTGTTGATGCCGAACAGGTCGGTCAGGTGGTAGATCACCGAGAAGAACTCGCGGTTGATCGCCGGGATCCAGAGGAGCGCGAGCAGGGCCATGAACGCGTACCCGCCGACCCGGTTGGCCTGGTGCACCCAGGGCCGGGGGAGGTAGGGCTCCACGATGCCGAAGCCGTCCAGGCCGGGCACCGGCAGGAGGTTCAGCACCGCCGCCGTGACCTGCAGGAACGCCAGGAATGCCAGGCCGCTCCAGAACAGCGCGTGGTCCAGGCTCGTGGCGAGGTTGGAGAGGATGACGCCGAGCACGATCGCGAAGACGAGGTTGGCGAGAGGACCGGCCGCCGAGATCAGGCTGTGCCGGATCCGGCCGCGGATCGCGCCCCGGTCGATGTAGACCGCGCCGCCGGGCAGCCCGATCCCGCCGAGCAGCAGGAACAGCACGGGCAGCACGAAGCTCAGCGCCATGTCGGTGTACTTCAGCGGGTTGAGCGTGAGATAGCCCTTGCCCGCCACGCTCCGGTCACCCGACCGGTACGCGAAGTACGCGTGCCCGAACTCGTGCAGGCACAGTGACACGATCCAGCCGGTCACCACGAACACGAAGAGCAGGATTCGGGCGGGGTGCCCCACATCCGTGCCGTACCGCCAGACGGCGAGGCCGGACAGGGCGAACATGCCGAGGACGAACAGGAAGATCGGGCTGGGCCGCACGGAGGACCGCAGGGCGGTGACGTTGCTCATCAGGTGCTCTCTGCCAGGGCGGGGACGACATAGGTGCGGAGAAACTCGCGGGGTTCATCCTCGCGAGGCATGACGATCATCGAGGAGATGATGCGGAAAAGGAACTCGACCGCACCTTCAACGGTGATGTCCGCCCGGAGGGTTCCCTCCCGCTGGGCGGCGCCGAAATGTGGGCGTACGTAGTCGGCGCACAGCTCCAGCAGACTACGCGCGCCGCCGACCACCGCGGCCTGGGTGTGCCCGGCCGCGTCGGGGGTCAGCAGCGCGGCCACCTGGGGCTCGCCGCGGATGAACGCGACCGCGTCCACGACGCCCTCGACGATGGCGTCCGGCACCGACCGTTCGCGGCTCAGCCGGAAGGCCAGGTGGTCGAGGAAGCGCCGCAGGTCGCGCAGCACGACGGCCAGGATCACCTCGTCCCGGCCGCCCGCGAAGCTGCGGTAGACCGTCGCGCGGGACAGGCCCGCCGCCGCGGCGATGTCCTCGACCGTGGTCTTGCCGACGCCGTACCGCGCGAAGCACTCCTCGGCGGCGTTCACGATCCGTTCCCGGACCTCGGGGACCTGCGGCATGTTCCGCAGGCTATCGGTACGCCCCCGGTAGAACATGAGACAGATATTGCCATTTGTCGCGCGATGCGGGAGGGTGCGAGGAACAGGAGGCGCCATGAATCCGCCAGGCTCGCCGGCACCATCCGCGCGATACGCGAGCGGGTCCACGGCACGAAGCCCGGCGACCGTACGGCCCGGACCGTGTGACGCGGGCGTCAAGCCGCTCCTCGGCCGTGTCGTGACCGACCGCGTGCCCGGCGTGAACCGCTCGGCCCGCGCCCACGTGTGCCGCACGCCCACCAGGCTGGAGAGGCGCTGATGCGTGCCCTGCGGTACGGCGTCCGATACCAGACGATCGACGAAGTCGAACCCCGCTGCGGCGAAGCGTGTCCGCACGGATGCTCGACGTGACGGGATGCCGCGATGAAGATCGCTCAGATGACCGCTCTGGTTACCGGGGCGACCGGAGGGATCGGCCAGGCCATAGCGCGTGACCTGGCCGAACATGGTGCGTCGGTGGTGCTGACGGGTCGGCGGGCCGACGTGCTCGAGCCTCTCGCCGTCGAGCTCGGCGGCCGGGCCATCGTCGCCGACCTGACCGACCGCGCCGCGGCCGCGGCGCTGATGGATGAGTGCGGACCGGTGGACATCCTCGTGGCCAACGCCGGGCTGCCCGCCAGCGGGTCGCTGGTCGACTATCCCCTCGACGCGCTCGACCGGGCCCTGGACGTGAACCTCCGCGCCCCCATGGTGCTGGCCCGGCTCGCCGCCGAGGAGATGGTCTCCCGCCGTCGCGGGCACCTGGTCTTCGTCTCCTCGGTCGGCGGCAAGATCGCCGCCGGGGGCGCGTCGGTCTACAACGCGACCAAGTTCGGGCTGCGGGGCTTCTCCCTGGCGCTGCGGGAGGACCTGCGGCCGCACGGCGTCGGCGTCTCGGGCGTCTACCCGGGCTTCGTCCGCGACGCTGGCATGTTCGCCGACGCGAACGTCACCCTGCCACGTGGCATCGGCACGCTCACGGCGCGCGACGTCGCCCGCGCGGTCAGCCGCGCGGTCGAACGCGACCTGGGCGAGGTCGACGTGGCCTCGCTGCCCCTGCGCCTGGGTGCGCGCTTCGCCGGCGTGGCCCCGGGCCTGTCCGCCCGCATCCAGCGGCTGGGCGGCGGCGAACGCTTCGCCCGTGACCTCGCGGACGGCCAGCGCGACAAACGCTAGAGGTCGTAGGCGAGCGTGTAGGAGTGGCCGCCGTCGGAGTCGATGACGATCTGGCCCTCGCCCGTGATGCCGGTCAGCTCGCCGGTGCCCGAACCCTCGGTGATCTTCCAGGTCAGCCAGGGCTTGCCGTCCTCGCCGCCCGCGTTGTGCTGGAAGACGAACCCGCCCGTACGGCCATCGAGGGTGCCCTCGACCCGCTCGATCGCGACGTACGCGCGCGGGGTGTCGCCGGTGGTCACCGTGATCAGGTCGGCCGTGCTGGTGCCGGTCAGATCGCCGCTGAAGGTCTTCTCGATGTGCACCCTGGCGATCTTGGTGTCCAGGTGCTCGTCATAGGGCTCCTCGGCCTCGTACGTGTCGAGGACGAAGGTGCCGGTCGCCTGCTTGGTCATGGCGTTCATCCTGGCGGGGATACCTGTCAGTTTTCGTCAGGTATCAAAAGAGCGTTCCGCCGCGCTCGATGCCGCGCAGCGCGTCGTAGTCGAGGGTCACGCAGCCGATGCCGCGGTCCTCGGCCAGCACCCGCGCCTGGGGCTTGATCTCCTGCGCGGCGAAGACGCCCTTGACCGGGGCGAGCAGCGGGTCGCGGTTGAGCAGCTCCAGGTAGCGGGTCAGCTGCTCGACCCCGTCGATCTCGCCACGTCGCTTGATCTCGACGGCGACCGTGGTGCTCTCCTGGTCGCGGCAGAGGATGTCGACCGGGCCGATCGCCGTGGGGTATTCCCGGCGGATCAGTTTCCAGCCGGCGCCGAGCGTCGTGATGTGCTCGGCGAGGAGCTCCTGCAGGTGCGCCTCCACGCCGTCCTTCTGCAGGCCGGGATCGATGCCCAGCTCGTGGCTGGAGTCGTGCAGGATCTCCTCGATGGTGAGGATCAGTTGCTCACCGGACTTGCCGCTGGTGACCGTCCACTTGCCCTCTTCCTCCTTGAGGGAGCAGGGCGGGTTCATCCAGTTGAGCGGTTTGTACGCGCGGTCGTCGGCGTGGATCGAGACCGACTTGTCGGCCTTGAGGAGGATCAGCCGCGGGGCCATGGGCAGGTGGGCGGTGAGCTTGCCGACGTAGTCGACGCTGCAACGGGCGATGACGAGACGCACGGTCGCCCACCTTAGCCGTACGAAGGCGACCGCTCAGGCGGCGCAGGAAACTGGCCCCCGATCGCCGCTCGCGCGCGTTCTGGGACACTGCGTGGCATGAGTGCTTCGTTGCGCAGAGTGGGAGTCGTCGGGCTGGGCACGATGGGAGCCGGTATCGCCGAGGTGCTGGCCCGCGGCGGGTACGACGTCGTCGGCGTCGAGGTGAACGACGACGCGCTCCAGCGCGGGCGCGGGCACCTGGAGAAGTCCACCGGCCGGGCGGTGAAGCGCGGCAAGCTCTCCGCCGGCGACCAGCAGGCGATCCTCGGCCGTATCGAGCTCGACACCTCCTTCGCGTCGCTCGCCGACTGCGACCTCGTCATCGAGGCGGTGCCAGAGCGCCTCGACCTCAAGCGCCGCGTCTTCGAGGAGCTCGACAAGGTCTGCCGTCCCGACACCGTGCTCGCCACCAACACCTCGTCCCTGTCCGTGACCGAGATCGCGGTGGCCACCGAGCGGCCCGAGCAGATCGTCGGGGTGCACTTCTTCAACCCGGCCCCGGTCATGAGGCTCGTCGAGATCATCCACACCGTGCTGACCCGCCCTGAGGCGCTCGGCGCCGTCCAGGACCTGGTCACGGGCCTTGGCAAGGTCGGCGTCACCATCGGCGACCGGGCCGGCTTCGTGGCCAACCGGCTGCTGTTCGGCTACCTCAACCAGGCCGCCGCGATGTATGAGTCCGGGCACGCCACGCGGGAGGACATCGACGCCGCGATGAGGGCGACCGGCCTGCCGATGGGGCCGCTGACGCTCATGGACCTCATCGGCCTCGACGTCTCCCTGGAGGTCTGCGAGGCGATCTACCGGGAGACGCGCGACCGCCGGCACGCGCCGGCGCCGATCCTGCGGCGACTCGTCACCGCCGGGCTGCTCGGGCGCAAGACCGGCCGCGGCTTCTACACGTACGGCGAGCCGGCGGCCGAGACCGGCCCGCAGGCGGGAGAGGCGCCCAGCGTCGGCGTCGCCGGATCCGGGCCGCTCGCGGTCGCCGTCATCCGGGCCGCCCTCCGCGCCGGTGCCGACGTGAGTTTCGTCGCGGGCGACGAGGCGAAGGTCCGCGCCGTACGGGAGGCCGTCGGCGGCGACGTCACCGGCGGCACCGACCTGGCACTGCTCGCCGACCGCGACCTGGTCGTCGAGGCGGTGGCCGAGGACGTCTCGGTCAAACGTTCGCTGCTCGCCGCCGTCGACGACGTCGCGCGCGAGGGCGCCGTGCTGGCCACGACCGCCTCCGCCGTGCCGGTCATCGAACTGGCGATGGCCACCGACCGCCCGCAGGACGTCGTGGGTCTCCACCTGCCCGACCCCGAGGGCGAGCTCGCCGAACTCGTGCCGACCGTGCTGACCGACCCGGAGGTCACGCGCCGGGCGGAGAGCTACGTCGCGCGCCTCGGCAAGCACCCCGTACGCTCCGCGGACCGGGCCGGCTTCATCGTGGACGCGCTTCGCGTGCCCTACCTCAACGACGCCGTCCGTCTGCTGGAGGCCGGCTACGCCGACGCGGACGCGATCGACGCCGCCATGACGTACGGCTGCGGCTATCCGATCGGCCCGATCGCCGATCTCGACCGGATCGGGCTGGACCACGCCGTCGAGGTGCTGCGAGCGCTCTACACCGAATATCGCGAGCCTGCCTTCGCCCCCGCTCCGCTGCTGGACAAGCTGCGCACCGCGGGCGAGACGTTCCGCTGACGGCACATACCCTGAACCGCATGAGTCCGCGAAAAAACCGTCGTACACGTGACATGCAGCGGGAAACCGGGCAGAGCGCGTTCGGCGGTCCGCAGCGGACCGAGGAAGGACCGGACGGCGACTGGATCGTACGGCCCGCGGCCGGCGCGCCGAAGGCGTACCGGTGTCCCGGATGTGACCAGGAGATCCCGCCCGGCGTCGGACACGTCGTCGCGTGGCCGGCCGAGGGCGGCGGCCCGGAGGACCGGCGTCACTGGCACCGGCCGTGCTGGGATCACCGGCTGCGCCGCATGCCCAACATCCAGCGGTCCCGCCGTGGCCCGCGCTACTGAAAGGACCAGCATGGCGGAGATCCGGGCGAGCACGGTGTTGCCCGCGCGCCGTACGGACATCGAGCTGCAGACGGCCGACGGGCTCACGCTCGTCGGTGAGCTGGCGCTGCCGGAGGACCGGCCGCCGGTGGCGACCCTGATCTGCCTGCATCCGCTGCCCACGGCCGAGGGCATGATGGACAGCCACGTGCTGCGCAAGGCGTCCTACCGCCTGCCGGCGCTCGCCGGGCTCGCGGTGCTCCGGTTCAACACCCGGGGGACCAGCAGCGACCGGGGCACGAGCGAGGGCGAGTTCGGCGAGGGCGACTCCGAGCGGTACGACGTGGCGGCGGCGCTGGAGTGGGCCGAGTACCACGACCTGCCGCGCACCTGGCTGCTCGGCTGGTCCTTCGGCACCGAGCTGGCGCTGCGGTGGGGGCGCGACCCGCTCGTCGAGGGCGCGATCCTGCTGTCGCCGCCGCTCCACCGCGCGACCGACGACGACCTCGACGCCTGGGCGACCTTCGGCCGGCCGCTCGTCGCGCTGGTGCCCGAGCGTGACGACTACCTGCGGCCTCCGGAGGCGCATCAGCGCTTCAAGCGGGTACCTCAAGCCGAGGTGGTCGGTGTCGACGGAGCCAAGCATTTGTGGGTGGGGGAGCCTTATGTCCGAATCGTGCTCAACGAGATCGTGAAGCACGTGGCACCCGAGGCGTATCCGCTGCCCACCGAAGTCCCGTAGGCTCCGCCCATACGAGGCCGGGACGGGAGGAGCAGTCCTCGCCAGATTCACTCCGCCTAAACGTCCAAGACCGATCACGGCCACGGTATCGGCAGGACGGCAATCACAGGCGACGATGAGCGAGGTCCGGCTTGTGCCCTGTGGGCGGTTCGTGCTGTATCGAGGGGGAGGGGCGCCGTGCAGTTGTACACCCGCGACGTCGGTGGCGGGACGCCGTTAGTGCTCTTGCACGCGTATCCGCTGTCGTCGGCCATGTGGCTGGCCCAGCGAGAGGGGCTTGCGGCGCGATTCCGAGTGATAACGCCTGACCTGCGGGGATTTGGGGGATCGCCGCTGGGGGCCGAGGAGCCTTCCGTCGACGCGATGGCGGACGACGTCGCGGCCCTGCTCGACACGCTGGGCATCGAGCGCGCGATCATCGGCGGCCTGTCCATGGGCGGGTACGTCACGCTCGCGTTCTGCCGTCGCCATCCCGACCGGGTCCTCGGCGCGATCCTCGCCGACACCAAGGCGACCGCGGACGCCGACGGGGCGCGCGAGGCGCGCATCCACACCGCGGAGCGGCTCGAGTCCGACGAGAACGTCAGCGTGCTCCTCGACGATCTGCTGCCACGGCTGGTCGGCCCGACCACGATGCGCCAGCGTGCGCTGGTGTACGGACGGGTCCGCGGCCTGGTGCAGTCCACGCCGCCGCTCGCCGCGGCCTGGGCTCAGCGGGCGATGGCCGCCCGCCCGGACTCGATCGGCGCGCTCGCCGCGTTCCGTGCGCCGACTCTCATCCTCCAGGGCGCGGAGGACACGATCGTGACCGAGGAGGACGCACGGACCATGGCCGAGGCCCTGCCGAACGCCGAGCTGATCATGATCCCCGGATCCGGTCACCTCACCGCGGTCGAGCAGCCACAGCTGTTCAACGACGCGGTCACGGAGTTCGGTGCCGCGTTGACCCGTACGCTCCGCTGAGCGTACGGGTCACGCCTCACACCTGTTCCTGCCTTGGCATCATGACCTCACGGAGGATCAGGGCGATCGCCGCGGCGGCGGGGATCGCCAGGAGGGCGCCGATCACGCCGAGGAGCGTGCCGCCGATGAGGGCGGCGATGATCGTCACCGCGGGCTGCACGTCGACCGACCGTTTCATCACCCTCGGCTGGATGATGTAGTTCTCCACCTGCTGGTAGATCGCGAAGAAGATCAAGGTCGCGATCCCCACCCAGAAACCGGAGAAGAACGACAGGGCGGTGACGAAGATCGCGCCGATCGTGGCGCCGACCAGCGGGATCAGGTCGGTGATGGCCACGAGCAGGGCGAGCGCGAGCGCGTACGGCACGTCGGCGATCAGCAGGAAGATGTACGACGACACTCCGGCGATGAGCGAGATGAGCAGGTTGCCGGCGACGTATCCGCCGATCCGGGTGAGGATCTCGTCGCCGAGCAGGGCCACCCGCGCGCGCCGTGACCGCGGCGCCAGCCGGTACATGAAGCCGGTGATGTTGGGCAGCGAGCTGAGGAAGTACAGCGTCAGGATGAGTACGGTCAGCGTGCTGAACACCCCGCTCAGCACGACCTGCCCCACCCCGACGACGCCGTTGGCCGCACGGGTGCCCAGGTCCTTGCTCTGCAGGGCGGTCCGTGCCTTCTGCAACAGGTGGTAGCGGTGGTCCCAGTCCTGGAGCCGCGGATTTCGCTGCAACTGTTCGAGGTAGCCGTTTCCGCTGGTCAGGTTATGAATGATCGCGGTCGACTGTTCCGAGAGCGGGGGCACGATGGCGAAGCCGAACCCGACGAAGAACCCCACCAGGGCGAGGAACACCACGAGCACCGCCCACCGCCGGGAGATGCCGATCCGTTCGAGCGCCTCGACGCCGGGGTTGAGGCCCACCGCGAGGAACAGCGCGACGATGATCAGGATGATCACCTGACGCGCGTTGGTGAGCGCCTGGACCAGCATGTACGCGGCGAGGACACCGAGGGCGCCGTAGAAGCCGAAGACGAACGGGTGGCTCTTGGTCAGCGGACGGCCGGGCCGGCCGAACGGGAAACCCTCGTCCACGCCGGCCTCGCGCTCGCGCGCCTCCATGTCGGTGATCGGGTCCGACTCGGCCACCCCGCCGGGAAGCGAGACGACCGCGCCCGACTCGGTCTCGATGATGTCCGTCTCGGAGCCCGCCGGGGTCGAGTCGGTCCGGGTCGACCCCGCCGGTGCGGCGTCGGTCCGTGTGGACCCTGCCGGTGCGGAGTCGGCCTTGTGCCCGGCCTGGCCGGAGCCGTCCGGCGGGACCGTCGAGTCGTCAGGCGCGGCCTCGGGCTCGGCCGCGGTCGACTCGCCGCCGGCCGGGCCGGTCGTATCCGCGCCGTCCGGCGCCGAATCCTCCGAGGCCGGTTTGTCCGAGTCGTCGGCTTCTTCCGCCAGGCGCCGGTCGCGGGCGAGGATGCCTCGATCGGCGCGCCGGTCGTCATGTGCTGGGGGTTTGTCAGGCACTCCCGCCACCTCCCTTAGAAGCGTTCCCCAAACTATGGCAAAAAGCCTAGGGGCCAACCTTGACCCCTAGGCTTTCCGCCGTCTCGCCTTTTATTGCGGGCTGGCCCGCTTTATTCGCGGAGTGTCCTCGCGGTTACTCCTGCCACCAGTCGTCGTCCTCGTCCTTCTTGCGCGCCTGCCCCTGCCCCTGAGCCTGCGGCTGCTGCTGTGCCTTCTGCTGCGGCGGAGCCGGCTTGGGCTCGGCCGCCGCGAGGGCGGGCTTCTCCGGCGGAGCGGCGAGGACATCGTCGCCGCCGGCGGCGCCACCGCTCAGCGGGGACTGCATGCCGCCGATGAGCTGACGCAGCTGGTTGAGGTGGCTGGTGATGCTGTCGCGCTGGCGCGTGAGCTCGTCCACCTGGCGCTGCGCGGTCGTGCGCATCCGCTCGGCCTCGGACTTGGTGTCCGAAAGGAGCTGCTCGGCCTGGGACTTCGCCTCGGCGATGACCGAGTCGGAGTTCTTACGGGCGTTGGCCACCAGCTGCTTGGCGTGACTGTCGGCCTCGCGACGGGTCTGCTCGGCCTGCTGGGTGGCCTTGGTGGCCCGCTGCTCGGCGGACGCGGCCCGCTGCTCGGCTTCGGCGACGAGCTTCTGGGTGGCGTTCTGTGCCGCGGAGTGACGCTCGGCGTCCTGGCGCTCGGCCTCTTCGCGCCGGGCCGCGAGCTGGATCTCGAACTCGCCCTCGGCCTGGGCCCGCTGGGCCTCGCTCTCCTCGAGGATGCGCTGGGCCTGGGCCCGCATCTCGTCGGCCTGGCGCTTGGCCGTGGTGAGGATCTCGTCGCGCTCGCGCTTGGTGGACGCCCGCAGCTGGGCGACCTCCCGCTCGGTGGTGGTGCGGAGCTTGGCGATCTCACGCTCGGCGGCGGCGCGCTTCTCGGCGACCTCGTGGTCGGCGGTGGCGCGCAGCTTGGCCACCTCGCGCTCGGTCGTGGAGGTCAGCTCGTCGGCCTCGCGGCGGGCTCCGGTGCGCACCTCCTCGGCCTCGCGCTCGGCCATGTTGCGCATGTCCTCGCCCTCGCGCTGGGCGGTGGCGCGGAGCTCGGCGGCCTCGTTCTCGGCGGTGGCGCGGTGCTCGGCCGCGTCGACCTTGGCCGCGGCCTTGATCTCGTTGGCGTCGGACCGCGCGGCCTGCACGAGCTCGGTGGCCTGCTCCTCGGCGAGGCGCAGCAACTGCTCGATGCGCGCGCCGAGACCGGCGTACGTGGGCCGTTCCTGCTCCTGCAACTGGCGATGCGCGTCGGAGAGTTCGCGCTGCATCGCCGAGGTCTGCTCGCGGCTCTGGCGGACCTCGTTGTCAAGCTGCTTGATGTGCTCTTCGACCTGGTGCCGGTCGTAGCCGCGAAGCACCACGTCGAACTCGCGTGGGGGCGTGTCTTCGAAGAAGTTACTGAGCTGGGCGTCGATGTCGGACTGCATGAGGCTCAATCCTGCTGTGACGAGACGGCTACAAGTGGTGGAGATGCCAGATCATGGCCATGCGGATACTGCGTGTTACGGGGTACTGCACGCGCTGGATCACTTCCGGCGACAGCAGCGTACTCCGGACACTGCCGTGTTGGGGGCTCAACTGTAGGCCCTGGGTGCATTGTCTTATTTCTTACGATTTTTCAGGCGGACGATGCCCGACCTGGCCTTCGTGGTGACCCTGGGAGGCCTGGACGAGCTCGGTCAGCACTCCTCCGACGTCCTTCGGATGCAGGAACGCGATGGACGCTCCCATCGACCCGTGCCGGGGGCGCTTGTCGAGAAGGCGCACGTCCTTGGCGCCGATCGCCTCCAGCGCGGCGGCGACGTCGTCCACACCGTAGCCGACATGGTGCACGCCTTCGCCGCGCTTGGCGAGGAACTTGCCGACCGGCGTGTCCGGGCCCAGCGGCTCCAGCAACTGGACGTAGGAGGCTCCGGCCGGACCGTCGGCGACGTGCAGCATGGCCTCTCTGACGCCTTGTGCCTCGTTGACCTCGCGTGACACCACCACCAGACCGAACGTCGTCTCGTAGAAGGCGATCTTCTCCTCGAGGTCGTGACAGGCGATCCCGACATGGTCGATACGTGTGAGCATGGGTTGCCCTCCAGGAAGTGCACTGTCCCCGTGTGGGTATGTTGGCAAACGTCGT
>Ga0247774_1000253_pt1 | contig 25733 bp, 18 predicted proteins | sample UWRJL001104B6_FD_179933 | JGI IMG/M metagenome (GOLD analysis project Ga0247774, IMG submission 179933) | Plant litter microbial communities from Arlington Agricultural Research Station in Wisconsin, United States - UWRJ-L001-104B-6 | ecosystem: Environmental > Terrestrial > Plant litter >... | reverse complement strand
AACTTGCAGTCCCGAAGGCAATGGCATCAGCAAACTTGCCGGCAGAAGGTGCGGACCTGCCGCCAGAAGGACCACTCGCGCGCTTGGTCGATGAGTTTCTGCGCGATACGGACGACGACGGGCATCGGCTGCCCGCGGTGGGTGATGTCGTGGGCGGCGTGTACCGGATCCTGGGCGAGCTCGGGCGCGGCTCGATGGGCGTCGTGCTCGAGGCCTTCGACCTGCAGCTGTGTCGCAAAGTCGCGATCAAATTCGTCAACCAAGCATCGTTCGACGAGGACTCACGCCAGCACTTCCTGCGAGAAGCGCGCGCCATGGCGCTCGTCAACCACCCGAATGTGCTGGTCATTCACGCCTTCGGCGAGCACAGAAACGTGCCTTACTTCGTGATGGAATTGGTCGAGGGGCAAACCGTAGACAGTTGGCTCGCAGAGCGCAATGGCGCAGCCGACTTGGACGCCTGCTTGGCCATCTTGAACGACGTCTGTCTCGGCGTGTCGGCGATTCACGGGGCGGGTACGGTGCATTGCGATCTGAAGCCGAGCAACGTGCTCTTGGACAACCAGCTGCGCGTGCGCGTGGCTGATTTGGGGCTGGCGGCGCCGTACGTGGACGGCAACATAACCAAGGTGATCGCGGGCACCCCCGAATACATGGCCCCGGAGCTGGCGTTCGAGCGTGACCAACCCGCGAGCGTGAGCAGCGACACCTATGCCCTGGGCTGCATGGCCTACGAAATGTTGACGGGCAGCGTGCCGTTCGACGGGCGAACCGCGCTGGCGATCATGATCGGGCACGCCACTCAGGAACTGGTGCTGCCGAGCCGGCGCCGCCCGGGTCTACCGACAGCCTTCGACGACGTGCTCTCGAAAGCTTTGCAAAAACGACCGGAGAACCGCTTTGCGTCGGCCGACCTATTTCGTCGCGCGTTGAAGGAAGCGCGTGCATCCAGCGTGGAGCCCGTGCGCATTCTGGTCGCGGAAGACGATCGTGACTTTCGCGATCTGCTGGCGCTGAAGCTGGGCATGGAATTTCCAGACGCCGACATCGTGTGCGTCGAAAATGGGCGCGATTTGCTGGATGCCTTCGCGCAAAAGCCGGCCTCGGTCGTGATGATCGACCTACAAATGCCGGTTTTGGACGGGGTGGAGGTGACCACCCTGCTGCGCTCGCAACCAGAAGCGCAGAACGTGCCGATCATCGTGATGACGGCCTCCGGTGGGCCGCAGGAATGGCGGCTCTTGTCGTCGCTCGGCGCCGATCGCTTCCTGGTCAAACCGGTAAACTTGGATGACGTGGTGGCGACGCTACGCAGCGCCGTGCGCGAACGCACGAGCACTCCGCCGACTGCGGTTACACAGCCTGTTTAGGGCCGACGCAGGGAGCGCTAGCGGAGTTGCGAGAGCGCTTGGCTCAGACTGGCCACGCTGACGGGGGCCGCCGGTCGCAATTCGGGGGCAAAGATCGCCACGCGTAATTCTTCGAACGCCCAGCGCAAGGCTGCGGCTGCGCTGCGATCGCTGAGCGCGCTCTGACGAGCCAAGAATGCCGCCCACAGCGGCGCAAAGGGCGCGAGCTTGTCGGCATCTTTTCGAGGGTCGCTGATGGCGCGTGTCAGACGCGCCTGCGTCGCGCGCAAGTAGCGCGGGATTTGTTCGAGTCGCGAAAGTGGCACGGTTTCGAGCAGGTCGGGCGTGAAGAGCTGCTCGAGCTGAGCGCGTATTTCGCCGCGCGCCAGCGTTGCGCTCGGGTGCTTTGCCGCGCTTTCGAGCGCGCGCAAGGTCGCTTGCAGCTCGGCCGAGGCCGCAAGCGCAGCACGTTCGAGCGCCTTGAATGCGGACGTGATGCGCGGCGTGCCGACCGTGAATTGAGCCTCGAACGCGGCCTTGTTCCTAGGTAGCGCCGCGCCTTCGCCGCAGCCGAAAGCTTCTTGGACGACTCGCGCCAAGAACGTTTCGCGAAATGCTTCGACTTCGACGCGCGGAGTCAAGAATGCAGCGCGCAGCGCAAACGGCGCTGGACACTGCTTGGCGAAGACCGAGAGCTGGCTACGTGCGGCGAGCGCGAATAGCCGTCGAACGCCGAGCCGAGTCGCGCTTTCGGCGGCGCGCTCGGTCTCGAGCAAGCTCAAATCGACCGATTTTCCGCGATCGATCAGCGCCGGGTACGAACGCAGCTCGGCGCCCAGCACGCGGCGGACGATGAACGCCGGCAGCTCGCCAAAGTCCCAACTAGTGATGCCCGTGCGCTCCCATTGAGCTGGCGGCGCGGCTCGGCGCAGCGCTTCACGCGCGCGACCGCCATGCTGCGCAATCAGCTCGGCCACGTCGCGACTCTGGGCGATCGTACGGCCGCCCTCGCCCACCACCCGACAGGTGAGCCGCATGTACGGCGGCACCGCGTCCAAGCGAAACACGCCTTCAGGCAGCTCGACGCCAGATTCGGCCGAGGCCACACGGGCTAGCGCGGGCAACATCGGACCCTGGAACGGGCTGAGCTTGGCCGCGACATTCGCGGCTAGCTCTGAAATGGTGCCGAGCTCACGGCGCAGCGCTCGGGGCAACTCGCCGAGCAGGGCGGTGATCTTCTGCTCGTGCCAACCGGGGATCGTCCAATCGAGCTCCCCGGGATCCAGCTGGAGCAGAAGCGGCAGCGGTACCGAAAGCGTGATGCCGTCGTCATCCGCGCTGGGATCGAAACGATAACTGACCGGAACCTTCACACCGTGTAATTCCAGGGCGTCCGGGTAATGCTGCGGCAAGTGACCTTGCTCGAACGTGAGCACGTCTTCCAATTTCAGACACAAGAGCTCGGGCTGCTTGGCCTCCGCCGCCTCTCGCCAAAGCTCGAACGTCTTACCGCTGACCACATCCTCTGGCACGCGCTGTTCGAAAAACGAAAGCAAGGCTTCGTCGTCGGCGAGCAGATCGCTTTGGCGGGCCTTGTCACGCAGCCGCGCGACCTCTTCCAGCAGCTGTTTGTTGTGGCTTTGAAAGCTGCCCTTCGAGCGGTACTCGCCGCGCACGAGCGCGTGCTCCAAGAACATGAGCCGTGCTCGCACCGGGGAAATGCTGGCGTAGTCCACGCTGCGCCCACGAAAGACCGGCAAGCCGAAGAGCGTGGTGTTCTCTTTGATCGAGCTGCGCGCAGACTTTTCGGACCAATGGGGATCGGAATAGCTGCGTTTGAGCAAATGCGCGCCCACGTCATCCAGCCATTCGGGATCCAGCTTGGCCGCGGTGCGCGCGAACAACTGACTGGTTTCGACCAGCTCGAACGCCATCACCCAGGCGGGCGGCTTTTTGGCCAGCGCCGACGACGGATGCAGCATGAAGCGCGTCTGCTTGGCGCCGATGTACACGCGTTGCTCGGGGTTCCATTGCCCGATCTTGGACAGTAGCCCGGTGAGCAGCGCGCGATGCACGCGCAGGTCGAGGTCCGCCACGTTACCCGATGCCTTGGCCTGTGCCGCCTGTCCTCGCTTTGCGGCGCCCAGCTGCAGCTCTTTGGCGACATCCTCGAGCTGCCGATAGACCTCGGCCCATTCCCGGATGCGCAAGAACGAAAGCATATTGGCCTGACACAGCCGCCGCAGCTCACCCACACTCTTGGCCTCGCGCACGAAAGCCCACAGCTTGAGCAAGCCCAAGAAATCCGAGCGCTCGTCACGAAAGCGCTGGTGCAGTTGATCGGCCTTCTGCTCCACCCCGCGCGGGCGCTCGCGCGGATCTTGAATGTTGAGCGCCGCCGCCAAAATCAGCACCTCGGCCACGCAGCCTTCCTCGACCCCCGCCATGATCATGCGCCCGATGCGCGGATCCACCGGGAAACGCGCCAGCCGAGCGCCGAGCGCCGTGAGCTTGCGCTCGGCGTCCAGTGCGCCGAGCTCCTGCAACACGCGGTAGCCCTCGGCAATCGCGCGCGAGTGCGGCGGATCGAGGAACGGAAACTCCTCGACGTCGCCGAGGGCCAACGACTTCATGCGCAAGATGACGCCGGACAGGCCGGTGCGCTTGAGCTCTGGATCAGTGAACGCGGGCCGCGCCGCAAAGCTGTCTTCGTCGTACAAGCGCACGCAGATGCCGTCGCGCACGCGCCCACAGCGCCCTTTGCGCTGGTCGGCGCTGGCCTGCGAAATGGCCTCGATGTGCAGGGTCGTGGTCCCCGTGCGCGACTCGTAGCGCGAGAGCCGCGCCACGCCCGTGTCGATCACGTACACGATGCCGGGGATGGTGAGCGACGTTTCGGCCACGTTGGTCGCGAGGATCACGCGCCGCTCGGGGATGCTCGCAAAAACCTTGCGCTGATCGCCCGCGGACAGCCGGGAATACAGCGGCTGCACCTGCGTATGCCGCAGCTTCTTGGCCACGAGCTCGCGCTCGGTCTCGCGAATTTCACGCTCACCGGGCAGGAACACCAAAATATCCCCGCGCGGATCGAGCGAAGTCACCGAGGCCACCGCGTTGGCCACCGCCTCCGGCAAATCCAACTCGGGCTCCGGCGGCTCGTACAACACCTCGACCGGAAACGTACGCCCTTCCACCTGGATCACCGGCGCGCCCCCGAAGAACTCGGAAAAGCGCTCGGTCTCGATCGTCGCGGAGCTGATCAACACCTTCAAATCGGGCCGCTGAGGCAAGATGGTCTTCAGCCAGCCCAACAAGAAATCGATCGTCAGGCTGCGCTCGTGCGCCTCGTCGATGATCAGTGTGTCGTAGCGCTGCAGCAACCGATCGCCTTGAATCTCGGCGAGCAGGATGCCGTCGGTCATGAACTTCACGTACGTGCGCGCGCTCGTCTTCTCCTCGAAGCGGATCTGGTAGCCCACTTCCTGCCCGAGCTCGCATTCGAGCTCACTGGCAACGCGCGCCGCGACGCTCGTTGCGGCGATGCGCCGCGGCTGAGTGACGCCAATCAAACCGTCCGTGCCGCGACCCATGTCGAGCAAGATCTTCGGCAACTGCGTGGTCTTACCCGAGCCAGTCGCGCCGGCCACGATCACGACTTGGTTCGCCTCGACGGCCTGTGCAATGTCCGACACACGCGCCGAAATCGGCAGTCCCTCCGGAAAGCGAATGCGGGCTCGCCCTGATTCGGGGCGAGCCTGCGTCGGCTCTGGGGCGGAGGGCGGGCGGGACATGGCGGACGCTGATTAGCACGCGTCTGGCGGGGGTGGGGCGCGTCCCTGGCGCAGGCTTGACGCTCAACCACGGCGGGTCGAAACCTCGCCCGTGATCCCGCTCAGGTTCCACGCTCTCGCGGCGCCCAGCACAGCTGCCAGGCGCGTGCTCGAGCCCGACGAGCGCATTGCCGAGCGCGTTGTCGAGCCGGCAGGGCTCACGTCGATGCTCACGATTGCGCTCGGCGCATGAGCAACGCTCGGGTGATGGCGCTGGCGGGCTTGGCTTCGCTCGCTAGCCCGCGTCTTACGGCGGCCCAGACGAGCGGCTCGGCGTCGGTCTACACCTACTTCCTGCCCGACCACCATGACTACGTGCAGCCGACGCTCAGCGTCGATCACGAGGCCGTTCATCTCGAAGCCCGTTACAACTACGAGGACCTGGCGACCGGCTCGGTCTGGGCCGGTTACACGTTCTCGGGAGGCGAACGCTGGCGCTGGGAGCTGACGCCGATGCTGGGGGGCGTCTTCGGCAGCAGCAATGGGGTTGCGCCCGGATACCGCGCGGCGCTTGGCTTTTGGAAGCTCGAGCTCGACAGCGAGGGTGAGTACCTGTTCGACCTGGCCGATGGCTCGAATCATTTCTTTTACAGTTGGTCGGAGCTGGGCCTTTCGCCTGTCGAATGGTTTCGCTGCGGCGTCGTGCTTCAGCGCACGCGCGTCTTCCAAAGTGAGCGCGAGCTGGCGCGGGGAGTCCTAGTGGGCTTTTCGAACCAGCTCTCGAGCGTCACGGCCTACGTGTTCAACCTGAGCGAGCGCCAGCCGACCGTGGTGGTTGCGCTTGCTTTGACCCTCGATCCATGAGCCTTCCGCCAGCGAGCCCGAGCGGAAGCCAGGGATACGCTTGCACTGGAAACGCGCTCGACCATGGGTCGGCAATCCATGGACCGGAAGTAATCGAGCAGTAGAAGCGAGCGAGCAGTAACGGTACGTTCCGCCCGTGAGCTCGAAAACGATTCCAGCGCGACTGCGTCACCTGCCTGCACTCGACGGGCTGCGTGGGCTGGCGCTGGTCGGCGTGCTGTTGTTTCATGCCAACGGCGCGCTGCCCGGCGGCTATCTGGGCGTCGATCTGTTCTTCGTGCTGTCCGGCTTCCTGATCACGTCCCTGCTCTTGGCCGAACGGCGCGAGACGGGGCGCATCGCTTTGGGCCCGTTTTGGGTGCGACGTGCGCGACGGCTGTTCCCCGCGCTGCTCTCGCTGATGCCGGCGGTCGCTGTCTACGGGCGCTATTTCGCGCGCAAGGAAGAGCTCGAGACCGTGCGCGCGCAAGCGCTGGCGGCGCTGGCCTACGTCGCCAATTGGCAGGCGATCTTCCGCCACCAGAGCTATTGGGAGCTATTCGCTGCGCCCTCCCCGCTGGAGCACACCTGGAGTCTGTCGATCGAGGAACAGTTCTACGTGGTCTGGCCGGTGTTGGTCAGCGTCGTGTTGCGACGGCACACGAATCGCGCGTTGCTTTTGCTGTGCCTGACGCTCAGTGCACTGTCGATGCTGGCGATGCTGTTTTTGTTCGATGCGGGCAACACGACCCGCGCGTACCTCGGTACCGACACGCGCATGAGTGGGATCCTGCTCGGCGCAGCGTTGGCCACCGTGATTTCACCGAACACTCACTTGAGCGCGCGCGCCGTGCGTACGCTGGACGTGTGCGGGCTGCTGGCAGCTCTCGCACTGGCCGTCGCCTGGGCGACGCTGCGCGGAACCAATCCCTTTCTGTACCACGGAGGGTTCTGGTTGACGGAGCTCGCTGCACTTTCGCTGATCGCCTGCGCGATCGCGGGCGAGCGCAGCTGGGTGGCGCGGGGGCTCTCGATTCGCCCGCTCACCTGGCTCGGCACGATCAGCTACGGCGTGTACCTGTGGCACTGGCCGGTGAACGTGTTTTTGTCGACCGAACGCACGCATTTCCACGGCCTTGGCCTGCACGCCCTGCGTTTCACGCTTACGTTCGCGATCGCCATCGCGTCTTACCGGTTCCTGGAGCAACCAATACGCAAGCATGGCGTGCCCTTCAGTCGCCCGCTGTACATCGTGCCCGCAGCCGTAGCGCTGTCCGTGTTCTTGGTCGTCCACGCCACGTACGCCGAGGGCCGGGCCGAGCCCAAAGCGCCGTCGGCTCAACTAGCGAGCGCGGCGTCAGCGCCGGAGTTCGTGCGTTTTCGCATCGCCGTCTTCGGCGACTCCACGGCAAACTCGCTCGGTTGGAGCCTGCGCAATCTGCATGGGCAAGGTGTGGCCGTCGAGCTGATGGGCAAAGACGGCTGCAACATGCTCGAAGATACCTGCCAAGGTTCGCGCTGGGTGGAGCAAGTGCGATCGCTTCACCCGAACGCTAGCATCGTCTACTTGGCTGGGGTGTTCTTGTATGGCTTTCACGTGAAGAGCGACTGGCACACCGCGTGTCGCCCGGATTGGGACGCGAAGCTCGCCAGCGTGCTCGCGTTGCGTCTGACTGAGTTGGCCCGCGAAGGTGGGGTGGTGTTCACCGCAACCGTGCCCTACCCGGTCGGCCCGTACGAGAACGACGACAACGATCGCCGAGTGTTTCACCAACGCGTCGATTGCATCAACGCGGTCATCCGCAAGTCGGCAGCAGGCGTGCCCGGCGTGCGCGTGCTCGACATTGGCAGCCACCTCTGCCCAGACGGCGTCTGTCAGCAAGACGTCGGAGCCAGCGAGCCAGTCCGCCCAGATGGCGTCCATTTCTCGATCGATGCCTCCAAGGGCTTGGCCCATTGGGTCTACGAGGAGTTGCGGCACTGACTCCATTGCCCGGCCTGCGCAGCTACGACAAGGCTTGGCTGGACGCGGCGACGCCCGACCTAGTCAAGGGCCTGCGCGGGGGCGTCGCGACGCTGGTGCCCTTTTATCTGGCGATTTGGCTCGGTCGCCAGGAGTTCGCCTGGATGGCGCTGGGCGGCTGGCTTGGCACCCTGGTCGACCCCGGAGGCCTGCGCAGCACGCGCGCCAAGACCACGAGCGCGTTCGCGCTGGTCGGTGGAGTCGCCCTGGGGATCTCCGAGTCGCTTGCGCAAAGCACCTGGCTCGCGGCGCTCGGGCTGATGCTGGTCGCATTCCCCGCGTCGCTCCTGCGCTCACTGGGTGCCGTGTGGGCGAGCGCGGGCACGATGACGACCATCGTGGTGGCCATCGGCAGCGCGCAAGGGGGCTCGGCGCCCATTCGTGACGGCGCGAGCTTCGCCCTGGGCGCGGGCGTCGCGACGCTGCTCTCCTCGGTGATTTGGCCGATCTGGACACATCTTCCGCTGCGACGAGCGGAAGCCAACGTATTCGAAGCGCTGTCCGGTTATGCGGCGGAGATCGAAGCTTGCCTGCAAGGCGGCGTCCCCGACGGCGACCCACGCTGGGGCCAGCTCGCGCGCGTGCATCATCGGAAAATTCGCAATGCGATCGAGGAAGCCCGCCGTTTGGCGCTCGGTGGCCGCGCGCGACGTGCAGGCGAAACGCGCATCGGCAGCAATTTGCGGATCCTGCTGGGCTTGGCCGAGGCGCAGTTTCCATTGCTGGTCACGCTCAAAGAGGCCAGTGAGCTCGAATCCGCGTCCGGCGCACGCCACACCATCCTGGCTCGTTTACACCGCCTTGCCGAGCGCAATCTCGACACCGCAACCACGTTACGCACGCCCAACCTGCGCGCTGGCGACGGCTCGCCGACCGTTCCTCCGCCCGGAAGCTCGACCGATAAAAGCTCGTCGATCGCGGCGCTGCTCGAACACCTCGATGACGCCAGTCGCGCCGCGCAGGCGCTGACGTCCGCTCTGGATGCGCGCGCCGAGACGGAGCCACCACCGTCTGCGAGCCAGCAGCAGAAAGCCCGGCTCAATCGCTTCGGATCGTGGCGCGCGGAGCTGTCGACCTTGCGCGACGCCTGCTCGCCGCGGTCCACGTTCTTTCACCACGGGGCACGCGTCGCTTGCACGGTGGGCATCGCCTCGCTGGTCGGACATCGCATCTCGGTGCACCCGCACTGGGTGACCGTGACCACCTTGGCCGTGCTGCAGCCCTATTCAGGCGCGACCGCGGCCAAGGCCGCACAACGCGTGCTCGGTACGGTGCTGGGCAGCATAGCGGCCGTCGCCATCACGCTGCTCCTGCATTCACCGGTGGCACTGGCCGCGGCCATGTTCCCGCTGTCGGTGGCCGCAGTCGCGACGCACCGCCGCAACTACCGGCTGTTCACGTTTTTTCTGACACCGGTCTTCGTGCTCCTGGCGGAGCACTTCCACGGTGATTGGTGGGTGGCAGCAGCGCGCGCCTCGGACGCCGCCATTGGCGGCGGCATCGCCTTCATCGCGGCGGTCTTCATCTTCCCTTCGCGCGAGCGCACGCGCTTGCCGGAGCTTTTGGCGCGCATGCTGGATGCCGTGGCCGACTACACCGTGGCCGTGTTCGACGGCGTGGCCAACCGCCATACGGAAGCCGCGGAAGTGCGCATCATGGCGGCGCGACGCGGCGCGGGCATAGCGCTGAGCGAGGCAGAGAACTCGCTCGAACGGCTGCTGACCGAACCTCGCCACGACAGCCCCGCGGGGGAGTACGCTCTGCAGCTGATCACGTATGCGCGCCGTGCGGCTGGCGCGCTGACCGCCATCGATACTTACGCGGCCCGAGATCTCACACTCGAAGCCCCGCTGAGCGCCGAGCTCGCGCACACGTTGCAGAGCTACTTGGTCGGCACGTTGCAGCAAGCCGCTGCCTTCGCGCGTGGCCTCGAGCCGGACGCCGATGCGCCGGTGCCCGAGCTGCCAGGCGATTTGGATCCGCGCATCCACTCGACCCTCGCGCGCTTACTACGCGGCGCGCATCTGCTCAGCGAGCTATCGCGCGGCGGCATCGACCGCATCGACCGCGAGCCACACTAACTTCGGCGTCGCGGACGCTCGAGAGAGAGAGAGAGAGAGAGAGAGAGAGAGAGAGAGAGGGACTAACCGCCGAGCCGCAGAGAGCGCAGAGATCTGAGGAAGATTTTGGGGGTTGGCTTAAGGCATCCGTCCACGTCATTGCAGGTCCGAAATACCGCTCGCAACGCTAGCGTTCTGCATTGCCGCCTGACATTTTTCTGCGACGCGGCCTACCGAGCCGCGCAAAACCCAATCCCTCTTCTCTGATCTCTGCGCTCTCTGCGGCTCGGCGGTTAAAATCAGGGAGCGCTCCCGGCATTCTCCGCTCGAGAGAGCCGGCTGCGCCATCGTGCGCATGCCGCCCTGGTCCGGAACCCTGTGAGCTGCGAGCTGCGATGCTGGAGAACGAGCGCCCCCTCTTCCGGAACGGTACTAGCGGAGCATGAAGAAAATCAGCACGCCGGTCAGCGACACGTACAGCCAGATCGGTAAAAAGACACGATTTAAGCGGCGGTGACGCGCGAAGGCACGCGTGAATGCGAAGTAGAACGACGTCAGAGCCAGCGGCACGACGCTCAGCGACAGCAAGATGTGACTGATCAAGAGAGCGAAGTATACGAGCCGGGCAGGTCCGGTGCCCGTGAACTTCGTGTCGCCGTGCACGAAATGGTAGCTGAGATACCCGACCAGAAATAGCGCCGAGCTAGCGAACGCGCTGACCATGAGCAGCCGATGCAACGCGATCTTCTTCTGCCGAATGGCCACATAGCCTGCCACCAGACACAGCGCCGAGAGCGCGTTGAAGCTGGCGTTGACCGCCGGCATGAAGCTCAAATCGGGCCCGCCCGCGCTCCGCCCGCGTAGCAAGATGAAGGCGATGAACGCCACCGCAAGCGCGGACAGCACGGCGTTGAACGTGAAAAACGTACGGTCGGAACGCGGCGTGACCAGGGCGTCGGAGTCCATCGGCTGCATGCCTTAGCATCGCCCGAGCCCGGCCGGCAGCGGCAAAGCGTCACCTTCGAAGGCTCGCGGGCGGATTGCCGAGAAAGGCAGAGCTTGCCCCAGCGTGGGCGCTATTTCGGAAGGTAGCTCTGCTGTTCTTGTTTTTGCTGTTGGGTCTGGGTAGTGCGCGCCGCCACCGCGGCGGCCATGGCGACGACATAACTCGTGGTGGCCGCCGAGGCGCCCTGCTCCGCGGCGTTCGATGTGGGCGCTTCATCCCCGTTCGCTTTCGGAGCCTCCGGGGGCTTCGGCTTTGGCTGGCAGACGCAACCCGGCAGAGTGTCCGAAACGAGCACCAAGGCGCCCATGCGCATGCCGAGCTCCACGCAACGCGCCTCGCAATCCGCCGGTCCTTGATGCTTCGATTCGAGCTCACTGGCCTTCATGTATCCGGGGCTGCACGCAACTAGACTCGTTGCAAAAACGCCCACGGTGGCTGACCAATAGCGCCTATTCATCTTGTTTCGTCCGGTTCCTGGAGAAGTATGGAGGCTAGCAAGCTTCGCGGGGCGAGAACATCCATTCCCCCTGGCATTGTGCGCGCGCCATCGTAGGCTTTGGAATCCCCCTCGAGGAGCGTGTCATGCACACACGAAATCTGGGCAATCTGACGGTCTCGGCACTCGGACTCGGGTGCATGGGCATGAGTGATTTCTACAGTGGGCGAGACGATGACGAGTCGCTTCGGACGCTCGACCGCGCCCTCGAGCTCGGGGTCACCCTGCTCGACACGGCCGACATGTACGGTCCATACACCAACGAGGAGCTCGTCGGACGAGCGCTACGCGGCCGGCGTCGGGACAGCTTCGTGCTCGCGACCAAGTTCGGTATCGTACGGGGTCCCAGGCCGCAGGACCGCGGCTTGGACGGCAGTCCCGCCTACGTGAAGCAGTCGATCGACGGCAGCCTGCGGCGGCTCGGGGTCGACTACGTCGACCTGTACCAATACCACCGCGTCGATCCGAAGACGCCGATACAAGACACGGTCGGCGCACTCGCTGATTTGGTGAAGGCCGGGAAAGTCCGCTACATCGGGCTATCGGAAGTGAACGTGAGCACGCTCCGCAAAGCACACGATGTCAGTCCCATCAGCTCCGTACAATCCGAGTACTCGCTGTGGACGCGCGAGCCCGAGGTCGACGGCGTGCTCGAGACGTGCCGCGAGCTCGGCATCGGCTTTCTGGCTTACTGCCCACTCGGGCGCGGCTTCCTGACCGGGCAGATCAAGAGATTCGAAGACTTCGAAGAAGACGACTATCGCCGTTTTTCACCGCGCTTTCAGGGCGACAATTTCCAGAAGAACCTGGACCTGGTGGCGGGCATCACGGATCTGGCCCGAGCACGTGGTGTCACCGCGGCGCAACTGGCGTTGGCTTGGGTGATGGCGGAGTCACCGCAGGTGGTCCCCATTCCCGGGACCAAGCGCCGAACGCATCTGGAGGAGAATCTCGGGGCACTCGAGCTGCAGCTGAGCAAGGCCGAGATCGCCTCGTTGGAAGCCGCCTTTCCAATCGGCGCCGCCTCGGGCCCCCGCTACCCCGAAGCCATGATGGGCAGCCTCGGGCGCTGAGCGTACGGTCAACACGCCGCAGCGTGACAAATCGCGGCGGTCGAGAACGTGCAACGCAATGTTTCAGCCCGGAAGCATGGACTCGAATGACTGGAGCTGCGGGCGGTTGCACGCGCGAGGTCGGACAGCCGCTCGGCGATCCATGGGGCATGTCTGCGCGATCGCGACGGCATCCCTCTTGCTTTGATGAGTGGCAGGCGTGAGCTCGCAGGCATCGCTGCAACAACGCTCGGCCCAAACAGCCAGAGACCAGCCATGAGCGCGCAACCAGCAATCCCCGACAGTACCCGGCTAGTGCCAGGTAACATCGTCGGCAATAAGTATCGGATCGACGGCTGCCTCGGAGAGGGCGGCATGGGCGTCGTGCTCAGCGCGACGCACCTGGAGCTGGACGCCCCGGTAGCCATCAAAGTAGTGCGCGAGGAGTATGCGGGCAGCGCGGACATCGTCTCGCGCGTGCTGTTCGAGGCGCGGGCCGTGGCACGAATGAGGAGCAGCCATGTCGTGCGCGTGCTGGACGTGGCGCGTCTCGACTCGGGCTGCCCGTACATCGTGATGGAGCAGCTGCAAGGGGTGGACCTCGGGCAGGCGCTCTGGGATCACGGCGCGTTCTCGGTGCCGCAGGCCATCGACTACCTGCTGCAGGCCTGTGACGGTTTGGCCGAGGCTCACAGCCTCGGCATCGTGCACCGTGATCTCAAGCCGGGAAACCTGTTTTTGGCTGCGACGCCCGAAGGCATCGTATTGAAGGTGTTGGACTTCGGAATCTCCAAAGAGGTGAGCACACCGTTGCGCTCGGTCTCGCGCACCTCACGCACCTCGCTCACCAGCGCGGGCGACCCCGTGGGCTCGCCCTACTACATGGCGCCCGAACAGATGCGGGCCTCGCCAGACGTCGACGCACGCGCCGACATTTGGTCTTTGGGCGCGATTTTGTTCGAACTGACGTCGGGTCAGAGTCCCTTCGAAGGCGAGACGATCACCGAGGTGTGCGCCAAGGTCTTGACCGAAGATCCACCGTCATTGGCCAAGATCTCGGGCGGCACCGTGACAGAGCTGGACCACGTCATCGCGCGTTGTCTGGAGAAGAATCCCGAGCGCCGCTATCAATCCGTAAGCGACTTCGCGGCCGCCTTGCGAGCTTGGCGGCCAAGCGAAGACGTGGAGCTGCCCCAACCAGAAGCGAAGACACGCAAGCGGCGCTCGGCGCGACTGCCGCTGGCAATGCTCGCCTCGAGCGTGTTGCTTGGGCTGGGCGGGGTCGGCTTCTGGCAAACCCGGGGGAGCGCTGCAAGCTTGGAGGCCGACGTTCGGCCGGTGATCGCGGCGGCAGCCACACCCATCTGGCGCGCGCTTTTGGAGACGCCCGAGGTGCAGCCCGAAGCAGGGGTTCTGTCCATGGACCGACGGCACAAGAGCACCTCGACAACGAACACGAACACCTTTCAAAGTGCGTTCATGAAACCGGCCCTGCCGCCGACCAGCCACGAAGTCAAATCGCCACCCCGGACCGAAGCACTTGCGGATATCGGCAGCGAAGTGGTCGCGACCACCGATGTGGTAGCCGCCGCGCTCAAGCCGGCAGAGCCTACAGGCGCCGATGCCGCTGCGAGCGCGAGCAACCCGGCGCCCGAGGACGAATCCTCGGGCAGCGGCCTGGACGCAGTGAGCCATCGCTACGGCCTCTGAATCTCGGGCTTTCAGCGAGCGAGTCGTCGCAGCGCCCGGAGCCGGCTAGAACGGCGCCTGGGACATGTTCGACCTGTTCAAGAATCGACGACGCGAAGCGCTTCGCGCACAGCCACTCAGCTCGGAAGAGCGCGCACTGCTCGACAAAAATATTCCCTACCTCAGCCAGCTGAGCGCCGAGGACCGGGACGAGCTCGAAAAGCTAGTGCGCATCTTCGTGGCCGAAAAATCGTTCGAGGGTTGCGCTGGGCTCGAGCTCACGGACGAGATGAAATTGACCATTGCCGGTCAAGCCTGCTTGCTCCTGCTGCATCGCGAGACCGACATCTATCCGAACGTCGACTCGATCCTGGTTTATCCGAGCGCCTACCGCGTCCCTACCGAGGAGCACGACGGTCTGGTCGTCATCCAGGAAGATCAGGAGCGGCTCGGTGAGTCGTGGCAACGTGGCCTGGTCGTGCTGGCCTGGGATCACGTGCTGTCGGGCGCGGCCCAGCCGCGCGATGGGCAAAATGTCGTGCTGCACGAGTTCGCCCATCAACTCGATAGCGAAAACGGCGCGATGAACGGCACGCCCGAGCTTGGCACACGCGCGCGCTACACGTCCTGGGCGCACGTCTTGGGAGACGAGCTCGAAGAGCTCTCGCAACGCCTGCACGCCGGGCGAAGCACGGACATCGATCCCTACGGTGCCACGAATCCCGCGGAATTCTTCGCCGTCCTGACCGAGATGTTCTTCGAGAAACCGCGCGCGCTCGAGCGCCGGCACGCCGAGCTGTATGCGCAGCTTGCTGATTTCTACAAGCAGGATCCGGCGCGAAGCCAAGACTAAAAAGTGAGGCAAAGCAGCGCGTGCGCCGACACCGTGGCGAGCCCTGCAGGCACCCTGAGCACCCTTCTGTGCTGCTCGTGAAACTGTACTGAGGCGCCTTGCCCCAAAAGCACGCGGTTTCACAATAAATTATCCGAGCAGTGCCTGAAACACTGGCCAGAATCATCGGAAAGGGGCACCGTTCCAAATAGTCACAGGCTCCCCCGCTCCCGCAACCGTCGCGAAACGGCGTGTGGGCCAATGTGCGAAGGATTCGAGATTTGCCGTTTTGGTCCAATAAGCGCTCCCCCACATGCCCCTTCCACAACCGCGCATGAACCGCTCCACCCGCATTCGACCCGAGTCGGCCGACCCGTTCGCCATGCAGCTCGCCTTGTCCCGGGTACACGCCCGGCTGGTGCCCATGCAACGGAGCGACCACGGTTACGCACTCGATCCGAGTGCCAAAGGTTGGCTCGAGCTGCCGGCGGGGCGCGGCTTTGCGGGTTATGGCTTGGACCGCGCTTTGCGCATGCTGCTCGACGTACTCAGAGGACTGACTGCGCTCCATGACACGTTCGATGCCGAGGGCATCAACTTCGCGCACGGTGAAGTCGCGCTGACGCAGTTCCGGGTGGACAGCGAAGGCGTGTGCCGCCTCGTGCCACTCACGAAACGCCATTCTTCGACCGTCGACTCGACGCCTGCCAGCGAAGTGCTCGGACACCTGGCCCCCGAGCGCTTGCTCGGCGAGCCCGTCGATGCGCGCGCGGACGTATTTAGCGCAGGCGTGTTGTTGTGGGAGGCACTCGCGGGCCGGCGCCTGTTCAACGAAACCAGTGCGGACGCCATCATCGAGCGCTTGATGGGCGAGAAGCTGCCCGTGCCACAGCTGCCGCCGGAGCTCGCCTGGGCAATTCCGCTCAAGTCGATCGCGACTCGCGCGCTGGCCGTCGATCCGTACCAGCGCTTCGCAGATTGCGCGGAGCTGGCCACGGCGATCGCCATCGTGGCCCGCGAGCGCGTGGCCACTCACGCCGAAATCGCGACTTTTTTCGGCTCAAAAGGGCGCACGCTCAATTCGGTTGCGCAGCAACGGCCGGTCCCGACGCGCAGCTCCACATTTCCCAGTGTGAACCTGCCTGCGCCGCCGCCCGCCATCAGTGCGCCTCCGTCGTCACGCAATGGCTTTCCGTTGGCCACGTCGTCGACGCGCACGGTCACACCCACGCCGCGCTCGGTCAGGCCGTCGCCCTACTCGGTCACGCTCGGACCACGCGCGGTCACGCCAGCGCCGCGCGCGGTCACACCAGAGCACGGCTCGATCGCGCCCAGCTCGATCGCGCCCAGCTCGATCGCACCCAGCTCGATCGCACCCAGCTCGATCGCACCCAGCTCGATCGCACCCAGCTCGATCGCGTCTGTCGCTCCCGTGTCATCGGGGGTTCGCGGCGTGCACAAGTCGCCGTTCGCGACGCTACTCGGTGCGGGTGAGCATGTCCCCACATCGCATCGTCGCAAGACCCTGACCTCGGTGGGTACGCCATCCTCGGCCCTCGACCCGTTCGAAGCCGCACCCCCAAGCAGCTCCCCGCGCTCGTCGAGCTTGCTACCTCCGCTGCCGGTTGCGGCGGCCAGTACGCCGGCCATTGCGGCACCGCCCTCGCAAGCGCGCACGTCATCGTCGGCGGTAGTCGCTCGCGCGACACTCGAGTCCATCCCTTCGGCCGAAGAGGTCGCCAAGCTTCGGGGTTGGTCAGCGCGCCGTTCGTGGATCGTGCTTTCGCTCGTGGTGCTCGGCGCGGGAACGGTCGCCCTGGTGGCGCTCCAAAGTGGCGACGAGCAGCCGGGCAGCACAGCGAATCGCGGCCCCAATCCCGCTCAGGTCGCCACGCCCGGCGCTAACCCAACGCGGCTCGGCGCCTCCGAACCAGCAGCCCCTTCGGCTGACGACGCGCGCAGCGCGCCCACCCCTGCGTCTGTTGCCGAGCCGAGCAACGGGTCGCCAGCGGGCAGTCTGAAAGAGCTTCACCCCGCCAGCAAGCCCGTCTCGCCAAAGCCCGCCAGCAACACCAAGGACTACGGGATCTGAGCTGGGGGTTGCGCTGCGCTTCGCGCGCCGGCAGAGCGGGCTGACTTGGGGTTTCTAGGCGATGCGCGCTAAACCGTGGCGATGAGCGTTTGGTCGAAACTGTTCGGCTCAGGCGAAGCGCCAGATCTGACTCGGCTCACGCCTCCCAGTCGCGGCCTGCCGACCATCGTCGCGGTCGTTCCCGACGCGCTGACGGTCACGTTTTATGCGCACGACGTCGTCGAGGGCAGCCAGGGGAATTTCCTCACCGCAGTCAGCGACGGCTTGATCAAGCGCCGTCAGCGCGAGCTCGTGGTGACCTTGCGCCTCGACGGGGACGACGACGTGAGCGCGCGCATGAGGGAGCTCAGCCGTTTCTTCTCGACCGTGTTGCTTTGGGCCGAGCAGCGCAACCTGGTCGAGATGGGAGGCGTGACGCGTTTCGGTAGGCGCGGCCTGTTCGGAGCCAGCAGCAACGGCCTGCTGTACGTCGATTCACGCCCGATCCGCGGAGTCGCGCTGCCTGGGCGAGCGCTCTCGGCCGTCCTGGTCGATGCGGGCGAAGTCGAGACCGCGCTCGCCCACGGAGTGTATCGGGTGCTGGCGCGGCTCGGCGACCAATCCGGCTGCTTCCCCTTCCCGACCTGGAGCTCGCTTTCCCGCCCCAGCGTGGCAAGCGCTCGCGAAGCCGAGAGCGCGTTGAGCAAAATTTCCAGAACGCGGGCGCCGGGCGTCCACTTCGTGATCGAAGGCAAGCGGGTGCGAGTGCGCGTGCCCAAGCTTTCGCGGGGGATCCTGGCCCAAGGGGTCGGAGGGCTCGATAGCGGCACGCCGTTCGCGCTTTTGACCGAGCCGGCAGCCAATGCCGACGCGCTGCTCGTTTGGTACCCCGGTCAGACTGAGCCCAAAGCCGTCTACGCCGAAGGCTCTGACGGCGCTCGCCTCACCGGCGGCTGCTTGGCGGTCGTCCCGGGCGGCCAGAAAGACGAAATCCGCGTCATGGAAGACGGCTACAGCCTACTGCTCTCGAGCGACACGTGGGGCTCGCTCGTCAGCTCGCTGCTCGGCGAGCGCACGATTTCACTGCCCATGGCTGATGGCGCCACGCTGGAAGTCGAATGGCTGTACGAGCAGACGACACGCAGCGCGGGAACGTAACGGAACGTAACGGAGCCCCCGCCTGCGTACGAAAAAGGCCAGCCCACGACTCGCGCGGCAAACGCGGTTCGCAAGCTGGCCTTCTCGCCGTCAGCTCGAGCCGAGCCTCAGTTGCTGCTGGCCGTGCCCTGCACGCTAGCGCTGGCCTGAACCGACACGTTGATGCTCGCGCTGGCTTGCGCGGCAACCGAGAGCGAGGCCGCGAAGCAGGTGGCGCCTTGAACGCCGATGTCCCCGATGGCTTTGAAGGCACCCACCGACTTGCCCGCGAGATCCGCGATCGGATCTTTGAGCGCCCAAGTCATCGCGAAGGCATCCTTCACGTCGTCGAGGTGAGCTCGGATGGCCGCGTCCAGCTTCGCATCACCGCTCACGACCAGCGTAGCCGAAGAAGTGCACTTCAGGCTTGCGTTTGCCGAAGCTTGGCAGGAAGCGTGGCACTCCGCGCTCGCCTGGCAGTCGAGGTGACCGGTACAGGTGGGCGGCTTGGCTTCACCCGTGCACGAGCCGTGGCACTGGCCGTTGCAAGTAGCCGAGCCGGGCGTGTAGCTGCAGGTGCCTTCGCACTTGCCGTTGCAAGCGACGGCGGCGTCCGCCGCGCACGAACCGGTGCATTCCGCGGTGCATCCGCCTTCGAACGTGCCGGTGCACTTGGCCTCGCACTTGCCGCTCGCCTTGGCCGAGCAAGTGCCCTTGCACTGGCCCGCGCAAGCGCCGGACGAGTCCTTGCTGTCGCACGTGCCCATGCACGTCCCGCCGCAGCTGCCTTCGAAGTTGGCGGTACAGCCCGCGTCGCAGGTGCCGGTCCAGGTCGGAGCCGTACAGCTGCCGGTGCACTGGCCGCTACAGGCGACCGCTGCCTTGGCCGTGCAGGAGCCGGAACAGGTCCCCTGACAATCGACGGTCGGCGCCTGCACATCGCAAGCGCCACTGCACGTGCCGTTGCATTCCACGACGAGCTTGCCGGGCTCGCACTTGAGCGCGACATCGCAGTCGGCCTCGACTTGGCATTTGCCTTCGCAATCGGCCTGCACGTTCACGTCTGCTTTGCAATCCGCTTGCACCTTCAGCTCGACCGCGTTCTCCGAGTTCGCGGCGAGCGTCTTCTTCACCCGGGCGTTGAGCACCGCGCAGGCCTTGGCCGCGCTGGTTTGGCTCGCATCTTCACCCAGGTCGGCGTTGATGGCGTTGCAGGTCGCGAGCCACTGCGCCTCGACCTTGCTTGCGGCCGTGCTCAGCGCGCCGGCGGCTTGACCATAGGCTTGCACGGTCGCTTGAGCACGCGAGCTGGCATCCAGGCCGTTGCAGCTCGCGGGGGTGCCCGTGCCGTCGGTCGCCATGCAGCCAGCTCCCGACACGATGGCCAACAGGCCGAGTGCGCCCACGGTGGAGAAGGCGCGCTTCAAATTGGAACGATTAAGAATCTTCATTATGGTGACTTCCCGACTCAGTGTGACAAAAGGAGCCGACAACGCTGCCTCGCCGAATGGCTAGGGCGTGCTTGACGACGGTTAAAAAGGGGACGTTTCGCATTTCGAGCCTGTGGCTCGTTCGTTCTTAGGCAGAAAGCGCGCCAACCAGGGTTCGACGACGCGAGCTGCGCTCTGATTCAACGCAGGCCGGGCTTCGTTGACGACCGACTGCCGCTGATTCTAAATCAGAAAGCGACTCGAGGCCCGTGCCAGCCGGTCGTGTAGGTGTCCCTCCGTCCCGCGCCGAGCGTCACCTACTGAACGTTTCGACCAGCTCGCGCACGTCTACTTCGGCATCGCTCAAGATTGTGGCGTAGCGATCGGCCCAGGCGATGGCGTCAGCCAATGTGGGCAACTCGAGGATCGAGAAGCCCGCGATCAGCTCCTTGGATTCGGTGAACGGGCCATCGACCCAGGTGCGCTTTGCCGAGCCCGGCTGGGCGCGCGCGCCTTTCGAGCTCGGAGCCAGGGTGCCCGTGGCCAGCACGGCACCGCGCTCGCCGAGCGACGCGGCCAGCGTACGCAGGGCCTGCGCGTGCTGGGGTTTGCCCGCTGTGCCTCGCTCGAACGCCGCGTCCGCCTTGGTCAGCAGCAAGGCTTGCACTGGAATGTCGCCCGCAGGCTTGGGCACGATGCCCAGATCCCAGGGCTCCACGACCGGTCCCACCTCGACTTCACACTCACCCTCGGCGAGCGCGTAGCGTTGAGCGTGGCTCACCGCCTCGGACAGCGACCCGACCTTGACCATCGCATACGACGCAAGCAGCTCATTTTCACCCGCGTACGGTCCGGTAGACACTTGGCACTTGCCGGCCGCGCTCTTGATACGGACGCGCTTGGCACTCGGATGGAGCCCGGCGCCAGTGATGAAGACGCCACTTTTCAGGCTCTCTTGCACGAGCGCGCCCATATTTTGGATGATCTTCGCATCGGGCGGCCCTCCCGCCTCCATCTTGGCGTCGACCTTGTGCATGACCATGAAGTGCATGACTGTTCTCCCTTGAACCGAGCTCGGTCTTAACCTCGGCCGCTGGCGACGTCGAGCCCGAGCCACAGCTCGCCGTTTACTCCGGCCTGCTGCGCCCCGGAAGCGAGCTCATTCGCTGGCCCAACGGTAGCGCAGGCCGAGCTCGGTGAAATCACCGCCGGCCAAGCCGATGCGATCGGGGCTGACGACGGTGAAAATGAAGCTGCCGCGAACATCGACGCGGCGCGATAGCGCGAGGCGCAAGATGGGGCCGACGCGAATGCTCAGCGAATCATCGCGCTTGGGTACGTCGAGCACATCGATGGCCGGGCCCAGGCTGTGCTGCTTGCGCGAGCCGAAGGTGAACGCGTAGCCCAAGCGCGCACGCCAAACCAACGGTGGATCGACGATGATGTGCAGGGTCTCTTCGAAAACGCTGTAGCCGTCCGGGACGCCCGTGACGTACGAGGCGCTGCCGCGCAGGAACAAGCGCCCCGGCCCCAGCTCGAGATTGAAATCCAACTCGGCTTCGAAGGTGAGCGTGCGCGAGGGATCGCCTGATTTGCTCTCCAGCTCCAAGCGCGAGTAACTGGCCTGCGTCGGAAGGTACGTGTGCTGGAAGGCCGCGAAATAGCGAGGGCCAAGGCGAAGATCGAGGTGCGGGATCTCGATCCGCAAGCCGCCATACACGCCCAAGCCGGTTTGGGTCGCGATCGGATTGACGTCGACACCAATCCAGTGCGTGAACGGGCGCCCGTAACCCAGTGACAGGCGCGGGCGCAGGTAGATGTAACCGATGTCGACGGTCGTGGCCACGAAGTAGCGCGGCGGCAGCGTGGCCCAGGAACGCGCCATGCGCGGATCCATCAGCGCATCCTCGGGCGTGGGCAACAAGCCCAGCGGCGGCTTCGCGTCGGGAAATTGTTCGCCTACGGGCTCTGCGGCGCGCACTGACTTCGGCAGCAGGAACGCGAGCGCGACGAACACGAACGCGCGCAGGCTGACGGCCAGAGCGCGCATCAAAAGACCCCCAACAAGCCGATACCGCCCGGCGACGGGATCAGGTGCAAATCCATCCCGGCCATGGGAGAGGCGGAGTTGCCGCGACGGCTATAGTGGAGCAGCGGCACTCCGTAACCGATCAACGTGCCCATCAGTGCTCCAGTGAGCACGTCGGTTGCGTAGTGCATGTCGCCGATCATGCGAAACGTGCCGGTCGCCGTCGCGACCGCGTAGCCGCCCGCGCAGCTCAACGCATCCCAGGGCGCGCCGATCAGTTCGTTCTTGAAGTGATGCGCGCAGATCAGCGCAGCACCCGTAAAGCTGAGCGAGGTGTGTCCGCTGTAGAAACTGCGATAGCGCCCCGGACCCGTGCAATCGATCGAATCACTCGGCAGCTCGCTACTGCCGCAATTTCCACCGTAAGGGCGCTCGCGACTCACCAATACGTTGGTCACGCCTTGAACGGCGCCAGCGATCGCAAATGCCTCCAGATCGATCAGCGCCATTTCCTGCGCGGCCTCGCGGCTGCCGCGGTACCACCAGGCGGTGGTCAGCGCGTCGGCGACGAATGGCCAAGACACCATCAGCGACACGCCGACGTCGGAGGCATCGCGGAAGATGTATTGATTGGCCAAGGTATCGGCGCGCAGCACCTTGTTCACGCTCAGGTCGAACTGCACCGCGCCCAGGGAGTGCTGCGCGCGCGGGTGAACGATGGCCATGGCCAAGGTGGTCGCCCCGCCGGCCAGGGTCAGCACGTAGTCGGCGGTCGAGAAGTGTGCCCATTTCCACACCAGCGGCGGCGGACTGTCGACCGAGACGAGCGTGGGCACCGGACCGGGCAACGAAGGCGAAACCGCTGCGGGCTTGGACACAGGAGCGGGCGCGGGAGCGGGAGCGGGAGCAGCGGGTTCGACCGCTGCCGCACTCGCGTCACCGGCAACGGCCGTCGACGGCTGTTCGGCGAGCGCCAGCCGTCCCCACGAGAGCAGCGCACAGCCGAGCAGGGCCGCAAACGCCGCGCCCGCCAGAGAGCGCGAAGCAACGGGATGCGGGCCGATAGCGCGGGACACAGAAAGTCCCTAACCGTCTAGCAGCTTCCGTGAACGGGAGCAGCATCCGTCCGTGACGGCTCGATGCCCGTGCGTTTTCGAATCAATGCTATGTCGCTTGGCATGCAAATGAGCCTCGCAGCCACAGTTCTCGTCATGTGGACGCTATGCGCCTGTAGCCATCCAGCGCCCCCGGCAGCGACGCAAGCGCCGGCCGAGGTCGTCGTGGCTCCCGTGCCCGCGCCCAGCGATAACGTCGCGGCGGCAAGCTCAGGCCCAGCCAAGGGCAAGCGGGCGCCGTGTACGACCGACCAAAGCTGCAACCGGGATCCAGCCGTGAGCGCGCTCTGGGGGCATTGCCTGAAGGACAGCGGTGTGTGCGAGTGCAACGCCGGCTTCGAGCTGCACCCGAGTGGCCACTGTCAGCCCAACGCCAAGTGAGTCGGCGCAAAGCGGGCGAAGCGACGCTCGAGCAGTGTCTTCACCCTGACGGCTGAAACGACACGCGCACGGTACGCGGATATGCGACCTTGGATTCATGGCTCAAATCGAACGCGTTCGCGAAAGCGCGCGAGTGGTCGAAGTGCTCGAAACGCAAATAGGTTGCGTTTTTGCAGCAGATCGCCGACGCTGGAGGGTATGAAATTAGGGGTTTTTTCACTTGGGACACTTGGGTTATTGGGGCTATCGAGCGTAGCTTGGGGACAGCAGACGCCAGCCCCGCGCACGGGCTTTCAGATGGACATCCGCACGGGTTATTCGCTGCCCATGGGCAAGGTCCACAATGGGGACAGCAGCGCCGTCGGCATGAACGTTCCCATGAACATGTCGGACACGTTCGGCGGGCAGGTCCCGTTCATCGTCGATATCGGCGGCAAGATCATCCCTCAGTTGTTCCTCGGCGGTTATTTCGGGCTCGGTTTTGGCGGCGCGGGCACGCAGGTCAAGCAACAATGCCCGGGCTGCAGCTCGGTCGGACTGCATTTCGGCGCTGAAGTGCAGTATCACATCCTGCCCGCAGGCTTCGTCAACCCGTGGATCGGCTACGGCCTGGGCTTCGAATCCACGGCCGTGGGCGATACCAACAGCGTCGGATTCGGCGGCTTCGAGTTCGCGCGCTTCATGGGCGGCGCGGATTTTCGAATCAATCGCGTGTTCGGCGTGGGCCCATTCGTCGATCTATCGATGGCAACGTACAGCACGTTCAACAATGGCAGCACCAGCGTGAGCCTCACTGAAACGGGAACGCACGAGTGGCTGACGTTCGGCGTACGCTTCGTGTTCTTCCCGTGAGCTCCGCAGCCTGAGCGAAGGGCGCATCGGCGAGCAGGCGCAAGCCGCCGATGCGCTCTGGCAACGGGTTTTGCGTTTTGGGTCGCAAAAGAGGGACATGAAATCTGGGCTGATTGCAGGCGGGACGATCGGGCTGCTCGCTCTAGCGAGCGTGGCGTTGGCGAAAGCCCCGCCCCCACGCATCGGCCTCCAAATCGACATTCGCACCGGTTACTCCCTGCCCCTGGGCACGGCAGGGGACCACGTCGAACTGTCGGACGTGGTCTCCGGACAAGTCCCGCTCATCTTCGATATCGGCGGCAAAGTGCTGCCCGAGTTGTTCCTCGGCGGATATCTCGGATTTGGGCTGGGCGGCGCGGGCGGCGCAGGCAAAGTCGAGTGTGAGGCCAAAGGCCTCGACTGCAGAGCCCTCGATCTCCACATCGGCGTGCAGGCGCAGTATCACATTCTGCCGGCTGGCCCAGTCAACCCGTGGCTCGGATACGGGCTTGGCTTCGAGTCGCTGGGGCGGACGGTGAGCAAAGACGGTGCGACGAGCAGCACTAGCATCGGCGGCTTCGAGCTCGCGCGCTTCATGGCCGGCGTGGACTTCCGAGTCACGCCCCTGTTCGGCGTCGGCCCGTTCGTCGACCTCTCCCTGGCCAGCTTTAGCTCGGTCTCGAACGGCGCCACGATCAAGGAAAAAGCCATGCACGAGTGGCTCACGCTCGGCGCGCGCTTCGTGTTCTTCCCCTGAGCTGCGCCTCGCAGCTTAGGCACGGGTCGCAGCCGCGAGCAGGCGCAAGCCGCCGATGCGCTCCACCAACGGCGGGTGGGAATAGTAGAACGCTGCGTACAGCGGATGGGGGTGCAGGTTCGAGAGGTTCTCCGTGCCCAGCTTGGCCAGCGCAGCGGCGAGCTCGAGCGGCGCGCCGTGCAGCTCGACCGCGAAACGATCGGCCTCGCGCTCGTCGCGGCGCGACCAGGCCGAAAACAGCGGCGTCAACGGGAACATCAACAGCGACGCAGCGACCGCCAAGATGGTGATCCGGGCCGGGAAGGAGGCCGTCTGAAGCCCCAGCAACTGGGGCACGCCGGCGTTCGGCAGCAACAAGAACAGCAGATACACGAACACGACCAGCAGCACCTGCATCGCGATCATGCGCGTGAGCACGTGCTGCTTTTTCCAATGACCGAGCTCGTGCGCCAGCACGGCCAAAATCTGCGCCTCGCTCATCTGCGTCAGCAGCGTATCGAACAGCACGACGCGCTTCTGACGGCCGAGACCGGTAAAATAGGCATTGGAGTGCGAGCTGCGGCGCGACGCATCCACCTTCAGCACACGTCCGACGTGGACACCCGCGCGTTCGGTCAGGGAGCGAATGCCCTCGCGCAGGCCCTCGGTATCGAGCGGCTCCATGCGATAAAACAGCGGCTCGATCAGATACGGCGAGAGCACGGTCAAGAGCAGGCTGAGCGCGCCGAGCGACGCGCTCACGAGCAGCCACCAGCTGTGAGGTGCCAGCTGAACCAAGCGCAGCGCGCCCGCGGCGACCAGCAGCGAGAGCAGCAAGGACAGGGTCGTATTCTTCAACCAATCCCCCCACCACAGCCCAACC
>Ga0247774_1000252_pt1 | contig 25764 bp, 25 predicted proteins | sample UWRJL001104B6_FD_179933 | JGI IMG/M metagenome (GOLD analysis project Ga0247774, IMG submission 179933) | Plant litter microbial communities from Arlington Agricultural Research Station in Wisconsin, United States - UWRJ-L001-104B-6 | ecosystem: Environmental > Terrestrial > Plant litter >... | reverse complement strand
CCACCCACTGCGATGGAAACTTCATGAGCAGTCTTGGAAGTCGCTGATGAATCACGTCACTGCTGGTTGGGCAGCGACAACAGCGACAGCGAGGCGAACTGGCTTTTCGGGTGCACTATTGATTGGCCCTTATCGGCTTTCGCCGGCTGCAGGCCCATCAGCGTGGCGGACGTGAGCGTCTCAGTGTACCAGTTAGTGCACCTTGCCACCTGTCCTCGACTGCCCCCAGTGGCGGACTTTCTCGGACCTTGGGTGCTCCTGCATAATCGAAAAAATTGGAATTTTGCCCAGCCAGCTATTAAATTCTGCCGAGATGACTGTGGAATGTCTGCAGAGAATTTTCAATCATTGCAAATCCATTTGTTGTACTATTGTAGAGCTTGCGCTAGCAGCAGCAAGTTTCGTCGGTCCACGTCAAGACGCCCAAGTTAAACCTCCTCGATGCCCACTTTGCCCTACAGTCCTGGCCGTCTCAAAAGCATCAGATGCATCAACGAGTTTTTTTTTCCCCAGCCTTCCAATTCAAGAATGATTCCCAGAATCTCCCGTCTACATGGCAAAGAATGTCCAATTTTGTTCAGCTTGTATAAAGTTAGTTCGCCCAGCAAACCTACTGTGAACGGTTTTTGGCTCTCTCTCAACGCTTGTTCTACCTGTCTGCGGCTCTCCACGTGAAAGTGAAAGCACAAAGCACGGCCGCCACCAACTTGGAATCCCACACAAACGATTTGGCGGATTGCGGCCAGAGCCAAATTCGTTCCACAAGCAAGAGGCGTCTTTTCGCAACGACCACAGAAATCCCAACACGGTCTAGTCAGTTAGCCAATTTGACCAAAAATCACTCTGCTGAACTGAATTATATCGGTTGATGCTTCGAACAGGACAATGCTCGTTAAACCGAGGTGCATGTGGACGTTGACGCTAGAATGCTGAAGCGCGACCTCGTGCCGCCGGTCGTCATGGGAGTTTCCCCGTATCACGACAGCCAGGGCCTTCGCGGACATTGACGGCGAGTCGAGAAACTACTGCCTGGGTACCTCTGATTGCGTTATGGAGCTAATGGAGGTGCTAGGGAATGATGTAATTGTGTGGACCAGCGACAAAGGCAGACCTTTGCTAGGTCTGAGGGTACGTATGAGATGCTTGGAGTGTTGACATTGCTGGAGGTTCAACTCATACCAAGACGAGGGATATCAAGTTGCAGTACTACCGATCGAGTCTGTGGGAGAGCTACCTCAAAGATGAAGGATGCTTACATGGAGTGTTGGGAGGGACGACTTTGTGGATGGCATCTTGTGCAGCCTAGCTAACTGGTGTGACAATATCCGGCCCATTCCGCGTTCAAGGGCACCCGGGTGGTTAGCCACCAGGAATTTCTGGCCGCACGACAACTAGTAATACAGCAATCGGGTTCGACTAGTGCCTTTATATGAAGCGGTTTGTAAACACCTTAGTCAGGCTGAAAACCACGTTTCTTTGGTATGGCCTGTAAGACTACCTTCGAGACCTCAACAAGCGGGAGAAGCCGAACTTTCGCACCAAGCCGCGTCACAGCCCGACTGGTAGCAACCCGTATTTTGAATAATGTCACTCGATACTGGTCTTGCCTCATACCTTAGCATTCTAGTCGACGCCATCAGGACTAGAAGCAGCTACGACAGCCCCCAGGCGAGAATCTGCGGAACTGTCGTTGAGTCGTTAGGAGGCAGACAAAGCAGTCGTGGTTTCCCGCACAAAAACGACAGAGCTGAATATAAAACGTGCGCACCCTTCCCGGCAGTGGCGATGTCTTGGTAGATTGAATCCTCATCGGGTGTGCGTGCAGCACGCTACCCTGACGGTGCTCTCCACGTCCACCTCATCGATCCCAGGCCCCGCTGCCTGCTTTCTGTCATACCTGTCAGCACCTTACAGCCTTCGGCACAAAGTCCTTCCCGTTACCAATTTAAGTTCCGTATCACAATGAAAATTTCGACGGTGCTCTTTACCCTCCTCATCGCCACTAGCGATGCCAGGCGCCCAGGAAGCTACAAGAACCCCAAGGTGAGTTAAGTAGTTAAATTCACTGATAACTACGCCCCATGTCCATGTCGTATCTCGTAAAGGATGAAAGTTTTCTGGGTCACACATTATTGGCCTTCTTTCACTAACAAGCGAATATTCTCAAACTCGTAGGAGTACGATCATGTACGCCCTTTCATGAGTACCAAGGATGTAGAAGCTAGAAAGTCTAACATTCGGAACAAACGCGCCACCGCATGGATGAACAGAGAATGCCCTGGCTGCCGGGACGAGGCCGCCGGGCGAGCCATCTTCGATCTCAACAAGGACAATGAGATCAGGAAGAGATTTATGTCTGACGACCTCGAAACAAAACTCAAGATGCTCACTCAAGAGTTTGAGGAGACGGGCAATATTGACGAGGACACGACTGATGTGATCACGCGAAAGGCATTCATCCGCTTGCGCACGATGTCGAGAGACTATGTTGAGGACATAGAGAATGCTATCAGGTACACGAATGGCGGGGCTCTCCCCGGAGCTTTGGAGATGATGGCCGAGGTAGAAGACGAAATCGCGGCGGTCGACCGATTCACCGACTTCCCTGCCGAGGCCATGGTTCACAGGAAGCCAGAGTGGAAGGCGATGGTAGTGCGTGATGGAAAGGAGCTGGAGAAGAGGGTCGGTCCGATCGTGTTCAGTCTCATTAGTGCGACTATTGGGGGACTCGTGATGCATGGGCTTTCCTTGGTGGATGATCTTCTCAAAGCATTTTCGAACTGGGATGAGTGGATGGAGTCCGTTCGCGGGACAAAGCATAGTGAAAACCGGCTCAGAGAGTGGCTCGAAATTAAGCTTGCGAACCAGCCGAAGATAGAGGACAGCCAGCCCAGCAACCCCTATTTTCTCGGGTCGCCTGTCCTGCCGAATAGTACCGGTTTGAACAGCAGCTCGAATCGTCCGCGGTTTTGCAACTGCGTATTAGAGAAACAGGCGGCTACGAGTGCAAAGACTGGGACGGGCTGTCTCTGCCCGGACGCGGACGGGCACTGAACGAACCAGGGGCTCCATGTGTACAATTTCTCCGTGTCTTTGTTGGGGTCTGGAGAACATGGGTCTGGAGCACTGGCGTATCAAAAGAAGATGACCTGACCTAAATTTTGCTACACACGTTTATGCAATATCGCGGACATATCCCTAAAGAGGCTTTTAAAGCCATTTCTCAGTTGTTGTGTTGGGGTCATGTTTTATCACTGGTTTTTGGGGAGCCTTGGCAAACACTCTGAAGAAAGAGGCTCTTTGTTCTAGGGTAAGGGTTGATCAACTGGACGAGACCGCGGTCATTTAGTATTCTTGGCTTCATATTACTTGCTTACTCCGCTTCCTTTACCACGTCCTGCGAGCAGTTCGCTTCTGCTTCCACATTCGGGGCCATCCTTTGGTTCCTGCAGGGGAATGTCAGCGATCGGCTTCAGTTGGAGCCCACGAGTGGTGGCAACCTGAAAGGTCTCTCTCCCCACACTACTAGGTGTGACTTCGACAAAAACGGACCCCCCAAAAGCATATGCCGAACTGCCGCCGCATGAAACCGACAGGACGGTTCGCAAAGATGTCGTGAATGCTGAAGTTGATTGGCTGACCCCCCCGCTGCGAACGACTTCTCCTCACTGATCCACTCTGGTGCCCACATTCTGGGGAAAGCGTGATTCAGCGACCCAGCATTTGCAAGAAGCACATAGCAGGGGTACTCAGCATCGACTTTTAAAGAGCAGCGGCGCGGGACGGATGGTAAAAGCGAGCCCTATTCAGATCTTGTGCCACCCTCCTCTACGTCCAAAACTTTTTTCGTGCGTTCAAATTCCCATTTCCCGGTCTGCTCGAGGAATTGTTAGGAGGAAGAAATATTTGTCACTTCTCATCTGATTAAACCGGCGGAGTACTTCGTCTTACTCTCGTCCACACAAACTCGCCAACGCTTTAGATACCTGTACTATTAGCACGAGAAATCTATCACCCCACGCCAATTATCCTGATTCGAAATTTGGACAGAGCCGACGAATAAGGAAGGGCCAAAATAAAAAGGCAAACATGGGTGGTACAATGCTCCCCTTCCACGCCGACCAAATCGGCTCCCTCATCCGCCCCGGCTCCCTCGCCGAGGCCCAGGCCCAGGCCGACGCCGGGACGCTCTCGGCCGAGGAGCTCCAGAAGATGCAGCGTGCCGCCATCGCCGACGTGGTGGCGGCGCAGCAGCAGCACGGGGTGCGGGCGCTGTGCTCGGGCGAGTTCGACCGCAAGTGGTACTTCCACGGCTTCTTCGAGAAGCTCGAGGGCTTCCGCGAGGTGGTGCCGGTGCCGTGGGAGCTGGCGCGGCTGTCGGCCCCGCCCATCGCGGCTCTCCGCAAGGCGGGGAAGCAGTACCCCATGGCGGCCGTGTGCGAGGGCCGGATCGCCTATCCGGCCGAGTCGCCGTACCTGGAGAACTGGCGGATGCTGAAGAGCTGCGTGCCCGCCGAGCTGGTGGGGGAGTGCAAGTTTACGATGCCGCCGCCGTGCTATTTCCACTTGAGGCTGGCGCCGGGGAAGTGCTATGACACGTCGGTGTATGCGAGCGACGACGAGTTTTTCGGGGACCTGGCCAAGGCGTATCAGCAGGAGCTGAAGGTTTTGTACGGGGATGGTTGCAGAAATGTGCAGATCGACGATCCGACGCTGGCGTACTTTTGCGACTCGGAGATGCGAGAGAGCTTGAAGGGTGATGGGGTGGATCCGGATAAGTTGTTTGAGACTTATCTGAAGGCGCATAATGATGCTATCGCGGATAGGCCCCAGGGGCTGCATGTCGGGGTGCATATTTGCAGAGGTATGTTTTTTTGTTCTGCTTTTGACCACCTTCGCCTTCGCCCTACCCTCCGCAGTGAAGTATTTTTCGAAGTCGTTGGAAGCGAAATCTAACAACTAGGGTCCTCAAAGGCAATTTTGCCAAGTCGATGCACTTCAGCGAAGGTTCCTACGAGGAGATCTCAGAGAAGCTCTTCTCGACTCTCAACTACGACACCTTCTTCCTCGAGTACGACAATCCGCGATCGGGCGGCTTTGAGCCCCTACGCTTCCTCCCAAAGGACAAGAATGTCGTGCTGGGCGTCGTCACCACCAAGGAACCGGAGCTCGAGGACCCCGAACTCATCAAATCCCGCGTCCGCCAGGCGGCCGAGATTATTGCCAAGGGCCAGGGTCGATCGGTCGAGGAGGCTATGGAGAATATCGGCATCAGCCCGCAATGTGGGTTTGCGAGCGTGGCGGTTGGCGCCGAGGGCATGACCCAGGAGAAGATGTGGGCGAAGCTGAAGCTCGTCAAGGATGTGGCCAAGGAGCTGTGGCCGGATCGGGCATAGACTAGAGATAGAGAAATGGGATTGGCAGAGTAGAAGATCCTTTGCATGGGAGGCGCAAGTCATTTCAACATGCTCGCCTAGAGTAGATGAGGCCATGGAGGTTAGTAGACGGCGGAGTCAGGTTCATCACCTACATCCGGGTAAATTTATCAGAAGCCTGAAGTGTGATATTTTTGAAACAATTGCATCCCTAGCTTCCCAATGTGTCACCTTAGGAGCCTTCATAATATACCGGGATGAAGGTTTCTTAGGGAAGCCTAGTAACTGGTCGCAGTCTGATCCTATAGAAAAGTTGCTGCAACGCCTCTCCCCGCATTGACTAGATCACTGTGGGGAATGGAGTACGCATTGGTCCTAATTTACTTAGCACTTATTCGGTCCATCTTCATTTCATATGTCGCATGATCTTGAATAATTCTCGGGGTTGTAAAACCCTTGAGACGTGTTATTTCCTAATATAAACTACGATGCCGATCATTGCTTCACCCGACACAACGGTCCGTTCTGGGATGGAAAGTAGTCATCGCTCTTAATCTCCCAACCTTCACTTCCCACGGTCTGGGGAGCCCAGAAGACACTCCAAGGGTCTCTTTTCTTCTTTATGTTCAGCAAACGCTTATAATTGTCCCTGCCAAAGAAGCTTTCTTGCCATTTGGGCTCTTGAGTGTCCGCTTCATTGTAATATGCCCCACCTCCGGGGGTCGCGGCCCTGATAGCGTTCATGTATGATTCGAACCTCGTATTAGCTTCTTCAAACTCGTCTCTCGGCACAGTTGTTGGGGGAACACTATCAAAGAGGTCCGTGTGCATTTGAGATTCCCGGAAAGCGGCGTTGACTCCGTTGTCACCGATCCCGTCTGGCTTCTTCGCCCACATGTGGATACCATGGAATACATAGCCACCCTCAACGGCATCGCGGACCGGGACCATCATTTGGTGGAATGCTTCTTTGTCCCTCCAGAATTTGCGAGGGAACAGCCTGCTTGCGAATTTGGTGTTTCCGGGCCGGACATCACGGGCCGTGGGAAGGATCCAGCGCTGCGAGGGCCTCGGTTCGGGATTCGCGACAAAAATGCCGGATTCATTGAAGGCGTTGAACATGGGCTGAAGTAGTTCCTTGATTTCTTCCGAAGACTTGAAAGGCATTTCAATTTCGGTGTTGAAGAGAAAGGAACCCCCTGTAGGGATGATATTATCGTACGCGGCGCCGCCTCCTTCGCACACAACTTGCTGGAACCAGTAGTATTCGTTGATTGCGGACCAGAAAGCTTCCGTATTGTTCCCGCTTGTGAAAGAGAAGCTTGAGGCTCGGATCTCGAGTGGCGGGTATGCCCTGACAATGGCTGAAGTGAGAATACCGTATGTCGCTAAAGTGGTTTTCGTTAGCATGCACCACCAAAGGAGTCGAAACAAATCCGTGGACTTACAGCCACCACCGCCTCTCATGGCGTAGAATAGGTCCTGATTATGGTCCTCATCTGCAGTCACAAATCTGCCGTCCGCAGTGACGGCTTGGAGCGAGAGGACCTGATCAGCTCCGAGACCATATGCTGATGCAAGAACATTATGACCGCCCCCCGCCGTCCAGCCTCCGTAGACACCAATTGTGCCATCTCGGGGAGCTACGATGGATATGTTGTTGGCAAACATGTGGCCAAAGACCTCCCAGGCTTCTAGACCTGCCGAGACACGTGCGGCTTGGCCACCCCTGTAATCTGGTATGTATTCAAAATCTTTCAAGTGATGGGTCCACACGCTTAGACTCCCGGCGCCTGTATTCCTACCTAGGAAATCATGCCCAGTGTTTCTACAATTTTTTCGGATTAGCAATGAGCCTCGTAGAATAATTTGGGAAAGGGGCAACGACTCACTTGATAATCAGCCGAATATTTCGATTTCTCGCAAAGTTAACGGCAATCTGAATCTGCCGCACGGTGGTTGCATTAACCACGTATTCCGGATACCCGCCATGCGTGCAATTTCCAGTCGGATTTCTTGTGAGCAAGCAAGTATTCCCTTGTGGCCATCCGTTTGCCAAGCTCAGGGCATCGTCAATGAATGTCCGCTCTCTCGTAGTGAGGAGAAAGTTGCACTTTGTGGCGTTAAATAAGGGATGATCGGGATAACATGCCGCAGCAAGGGGCTCGGGTCTCAGCAACGCACCGCTGAGAGTTTCGTTGAGCCGAGCCCATTCCTCGGTCATCGGCCACTTCGAGTCGCCGGGGAAGACCTTACAAGCCGTGTTTGATTTTAGCAGCCCTTCCGTGCTGGTAAACTCGACGGCTGAAAAATCGAGACTTGAAATTTCATCTTTGGTGAGAGTGTTAGTTTCGAACGGGAAGTTTGCAGCATATGCTGGGAGCAGAACCCAAGCTACTGCAAAAATGGTGGCGTATCGCATTCTTTCTGATGAAGCACGGTAGTTCCTGAGGAGAGAAGGATCCTCCCATTCGAATGGGGATGGGAATACAGGACAAAAAGAGCCTCTGATGGAGTAGAAGAATTTCTCGACTGCTAGCGGCAGAAATAAAGAAGCCGCCTCCCTGGAGGACGTATTTCCGTGGGGATTCGAGATTATTCATATCTGAAAAATCACTCGCTATGCATTTTCCATAGGTAACCCCTGCGTGAAGCGAGATGAGTTTTCATGCCATTGAGCCCCTCAATTGAAATCCCCACTCAAATTCGTAGATGCAACGCAGTAGACAACGCGAGCTCCCGCTCTCGGGCCGTGTAGGTTACCAGATACGACATCGGCGTCCGTTTTTAGCAATCTTTGATTACTCGAGATGGCGAGGGTATCATTGATGCAACCAATTGCGGCTCGGGGATGCTCAAAGTTCCCCACTATTTCGTGAAGAACAATCTGTTAGATCCACCACAAGGGAAGGACTTTGGAGCTGAGAAATCAAATACAGCAGGTTACGTTGCTAAGGTGGCCCGAGGTTTTCGGCACTGCAAGATGGGTTGTTTGAATAGACCCTATGGTGCAATATTTCTATATTCCCGACGGAAAGACTCTGATAAATATTAGGGTTGTCCGACCCTAGAATCAAGACAAGCCCTCCGTGTTGTGGAGCCTACACAATCATATTTTACGGCATCTGGCAGTTTGAACAGAAGAGCCGGAAGAAAGCCAACGCCCTCAGTCCCGGGTCTGGTAAATGAGTTAACTTATGCCTTCTTTTTCCATAAGAGGAAGCAGCTCACTGATTCTGCATGATCACATGAATCAAGAGATCTCCATCCGTAATCAACGGACCACCAAGAAACACAGTTTTGATATTCTACGATAGCCATAATATTTAGCTGCTTATCAAAGACCTTTTCAGCCAACCTTGGCAACCAAAGGACGTATTCCTTACCTCTCAAGCCGTCACAACATTCTCTAATTGTATCGGGCGGTATACCGATCTAAAGAGCCACGATACTTCAAAGGGAATTCCAGAAACAGGATCTATAGACAAATTTCAGCTTGCTGAACTCCAAAGAATCTCTGCGTGTTCTCCTTTTACGTTCAGCCCTGACCGCTCCTTCGGCCCTACTATTAATCCAGACCGGTTCTGGACCGGCCCCTGGGGGGTTGGCTACTCCCAATGCCGAGTCCGTGTCACTCAGACTGGTCTCCGTACCATCCCACAGTCGTCCTTCTTACACAAGATCAAGGCACAAACTCGCAGAGTAAATGGCAAGCCTTGCTTGAATTCAGGGCGGTGATTACCGCCCGCACCGCCGAGAACATGTTGAGTCGCCCGCCCAGAGCTTCCGGGAGATCTCGAGCGGGATCCGTGTATGCACTTCGCGAAGTCTTTTAGCTGAAGCGACTTATACAAAACCTCTCATGTGTTTGTCCTAGGGTGAAGATGACCCTGAGAATGTTCAAAGCTAGAAAGTCGAATGGATAGAGTTTTGGTCAGGTCGACTCCTTACTGCCTAACCTCAAAGGGTTCACTAAGGTACTATTTTGTTGCCAACTAGGCGGATGTTTTTTCTGCCATATCTCTTGCCTACCCGTTCCTCAGATGCAGCTAATTTGCTTCTGTGAAGGAAGCTATTGCAATGGTAGGCTGCTGTTTCAGAGAAATAAATTTTCTGATTTTCACTCACAATGCTCGGGTACTAAGAATATCCTGGCTGTTTAGGATTCGTGGTGTAGGGATTGGGATTTGCTCATAATTCTGGGTTCGTGCGCGGAAGATATTTGACCTGGTCAATGTACTGAATTAAGTTCGTCTAATTTCGGTCTACTTAATTTGGTTCCTGTTGCATAAGGTTTCAGGAGGTGTCTTGCGGAGAAAGACAGACGTTCTAATTGATTTCCATTCCTACGTTAACCCCTCTGACGACATGAATGACTTTAAATTCATTGTTACTCTACTTGAAATACATTTGCTGGGAGACTTACAATGCTGCCTCACTTACGGAAGTGTCTGTCAAACCAATCAACACACTGCCTCTCTGCTTCATCCACCTTCTGTGCAATCTCCGATTCCTTGTGCAGATAGTCAGCCCGAGAACAAAACCCATGCCCGCAGTTCTCGTAGATGCGTGCTTCTCCTCTTGCTCCTTCAGGTAGCGCCTCCACAACGATCTTGATCTTGACAGCCTCCTCCATGGGTAGTGACGTGTCCTTCTCGGCAAGTGCGAATGCGGTGGGCCGCTTTAGCTTTTCAAGATCACCCGGAACCTCCAGCCACGCCGGATGTCCGGCAAATCCGGCGTCAACTAACGGCAATGCGTACCCGTTAACCTTCACGCCAGAGTCCTTCTGAGCGAGCATAACGACGTGCTTTCCGCCCCAGCAGTATCCTGCAGCCCCGATAGGCATGCTTGAACCATGTGACTGACGCAGTTGGGCGAAGAACTTCGTTACGACAGGATGGGAACGGCCAACTCGATTGGACATCGTGAAGAGTAGGAGGACATAGAGACACTGAAGCATATGGTATCTACACAGGTGCCGGTATCAGCTGTCAGGACTAGTAATTCCAGAGATAAGAACGGTAGCATATACGTTCCAATGCTGAGAATATTTATACACTTACACTTTCACGAAAATATTGGCCTCTGGAGTATAGAATATTCTCATGGAATTGAGCATCCACGGGGGGAGAGGGTGACCTCAATAGAGCGCCGGTGTGAGCTTCTCTCCAGTTGCTTAATAGGGAAACTGGGAACTTACCTCGCATAAAATCTGGTAGATAAACACGAAGACCACTCTTTTCAGCCAGACGGTCGGCAAGCAGTCGGTTGTTGATAAAGCTCCACCCAAACGCATCAGGGATGACCACAATAATCCCCCGAGAAGCAGGCTCGTGGCCGTTCGGCCAGCTCACGTACACGTCTAGGTCGTGGATCCTGCTAACATGTCCAGTCGGCGTCCCGTTGTGGGTGGTTCCTTGAAAACACTCTGCGCACGCCATCAGGACCGTGTGAATCTGGAAATTGGATGGGCGGTTTCTCCTGACTGACAACCTGTCAATTCGTTGGACACTTTACAATGATGGCGAGTGCCTTTTAATGGAGAGGCAAGAGTACTAGCCGTAAACCTACCAGTCCGAAATTTAATACTTGCGCCTAGTGAAACTGGACAGCGATTCCGTATTTCGTAAACTATACGAGTTACGGGCAATATTTCCAACTTGGAGTGAGGTGGGGTGGAATCTTTTTGAACGATACGGGATTATGTCAGCGGTTCCGTTTCCCCAAACGGGAGGGAGGCATTGGGAGGTGACAAAAGGGCGCAACGCTTACGATGACGGCAGTTTAGGGCGAAGTTGTCTGGTGCAATCGGAGGGGATTGCTCGATCCCTATTGACTCATGGCTCTAGCGGTGGACTGCGAGTAACTGTAACTTTACATCGAATTTCAATATTCTAGTTCCTATATGGTTTCTGCACCCTAACCCTCCCTAGTCTCTCATATTTTCCCTTTCCCTTTTGTGCTTTTCGCAAATTGTGACAAAATTTTGCGTACATCCGCTTCCTTGATCGAGTCGCCGTCGTCGTTGGTGATCGCGCAGATATCGTCAGACGCCCACCAGTCCGGGAGGGCGTTGTAGAAGCCGAAGAGCGCCGCGGCAAGGATCGCATGCGACCTCGGCTTCATATCAAAGTCGAAAAAGAATCGTCGCTAGCTGAAGAAGGATGTGACCGTGATGACGTTGTAGGCCCGCCGGGATATGTTGTGTTCTGAGTCCCGGGCCGTTCCTGAGGCGTACTCGTGCCAGCCGCCCTCGGAGCAGGTGCCGCAAGCTCTCGCGACCTCGACATACCAAGCTCGGTAGTATTTCGAACTCTTGTCAGGGGTTCCGAGGAAGGATTTGAGCAGGGACGTCAGCCGCTTGTCGATAATTGCGGGAGTTTCCTCTAGCGCTCGGACGTGAAGCATCCAGTGATGACGAATGTAGACACGGAGGGGATAACTGAAAGCTTTCCACTGGCTATCAATATACTTCTGTGGCGACTCCCCTCCCCCGGCAGCAACTTTTGTAGAGAAAGAAGGGGGAAGATAATATTCAACATCTTTGTATTCACCAACTTTGTATTCACCAGCTTTGTACTCGCTAATAAGTTTGTGTCGAGTAATGTGCCTGGAATGCAAGATACTGTCAACAAGCTTAGTCTTTTCACCATCAGACGAGTCTCGGATCTCGTGCTTGACTCCACAATCCATAATCTTGACTGGTGTATGCAGGAGCCACAAGACACAGACCTTGGAGATGTTGGCGTGGGCCAATGAATGCTTGGCTCCAGTGGTTCTCCTCGAGGTATTCGGCAACCGAGAGGTGGGCGAACCTCCAAATTTTTCGTTGGGAGTCGAGGACCAGGAGGTTGTTGGAGTTCTCTATACAGAGTTTGTGTGATATCTATGACTAGTCGCGTTACCGAGGTTGTATTCCTGAGCCAATTCAGACTCTACTGTCTCTCTCCTCGGAGCCCTTATATAATCGGAAAAAGTTGCCGTTGCTCTGCTTTAACAACTCCGCCGGGCGTCCGGATTCTACCACCTTGCCGCCGTCGAGGACAAGCACCCGATCAAAGTCGAGTAGACTAGATACCTTGTGTGCAATCATAATAATGGTGTGATGCGGGAACTCGGATCGGATTACTTGCTGCATTTTCACTTCTGTTTCCGCGTCTACGCTACCATGAAGACCAAATGTCAGACTCTAGGCATGTCCAGAAAATGGAGTGAACCATTATATCATAACTCACCTGCTTGTAGGTTCATCCAAGAGGAGCATCCTGCCAGGCTTCAAGATGGCGCGGGCTAGACAGAACAACTGCCTCTGGCCGTGGGAAAGAAAGTCTCGGTCCATTACCGTGTTCAGGGCCTTGTAATATCCGGCAGTCTGATCTGTGGCCTTACTCTGGACGACATCCCAAAGAGATAGTTTCTGCAGGGCCAAGATGATTTCTTGGTCTGTTGCATTGCCCCAAGGATCGATGTTGAACCGCACCGTGGCAGGAAATAGAAGAGGCTCTTGTGTCAGGCAACCCAGCTTGTCCCTAACAACCGATCCGGGCAAGGTTGATATGTCGATATCATCGATCAATATCTTGCCGGAGGTGAGCTCAAGCATGCGTAGGATTGCCAGTGTCAGGGAGCTCTTGCCGCTGCACATTCACATCAGTTACTAGGTGAGTAGGCGAGCTAGAAAGCAAATCGCCCCGGTAGACCCGGAGAGAATATGGGAACCGTGGGCACCGACTCTTGCATACCTTCCAGTTCTTCCAACGACACCAATTTTTTGGCCCTTTTCTACGGTGAATGTAACATCCTGCAACACGGCTGTGGGACCACTGTGTATTCAGCTTATCAGAATAGGCCCACGCACAGTGTGTCCAAGGTAAAATTGAAGTTGTACTCACCCATAACTCGCTGATACACCCTCGAACCTCAACGAGCCTCCAGTCGGCCAAGCGAGGTTTGGGCTGCTGGTTTTGCCGGGAACGGTCTCGGACGGGGTATTTTCCGAAAAGTCTTTGATTCGGGCGATGGCCCCCATGGATGTTTCCAAAGACGTCCAATGTTGGACCAAATTAGCCAGGGCATGGGACAAGTTCATTATGTTGACCAAGGCTAGTCCTAGGAAACCGGCATCGAGCTTCGAACGAAGTACAACCGCAAGGCTGACAAGTAAAACGGCGAGAGCGGCGACGATGAGATCGAGAACGAGCACCAACCAGCGTTGGATGCACAGGAGCAAGTAGTAGGGTCGCTGGGACGCATCGAGAAGCTTCTTGTTCGTCGCTGTAAAAGTCCGGACCCAGCCGAAGGCGCGGATGGTCACAAGTCCGTTGAGTGACTCGATGAGGTGTGTAAAGACCGGGGCGTTAGCTTCGATCCTGGAGAAAAACTCTTAGAAGCGATACATGGATGTTTAACTTGATTGTCGGGCTGACTTACTCTAGCAACCTCAACTGCCTGCTGGTGCGGAGGTAGAATCTTTGTACGAAATACAACACGACCGCGACAGGCAGCAGAACAATGGCAAAATAGCCAACGGCCGAGATACAGAGTGCCATCACCACAAGGCAGCTTCCAAACTCTGGCAATTTCACAATGTGTTAGCTGGGAGCTCTCGACGCTGATCAGGGCTGGAACTTACGAAAAACTACGTTGGTGAGTGAACCGGGAATAGACATGTCCGCAAGTCGAAGATCTTGACTGAATCTATCATCGATGAGTGTCGTCGACAGGGGCAGTGTCGTGACGTGTCTTACCTATTCACAAGTATTCCGGTGTCGGTGGTGGAAAAGAATGCCAGCGGGGCGCTGATATACTGTTAGAAGGATCTCGAGCCGCCAATAGTTTTCAACCATGTCTGGTGCCTACCTTGTCACGGCTTGTAGAAGGGATCGGTGAAGGAAACTGCCAGCCAAAGGATTGATATAGACCCATAAAAGCCAGATGGCAAGGGTCAAGGCAACGCCATTCATGGTGGCCATGAAGGCAAACAACCCAAGCCAGTAGCCAAGTCGTTCTTCGGATCCATTTTCGTTGCTCGTTGCCCACCAGTTCAGCCAGACGTCTTGGATAGTGTTAGCAAATGACTGGTACGGGCGTTATGCAAAGTAGGGAATGCTCACATTGAAAGCCGACAAATAGTTCATTCACGGCCACAAGAAGCAGAAACGTTGCCATTCGCCACCAGCCCATTGCCTGTAAGTAGTACTTGTACGTGGACCAGTCGCCCGTCTTGCGGCTCTGATCAAGACTTTTGCCATCCGTCTTCTTTTCAGCTTGCGATTTACCGCCATCAGCATTATCCGTCGCCGGCGTTTTGTCGTCTGTATTGGCAGTTTTCCCTTCGAGATTGTGGATATATGTGGGTAAGAGGCTCAAATCAGCAGCTTTACCCTGGCTTACAACACGGCCATTGTGGTCAAACGCCAGCACCCAATCAGCATGTCGGAGATATTTGACTATTTATACAAGATTAGTAAGTTTGATTGAAATTGGGAATCTCTACGCACCCGAATGAGTAGTTAGAATCACGGATTTGTTCATTGTCTGGAGGATACCAGTTGTCGCAAAAACTCGTCTGAAGACCGTTTCCTCCGTTACAGAATCCAAACCGCTCAGCACATTGTCACAGATGACAACCTCGCTGCGGGAGTATATTGCTCTGGCAAGTGACTAGCGAGGGATTAGGAAAACTCGGCCAGTTTCACGGCGGGATACATACTATTCGCTGCTTCTGGCCACCGCTCAACTTCATGCCTTTACTGCCGACGATGGCAGCGTCTCCCTCTGACAAGAGCCGGAAATCAGTATCAAGAGCACATGATTCGATGACAATCTGATACCAGCGGTCGTCATAGTCCGCAAAGGACAAGATATTGTCACGAATAGATCCATTCATGAGCCACGGGGTCTGGTCACAGTAAGCAATTCGGGAGGTCAAAATTGAAACATGGCCTCGCGTTTTGGGAGTCTCGCCGAGGAGGCCACGAAGTAGGGTTGTCTGAAAAGGTCCTAGTTAGTTTGTTATAACAACTTAGGTTGCTTCAATTCGCGCAGACCTACCTTGCCACAACCAACGGGGCCAACAATGAGGATGAGTTTGGCTCCCATGGGAATGGTAATGCTGACGTCTTTGACAATCTCTGGGGCCGATTCTGACCAACCAAAATAGCCATTTTCAAGTTTGACTAGGTCCTGCCCGGACGATTGCTTCAGTACCCTGAGTTCTAATCCGTCGTCCACTGATGTAAGACCGTCAGATTGGCGGCCGGATACCATATCTTGGATTGAGCGGGAGTCGGCACGGGGATCTTTCAAGAGGAAGGTCTGGATCCGAGTGAAACAGCTCATAGCAGACCATCCAAGTGGAACCGCCGAAATAAGCTCGCTCAAGGGAGCGTCGATCAGGTTCAGCAGAGTAAGCGAGACCATGGCCTGAGATACTGTGATGCCGCCGGTGCCTTGTAGCTTGGCTACGACAGCGTATGCAGCAAATACGAGCAACTGGTTGAGGATACCAGGAAGATTGGCTGTTTACGTCAGTGGGTGTATGCTTAGAAGCCATATGGGCAGAAAAGCGACGCGACTTACCGAGGGCCGTGGTCAGGGCCTGGACCAGTTCATAGCGCTTGGAAGTCTCCATCTCCTCGTCCCTCAGGGATTGAATGTTGGTGAACATCTGGGCGGTAAGGCCCAACATCTTGACATTCCTCATTGACCCAAGGATTTCGGTTGTGTAGGATAATCTCTTCTGCACGGCGTCCATCCACGCGGTTTGTCGCGGAGTGACCAAGCCGGTCAAACCAGAAGACAGCGCGGTTGCGACTAGAATGTCCGTAGCGTTAGTGATCAATAGACGTATCTATATAGAGCCGACGCAGAGCAAGAGTGGTACATTGTAGATCCTAGATCTTACCCAGAGTAACAATGATCGGTGCGATGCAAACTGCGCCGATTTGGGCGTAAAGGAGGTAGATGGCAATACCAAGCTGAACCGCCGACGGCACACTCTCGATGAGAGCAAAGTGGAAGGTTTGGGAAATTCTCTGTACGTCCGTGCCAATCAAGGTCAACGCAGCGGACTCTGAGGCATTGGGCAGGGAAAGCAACTTGACGTAGACGACGGTAGTCAGCTCACCACGCATCATGGACATCAGGCGAAAGGTCAGATGAGCAGCCCATCCTGTCGTGATCTATGACACCAAGTATTTGTCAGCTTCTTACTCTTCTGTGGCGGACAACGCTCGCAAGACTTACCGCAAGCCCAAAGTACACCAAGGCGAAAGCGCCAATCAAGCCGTATCCACTAATCGAGGTCGGCTCATCGTCTTTGGTTTGGACAAACTCCACCGCGCTCTTAACCAGATATGTCTGGCTGATGCTGAATCCCACGGCGCAGAATTTGGGCAGGGCGATTGTCGAGATATCTACCAAATGGCTCCGAATGCAGGCATATGCCAATGCATGTTTGCGCGCCTGACCGCCTGGATGACGGCATCTGTGTGAGCTAAGCCGGTGTACGGTACGCGGACCGACTCACAAGTGTCCCACCGCGATCTGAGCTTTTGACCAAGTCGCCCGGAGTCGAGCTTTTCGTGAATGGCAGGAAGGTCATCCAGGCTCAGAAGCCGTTTGAAGCCGTCTCTCAAAAGGGGGGTTAACCACCAAAAGAAACTGCGGCTGATGAACCCACTTGTGCTTTCCATGGAGAAACTCTGCAACTGGAGAAGGCCCCGCTTTTCCACGGCCTCTGTGGAGAGCACAAGGCATTTCATGGCGACGGAAGCAGTCAACACCCCGGCAACTACATTGTCCTGGCCCAGCCACCGCGTCCTCACGCGGGCGATGTCGAAGAGCACCGTGACGATCAGAAAGAGACTGATAAGGAACGAGGGTCGAATCGACTTGACGTGTTCCAAGTGGGAAAGAAAGGACAGGAAAAGACCGGTGATGAAGGACAGGGCCGCCGAGGCGAGGGAGATTCTGCTCCGGGATTGCGCGCGTGCGACGGCGACAAGAAGGACGAGCTGCAGCGCGGTATATACCCATATTCCAAGTTGTTTGCAAACATAGAGGGCATTGCGCTTGATATGGATTTGCCGACGAAGCAGAATGAAGGCTTGGAATGGCACGACGAGGACGAAGACCGTGGCAGGCAAAACGCATAATATCGATTCTTCAAAGAGGACTGCCATGTATTAGGGGATGGGGACATCAGGCGCAAGGGAAACGAAGAGTGGAGGACTTGCTAGTAAAATCGAAGCCTCCGCGACAATCTGGTGTCGCAACCCTGGGGCCAACGGAATTATCACTACCATTTTGGGAGGACAGGCCCTCCATCTTGCGACGCGTGGCTAGAGTTCTACTGGTGGAAGAGAGAAAAGTAGGCATCTCTGTCAGGACAGAGAGCGTATTGAATTGTTGTGTATTAAGTGTGAGAAGAGAGAAAACTGTCGATTGTCCGTTGATATGGGAACGGCAGGCATCGAAGTAGGGCGGGCAATTAAAACTTCAGGATCAGAGGTCTATTAATAGATCATAGACAGAACGGACAGATTGATCAATTGGTCTAGAGGGACCGTTTTGGGAACTTGCCAGACCACCCCGCACTATCCCACCCAACTGCCCGAATTATCCAGTATGAACCGGCGATACGCGATCGACACTGTGCTAGAGGGGTCTTTATTGCAGCCCTATAGCTAACACGGCACCAAGGATAAGGTGCCTGAATTACTTCCTAATGAATATAATAATGTTAGCGATTTGGAAGCTATAGGTACGAAGAATCTAGAGGAGAGCTTTATAGTCTCGGTAGTGAGTTTTAACAGTATATAGGCTTAGAATAAGTAGCGAGGAAATATGGGAGAGACAGGTAAATAAGGATAAGAAAAATGAGGGGAAGGGAAGAGTAAGTAAGGGGGGATAGAGGGATATGGTGTAAGTACTTTTCCATAAATCGATCCTGCGTTGTTTAATATAACTTAGTGTCTTACTTCTAGTTCCCCAAGAGAGCTTCCTCTGCGTTGATAGTCCATAATAGGGGGGTAGAAAACGAATCCGGCTATTATATGAGATAACTGGGATTGGCCAGGGATATGGTGACCGGTCCTTCTCTCTATCTCTCTAGGTAACGGTGTTCTGGAAAGGCGGCGGCCAATATTAGCTTGTTTTTTGGGGGGGATTTTTCCGTGCCCTAACCTTTTGCCATTTTTCCGAACGTTATATCTGTCACGGGTTTATAGCCGAAGTAGTAAGGAATGATTCTCGTCGCGCGTTCGCAGTCACATCGACAGTAGGGGTGTATTTGACAAGACAAAACCATGTATTCCAATTCTACGAGAGGGCGGTCTCCCCTCCTACTCATACCTAACAGGCCAATGCCTACTGCGTCCCCGTGACCCCGCTGCAAGCCACGCGGGGCCGTAGTTCGCGTGACAATATCCTTTATACCAGTAAATCGCAAACCCAACACCAGGAAGTACGGCCTAACTACGCTGAGGGTCCACCCAGATCCGGGATATCTAGGTTTGTAGGCTAAGATCTTGGATTAAGAACAAGTCTGCTATCTATGTTTGTTAATTTTTTCGAGGCCCAGATCCGGAATCAAGGATAAGTCCATTATCTGGGTTTATTATGGCCTAGATCCGGGACTAAGGACAACTCTATTGTCTAGGTTAATCAAGGATCCCGGATCAAGGACAAGTCCGTTATCTGGGTTTGTTCAAGACTTAGATCTGGGGTTAAGGACAAGCTTCAGCTTTGGCACCGGCGTTCCTGGCAGCCTTTGCATCCACGTTCTCGAGCTTAAGGAATACTCGGGATCCTGTTCGCTTCCTGAGAAAAGATAGGCTGGTAACTGCCGGACCAGTACTCCGATGGGTGACCATGTGGGAATCCTCGGAGGTTGACGTTCTTGGCGAACTCCTCACTTTTTTTCCCATTCCTAAATTTCCTCACCTGCAAATAAGAACAGGGACTATAAGATGGTGGATGTACGTACCTGCTCGAGTACTGTGCGAGAATAGGTCATATTTATAAGCACAGCACTGAGATTACAGTGAAACAGGGCGCTGGCTAGTAGCTCTAACAGAAATCTCGTATTTGCCTGCATATTGGCGAGTCCGGAGAGGAGGCCGCTTGGGAAGATGAAAGAGGTCGTAATAGCACAAATGAAGAGGAAAACTCACCAAGGCAGCCGGCAGCCCAAGACCAGCGCCGTAGAAGCAGGCGAGAGAGATGTAAAGGCAAACGACTAGCAGGGCTATGTACCACCAGTGTGGTATACGTTCGGGATCACACATGAACTTGAGGTACACATCGTCATTATAGCCGGTACGACGGCCATTCCAGGCCCCAACAATGGCCATATATCCACCTTTCCCGTACCAGAGCAGCCCGTAGAGGACCATACCAGTAGCAGAAGCAAAGCCCCAGAAGAAATGCATGAGGTAGGAGATTGACCAATGTGGCTCGGAGTGCTCGTTCATGGCCGTTTGGTTGAGCGAGAAATTGCTGTTGGTGTAACCAGACTGATGTTATAGTCAGAACCTACAATATCGAAAAATGCCCGATGACAGGTACGGGGACTTCAAGCTGTCGAGAACGTGAACAAAGCACATAATGGGATAAGTCACCCAGTAGACAGCTATGGCCCCGGCGATTTGCGAGAGGTTGCCCCAGAGAGGAGTGTACAACAGCTAGAAAAGGCTTCCATAGCTCTGATCGAAGGAGATGTCGAGTAAGTCGAATTTTGAATATATAGAGCCTAGGATATAACCGATTCGACTACCCGGAGCTATATAGCAGGGCAGATTAAGTGAGGATAGCATGGCTTCTCATTTTACACGGCTGTCGGTTCGTCTTGCTGTTCATGCCTCTAAGGTGGTCAAGAAAGGGAGCGGGGAATATAAACTAGTATTCATTTACGAAAAGCAAACCCGGAGATCACCGCCAACGAAAGGTGGCGTAGGATACCTAAGTAAAGAGCTTGAGTGCGTTTGTAGCTATGTACGGATTTTCGATGCAGAGCATTAAGAAGGGCAACACTGGGGAGAACGCCGGGATAGAAGAGCTTGGGGGCCACACAAGGGCCGCACGAGAACGCCCCGGAACAAGCCGGCAAAGTAGTAGCCGATCATTTGGGAGTCCGGACAGGGGGCTGGTTTTGCGGCCGTAGTAAAGTTCCAGAGCAGAGAGTATACCAGGTCCGAAGGCACTAACGAAGTTAATATTATCGCGCAGCCATTTTCATCTCCTTATGAAACTCACGCTACCCCGGTAGGCGACCAGGACGAACGCACTTTCCTTCGCGTTCTAAGGTCCCGGAGTAGGCGCAATTCGCTTACATCATCAGTTTTTCGAACTTAGTTACTCACTCGGAGAGGGGTAGATAATGTCAGAAGTACGGCACCAAAAGATGACTGAAAGATTCAGAGAGCAAAAGGCGTCCAATTCTCGATGTTCTTGATGATTCTGATTAGCGTCCTGTGCTGCTTGATTATCTTGATTCTGTCTGAGTCTTCCTGTTTCAACTCCAAGATTTGGAGTTTCAACTCCGCGCTTCGTGGGCGCTCAGCTGTCCACATCAGATCACAGCTGTCCCTTTTGACAGATAACCCGGCTTTTCAAAACAGGCAACCATCCAAATTCCCACTCCCTCTCACCCCATTGTTCGTACTAGAAACTACTCGCACATGCGCTAATTTCAACTCCAATTGACGAAAAATGCCGCCGCTCGACCAAGCTGAGGAAGATGCGCTCTCCACTAGGGTTTTGCAGGAGCTGTCAGAGACTCCATACGCATGCTCCTCGCTCACTCAGCTCACCGGCGGAACCGCCAACTTTGTCTATCGTGGCACCTTAGCTCAGCCCTTGCCGACCCTGAATGGATCCACAGCTAAGAGTATAATTGTCAAGCACTCAACCGACTTCGCGGCCACCAATCGGGATTTCCCACTCGACGTGACACGCTGTGTAACTATGACACTTACCCCCTTCCCCCTACATTCGACAACGCAGTGTATTGCTCAATTTTCCTCTTTCCGGGCACGGCTAGGCGTGCTGATTCTTTCGTGTTCCCTGGCAGACATTTGAGGAGTCCATGCTTGACGCCGTCGCCAACTATTCGCCCCCCTACACCGCAGGTACCGAGATCAAAACACCGCGTCTCTACCTATTCAACCGACAGACAAACACGCTAGTATTCGAGGATTTCCCCGATACCGACGATCTCAAATCAGTTTTTTTCTTGCCCAATGCTGGAAGTCTTCTTCCCGGACCTAGTCCGGCAACTATTGGCTACCACTTGGGATCCTGGCTTCGATCCTTCCATAGCTGGGCTTCAGCGCCCGGGCAGATTAGCATGCGGGCCGCGGTTGGGCAGAATCGCCCGATGCGAGACTTGAAGCGTATGGTAACCTACGACGGCTTTCTCAAGGTCTTGGGAAACTATCCAGAACTGTTGGTGTGCTACAAGGACACCCTGGAAGCCGTTCGGGATGTCATGTCGAAGGAGTTCGAGAAGCCGCCGGTTGATGAAGACGAAGACTGGGGAATTATACATGGGGATTACTGGTCCGGGAAGTAGGTGTCATCTTTCAATCTACGCGTTTTAGGTCGAATCGGTCCTCGTTTGTCTGACCTTCCACGATTAGTGTCCTGCTTCCGAACACACCATGGCAGGAGTCAGGCGCTGGAACCAACAAACTCTATATTATCGACTGGGAGTTTGCTCAGTACGGTCATCGAGCCTACGATCTGGGCCAAATGATCGGTGACCTTTACGAACGGAAGATATTCAACGATATTGATATTGTCATGCCCGTCATGCAGGGAGTCATTAAAGGTTACGGCGAGCTGAGCGACGAAATGGCCTTTCGCGTCGTTATCCACACGGGCATTCAGTTGATCGGGTGGCATAATAGACGGCCCCCAACAGGCCCTTTGATGGCTCCCCCGGAAGTGATCGTGGCCGGGCTGACGATCGGAAGGGACCTCGTTTTGAAGGGATGGGAGAAAGATAGGAAGTTTTTCGAGAGTAGTGTGCTCGCGTCTTTATTTTCCGCAAATTAGACTAAGGATATCGAGGTGAAGGGGTCTAAATTAACTGATTTCTTGTCCAGAAAGCCGTCGATGATAGTGGTAGTGGCAACCACCGTTCTCGCCTATCTTTCTCGTAATGCTATGCTGAATGCTATTTATATACTTCATAGCCTCCAGCCTAGACCCATCTCGTTCGATCTAGAGCTTGGTTTCGGTAAAAATAATCTTTTCCCGTCCCGAGTTCTCGAGAATCCTGAAAAACCGGCTCGATCTCGGAACCGTGAGTCGCGCCAAGACACACATCCACGCTGGCGACCACAACATCGAATTGAAATCATAACAGCCAGTGGAAGTTGCGTAGCATTCACAGAGAAGGCGATCTCCAGAGTTGGCTTCTAGGTCACGGAGCAGGTGCTCGATTCGAACGTACTCTGCGTAAGTCGATATGGACTTTAGAGGCGGTCTAGCTTATCGTCTTCCCTCGGCTCTACCAGTGGATGAAGGTCAAGAGACTGCCGACTGCCGAAGGATGTATCGTAGGCTCTCCAGTCGCTATTCATTTTTAGCATTCACCGCGTATTTATACTACGAAGAACTCAGATCCTTACTGTGGGCTGCGGCAATACGTACTCATCAGAAAACAACGGAAATCTGACCAACTCCGCACATGTCTACATACCATGCTAGCACCTTCGTTGCCGGCGACTCTATTAGCATCGGAACACGTTCAGAACCATGGTCTTTCACCACCAAATTTCCATAGCTTGGAATGAGATTTCATCAGTAGCCAGCACAGCTAGGCTCACCATGGCCAAGCCAGTTCCGTTGAAAGAATCTTCAAAGGTGGCACTCAACCTTGAGAAAGGCACATGCAGCAAGCGCTCGAGTGAGTCACCAGTATCCAAACAACCAGTCGCCTCGACCTAGCGTCATGGAAATCCTGTGGCGAGTCCCTAGAGAGAGAAGTTTGGGAAGCCGCCCGTCGCTCTGCAAGATAGCAGTCCGGAAACGTCCATCATCCCGTCCACCATAGACCGTGAGGTGCACACCAACGAACTCGGTCCCTGAGCTACTATCCCATATAACCACCCGAAATGGACAGTTACCGGCTGCCCTGGCGGTTGCAAGGTGTCAGATTGTGATGCATCAGCATGAGAGACGACTGAATTGTTCTGTCTATTCAAGATGTTGAAAGGTTGAAAAGTCTGCCTTTTTAATCTCATGACAAGGATCTCACGGACCACCCCTTTACGTCAGGACATCACGTGGTTCCATTCGAGACATCAGTTCTGGCACAAGGGTATAATTATCGAAACCCCTAAACTCCGAGGCACAGTTGACTCTACTGGCTAGAGGACATCCATTTCCTTTTGTGAAATAGACCCGCGCCTAGTCCTTTACGACGCCCTTGGTCGAACAGCAAAACGCTAGGTACAGAGCCCATGACCGGCACGCCAAGAACGAAGGCGACTCCGCCAGTGACCCGGCGTTGACATCTACACCCGCTGGCAACCTTGGTCGAATTCCGAGTCCGGCCAGATTCCGGTAGGCCCGGTTTGCGGCGTATTGCTAGATAAAGCAATTGCCAAGTGGTTATTGACCGGCCTCTCCGCGACCCGCTTGGCGGCGGATAAACGCGAATATAGTTGGTTTGCACACTGTGCGATGCCGCTCCCACGCCGCACGATTGATTGAAGACTATATTTGGCTGTTGGTAGAGAGGCCAACCAACACCAACATGCACCTCTTTTCTGCAAGGAAACCGCCTAATACCGCTCTTGGGGGGATTTTCTGGAGAGTAACTACGAATTACTACCAACACCCATTTCTGTCTTCTGATGTGGTTCACCGAACAGGCTAATGTGGTTTGAAATTTTCCATTGAGTCTCCTTTCCGCTGGTATTCTGCCACTTAAGCGCTTCCCTAAAATTCCTAATGAGGTCCTTATAAAGAGTAGGAGTGAGCTCTCCCGTCCCGGTCAACAGGCTCCCATCAAGGAATGTGGAGAGCTATCATCCTTATTGTCGATGGTTGTTGCTGAGCCTGCTACGGAGGCCACATTTTGACTACGAAGACAGAAAAGACGACGTGATTTTACGACACGCCTTCGCCATCTACTAGTATTCATTTCGAAACACGGCAACCCGAGAACGATGCACTCTCTCTACCGATTGCTCGTCGGTCTCGCGACCCTCTTCGGGGCCACAAATTATGCTATCGCGGCCCCGACTGCTACGGCTCTACCCCGCATCGCAAGCTACAGCTTTTCGGGAGACGGCTGCCAGAGCGACAATGTCATCGTGACGGCCGAGACGGGTAAGCTGATTGTCCAGATGAACGACTTTTGGGTCCAGTCAGGCGACGCGGACAACTTCAGCAAGCGGTGCGTCGGCCACTTCAACATGAACGAAGGTGTACCCGGATACCGGCTTGCCATCAAATCAGTGAGCTACGAGGGATACTTATTCTCGAGTGGCGGCATAAGGATTGGGACGTCGACGGATGTGCAATGGGCATCAGCATACGATGGTCCGAAGCCTGTAAGTTATTTCCCGTAATTTACAGTTCCATTTTTCCCTTCATATAATGGCTCTCACGCCCTGGCAAATTGCTTTCAGACTAACATATCTATTTCCCGTCATAGATGGACGCTCCGTCCAACATGACGGTTGACGGTGATGGGGCGAAACTACAGCTTTACCGGCACACTGTCCCGGTTCCTCTTGAGCATAGCTCCGCGTGCGTTAAGCCTGGGGTTAATCTGGGTATCCTCAACATATACTGGCTCGTCCGGCTGGACATTTCTGGGGAGAGATCGTACGGTTCGTTCATGGGGATGGAAGGATCGCCTGTTACAGGGACTGTGGAATTTGAGTGGGTTTCTTGCGAAGAGCCTGCAGTTGAGATTGAGACTCGGTAATGTCTAAAATGCGGATTTTCAATCAGGCAAGCACTACGAGAGAGAGCGAGATGGCGGTCGAGAGGCAAAATGGATCCAATGGCCGTTGAGAGGCCGGCCTGAGGAGAAAAGTGTCTATTCATAATCATCTTCTATCCCTGATTCCAGTAATTCCCTTGGGCTTCTAACCAAGAAAAAAACCGCCAGAAGTCTTCAAAAACGTAAAATTTAGGAAGTATAACTTTGTATGACAAAATGGAAGGCGATAAACACGCAGTTTTCTTCTTGCTGCCGAAGGTTGCACCCAAGAGTCCGACTTGAAATGATTGCCTACTAGCAACTAGATGGGGGAGCTAGCCCGATGTTAATATCGTCAAGCCGCCACACTCCATACCCCTCTTGCTGACCAGCCGTCACCACAAAGGCGCGAGCCTCGAAAGAGTACTCGAGGGTTCG
>Ga0247774_1000250_pt1 | contig 25835 bp, 23 predicted proteins | sample UWRJL001104B6_FD_179933 | JGI IMG/M metagenome (GOLD analysis project Ga0247774, IMG submission 179933) | Plant litter microbial communities from Arlington Agricultural Research Station in Wisconsin, United States - UWRJ-L001-104B-6 | ecosystem: Environmental > Terrestrial > Plant litter >... | reverse complement strand
CGGGAGCAGCGCGGTCTACTCGGCGATCTACCCGGACCCGACCCAGTCGTACTGGGTCTCGATCGCCTGGACCGTCGTCCTGATCGGTGCCGTCGTCGCGTGGGGCATGTTCGTACGCGCGCGGCGACAGCTGATCCTCTCCCTGCGCGACCGGGCGCTGCGGGCCGAGGCGGAGCAGCAGCTGCGCGTGGAGCAGGCCCGGCACCAGGAGCGTGCCCGGATCGCGCGGGAGATGCACGACGTGCTGGCGCACCGGATCTCCCTGCTGAGCGTGCACGCGGGTGCGCTGGAGTTCCGGCCGGACGCTCCGCCGACCGAGATCGCGCAGGCGGCCGGGGTGATCCGGGCCAGCGCGCACCAGGCCCTGCAGGACCTGCGGGAGGTGATCGGTGTCCTGCGCGACGACTCGGGTGACGGCGCGCCCGAACGCCCGCAGCCCAGCCTCACCGACCTGCCGGCCCTGATCGACGAGTCACGCCGCGCCGGCATGGCGGTCGACTGCGAGAACAAGATCCACGACGTCGGTGTGGTGCCGGCCAACATCGGCCGCAGCGCCTACCGTACGGTCCAGGAAAGCCTGACCAACGCCCGCAAGCACGCTCCGGGCGCCGCGGTACGGGTGATGGTGGACGGCTCCGCCGGCAGCGGCCTGACGGTCGAGGTCCGCAACCCGCTGGTCAAGGCGGCCCCGGAGATCCCCGGCGCGGGCGCCGGCCTCATCGGCCTGACCGAACGCGCCATGCTGGCCGGCGGCCGACTCGAACACGGCCGCACGGAGGACGACTTCCGCGTCCGCGCCTGGCTCCCCTGGCCCGCCTGACCCTCGCGGCACGGTCTCATCGCGGGCGGCGTTCTCCGGCTTCGGCGTGGGGAATCGCGACATGCCCGGCTAGTCTTTGCGGCGTGACCATCCGGGTGCTGATCGTTGACGACGACGCTCTGGTGCGTACGGGGCTGTCGATGATGCTGGCCGGAGCCGACGATCTGCAGATCGTCGGCGAGGCCGACGACGGAGACAAGGTCGGGGCACTGGTCGTCGAGCACTCCCCGACGTGGTGCTCATGGACATCCGGATGCCCCGCATGGACGGGCTGGCCGCCACCGAGCAGGTCCGGGGCCGCGACGGCGCACCGGAGATCATCATCCTCACGACGTTCGACGCGGACGAGCACGTCGTACGCGCCCTGCGCGCCGGGGCCGGTGGGTTCCTGCTCAAGGACACCCCGCCCGCCGAGATCATCAACGCCATCCGCAAGGTCGCCGCCGGGGAGCCGATCCTGTCCCCGAGCGTCACGCGCCGGTTGATCGCGCAGGTCACCGAGGTGCACCGGAGCCCGGCCCGTGAGCTGCTCGACCAGCTCAGCGAGCGCGAGCGTGAGGTCGTCGTCGCCATCGGGCAGGGCAAGTCCAACGCCCAGATCGGCGCCGAGCTCTACATGAGCGTCGCGACCGTCAAGGCGCACGTCTCGCGCCTGCTCACCAAGCTCGGTCTGAACAACCGTGTCCAAGTGGCTCTGTTCGCGCACGACGCCGGGCTCGTCTGAGAATCCGGTATCCTGGACGCTGTCACGCGGACGTGGCTCAGCTGGTAGAGCATCACCTTGCCAAGGTGAGGGTCGCGGGTTCGAATCCCGTCGTCCGCTCCACGACCTCAGGTCAGACCGCGGCGAGGACGATCGTCACCACGGTCAGCAGGCCCGGCACGGCCAGGGCCAGCAGCGTCGGCCACGACCACGTCACCGTCACCTCGCCCGGCTCCGCGCCCTCCTTGCGGTTCTGCTCGGCGATCTCGCGCAGCTGCTCGACGGTGAAGTCCGTCGCCGTACGGCCGCGCATGTAGTCGGCGACGGCCTCGGGCAGGTTCTTCTCCTCACGCCGGGCCCTCAGCTCGGACTTGGCCCGTGCCCGGGGCGAGGTCTGCAGGATGAAGGCGCGGAACCGCTGCTCGCCGACGTGCGCGTACACGGCGTCGCCGCCCTCGAAGCGGTCCACCGAGCCCCACGGCAAGCGGAGGTCGCGCAGCAGGTTGTGGAAGTGCACGGCCTCGTCGTCGGCGACGATGCGGGGGCGCAGCGCGACCGCGTACGCGACACCGCAGCCCAGCAGCAGGACGGCCGCCGCCACCGCCGACGCGATGTCGCGGCCCCGCCAGGCCAGGTCCGCGAGGTTGAGCACGGCGAAGACCATCCAGGCCCAGCCGGCGAAGCGGATGCCGCCCGAGCGGAAGACCCGGGCGGTCTTGGGCATCACCGCCGCGGTCACGGGTGTGACCGCCACTTCAGCTGCGCGAACCCCGGCTTGATCACGCCGTTGATGAGCTCCAGCCGCTCGTCGAAGCCGAGGAAGGCCGACTTCATGGCGTTCACCGTGAACCACTGCAGGTCATCCCAGTCGTAGTCGAACGCCTCGACCAGCTTGGCGAACTCCTCCGACAGCGTGGTGCCGCTCATCAGCCGGTTGTCGGTGTTGACCGTGACGCGGAAGTAGAGGCGGCGGAGCAGGCCGATCGGGTGCGTGGCGATCGACTTGGCCGCGCCGGTCTGCACGTTGGAGCTCGGGCACATCTCCAGCGGAATCCGCTTGTCACGAACGTAGGCGGCGAGCCGGCCGAGCTGGGGCAGCTCACCCTCGCGGTCGGTGATGTCGTCGATGATGCGCACGCCGTGGCCAAGGCGGTCGGCGCCGCACCACTGGATCGCCTGCCAGATCGACGGGAGCCCGAACGCCTCACCCGCGTGGATGGTGAAGTGGGCGTTCTCGCGCTGGAGGTATTCGAAGGCGTCGAGGTGCCGGGTGGGCGGGTATCCCGCCTCCGCGCCGGCGATGTCGAAGCCGACCACCCCGGCGTCGCGGTAGCGCACGGCCAGCTCGGCGATCTCCATGCTGCGGGCCTGGTGGCGCATTGCCGTCAGGAGCGTGCCGACGCGGATGCCGTGGTCGCGGCCGCCGTCGGCGAACCCCTTGAGCACGGCCTCCACGACCTGCTCCAGCGAGAGCCCGCGCGTGCCGTCGCCGAGCACTCCCCGGGTGTGCTGCTCCGGGGCGTAGCGGACCTCGGCGTACACGACGCCGTCGCGCGCGAGGTCCTCGGCGCACTCGTACGCGACGCGGGTCAGCGCCTCCTCGGTCTGGAGCACGCCCACGGTGTGGTCGAACGTCTCCAGGTAGCGCACCAGCGAGCCCGAGTCCGAGGCCTCCGCGAACCAGGCGCGCAGGTTGTCCGGATCGGTCGCGGGCAGCCGGTCGTAGCCGCTCTCACGGGCGAGATCGGCGATGGTCCCTGGGCGCAGCCCCCCGTCAAGGTGGTCGTGCAACAGCACCTTGGGGGCGCGCCGGATGTCATCGAGCACAGGCCGGTTGGTCACGTCTCGCACATTACCCGCCGTCGCCTCGCGCGGGAGCCCATCAGCGGGTCGCCAGGGGCAGGCTGAGAGCGTTGCCCTCCGGTGCCAGGAACACCCTCGTACCGGCCGGATAGCGCAGCGTGTAGTCGTGGTCGGTCACCATGATCACCAGGCCGATCCGGTGACCCGGCTTGAAGACATGGTCGTGGGACACCAGCGGCCATCCGAACGCGTACAGCCTGTCCGGCGTGATCGACTCGGACCACTCCGAGGAGGCCCGGTTGCGCACGTCCAGCCAGCCGCGCGTAACGATCTCCCACGGAGTCTGCCGGGTGACGTACCGCCTCGTCGAACGGCACCCGGGGTCGCCGGGGAGGCTGTCGCCGAAGCACCACTGCTGACCGGTCGTGGTGAGCCCGGCGAATCGCGTGTCGGTGCCGTAGTCCACGAGCAGGGCCGACAGGTACGGCGACGGGCCGGCCAAGGAGGCGCGGAGCCGTACGAAGGGGGTGCCGCTGAGCCGCGTCGGGCGCTGCAAGGGTGGAGTGAGGTAGATCAGGCGGTTCGGGTCGGCGTGGCCCGGGTCGGCGGCGAGCTGCTCGGCCGTACGGGCGGGCGCGTCCACGAAGTTCGTCGGGATCGCGGGCCCGGTCCCGAGGGTGCCCGGCTGGCCGCCGGTGAGCCCGAACGTGACCGTACGGGCGGCCGGGTCCGGCCAGTCCTGTTCGGTGGTCCACTGTCCGGGCGAGCGTTCGAGGTCGACCTTGGGCTCGGTCGTGATCCCGTTCGCGGCGCCGTACAGCCAGTGCGCGAACCAGCGGTTGAGCGTGTCGAGCCAGACCTGGCGCCGTACGTCGATGGGGTCGTCGTGGCCGGCCTGGTGGATCCAGAGCTTGCGCGGCACGCCGGCGCGGCCGAGGGCCTGCCAGAGGCCGAGGAACTGGTTCGGCTTGACGTTCCAGTCGCTCAGGCCACCGGTGACGAACACGGCGGCCCGGAAGTTCTTCGCCTGCGCGGCGAGGTTCCGCTCGGCCCAGAACCGGTTGTAGTCGCCGGTGACGCGGTCCATGCGCTTTTCGAGCTCGCGCATCGCGGGAGCGCATTTCTCCGGGTTTCTTCTGGTCAGCACCACCTTGGCGTGCAGGTCGGCGTCCTCGCCCGGATAGCCGCCGGGCGCGATGACGCCGCCGGCGCCGCGGTAGTAGTCGTACCAGCTGGCGACGCCGGAGATGGACACGACCGTCTTGAGCCCCTCCACGCCGGTGGTCGCGGCGGCCAGCGGGAGGGTGCCGTCGTAGGACTTGCCCGCCATCGCCACGTTGTGGGTCGACCAGCCGGCCGCGATCGGCCTGCCGTCGGCGGCGTACGCCCTGGCCTTACCGGTCAGCCATTCGACGACGGTCTTCATCGCCGTCGTCTCCGCGGGGCCGACCGTGCCGGGGCAGCCGGTGGAGTCGCCGGTGCCGAGCGTGCTCGCGGCCAGCACGGCGTACCCGCGCGAGACGAAGTAGTTGTCGTAGTAGATGCCCCGGTAGTTCGGCGGGGTCCACGGGCCGGTCCTGGGCGACCAGGGAGCGAGGCGCGGATGGTCGGTGACGTCGGCCGGGTGGTACGGCGTGTTGACGGTGCCGGCGAAGTAGGGACTGGCCTCCACGATCGAGGCGACCTTCAGACCGGTGGCGGTCTCCTTGGGGCGGGTGACGAACACGGCGACGCGGTCGTGTCGGCCGTCGTGGTCGCTGTCCACGGGCACGTCGACGTAGACGGTCTCGCGGATGGCGTCACGGTAGGAGAAGGCCGGCTGGGTCATGCCGTTCTTGACGACGACGCGAGGCGGCTCGGTGCCGGCCGCGACGAGCGGCCCGACCAATCCCAGAGCCGTGACCAGGCAGAACAGTCGCATCGTCGCTCCTCACCGGATCGCCGTCGCGGCAGGTTGTCCACAGCCCACGGCCCCCTCTTGCCCCCGAACCCGCAGGTCGGAAGGATGGAAGTGGGATGGCCCCCCAGGGCGGGCGGGGCCCGTCCCCCCTCCTTCGGGACTTGCGGGCGATTGACTGTCACCTTCGGGGGATCAACACGCGAAGTCAAGGACCTCGACAGGCGCGGTCAGGCGATGCGGTCGATGATCAACGGAGCGGGCCGCGGCTCGCCGCCGATCTCGTACGCGCCCTGGAGGGCCTCCAGGGCCCGGTCGAAGCGGCTCGCGTCGTCGGCGTGGAGGGTCAGCAGGGGCTCGCCCTCGCGTACCCTCTCGCCCGGCTTGGCGTGCAGGGTGATGCCGGCGGCGTGGGAGACCGGGTCCTCCTTGCGGGCGCGGCCGGCGCCGAGGCGCCACGCGGCCACGCCGACGCCGTACGCGTCCAGGCGGCTCAGCACGCCCGATTCGGGCGCGATGACGTCGTACGACTCGCGCGGTGCGGGCAGCGCGGCGTCCGGGTCGCCGCCCTGTGCGGTGATCATGCGGCGCCAGGCGTCCATCGCCGTGCCGTCGCGCAGGGCGTCGGCCGGGTCCTTCGCCCCGGTCAGACCGGCTCCGGCGAGCATCTCGCGGGCCAGGGCGACCGTCAGTTCGACGACGTCCGCGGGACCACCGCCCGCCAGCACCTCGACCGACTCGGTGACCTCGACCGCGTTGCCGACGGTACGGCCGAGCGGTGTGTCCATCGCGGTCAGCAGGGCGACCGTCCGGACACCGTGGTCGGCGCCGATGTCGACCATGGTCCGGGCCAGCTCACGGGCGTCGGACACGTTCTTCATGAACGCTCCGGAGCCCGCCTTCACGTCGAGCACCAGGGCGCCCGTGCCCTCGGCGATCTTCTTGGACATGATCGAGCTGGCGATCAGCGGGATCGACTCCACCGTGCCGGTGACGTCGCGCAGGGCGTACAGCTTGCGGTCGGCGGGGGCCAGACCCGTACCCGCCGCGCACACGACCGCTCCGGCCGCGCCGAGCACGTCCAGCATCTCCTCGTTCGACAGCGAGGCCCGCCAGCCGGGAATGGACTCCAGCTTGTCGAGCGTGCCGCCGGTGTGGCCGAGGCCGCGCCCGGACAGCTGGGGCACGGCCGCGCCGCAGGCGGCGACCGTGGGCGCCAGCGGCAGCGTGATCTTGTCGCCGACGCCGCCCGTCGAGTGCTTGTCGGTGGTCGGCCGGTCCAGCCTGGACCAGTCCATCCGTTCGCCGGAGCGGATCATGGCGTCGGTCCAGCGCGCGACCTCCGGACGGGTCATCCCCCTCAGCAGGATCGCCATCGCGAGGGCGGCCATCTGCTCCTCGGCGATGGCGCCCTGGGTGTACGCGTCGACCGCCCAGTCGATCTGTTCGGGGCTCAGCGAGCCGCCGTCGCGCTTGGTCCGGATGACGTCGACCGCGTCGAAGCTCATCGTCACCTTTCTAGATCGTCGGGGCCGAACGCGTCCGGCAGCACCTCGCTCATCGGCAGTACGCCGCGTGCGGTCTCCAGCAGCAGCTCCGCGCCGCCGTGCTCCCACAGCAGCTGACGGCAGCGCCCGCACGGCATCACCGGCTCACCGTCGCCGCGCACCACCGACACCGCGACCAGCCGGCCGCCGCCGCTTCCGTGCAGCGCCGACACCAGGCCGCACTCGGCGCAGAGCCCGAGCCCGTACGACGCGTTCTCCACGTTGCAGCCGGTGACGATCCGCCCGTCGTCGGTCAGGCCGGCGGCGCCGACCGGAAAGCCGGAGTACGGGGCGTACGCGCGGGCCATGGCGGCCCGCGCGGCCTCCCGCAGCGGCTCCCAGGAGACCATCAGTGTCCTCCGCCACGCCGATAGCGCAGCCCGTCGGCGGCCGGCATCCGCAGCCGCTGCGCCGCGAACGCGAGCACCAGCAGCGTCGTGATGTGCGGGCTGTACGTGACGATCTCCCGGGGCAGCGCGTCGGTCAGGAAGAACCACACGAGCACGCCGACCCCGACCACGGCCGAGATCGCCGCGGCGACCACGCGGCCCTTGTAGCCGCGCCAGATCGCCAGCGCCAGCAGCCCGATGCCGATCAGCAGCAGCATGGCGTGCACCGCGCCCGCTCCGCCGCGAAGCTGGAGCGCGTCGGCGTAGCCGAACAGACCGGCGCCGCCGGCGACCATGCCCGGCCGCCAGTTGCCGAAGATCATCGCGGCGAGGCCGATGTAGCCACGTCCGTTGACCTGCCCCTCCTGGTAGTTCGACGACGCGACCATGGCCAGGAACACCCCGCCGAGGCCGGCGAGGGCGCCGGAGATCACGACGGCGGCGTACTTCATCCGGTAGACCTTCACGCCGAGCGACTCGGCGGCGAAGGGGTTCTCCCCGCACGAGCGCAGGCGCAACCCGAAGGCCGTACGCCACAGCAGGTAGAAGGAGGCCGGGACGAGCAGGATCGCGATCAGCGTGACCGGCGAGAGCCCGGTCAGCACCCCGCGGACGAGACCGGCCAGGTCCGAGACCAGGATCCAGTGGTGTTTCTCGAGCGAGCCGAGCGGCTTGCCGACGCCGGGCACGCTCCAGGTCGGGAAGTTCGGCAACGGCGGCGACTGCGTCGCGCCCCCACCCTGCTCGTCGGTGAAGAGCAGGTCCGACAGGTACCTCGTGACGCCCGGCGCCAGGATCGTGATCGCGACACCGGACACGATGTGGTCGACGCCGAACGTCACCGTGGCGATCGCGTGCAGCAGCCCGCCGAGCGCGCCGGCGACGACGCCGCCGAGCAGGCCGAGCCAGGGGCTGCCGCTGAAGTACGCCCCGAACGCCGCACCCCAGGTGCCGAAGGTCATCATGCCTTCGAGGCCGATGTTGACGACGCCGGAACGCTCGGACCACAGACCGCCGAGCGCGGCCATCCCGATCGGCACCGCCAGGGCCAGCGTCGCGCCCATGGTGCCGCTGGAGGTGATGTCGGACTCGCCGGTGATCAGCCGCAACAGGATGAGCGCGACGAAGACCCCGAGCCCGATGAGCAGGCCCCGGGTGAGGCCGCTGGAACGCGCGGTGTCCGGCGCCGGTGCCCGGACCTCCTGTTCGATCATGCGGGGACCTCTCCGAGCTGCGCGGCGACGTGCCGCTGGTCGATGCGCTGGCCGACCCGGGTGACGACCTCGTAGACGATGACCACCGACAGCAGCACCGCCGCCTGGGTGATCGCCACGATCTCCTTGGGGATGTCGTTGAAGTCCAGGATCTGCGATGACTGATCGAGGAACGCCCAGAGCAGGGAGGCGAACGCGATGCCGACCGGGCTGTTGCGGCCGAGCAGCGCGATGCCGATCCCGGTGAAGCCGATGCCGGTCGGGAAGTCCAGCGAGTACGAGTAGGAACCGCCGAGCAGCTGCGGCATGCCGACCATGCCCGCCACCGCACCGGACATGACCATCGCGACGACCACCATGCGCTTGGCGTCGACACCGCTCGCCACCGCGGCGCTCTGGGACAGGCCGGTCGCGCGCAGGTCGAAGCCGAACCGGGTCCGGTTGATCATGTACCAGAAGGCGATGCCGGCCAGCATCGCGACCAGCACGAAGCTGTAGATCTTCAGCTCGCTGCCCGGGTAGGAGATGCCGGGCATCCGGCCGGAGGAGGAGATCGGCTCGGTGCCGATGTTGTTGCTGCCGGCCACCTTCACCGCGAGCCGCTGCGGGTTCAGCAGGAAGGCGATCAGGCCGGAGGCGATGAAGTTCAGCATGATGGTCGAGATGACCTCGCTGACGCCGCGGGTCACCTTGAGGAAGGCCGCGATCGCCGCCCACAGGCCGCCGACGACGACCGCCACCAGGATGATCACGACCTGGTGCAGCACGGCCGGCAGCGCCCACGCGCCGCCCGCCGCCGCCGCGAGCATCGCGGCGAGGCGGTACTGCCCGTCGACGCCGATGTTGAACAGGTTCATCCGGAACCCGATCGCCACCGCCAGCGCGGACAGGTAGTAGGTCGCCGCCCGGTTCACCGTGTTGACGATGCTGTCGGGGTCCTTGCCGAACTCGAACATCGCCTGGAACGTCGACGGCGGGTTGAACCCGCTCACCGACAGCACGATCGAGGTGATGATGAGCGAGAACACGAGCGCGACGAGCGCGGCGACGATGGTCCGCGTGTACGACTTCGCGAGCACTCGGTAGATCACGCGGCGCTCCCCTCTCCGGCGCCGGTCATGAGGGAGCCGAGCTGGTCCGGTGTGATGGTGGCCGGATCGGCCTCGCCGACCAGGCGGCCGCGCAGGATCACCCGCAACGTGTCCGACATGCCGATCAGCTCGTCCAGATCCGCGGAGATGAGCAGGACCGCGAGGCCCTCGGCCCGCGCGTGCCGCAGGTGGTCCCAGATCGCGGACTGCGCGCCCACGTCGACGCCGCGCGTCGGATGGGCGGCGATGAGCAGCTTCGGGTCATCCGACATCTCCCGGCCGACGATCAGTTTCTGCTGGTTGCCGCCCGACAGCGACGCCGCGTTGACGTCGATGCCGGGCGTACGGACGTCGTAGTCACGTACGATCCGCTCGGTGTCGCGCCGGGCGCCCTGGCGGTCGATCAGCACGCCTTTGACATTGGGCGGGCGGGTCTGGTGGCCGAGGATGCGGTTCTCCCACAGCGGGGAGTCCAGCAGCAGGCCGTGCCGGTGGCGGTCCTCGGGGATGAAGCCGATGCCCGCCTCACGACGCCGCCGCGTCCCGAGCTTCGTCAGGTCCGTCTCGCCGAGCCGGATGACGCCGCTCTCGACGGGGAGCATGCCCATGATCGCCTCGACGAGCTCGGCCTGGCCGTTGCCCTCGACGCCGGCGATGCCGAGGATCTCACCCTCGTGGATCGTCAGCGAGACGTCGTCCACGAGCGTGCGCCCGCCGGCGTCGCGTACGGTCACGTCGCTCATGCTGAGCACCGGGACGTCCGTGACGGTCGACTCGCGCAGCTCGGGTACGGGCAGCTCGCTGCCGACCATCAGCTCGGCCAGCTGCCGGGCGGTGACCTCTCCGGGCTCCACCGTACCGACCGTGGTGCCGCGCCGGATGACGGTGATCGTGTCGGCGACCGACAGGACCTCGTCCAGCTTGTGCGAGATGAAGATGACGGTCAGGCCCTCGCGCTTGAGCTCGCGGAGGTTGCCGAACAGTTCCTCGACCTCCTGCGGCACGAGCACCGCAGTGGGCTCGTCCAGGATGAGGATCTTCGCGCCGCGGTAGAGCACCTTGAGGATCTCCACGCGCTGCCGGGCGCCGACGCCCAGCTGCTCGACCAGCCGGTCCGGCTCGACTCCCAGGCCGTACTGACGGGAGATCTCCTCGATCCGGCGGCGTGCCTTGCCTCCGATGCCGTACAGCTTCTCGGCGCCGAGCACGACGTTCTCCAGCACGCTGAGATTGTCGGCGAGCATGAAGTGCTGGTGCACCATGCCGATGCCACGCGCGATGGCGTCCGCCGGGCTGTGGAGACTGACCTCGTTACCCGCGACCTTGATCGTCCCCTCGTCCGGCCGCTGCATGCCGTAGAGGATCTTCATCAGGGTCGACTTGCCCGCGCCGTTCTCCCCGACGATCGCGTGGACGGTGCCCGCCACGACCTCGATGTCGATGTCGTGGTTGGCAACGACGCCGGGGAAACGCTTGGTGATGCCGTGCAGTTCGACCGCCGGCTCAGTGGGGGACATGCGCCACTCCTACACCAGTGAGCCCGGGAGAGAGGCCGAGTCGGCCACCCTCCCGGGCCTGAGTACTGATCGCTCACTTCTCGGGCGGTGTGATCTTTCCGGAGATGATCTGCTGCTTGAGGTCGTTCAAAGTGGTCGGCAGGTCGCCCAGCGCCGTCGGGTTCGACGTCGAGTAGTCGATCCCGTCGTTCTTGAGGCTGAACCGGACGTCGCCCTTCTGCACGGACCCGTCACCGACGGCCTTGACGAAGTTGAACACCGCGGTGTCCACGCGCTTGAGCATCGAGGTCAGCACGTACGGCTGCTCGTTCGGCGGGGCCGTCTTGTACTGGTCGGAGTCGACACCGATGAACCACTTCTTGCCGGCGGTGGCCGCCTGCAGAGAACCGGTGCCGGACAGGCCGGCCGCGGCGTAGACCACGTCGGCGCCTTGGTCGTACATGCCCTGGGCGATCGTCTTGCCCTTGGCCGGGTCCTTGAAGCCGGTGAAGTCCGGCGGCTGGGAGATGTACTTGACCTGGACCTTGACCTTCGGGTTGATCTTCTTGGCACCCGCGACGTAGCCGGCCTCGAACTTCTTGATCAGCGGGGTCTGCACACCGCCGATGAAGCCGATGTTGCCGGTCTTGGACTTCTTCGCGGCGGCCGCACCGACGAGGTAGGAACCCTCCTGCTCGGCGAAGAGCAGGTCGGTGACGTTCGCCTGCTGGACCGTGTTGTCGTCCACGATCGCGAACTTGGTGTTCGGGTACTTCGGCGCGACCTTGCCCAGCGCCGTGGCGTAGACGAAGCCGACCGCGACGACGGGGTTGTACCCCGACTTGGCCAGCAGGTCGAGCCGCTGGATCTTGTCGTTGTCGCTCTCGCCCTCTTTGGCCTCAAGGTCCTTGACGTCAAGCTTCAGCTCGCTCTGGACCTTCTGCAGACCGGCGTACGCGGCGTCGTTGAACGACTTGTCACCACGGCCGCCGACGTCGTAGGCGAGGCCGACCTTCAGGGTCTTCTTGCCATCACCACCGCCGTCGCCACCGGTGGTCGCCTTCTTCCCACCACAACCGGCGGCGCTCAGCGCCATGACCGCACTCGCCGCAATGGCGGTTATCTTCACTCCACGGCGCAAGGTAGCTCCTCCGTCTGTCCCAACTCCGCCCAAAATGTGCCACCGGCACGAATCTCCTGGACCCTAGTCCGCGACGGAGTGTGGGCGGAACAAACCTACCGTGTCGCAACGTGTCCGTTATCAAGGCGAAAGCGCGTCGTCACAGGTCAGGACACATGATCGTAACCTGGGGCAGAGTCAGGCGGGCTCGCCGATCGGCTCGGTGGCGCCCGCGCGGCGGCTTTCCCACAGTGCGGTGAGGGTGGTGGCGACCATCACGCGAACCCCGAGGGCGATGCAGCGTTCGTCCACGTCGAAGGTGCCCCGGTGGAGGTCGTACGCGCCGGCCATGCCGGGTGCGGCGACGCCGAGCCGGGCCAGAGCACCAGGGATCGACTCCAGGTACCAGCCGAAATCCTCGCCGCCGAGGCTCTGCGGGGTGCCGGTCACACCGTCTTCGCCCAGCACGCTCGTGACGGCGGAGCGGAGCATGTCGACGCTGGTCTTCTCGTTGACCGTGGGGGGAACGCCACGGACGTAGTCGAGCTCGGCCTTGACGTCGTACGCGCTGGCCACGGAGTCGAGCAGGGCCTTCATCAGGTCCGGCGCCGAGTGCCACGCCTCGTCGTCCAGGCAGCGCACCGTGCCCTGGGCGATGCCGTCGTCGGGGATGGCGTTGGCCACCGACCCCGCCGAGATCTGGCCCCAGACCAGGCTGAGGCTGGAGCGCGGGTCGACCCGGCGCGACAGCGCGGCGGGCAGCTCGGTCACGATCTTGGCGAGCGCGTAGACCAGGTCGGCGGTGAGGTGCGGGCGCGCGGTGTGCCCGCCGGGCCCGGTGACCCGGACGTTGACCTTGTCGCAGGCGGCGGTGATCGGCCCGGCGCGCAGGCCGAGCCGGCCGACCTCCACGCGCGGGTCGCAGTGCAACGCGAAGATCCGGTCGACGCCCGCGATGCCGCCCGCCGCCATGACGTCCAGCGCGCCGCCGGGGTTCTCCTCGGCGGGCTGGAAGATCAGCCGCACCCGGCCGGGCAGTTGCTCGGCGGCGGCCTGCTGGGCGAAGAACCGGGCCACGCCGAGCATGATCGTGGTGTGCACGTCATGCCCGCAGGCGTGCGCCACGCCGGGCACCGTGGAGCGGTAAGGCACGTCCTTCTCGTCCGGCAGCGGCAGCGCGTCGATGTCGGCGCGCAGGGCCACGACCGGCCCGTCGCCGCAGCCGACCTCGCAGATCAGGCCCGTCCCCTTGGGGAGGGGCATCGGCCGGAGCCCGGCCTCGGTCAGCTCCTCCGCGATGCGAGCGGTCGTGCGGTGCTCGGCGTACCCGAGCTCAGGGTGCATGTGAACGTCGCGCCGGAAGGCGATGAGCCGATCTTCCTGACCGGTGAGAAAGGAGTCGAGCTGCGCCTGCAGCCCTCCCCCTTCCGGCTCATTGCCGCGGAGTTCAGATCCCCGCATGTGTCACCTCCCGTGGATTCACGAATCTGTCCTCCCGGAACTCCGTGATGCTGGCGCCGACGACGTCCTCGATCGAACCGCCGGCGCCGAGGATGGCGCGCTGGCGTTCGTACGGGGCCCCGTGGTCGAGCACCTCCGAGACGACCTTCAGGTCTTCGGCACAGCCGAGCCGGTCCGCGATCGGCTCCAGCTCGTGCACCAGTTCGTACAGCTCGTCGCGGAGCGGCGCCGTCGAGCCCTGGTCATCGGTGATGACGATGGCGTCCAGGCCGTAACGCGTCGCACGCCACTTGTTGTCGCGTACGACCCAGGCGGCCGGGCTGGGCAGGGTGTAGCCCCGGTCGAGCTGGTGGTCGAACAGCTCGACGAGCGACTGGCAGAGCGCCGCCGCCATGCCGACCTCGCGAAGAGTGGGGATGCCGTCGAACATCCGGATCTCGATGGTGCCGAAGTCCGGATGCGGCCGGATGTCCCACCACACCTCTTTGATGCTGCGGATGGTGCCGGCCCGCATCAGGGTGTCCATGTAGTCCTCGAACTCGCCCCAGTCGGCGAGCAGGTGCGGCGGCCCGGCGGTGGGGAGCGAGCCGAACACGATCGCCCGGCTCGACGCGAGCCCGGTGTCGTGGCCGCTCCAGTAGGGGCTGGAGGCGGTCAGCGCGAGGAAGTGCGGGAGATAGGCGGCCAGGGCGTTCACGATCGGCACGGCCTTCTCGGGGGCGCGGACGCCGACGTGGACGTGCACGCCGAAGGTCTGGATGCGGCGGGCGAGCCACTGCATCTGCTCGACGAGCTCGGCGTAGCGCTGGACCGGCGCCATGACGGCGTCGCGCCAGTCGCTGATCGCGTGGGTGCCGGTACAGGCGAGCGCGGTGCCGCGCGGGTCGGTCACCGACCGCAGGTCACCGATGGTCGCGGCGAGGTCGGCGCGGGCCTCGGAGACCGTGTGGCAGATCCCCGTGACGATCTCCACGGTGGATTCCATGAGCTCATGCCGGATTTTCGGATTCTCCTGGGCATCACTGAGCCCGGGCAGCGCGGCCAGCACCTCGCGTGCGTCCTGGCGAAGACGCATGCTCTCGGCGTCGATGAGCTGGAGCTCCCACTCGACGCCGAGGGTCGCTCCCTTTGATGCGTTGAACTCGATGGCCACGGCCAACCTCCGATCTCAATCCTTGCAGGTTAATGCCGCGCACGTGGCACAATCCGGCCAGCAGGCCCGATCTTTGGCACCGCCCCGTCCCGCCTTCGCCCGGTGACCATGATGGCGAGGATGACACGTGACATCGCGGCGTCTTTGCCCCGCGATGTGCGGTTGACTCAAGCTGAGCACTCGTCCGCTCCTCGTTGCCACCCGTTTCGGCTACGCACAATCCCTACTAATGACCAAATGATCAGTACGCGTCCGGCGGCACGTAGACGCCCCACACGTCGCGTAGCGCGTCACAGACCTCACCGACCGTCGCCCGCGCGCGCAGCGCCTCCCGCAGCGGATAGAGGAGGTTGGCGTGGCCGGCGGACATGTCGCCGCTCTCGGCCTGCGCTCCCTCCTTCTCGGCGAGCCCGCGCAGCTCGTCGAGCCGCCGGCGTACCTCGTCGCCGTCGCGCTCCTCGCGCAGCGCGGCCAGCTTGGCGGCCTGCGCCTCGCCGATCGCCGGGTCCAGGCGCAGCGGTTCGTACGGCTCGTCGCCGTCGGTGCGGAACTTGTTGACGCCGACGACGACCCGCTCCGCCTTGTCGATCTCCAGGGCGGTGCGGTAGGCGGACCGCTCGATCTCGGTCTTCTGGAAGCCCTTCTCGATGGCGTTCACCGCGCCGCCGAGCTCCTCGACCTGCTCGATCAGGGCACGGGCCGCCTCTTCGATGTCGTCGGTCATCGACTCGACGGCGTACGAACCCGCGAACGGGTCGACGGTCCTGGTCAGGTCGGACTCGTTCGCGATCACCTGCTGGGTGCGCAGGGCGAGCCGCGCGGCCTTTTCGGTCGGCAGCGCGAGGGCCTCGTCGTAGGAGTTGGTGTGCAGCGACTGGGTGCCGCCCAGGACGGCGCCGAGCGCCTGGATGGCCACCCGCACCATGTTGACCTCGGGCTGCTGGGCGGTGAGCTGGACGCCGGCCGTCTGGGTGTGGAACCGCAGCATCTGCGACTTGGGGTTCTTGGCGCCGAACTCGTCGCGCATCATGTGCGCCCAGATCCGGCGTGCCGCGCGGAACTTGGCGACCTCCTCCAGCAGCGTGGTGCGGGCCACGAAGAAGAAGGACAGGCGGGGGGCGAAGGTGTCGACGTCCAGGCCCGACTCGACCGCCGCGCGGACGTACTCACGGGCGTTCGCGAGGGTGAACGCGATCTCCTGTACGGGCGTCGCCCCGGCCTCGGCCATGTGGTAGCCGGAGATCGAGATGGTGTTCCACCGGGGGATCTCCTCCTTGCAGTAGCGGAAGGAGTCGGCCACCAGGCGCAGGCTGGGCTTGGGCGGGAAGATGTAGGTGCCCCGCGCGATGTACTCCTTGAGGATGTCGTTCTGGATCGTCCCGGTGAGCTTTCCGGCCGGCACGCCCTGCTCCTCGGCGACCAGCTGGTAGAGCAGCAAGAGCACCGCTGCCGGGGCGTTGATCGTCATCGACGTCGACACCTGGTCCAGCGGGATGCCGTCGAACAGCAGGCGCATGTCCTCGATGGAGTCGATCGCGACGCCGACCTTGCCGACCTCGCCCGAGGCCATCGTCGCGTCGGAGTCGTAGCCCATCTGGGTCGGCAGGTCGAAGGCGACCGACAGGCCGGCCGTGCCCGCCTCGATCAGCTGGTGGTAGCGGCGGTTGGACTCGGTGGCCGTGCCGAACCCGGCGTACTGCCGCATCGTCCACGGGCGGCTGGTGTACATCGTCGGGTAGACGCCCCGGGTGAAGGGGAACTCCCCCGGCTCTCCGAGCGCGGTAGCGGGGTCCGTCCCGGCCAGCGCGTCCGGCCCGTAGACGGCCTCGATCGGCAGCCCCGACTCCGAGTCCATGGTGCCATCACCCTCCTCCTCGGATCCCGCTCCCGGTCTGCCCGGTCCGCGGTCCGAATCACCTCAGTCGCGCCGCGAGGAGCTCCAGGCCCGCCAGCCGATGGCTCCGAGCAGGATCGCCAGCACGATGTTCACACATACCAAGATTCCGTGCACGACGTAGAACGCCGTCGGCCGGTCCGGGCCGCTACCCAGATTCTTCGCGAGCATGAGCCATTCAAAGATCATGAATGCGGCAAGTCCGAGCACAAATCCTGATGCAAGACGAGACATGTTCATCAGGCACCATTATCGGGGGTAGACCCAAGTGGTCATTCAAGTACCGGTCGTCTAGCGTTGGGCCGCCATGCGAAAAGTCGTCACCATAGTCGCCCTCTGTGGCGCCGCGGGGTGTCTGTTCGTCTCTCCCGCCAATGCCGGCACCTCGATCGGCGGCACCAGGCTGGCCGGTCACGGCTACATCTGGGACCGGAGCTCCGGCGTCCCGGAGCCGCCGCACATCGCGGCGTCGTCGTACGTCATCGCCGACCTGGAGACGGGTAACGTCCTGGCGGCCAAGGACCCGCACGGGCACTACCGCCCGGCGAGCACGCTCAAGGCGCTCACCGCGATCACGCTGATCCCACGGCTCGACCCGCACAAGAAGATCAAGCCGTCGCGCAACGCGGTCAACGCCTCGGGTTCGGCCGTCGGCCTGGACACCAAACTGGCCTACACGGTCAAGGACCTGTTCCACGGCCTGCTGATGCAGTCGGGCAACGACGCGGCCATCGCGCTGGCCGAGGCCAACGGCGGGATGGCGAAGACGCTCTGGGACATGAACGCCGAGGCCCGGCGGATCCAGGCGCGCGACACCGTCGCCCGTACACCGAACGGCCTGGACGACGACCCGCCGCTCACGCTCAAGCAGCAGCACAGCTCCGCGTACGACATGGCGCTGATCATGAAGCAGGGGCTCGCCCTGCCCGACTTCCGCAAGTACGTCGGGGCGAAGCTCTACCACTGGCCGGCGCTGCCGACCAAGGAGGAGCGCAAGAAGGGCAAGAAGACCGGGGGTTATGAGATCGGCACGCACGACCACCTGCTGGTCGGCAACCGTTATCCCGGCATGATCGGCGGTAAGAACGGCTGGACGAGCCACGCCCTGGGCAGCTTCGTCGGCGCGGCGACGCGGGGCGGGCACACCATCATCATCTCGCTCATGCACGCCCAGTCCGACTTCTGGCCCGACGCCCGCGAGCTGCTGAACTGGGGCTTCGCCGAACGCGCCAAGGCCGAGCCGGTCGGCACGCTCGTGGAGCCCGTGCCGCCGCCCGCCAAGCCCACGCCGAAGGCGGTGGCGAGCAAGCAGGCCTCCGACGCGGACGCCACGCAGGCCGGCCGGTTCGACTGGTGGAAGGTCGGCCTGCCCGCAGGCGCGGTCGTCGCCGTCATCGCCGGGCTGGTCGTGGGCCTGCGGCGCCGCCGCCGTCCCGCCGCCGAGGGACCGCCACCGGACGAACCGCCGCCGTACGAGGGGCAGGGCGAGACTCTGGCGGCGCCGGAGCCGGGCACGGACCCGCCATCGCCCCGGCGTGAGCCGCCCGGAGACCTCAAGGTCGCGGGCGCGCCGCTGACGCCGGACGAGCCGGCCCGCCCGGCGTCCAGGGAGACGATGCCGAACCCGATCCAGGAGCCCGGCCCCGAGCCGGAGGCCACGAACGGCGCTGGCCGGAGCTGGACGGTCAGCCTGCCGAAGGCCCAGCCGGCGAACGGCGACGCCTCGGCGGCCGACGCCGGGCGCGGCCCGTTCGAGCCCCTCGACCCGGATGAGGCGGGCGAGGAGACCGAACGCGACGAGTCACGCGGCGACGAGGCGACGCACTCCTGATCAGGACTCCTTGGCGTCGGTCGCGGCGTCGATGTCTTGTTCGTCGGCTTTGAGGATGACCCGGCGGGTCGCGGTCCACGCGGCGGTGAACAGGATGAACCGCGACGAGAGGTTGATCCACACCAGCAGCCCGACGATCACCGCGAACGAGGCGTACACCGGGTTGTGCATGGTGTGCGCGATCAGCAGGGTGCCGCCCAGCTTGAGCACCTCGAACCCGATCGCGCCGAACAGGCAGCCGCGCAGCAACTGCCGCCAGGACGCCTTGGTGCCGGCCAGCGTCGTGAAGAGGATGAAGAAGATCAGGCCGTCGGCCGCGACGGCGACCGACAGGGCGAGGATCCGCAGGAGCGTGCCCGCGCCGGGCACGTCCACGAGTCCCACCCAGCCGAGCACGGCGTGCGTGCTCGAGGAGAACGCGGAGGACAGGATCACCGAGGCGAGCAGCGCCAGGCCGAGCAGGCACAGCACGCCCAGGTCGCGGACCCGGTTGACGACCATGTTGCCGTCGTCGCCCGCGCCCTGCCAGATCGTGCGCAGCGACTCGCGCCAGACCCCGATCCAGCCCAGCCCGCTCCAGACCAGCCCGACGAGGGCGAAGACGCTCGCCCCCGCCTTGGCCGAGGCGATCTCGTTCACCGGCAGCCGGTGGGCGAGCTCGGGCACGATCTGGTCGATCGCCTTGGCCACCGCGTCGCGCGCGTGCGGGCTGATCGCGACGGCGTACCCGGTGATGGCGAAGGCCAGCGCGACGAGCGGGAAGAAGGACAGGAAGCCGTAGAAGGTCAGCGCCGCGGCGAGCCGGTCGCCGCGCTGGTCGCGGTAGCGGACGTACGCGCGGCCCAGATGGTCGACCGTACGCCAGCGCGCGCGGGCACGGCGAAGGAGAACATGCACGCGCTCCTCGATCGAGCCGGCCCACTGACGCACACCTTCGACCACCACCGCCATTCCGACGGACTACCCCCAGAAGACACGAAGATTCAATGACTGAAACCCGAAAACGGGGTTTCAGCTCGAAAAACCCGGACCGAACACGAACTCGCGCTGGGGTCGCCACACGCCGTCCAGCCCGTGCTCGTAAAGGGAGAATCCCCGTACCGGAAACTCCGCCTCGTATCGGGACAGTTCCTTGAAGGCACGGTCGAGAAGGTCATCGGAAAGATGGTGCGCGACCGTCACGTGCGGGTGGTACGGGAAGTCCGGCGTCCGGTCCAGCGGGCCGTGGCGGATGCGGCGCTCGAGGTGCTCGCACTCGCTGATCCCGATGGCCAGCGACACGAACACCACGGGCGACACCGGCCGGAACGTCCCCGTGCCGCGCAGCAGGATGGAGAACGGCCGCTCGTCGGCCGCCACCGCGCGCAGGTGCCCCTCGATCTGCTCCATGGCTCCCGCGGCGGCCCGGATCGGGGGGACCAGCGTGATGTGCGTCGGGATCGAGGGGGCGAGTGGATCTCCGAAGGAGGCGCGCGACCGCTGGAGCGCTCGGCCGTACGGGTCGGGGATCGGGATGGCCACCCCGATGGTTCGTTCCCCTGGGTCAGGCACGGCCCAGGAACCCCACCCGCTCGCGTACGTCCTCCATGGTCCGCCGCGCGACCGCGCTCGCACGGTCCGCGCCGCGGGCCAGCAGCCGGTCGAGCTGCGCCTCGTCGGCGAGGAGCTTTTCGGTGCGCTCGCGGATCGGGGTGAAGGTGTCGAGCACGGCCTGGGCGAGGTCCTTTTTCAGCGTGCCGTATCCCTGGCCCTCGTAGCGGCGCTCCAGGTCAGGCACCGAGGTCTCGGTCAACGCGGAGTAGATGCGCAGGAGATTGGTGACCCCGGGCTTGTTCGCCTCGTCGGCGACGATCTCACTGCCGGTGTCGGTGACCGCCCGCATCACCTTCTTGCGCAGCGGGCCCGGCTCCTCCAGCAGGTCCAGGATGCCCTGCGGCGAGGACGAGGACTTGCTCATCTTGGCCGTCGGCTCCTGCAGATCGGTGATCTTGGCGGTGGCCTTCGGGATGAAGGCCTCCGGCGCCCTGAACGTCTCGCCGAACCGGTGGTTGAAGCGCTGGGCGAGCGTGCGGGTCAGCTCCAGGTGCTGACGCTGGTCCTCACCGACGGGCACCTGGTCGGCCTGGTAGAGCAGGATGTCGGCGGCCTGCAGGACCGGGTAGGTGAACAGCCCGATCGAGGCCGCGGAGGCGCCCTGTTTGGCCGATTTGTCCTTGAACTGCGTCATCCGGCTCGCCTCGCCGAACCCGGTGATGCATCCCAGCACCCAGGACAGCTCGGTGTGCTCGCGCACATGGCTCTGCACGAAGAGCGTGCTCCGCTCCGGGTCGATCCCCAGTGCGAACAGCTGCGCGGCCGCCACCCGGGTCCGCCGCCGCAGCAACGCGGGATCCTGCGGAAGCGTGATCGCGTGCAGGTCGACGACGCAGTAGAACGCGTCGTAGGTGTCCTGCATGGCGACCCACTGGCGCAGGGCGCCGAGATAGTTGCCGAGGTGGAACGAGTCAGCGGTCGGCTGGATGCCGGACAGGACCCGGGGACGTGACGTCGGGCTGGGCTCGGTGGACATACGTGAATTCTCTCAGGACTCGTCGGGCTCCGGCTCGGGTACCGGCGGAGGAGTGACGCGTACGCGCGCGACCCGCCTGCCGTCCACCTCGGTGACAGAGAGACGATGCCCGCCGACCATGGTCATCTCCCCTACCTGGGGAAGATGACCGAGAACGGCCATGAGATAGCCGGCGACGGTCTCGTACGGCCCTTCGGGCAGCTCAAGGCCGGTCTCGTCGGCGAAGTCGTCGAGGTTGAGCAGGCCGTCGATCTCCAGCGCGCCGCCGTGCAGGCGCCGCGCCTGGGCACCCTCGACGTCGTACTCGTCGCGGATGTCGCCGATCAGCTCCTCGACCAGGTCCTCCAGGGTGACGATCCCGGCCGTGCCGCCGTACTCGTCCACGACGATCGCCAGGTGGTGCCCCTCGCGGCGCATCTCCGACAGGACGGCCAGGACCCGCTTGGTGGCCGGCAGATACAGGACCGGCCGTACGAGCTCGCCGACGGGCGTCGAACGCCCGGACTGCTGCGGGTCGAGCAGGTCGCGCACGTGGACGAAGCCGACGACCTCGTCGTGGGACTCGCGGTAGACCGGATAGCGGGAGTGCGGGCTGCCCGCGGCGACCTGGGCGGCCTTGAACAGCGGCGTCGCCGCGTCCAGGAACTCCACCTCGGTACGCGGCACCAGCACCTCGCGCAACTGGCGTTCCCCTGCGGCGAACACCTCCTCGATCAGGTCCCGTTCGTCCGGGGCGATCTCGGTGTTGCCCGCCACGAGCGCGCGTACCTCCTCGGCGGTGATCGCCTCACGGGAGGTGTCGGGGTCGCCGCCCAGCAGCCGTACGACCACGTTGGTGGACTTGGACAGCAGCCAGATGATCGGTCGTGAGACCCTCGCCATCCGGTCCAGGAACGGTGCCACCAGCAGCGCGGCGCCCTCGGCCCGCTGCAGGGCGAGGCGTTTGGGCGCGAGCTCGCCGATCACCAGGGTGACGTAGGAGATGATCAAAGTGACGCCGATGACGCCGACGAAGCCGGCCAGCCCGGCGGACAGGCCGACGTGCTCGACGAGAGCCTCCTTGGCCGTCTCGGACAGCGTCACGGCGCCGTACGCCGACGAGAGCAGCGCGGTCAGCGTGACGCCGATCTGCACGACGGCGAGGAAGCGGTTGGGGTCGCTGACGAGCTTGGCCACTGCCGCGCCACGCCGTCCCCGCTCGGCGATCCGGCGGACCTGGCTGTCACGGAGTGAGACAAGGGCGAGTTCGGACGCGACGAAGAGCGCCTCGATCACAATGAGCGCCAAGACGATGACGGCGCTCGCGAGCGTTCCGGTCATGGGGAACGCCGGTATCTATGTGGGTCGTCCATGTCCTGGTGGGTTGTTCGGAAAGACTAGGGCTGCAAGCGTACCCGTACATGATTACAGGAGGTGTCCATGAAGCTTCTCGTCACGGGGGGTGCGGGCTATATCGGCAGTGTGGTCGCGGCCCGTTTGCTGGAGGCGGGCCACGAGGTCGTCGTGCTGGACGACTGCTCGACCGGGCACGAAGACGCCGTGCCATCGGGCGCCGCGCTGGTCCGCGCCACGCTACGGGCCGCGGCGGCGGACGTGCTGTCGGACGGCTTCGACGGGGTGCTGCACTTCGCGGCCAAGTCACTGGTCGGCGAGTCGGTGGAAAAACCAGGTCTTTACTGGGACAAGAACCTCGGCGAGTCGCTCGCCCTGCTCGACGCGATGCGGGTGCACCGGGTGCCGCGCATCGTGTTCTCCTCCACCGCCGCGACGTACGGCGAGCCGGAGCGCACCCCGATCGTCGAGACCGACCCCACCCGCCCCACCAACCCCTACGGTGCCTCCAAGCTGGCCATCGACACGACGCTCGCCGAGTACGCCCGCATGTACGGGATCGGCGGGGTGAGCCTGCGCTACTTCAACGTGGCCGGGGCCTACGGGGCGTACGGCGAGCGGCACACGGTGGAGACGCACATCATCCCCAACGTCCTGAACGTCCCGCTGGGGCGGCGTGAGTCGGTCTCGATCTTCGGCACCGACTACCCCACGCCGGACGGCACCTGTGTCCGCGACTACATCCACGTCGTGGACCTGGCAGCGGCCCACCTGCTGGCCCTGGACGCCTGCGCGCCGAGCACGCACGAGATCTTCAACCTGGGCAGCGGGTCGGGCTACTCCGTACGCGAGGTGATCGACGTCTGCCGTGAGGTGACCGGGCAGCGGATCCCGGCCGTGGAGAGCCCGCGGCGTCCGGGCGACCCGGCGGTTCTCGTCGCGTCCTCGGCGAAGATCACCGAGCGGCTCGGCTGGAAACCAGAGCGCGACCTGCGCGCCATGGTGACCGACGCGTGGGCGTTCGCCCGCAGGTGAGGCGCTATGCTCACTGCCTCCTCCGACCGGCATGGTGACACTTGAGCTTCGATGAGATCTACGGGCGTGCGCCTGAAGGGGTCTGGCGCGCGCCGGGCCGGGTCAACCTGATCGGCGAGCACACCGACTACAACGACGGCCTGGTCCTGCCGTTCGCGCTGGCCCAGGGGGTCTCGGTGTCCGCCGCCCGCCGCGACGACGGGGTGTTCGAGCTGTGTTCTCTCCAGTCGCCGGACCGGGCGCGGGTGCCGGACCCGGTGCCGGGCTCGGTCGGCGGCTGGGCCGCGTACGCCGTGGGCGTCGCGTGGTCGCTGCGTGCCGCCGGTCACCCGGTCGGCGGGGCGTCCCTGCTGATCGACGCCGACCTGCCCCAGGGCGCGGGGCTCTCGTCCTCGGCGGCGCTGGAGTGCGCGGTGGCGGTGGCGCTGTGCGACCTGTACGACGTGCGGGTGCCACGGCCGGAGCTGGCCCGCATCGCGCAGCGCGCGGAGAACGACTTCGTCGGGGTGCCGTGCGGGATCATGGACCAGTCGGCGTCCCTGCTGTGCACCGAGGGCCACGCGCTGCTGCTCGACTGCCGCAGCGGCCTGTCGGCGCAGGTGCCGCTCGACCTGGCCGGCCTGACGCTGCTGGTGGTCGACACCAGGGCCGAGCACGAGCTGGTCGACGGCGGGTACGCCGGCCGCCGCGCCGCCTGTGAGAAGGCGGCCGAGCTGCTGGGCCTGCCGGCGCTACGGGACGTCACCGACCTGGGCGAGGCCCTGTCGAGGCTGGACGATCCGGTGCTCCGCCGGCGGACCCGGCACGTGGTCACCGAGAACCACCGGGTCCAGGCGACGGTAGGCCTGCTGCGCGCGGGCGCGGTCACCGAGGTCGGCGCGCTGCTGACCGCCTCCCACCTGTCGCTGCGGGACCAGTTCGAGGTCTCCTGGCCGGAGGCGGACGTCGCGGTCGAGGTGGCCGTACGCGCCGGCGCACGCGGCGCCCGCATGGTCGGCGGCGGCTTCGGCGGCTCGGTCATCGCCCTCGTGCCCGCGGACCGCACCGCAGGCGTCCAGGAGGCCATCGGCGAGGCGTACGGGAGCCGGGGCTGGCCCGAGCCCCGCTTCCTGACCGCGGACCCCTCAGGGGGCGCCGGCCGCGTCGAGTGATCCGGCGTCAGGCGCGGATCGTCATCCGGGACACCCGGCCGCCCTCGACCTGAAATGTGAAGTGGCTCGGGCCGTTGAACCCGTTGCCGCCCACCTGGGCCGTGACGACGGTGTCCGTACCGCGCCGCTCGACGTCTTCGACGGCGAGGCTCACCTGCCTGCCGATGAACTCGGCGTCGCTCCATGCCGTGATCCGGTCCGCGCCGCGGAACTCCCGTCCCCAGTCGTCCACGACTCCGTCCTCGGTGAAACCGGCGAGGAACGCCGCGAGATCGTTGTCGTTCGCCGCGTCCAGCAGTGCCTGGACCGCCGGGTCCAACGCGTCCGCCATGGGTCTCTCCTTCGCTCTCCCGTCCGGGCAGCATGGCACAGCCGTAGATCGGCGAAACGGGTGTGACGTGTGGGGCCGGACCGCCATGCTGGGGGCATGCGGCGGTATGACGCGGTGACGGTGTTTCTGCTCCTTGTCGGCGGCGTGATAGTTCCGGTGGCCGGCTGGCTGGCCGGTGCCGTCATGCTGCTCGCCTCGCGGCGCTGGACGCTGCGCGACAAGCTGGCCGGCCTGCTGGTCTGGCCCGGTGGGCTCCTGCTCGCGGTGGGGCTCATCGTGTTCGCGCCGACCCGCGAGTGCGTCTACGTCGACGACTCCTCCGGCCGCCGCCATGGCGGGCAGTGCACCGGTACGGCGATCCCGGCCTGGATCGGCGTCCCCCTGCTCGTACTGGCGACCGCCGGGCCGCTGGTCACCGCGGTGTACCTGAGCCGGCGTGCGCGCCGCGCCGCGCGAGCGGCCGAGACCTCCGCCGAATAGGCGAAGGCCGCCGGGCTCCTTACGGAACTCGGCGGCCTGGGATGCTGCCGGCTCAGATCAGGCCGAGCTCGCGCACCGCGTCGCGCTCCTCCTCCAGCTCGCGCACCGTGGCGTCGATGCGGTCGCGGGAGAACTGGTTGATCTCCAGGTCCGGAACGATCTTCCACTCGCCGCCCGCGCAGACGACCGGGAAGGAGGACACGAGGCCCTCGGGCACGCCGTAGGAGCCGTCCGACACGACGGCCATCGAGGTCCAGTCGCCCTCGGGGGTGCCGTTCACCCAGGTGTGGACGTGGTCGACGGCCGCCGAGGCCGCGGACGCCGCCGACGAGGCGCCGCGCGCCTCGATGATGGCCGCGCCGCGCTTGGCGACGGTCGGGATGAAGGTGTCGCGGAGCCACTCGGCGTCGTTCAGCGCCTGGGCGGCGTTCTGGCCGCCGACCTCGGCGTGGAAGATGTCGGGGTACTGCGTGGCGGAGTGGTTGCCCCAGATCGTCAGCTTCTTGATCTGCGAGACC
>Ga0247774_1000249_pt1 | contig 25848 bp, 23 predicted proteins | sample UWRJL001104B6_FD_179933 | JGI IMG/M metagenome (GOLD analysis project Ga0247774, IMG submission 179933) | Plant litter microbial communities from Arlington Agricultural Research Station in Wisconsin, United States - UWRJ-L001-104B-6 | ecosystem: Environmental > Terrestrial > Plant litter >... | reverse complement strand
GAACCAGACGATCGGGCAGACGTCGAGCGCCCCGATCGCCGGGTGGGCGCCGCGGTAGCCGCGCATGTCGATCGTCTCCAGCGCCTCCTCGGCGCCGGCGGCGAGCGCCTCGGTCAGGGCGCCGGGCTCTCCCGCCAGGGTGAAGACGGAACGACCGTGGTCGGCGTCGGAGTGGCGGTCGAGCAGGGCGACGCCGCGGGTGAAGGCCCGCTCCAGGCGCGCCAGCCGCTCGGAATCGCTCCCCTCCGAGACGTTCGGCACCGCGAGCAGGGGCGGCATGCTCCCGCGCCTCAGACGAGCAGCTCGCCGTCGCGGACGATCGTCTCGCCGCCGATCTCGACCGTCGGTTCGAGGACCACGCAGTCGAGGTGCACCGGCACCTGCACGGTGCCGCCGATCGCGGCCGAGGTGCCGAAGGCGACGTGGCAGGTCCCGAGGATCTTCTCGTCCTCGAGGATGTTGCCGGTGAGGATCGCCTCTTCGTTGGTCCCGATCCCCAGCTCGGCGACGTTGGTGCCGTCCTCGCCGTGGACCGTCAGCAGCTCCAGCAGCTGGGCGCCGTCCTCGCCGGTGGCCTCGACCAGGTGCCCCTCGCGGACCGTCAGCTCGACCGGCGACTCGAGCAGGCCGACGCCGGCGATCGAGCCGTCGACGACCAGCGTTCCCTCGGTCGTCCCCTCGAGCGGGGCGATGAAGCCCTCGCCGCAGGGCAGGTTGCCGAAGGCGCCGCGGTTGCCGAGTTCGCCCGCGTCGACGATCCCCATCCGGCCCTCGAGGCCGATCCGCAGGTCGCTGCCGTGGCGGCAGGTGATGCGCGCCTCGGAGGCGCGGTTGAGGGCGGTGACGATCGCCCAGCCGCGGCGGCGGATCTCCTCCAGGTCGCCGGTCATCAACCGGCCCAGCATTTCCTCGGTCACGCCGGGAAGGGTGCCGATGCGGACGCCGGCGTCGCTGGCGGCCTTGCGGGCGGCGGTATGGGAGAGCGACTGGATCGTCGGTGCCAGCACCACGTCGGCCGCGGCCATCGCCGCCGCCACCGCCCGCGGCGGCTCGGCGGCGTGCGATTCCCGCTCGGAGATGACGGCCAGGGTCGCGTCGGCGCCCTCGCCCTGCGCCTCGATTCGCATCAATGCGCCGATCTCTTCGGTCACCGGGTTGCAGATCACCAGCACATCCTCCCCCGGGGCGATCCCCATGCACTGCCGAACGACCGTCTTCACCGCTCTGTCCAGTTCCGCAGTCACGACCTCACCCTAACCCCGGCATATTCTCGCTGCTGACATTTCCCCTGCTCTCGCGCAAATTGCATTTTTAATCGTAGAATTTTCTCCACCAATATGTCGTCCAAAAACACGGCTGTCTTTCAACCGGTGTCCAATTCCCAATTACCGGAGAACAGCCGCCAACGCCCGCCTCGCTACCATCCCCTCCCCCGCCGGAGTAGCTCAGCTGGTTAGAGCAGCGGAATCATAATCCGCGTGTCGGGGGTTCGAGTCCCTCCTCCGGCATCGCGGCGGCAGGCGAACGCGCCGCTCCTCGCCGTCAGAGTGACGAACTTGGCGGCATGTCGCCGGGGCGCAGCGCTTGACGCCATCTGGATCGGCGACCCCTGCCAAAGGGTGCCCTAGGATTGCGCCGTGCCGTTCACGCTCAGGAACCTCAGGGAGGACCTGGAGGACGTCGGGTCCAACTTCGACGGCGCGCCGGACCTGGAGTTCCGCCTCGCAACCAAGGCGCTCGAGCTCGAGCAGTCGGGGCTCTGCTACCAGCGCGTCCCGCCCGGCTATCGCTTTCCGTACGGCCACACGCACGAGAAGCAGGAGGAGGTGTACGTGGTTGTGCGCGGGAGCGGGAGGATGAAGCTCGACGACGAGATCGTCGAGCTCGAGGAATGGGACGCGGTGCGCGTCCCGCCCGGTACCTGGCGAGGCTACGAGGCCGGGCCGGAGGGCCTCGAGATCCTCGTCATCGGCGCGCCCAACCTCGGCGGGAATCCGCGCGACGACGTCGAGGGCCAGCGCGACTGGTGGTGACTGGTGCCAGCACGGCGCTTGCCCAATACGGCATGCCGGGGCTGAAATTACGGTGGTTTCACTGATGCGACGGGGGTTTCGCGGCCGTACGTTCGTTGGGCAATTCGCAAGCACACGAACAGGAGGCAAAAATGCAGCTCTACGGAATCCTTCGTCGCAACGGTTGGCGGACTCCCCAGGACCTTGAAGTCGCCGGCAAGCGCTCGGCGGAAGTCGGCGACGAACCCGGCTCGGGGGTGCGCTGGATCCGCAGCTACGCGCTCGGCGAGGAGAGCGGCGAGGTCGGCACGTTCTGCGTCTACGAAGGCGAGAGTCCCGAGAAGATCCGGGAGCACGCCGAGGCCGCGGGCCTGCCCTGCGACGAGATCGTCCCGATCCTCGACACGGTCGTCGTCCGGCCCGATCCGGCACCTGCCACGCACTAGGCCGCAGCCGGCGCCTCCACCCCCTGGAGGCGCCGGCCCGGTCCTAGACTGAACCGGCGATGAACAGGCGAACTCCCCTGGTCGGCCGGGCGGGCGAGCTCGCCCGGCTGCACGACGCCGTCGAGCGTGCCCGGGAGGAGTCCGGCTCCCTCGTCCTCCTCTGCGGCGAGGCCGGGGTGGGCAAGAGCAGCCTCGCCCTCGAGGCCGCGTCGGCTTGCGACCCGGTCCTCTGGGGAGCGGCGTCGGAGGGCGCCACCGCCGCCTACGGGCCGATCGTCGCCGCCCTGCGCTCGCGGCTGCGCGCCGACCCCGCGGCGCTGTCCGGTTGCGGTCCGCTCCTCCCCCACCTCGCCCTGCTCCTGCCCGAGCTCGGCGACCCCGCCGCCGAGAGCGACCGCGCCACCGTCTTCGAGGCGGTCCGCTGCGCCCTCGCCCACCTCGCCGCGCGGCAGCCGGCGGTCGTCGTCCTCGACGACCTGCAGTGGTCGGACGACACCACCCTCGAGCTGCTGGCCGCCCTCGCCGGCCCGCTGCGCCAGCTGCCGGTCCTGGTGATCGCCGCCTACCGCTCCGACGGGCTGCCGCGCGACCATCGGCTCCGCTGGCTGCGCAACGAGCTGCGCCGGGGCGGGCAGCTGGAAGAGCTGGCGCTGGAGCCGCTCGACGCCGATGGCGTCGCCGAGCTGCTGCGGGAGCTGCTGCCGGAAGCGCCCTCGCCCGCCCTCGTGCGGACCGTCCACGACCGGACGATGGGCTCGCCGTTCTTCGTCGAGGAGCTGGTCACCGCGCTGAGCGTCCGCGACTCCCTGCGATCCGGCCCCCACGGCCTCGAGCTCGCCAGCGGCGACGAGGTCCCCATCCCCGACTCGGTTCGCGAAGCGGTCCTGATCGGCCTCTCCGACCTCTCGCCGGCGGCGCGCGAGGCGGCCGAGACGGCCGCGGTCCTCGGACGGCAGTTCGACCTCGAGCCGGCGGCCGAATTCGTTCCCGCGGGCGGCCTCGCCGAGCTGATCGAGGCGGGGCTGCTGGAAGAGCGAGGAGCGCGAGAGGCGAGCTTTCGCCACGCCCTCGCCCAGGAGGCGCTGTACGCGGAGGTCCCGTGGATGCGTCGCCGCGAGCTGCACCGCCGCCTCGCCGAAGCGCTGGAGGGGACCGACGGCAGCAGCCTCGAGATCGCCACCCACTGGCTCGGAGCCGGCAACGAGGCCCGCGCCCGGACGGCCCTGGTCCAGGCGGGGCGAGAGTCCGAGGCGGTCCAGGCGCCCCGCGACGCGGCGCGGGCGGCGCGCCAGGCGCTCGAGCTCTGGCCGGAGGACGAGGCGGAGGAGCTGAGGATGGAGACGCTCGAGCGCTACGGGCGCTGCGCCGAGCTGACCGGCGACCTGACCGAAGCGGCGAAAGCCTGGCGCGACCTGGCGGAGACCCGCAACCGCCGGGGGGACCGCGGCGGCTACGGCGAGGCGCAGCGCCGGCTGGCCGCGGCCCAGGAGCTGGGCGGCGACCGGGAGAAGGCGTTTGCCTCCCGCCGCCTCGCCGCGGAGGCCTTCGCCGCCGCCGAGCGACCCGCCGACGCCGCTCTGGAGCTGCTGGCGATGGCCGACCACCACCGCAGGCGGGCCGAGTACGGCGAGGCGATCGAGCTGAGCCGGGCCGCCGCCGCGGAGGCGAAAGCGGCGAACCGGGTCGACATCGGGGCCCGCCTGCTCGGCCTGCAGGGCGTGGTCGAGGCCAAGGGCGGCGACTACGAGCAGGGGCTCGAGTCGGTTCGCGCCGGCCTCGCCCTGGCCCTGGAGCACGACCTCACCCCCGTCGCCGCCGAGCTCTACCAGCGCCTCAGCCTCGTCCTCTACGACGGCGCCGACTACCGCCAGGCGGAGGAGGCGCTCGACACCGCGCTCGGCCTCTGCCGCACCGGCGAGGACGCCGACACCGAGGTCGCCTGCGTCACCTGCCTCGTCTACGTCCTCCGCGAGCGGGGCGAATGGACCCGCGCCGCCGAGCTGGGACGGGAGCTGATCGACGCCGGCACCGCGGTCTGGGTGGCGGAGGGCCTGGTCGGCGCGATCCACGCCTTCCAGGGCAAGCTCAGCTCGGCCCGGCGACAGCTCACCGCCTCGCGCTCGGTCTCCTCCTCGGTCGGCCACTACAACATGTACGTCGACTCGACCACCGGGCTCGCGATCGTCGCCGCGGCGGAAGGGCTCGACGACGAGGCGGCGACCCGCTGCCACGAGCTCCTCGCCCGCTGGGAAGAGAGCGAAGACCACCACTACGCGGTCTGGGGGATCCGCTGGGCGACCAGCTGGTTCGCCCAGCAGGGGCGACGCAAGGACGCGCAGCTGGGCGCCGCGGCGCTCGGCCGGATGGCCTCGGAGGGCGGACACGACGACGCCGTCGCCGCGCTCGCGCAGGCGGTCGGCGAGCTGGCCCTGCTCGAAGGCGACGCGGCGGCCGCGGCCGAGAGCTTCTCCCGCGCCGTCGAGCTGCACCGCAACCTCGCGATCCCCCACGAGCGGGCGCAGGTCGAACTGCGCGCCGGCGTCGCCCTCGCCGCCGCGGGCGGGCGCGAGGAGGCGCTGGAGCGGCTCTGCGACTCCTACCGCTGCGCGACCAAGCTCGGCGCCCGCCCCCTCGCCGCCGAAGCGGCGAAGGAGGTGGCGGCGCTGGGCGAGTCGGTCGCCCAGCGGCTCGGCAGCCGCGCCGCCGCGGCCTCGGGCGACGGCGTCCAGCTCACCCGCCGCGAGCTCGAGGTCCTCCGCCACGTCGCCGTCGGCCGCACCAACCGCGAGATCGCCCAGGAGCTGTTCATCAGCCAGCGGACCGTCGACATGCACGTCCGCAACCTGCTCGGCAAGCTCGACTGCCGCTCGCGGGTCGAGGCCAGCCACCGCGCTGGCGAGCTGGGGTTGCTGAACTAGCCGGACGATGTCGATCAGGATCCGGGTCTCCCTGCTCTGCGCGCTTGTCCTGCTGGGAAGCCTCGCCGGCTGCGGCTCCGACACGGGTAGCTCGCCCACCTCCGGCTCCGACGCCAACCGCTACTTCGGTGATCACCCCGGAGAAGAAGCGACGAAAGCCGCGCTCGGGAGGAAGGATTGCCAGGCGCTGCGGCGGATGGTGGAAGCCGGCGAGGGCGCTACGGCGCGCACCGAATCCGAGCCCTCTCCCCCCTCCTCTCGCTGCGTCCTCAGCGGCCGCGGGCTGCACGTGGGGATCTACCTCGACGCCGCCTACGCCGCCCGCCAGCGCTACTACAACCGGATGGTCGAGCAGGTCCAGTTCAACGCTCCCGACCCGGCGCGGGTTCCCCACGCGGTTCCCGGGGTCGGCGACCGCTCCGCCGGCGAACACACCGCCAGCTGGATTCCCGCCTACAGCACCCTCTACGCGGTGAGGGGCAACAGGTGGGTCACCGTCGCCTACTCGGTGACCGGGGTCCCGCGGGCGCGGCGAAAGGCGCGCGCCGCGGCGCTGGCGCGGACGGCGTTCGAGCTCACCGCTCGCCGAGCGGCGGCACCTCGACCATCAGCGTCACCGGGCCGTCGTTGATCAGCGCCACCCCCATGCAGGCGCCGAAGACGCCCTTCTTCGCCCCCAGCCGCTCGCAGAAGCGGTCGTAGAGCGGCTCCGCCAGCTCCGGCCGCGCCGCCTCGACGTAGCTGGGCCGGTTGCCGCGGCGGGCGTCGCCGTAGAGGGTGAACTGACTGACGCAGAGCACCTCGCGCTCGCCGAGCGGCTCGTTCATCCGCCCCTCGGCATCGTCGAAGATCCGCAGCTTGCGAACCTTCTCGGCGAGCCGATCGGCCTCCTCCGCCCCATCGCCGACACAGACTCCGAGCAGGACCAGCATTCCGGGGCCGATTTGAGCGACCCGCTCGCCCTCGACGTCGACCGCCGCCTGGCTGACCCGCTGGACCAGAGCCTTCACAGGCTGCGAGCCCTAACCGCCCGCTTCCAGCGCCTCGACCAGCGAGGAAGCGTCGTAGGCGCCGAAGAACCGCTTCCCGTTGATGAAGAAGGTCGGGGTGCCGCTGGCGCCGCTCGCTTCGGCCGAGGCGAGGTCGCGGGCGACGCGGTCGCGGTGGGCGCCCGAGTCGATCTCGCTCGCCATCCGCTCGGCGTCGAGCCCCAGGTCCCGTCCCACCTCCAGCATCGTCTCGCCCGAGAGCCTCGGCTGGGCGGCGAAGAGGGCGTCGTGGTACTCCCAGAACCTGCCCTGGGCGGCGGCGGCCTCGCTCGCTTCCGCCGCCAGCGGCGCCAGCGGGTGGCGCTCGGGGATCGGCAGGTGGCGGAACCCGAACAGCAGCCGCTCGCCGAGGCGCTCGCGGACCCGCCGCAGGATCGACTGCGCCCCGAGGCAGAAGGGGCACTGGAAGTCGCCGAACATGACCAGCTCCAGCGGCGCGCCCCGCTCGCCACGGATGTGGTCGATCTCCTCCAGCGGGGGTGAGAGCCGTTCGTCCACCAAACCCGATGTTATGTCCCCGTGCACGACATCGAGTCGATCCTCGTCCTCCTCCTCGCCGCGGCGCTGCTGGTCCGCCTCGCCGACTTCGGCAAGATCCCGGCGCCGATCGTCCTCGTCCTCGGCGGCCTCGCGATCGCCTTCGTGCCCGGGCTGCCGGACGTGGAACTCGACCCGGACACGATCTTCCTCCTCTTCCTGCCGCCGCTGGTCTACGCGGCCGCCTGGCGCTCCTCGCCGCTCGAGCTGCGGGCGGTGATGCGACCGCTCGCCCTGCTCTCGATCCTCCTCGTCTTCCTCACTGCCGCGGTCGTCGCCGTCGTCGCCCACGCCCTCGTCCCCGCGCTGAGCTGGGCCGAGGCGGCGGTCCTCGGCGCCATCCTCGCCCCCACCGACGCGGTCGCGCCGATCTCGATCTTCCGCCGCCTCAGCGCCCCGGAGCGGGTGCGGCTGCTGGTCGAAGGGGAGTCGATGATCAACGACGGCACCGCCCTGGTCCTCTACCGGATCGCCCTCGGTGTCGCCACCGGCGGCGCCTTCAGCCTCGGCAGCGCCGGGCTGGAGTTCGTCGGCGTCGCCGCCGGCGGGATCGTCATCGGGCTCGCGATCGCCTACGTCTCCGACCTCGTCCTCCGCCGCCAGCACGACTCCGACCTGGCGATCATGCTCTCGGTCCTGACCGCCTACGGCGCCTACATCGGCGCCGAGGAGCTGCACGTCTCCGGCATCCTCGCCGCCGTCGTCGCCGGCCTCTACGCCGGCTACCGCTCCCCCCACTCGCTCGACGCCGACGTCCGCCTCAACGCGATCGCCTTCTGGAGCGTCCTCGTCTTCGGGCTCGAGATCACCCTCTTCGTCCTCCTCGGCCTGCAGCTGCCGGAGATCGTCGACACCCTGGAGGAGAGCTCCCCGGGGGTGAGCGAGCTGCTGCTGCCGGTGGCGGCGATCGCGGCGGCCTCGATCGCCGCCCGCCTCGCCTTCGTCTTCGCGATGCGCGGCGACGCCGGCGAAACGCTCGGGGAACGCTTCGCCGTCGGCTGGAGCGGGATGCGCGGGGCGGTCTCCCTCGCCGCCGCCCTGGCGGTGCCGCTGAGCGTCGACGCTCGCCCCCAGATCATCTTCCTCACCTTCGCCCTGATCCTCGTCACCCTCGTCGGCCAGGGGCTCTCGCTGCCGTTCGTCATCCGCGCCCTGCGGCTAGAGCAGCCGCGGCGCTGGTCGGACGAAGAGGCGGTGGCGCGGATGGAGGCGGCGCAGTCGGCCCTCGACCGGATCGACCAGATGGAAGAAGACGGGCGCGCCAGCGAGGCGCAGCTGCGGCGCCTGCGCGACCTCTACCGCGCCCGCTTCCGGATGTGCCAGGCGGTGCTCGGCGGCGAGGACCCCGACGTCGCCGCCCGCGAGCAGAAGATCGCCGACTACGGCGAGCTGCGGCGCGAGCTGATCAGGATCGAGCGGGGGGAGCTGCTGGCGCTGCGGAGCGCCGGACGGCTGCGGGACCAGACGCTGCGCCAGATCGAGCGCGACCTCGACCTCGAAGAGGCGCGGATTCGAACCTAGGCGAAGAGCTCCCGGGCCCTCTCGGCAACCAGATCCGGCATCTCGTCGACGATGAAGTGGCCGCAGCCGTCGACCAACTCGAGCTGCATGTCGTCCGCGTGACGCTCGTAGCCCTCCAGCAGCGTGTAGGGCAGGGCCCGGTCGCCCTTGCCGAAGAGGAGCCTGGTCGGGACCTCGAGGTGCGCGTCGGCGTAGCGGCCACGGGCGATCTCGGGCGCCTCGCGCAGGGTGAAGACACGGTAGGTCTGGACCGCGGCCCGGGCCCGGTCCGGCTCGGTGAATTTGTCGCTGAAGGCGTGCAGCGTGGCGTCGTCCCAGACCTCGCGACGCACCGAGCCGCCGGCGAGCACCTTCGGCACGAACCTGCCGCTGCAGTGCAGCCGGTAGCCGATGCCCGGGCTGGAGATCAGCCACTGGTACCAGAAGCGCCAGAGGTGGGGTGCCATCGCCCGCATGCCCGTCCACGGCGGCAGGATGTTGAGCGAGAGGTAGCGATCGATCCGCTGCGGCGCCCGCAGGGCGAGGAGGAAGCCGATCCAGCCGCCCCAGTCGTGGCCGACCAGCTTCACCCGCTCGGTCCCGAGCTCGTCGAGGACGGCGAGCACGTCGTCGGCCAGGTTCTCCTTCTCGTAGCCATCCGGCGGCGCGTCGGACCAGCCGTAGCCGCGCAGGTCCAGCGCCAGCACCCGGTGGCGGTCGGCCAGCGCCGGCATCAGGTGGCGCCACTCGTACCAGTGCTGCGGCCAGCCGTGCAGGCAGAGGACGACGTCGTCCCCCGACCCCGCTTCGGCGTAGTGGAACTCGATCCCGCGCGCCCGCACCCAGTGGTGGGTGACGCCGTCGATGTGAGGTGGCTGGCTCACCAGCCAGAGAGGCTAGTGAATCGACCGCCCAGGGAGGAGACGGGGCAGTCACGGGGCGCCCGGAATCCCGTGGTTCCTTTTGGACGCTATACGTCCAAAAGGAACCACAACTTTTGCCGTGGCGAGGGATCTTCCGAGCTGCCAGAGCTCGATTGCAGGGCGGGCCCCTATGGCCAAGTGGAGCAGGCGACTGGCTGCGCGCCGGGAAGTCGCGCCAGTCGCCGGCCCCCCTTTCGCTCAGTGCAGCGCGGCCGCGGCTGCCTGGCGAAAGTCGTTGAGCATCTCCTCCATCGCGCCGACCTCGCAGGGAACCATTTCCGGCCACGACTTCTCGGGATGCTCGTGGAGCGTCTTCAGCCCGTTGCCGCTGATCACCGCGACGACGGTCTCGTCCGGGGCGATCTTCCCTTCCTGGGCCAGCCGCGCCGTCGAGGCGATCGTGGTCCCGCCCGCGGGCTCGGTGAGGATTCCCTCGGTCGCCCCCAGCAGGTCGATCGCGCCCCAGATCTCCTCGTCGGAAGCGGTGGCCGCCGCACCGTCGCGCGAGCGGACCGCGTCGACGACGAGGGCCCCGTCGCCCGGGGCCCCGATCGCCAGCGAGTGCGCCGCCGTCTCCGGCGTCTGCGCGACGATCTCGCCGCCGCCGCTGATCGCGGTCGCGATCGGCGAGCAGCCGCTGGCCTGGGCGATGTTGATCTTCGTCCCGGCGGTCTCGGCCAGGCCCACCTTCTCCAGCTCGACCAGGCCCTTGTGGACGCGCGAGGAGAGGGTGCCGCCGGCGGCCGGGATCACGAAGTGGTCCGGCCCCTGCCAGTCCAGCTCCTCGACCACCTCGAAGGCCATCGTCTTCGCCCCCTCGGCGTAGAACGGGCGCAGGGTGATGTTGGCGAACTCCATCCCGGTCGTGATCGCCAGCTCGCGGCAGGCGCGGTTGGCCTGGTCGTAGTTGGCGTCGAGCTGGATCACCTGGGCGCCCATCGCCCGGCAGGCCTTCGCCTTGCCCTTCTCCATGTTGCCCGGGTAGAAGATGTAGGGCCGCGCCCCGGCCTGGGCGGCGAGCGACGCCACCGCGGTGCCGACGTTGCCGGTCGAGACGCAGCCGACCTCGTCCTTGCCCAGCTCCAAAAGGCGGGCGATCGCCATCCCCACCACCCGGTCCTTGTAGGAGAGGGACGGCCGGTTGGTCGAGTCGTCCTTCAGGTAGAGGTTGCTGAGGCCGAGCTCGGCCCCCAGCCGCTCGGCGTGGATCAGCGGCGTTTTGCCGGCGAACTGAGCGACCCGCTGCTGGGCGCGGCGGTTGACGATCGGCAGCAGCTCCTCGAAGCGCCAGACGTTCCAGGGCCGGCCCTCGAGACCGCGCTCGGCGATCATCTCCCTGGCGCGCTCGTAGTCGTAGTCGACGTCGAGCCCTTCGCCGCAGGCGGGGCACTTGAAGGCCCGGTCCAGCAGCGGCGTCCGGTAGCCGCAGTCGCGGCAGACGAGTTCGGTGGCGCAGGAGCTGGTCCGGGGCCCATAGGGCTCAGTGCGATGCGGATCCACCGCGTCACTCATGACTCCTCCTTTGCCGCCGATACCTCGGCGCTAGTCCAGTTGGTCGCAGGGGTATAACACATGGTCTGCTACTGCTCAACGCTTTCTGCGTAAACCTACGGAGGTCGGCACGCCGAGTCCGTTCCAGGAAGGTAGCGGAAGCTGGAGCGGGCGCAAGGGCACTGAACTCCCTTGTCTGTAGAGGTTCTGTCAGCAAACGGGAAGGATCGCGGGAATGACCCCCCAGGAGCGCTTCGCCATCAACCTCCGCCGGGCTCGAACCGAGGCCGGCGTCTCCCAGGAAGAGCTCGGCTACATGTGCGACCTGCACCGCACCGAGGTCTCGCTGCTGGAGCGGGCCGGGCGCGAGCCGCGACTGGCCACGATCGTCAAGCTGGCCGGCGCCCTGAACACGACGCCGCGCGAGCTCTGCGCCGGCATCTCCTGGCTGCCAAAGGCGCGCCGCTTCGACGTGAAGCGGCCCCCGCGCGCCTGAGAATGATGAAGGGAGGCGGGGCGACGCCGGCCGAGCCGGCGTGGCCAGGATCCGTCATGACGATTTAGATCCTGGCGACGGGCAGGTCCTCCTTTGCCACCCCAAGGCGGTTTCCCGTGCCCGAGAGCCCCGCCTCCTTCACCGGTTGATCACCCGGCAGAGCCATTCATAACAGACTCGGCTGTATCAATCAAGGGTATTTGCTCAATCAGGCAAACTTTCATCGAGAAGTGGGCGTGCCCCGGGGCGAAACCGGGATCGCCGCCGCCTCGGGCCATACCTCCAGCGCCTCGGCCATGTCCTCCACCCCGGCGGCGACCAGCAGCTCCTCGGCCACGTGGGGCGCGAACGGCACCAGGGTCCGCGCCAGCAGGACGAGGGCGGCGACCTGCGCCTCGGCGTCGGCGCGATCGAGCTGGCCGCGCCGTTGGATCACCCGCTTCTCGAAGTCCTGGATCCGCTCCAGCAGGCGGGTGATGTTGCGGATCGCCTTGTGCATCTGCAGCTGCTCGGTGTCGGCGGTGATCCGGGAGAGGCCGTTCTCGCACCATTTGCGCAGGCGGTCGCGCATGTGCTCGGTGTCGGCGGCCGCCTCGGGGTCGTGCTCCAGCCCCTCGAGCCCCGCGAGGCGCTCGTGCGTGTAGATCCAGAGGCTGCGCAGGAAGCGACTGGCAAAGCGGACCGCGCCGTCGCTCCAGTTCAGCGTCTTCGCCGGGCCGGCGGCGTAGAGGACGGCGAGGCGGACGGTGTCGGCGCCGTGCGCGGCGACCAGCTCGTCGGGGTTGACGACGTTCCCCAGGTGCTTGCTCATCTTGCGGCCGTCGGCGATCACCATCTCGTGGAAGAGGCAGCCGGCGAACGGCTCCCCCTCCGCCATGAAGGCGAAGGGACCGATATCGCGCAGAGCCTTGGTGACGACCCGCTGGTCGAAGACGAAGCCGCCGCTGTCGTTGCCGGCGACGAGCCGCTCCGACGGCAGCCACTCCTGCAGATCCGGGTGGGTGAACATCTGCTCGTCGCGGTCGGCGGGCGGGACCGCCGCCGGGACCCAGAGCCAGAGCGCGTCGAAGTGGCAGTCGAGGGTGTCGGTCTCCCGCTTTGCCGCACCTCCGCATTTGGGGCACTCGACGTCGACGAAGTCCGGCCGCTCGGCGAGCGGGTTCCCTTCCCCGGTCGGCTGCAGGTCGCGGGGCAGGACCACGGGCAGGTCCGCCTCCGGCACCGGCAGCGGGCCGCACTGCGCGCAGAGGACGATCGGGATCGGGCACCCCCAGGCGCGCTGGCGCGAGATCGAGAAGTCGTTGGCGCGGTAGCGGGTGGTCTCGCGGGCGCCGTCGACGGGCGCGGGGTCCGGTCCCCCGCCCTCCTCGCTCCGCTCGGGAACCTCGACCCGCTCCAGCCGCTCGGCGATGTCGCGGTCGGCCTCGTCGATCGCCGGGATTCCCAGCGCCGCGGTCGGCCCGAAGCGGGCGTCGACGAGCGGCGAGACGACCACCGGCAGCTGCGAGCCGTCCGGCCCCGGGATCGCGGTGCCGGTGTCGACCACCGGCACCGAGCGGGCGTCGCGGGCGCTGCGCTCCCAGCCGCCGGAGCGCATCCGCTCCAGCTCCTCCCGCGCTGCCGGGTCGGTCGCCCAGGCGTCGACCTCGGGATGGCGCGGCGAGAGCAGCACGAAGCTGGCCAGCCCGGCGAACTTGCGGTGCGGCGTGAAGGCGGTGAGCGCGCGGCCGTCGCCCTCGAGGTCGAGCTCGACCCCGTCGGAGCGGCCGAGGATGTAGCGCTGGGTCGCCAGCGAGAGGTCGTCCCACTTGCCGCTCTGCTCCAGCTGCTCGATCCTGCGGTCGTTCTCCTCCAGGTAGGGGGTGATGCGCAGGAACCAGGTCGGGCGGCGGATCAGCCGCACCTCGTTGTGGCAGCGCCAGCAGCGGCCGTCCTCGACCTGGATCGAGGCGAGCGTGGTCTGGCAGGTGTCGCACCAGTCGACGGTGGTGTCGGCGCGGTAGATCAGGTCGCGCTCGAGCAGGGTGACGAACAGCCACTGCGACCAGCGGTACTGGTTCTCGTCGGAGCTGTAGAAGACGCGGTCGTAGTCGAAGGAGAAGCCCAGGCGCTTCATCTGTCCGAGCATCCGCTCGCCGCACTGGGCGACCCACTCGGCCGGCGGCACCTGGCGCTCGATCGCCGCCAGCTCGGCCGGCAGGCCGAAGGCGTCGAAGCCGAAGCCGAACAGGACCGCGTCGCCGCGGCCGCGGCGGAAGCGGGCGTAGGCGTCGCCGATCGAGTAGTCGCGGACGTGGCCCATGTGCAGGTTGCCCGAGGTGAAGGGGCTCGAGGGCTTGACGTAGACGCGCTCCTGGCCCTGTTTGGGCTGCGGGGCGTCGAAGTCGCCGCGTTTCTCCCAGGCCTGCTGGCGGGCGGGCTCGATGGACTGCGGGTCGTATTTCGGGGCGCTGCTCATTGGGACCAAGGCTAACTGAGGGTCGGGTCCCCCTCTCTCAGAGACCGTCGCGCAGCTGAGCGAGTCCCGTGGGCATGGGACGCGGTTCCTGGAGCCTCTGTGAGAGGGGTACCCGCCCTCAGGCGAAGGTCCAGAGCTTGTTGCCCAGGAAGTTGAAGGGCATGGCGACGGCTACGGCGATGGCTTGGGCGGTGAGGTCGCCGACCAGGTGGTTGGAGATGAGGAGCTCGAGGACGGCGATGTTGAGGCCCAGGGAGGCGAGGCTGACGGTGAAGAATCTTGCGGCTTGGAAGTGGGCGGGAGCGTCGCCGGGGCCGAAGGTCCAGTGGCGGTTCCAGAGGAAGTTGTTGGTGACGGCGACGGCGAAGGCGCCGACCGCGGCGGTGACGTGATGGACGCCGAGGTTGCCGGCCAGGAGGGCGAAGACGGCGAGGTTGATCAGGTAGCCGGAACCGCCGACGAGGCCGAATTTGAGCAGCTGGACCCAGTTGGCCGGCTGCCGGGCGGCGGCGCCGATCCGGTAGGCGATTTCGGTGGCGGGGGGCATCGCGAACGCGGCAGGTTAACGGGAGGGCAGGCGCCGGCCGCGATCCGCGTAGTCTTCCCGCTCCGATGCGCAGGAGAACCGCAACCGTGGCGGCGGTGGCGCTCGCCGCCGGGGCCGTGGCGCTCGCCCTCGCCTTCGGCGGTCGGGCGGGATCCGATGCGAAGAGCCCGGAGAGCTCCGCCGTCCCCGGCCAGCCCACGGTGGAAATCGTCTCCCCCCGCAACGGCGCCCGCCAGCTCAGCCACGCGGTGGTGGCCAAGGTCGAGGTCGGGAACTTCCAGCTGGCGCCGCGCCAGTTCGGCGCCGAACCGCAGCTCGGCGAGGGGCACCTCCGCTTCAGCCTCAAGCGGGTCCCCGACTGCGTCGACCCGAAGAAGCTGCTGGACGCGATCAACAGCCCGGTCGGCAAGGGGCGCCTGGTCGGCCGCTCCTTCGACTACGCCCAGTACGCGGGCCCGAACGGCGTCCTCGCCGAGCGGATCGGCTCCGCCGGCAGCTACTCCCCCGCAACCAGGCCGGAGATCTTCTACCACGGCCTCCCCCCCGGCTTCTACCGGCTGATCGTCAACCTCGCCCAGAACAGCGGCATGACGACCCAGACCCACGCCGTCACCAACTTCGAGATCCAGCAGAAGCCCGGCCACCACGCGAAAAAGTGCGAAGAGGGCAAAGTCCCCAGCGCCAAGGCCGCGGCGCGGCTGGAATAAGCCTATTCCGCTGCTTCAGTCGGTTCGGGGCAGGCTTCGGTGACGGCTCGGTATTCGTATTCGAAGAGCCGGTCGCCGAGTTCGCGTTCTTCGAAGATCCGTATGTAGGCCACCATCAGGGGGGGCACTTCCCCGCGACGAGCTTTGACCCCCTTGCCGCCGATTTGATCGATCTCGATACGGAAGGAGCCACTGCAGACGACGACGCGCAGTTCCCGCCGCACGGCCCCGGCAAAGCCCCTGAACGCGGGCGGCACGGGAAACAGGAGTGAGGACGACCCTTCTTCGAGGTCGGTGGAGGCAAACTCGGCCAGCACCTTCCCACTGGCCCAGAACCGGACAGGACACTTCCTGTTGACGCCGCAGTACGCCCCGAAGTGGACCCGATGCGTGCCCCTGCTGTCGCATGACGTCGCGCCGGAGGTCTGCATGAAGAGAGCTCGGCGATAGCGGGTGATCACTTCGGTTGCGATCGGCACGCCGCCGATGGTGCAGAAGGCATCGCTGGCAAAGGTGATCTTGGCGCGGCTGTTCTTCGCCACCCACACTTTTGCCCTCGGCTGCAGGCGCCGAGGCTCGCTTCCGTTGAGGACGCTGCCGTCCGATTTGACGAGCCCTCCTTCCCAGCACAACCAGTCGGACCCGTCGTCGCCGCACCACTCGTTTGCGGCGGCCCCCGGCCCGGTCGCAAGGATCGAGAGGGCGAGCAAAACCATCACGCCGGCGCTGGCGCCGGCACGTAGAAGCACTCGCGGCCAGGGGCGGCGCATCAGGCAGCCCTCCTGCCCCTGTAGAGGGCCCAGATCCCGCCCAGCAAAGCCCCGCCGAGGCCGACCATCACGTTCCACCAAAGGTCTTCGGACTGCTCGAAGCGGGTCGGCACCAGGTCGGCGCGGCCGACCTGCACCGCATCGGCCGCCTTCGCGTGCGCCCACAGATGCCCGGGTGTCGAGCTCACGACCTTCCAGCCCGCATTCACCGCTTCTGATTCGGAGCTCAGCTTCACCTTCGTCTCCGGTCCGAGGATTCGCCGTTCCCGATCGCCGGCAACCATCACCCCGTCATCGACACCGGCTTCGACGAGACCCGCCGTCGCGTGCCCTTCCAGATTTGCGAGCCCATCGAGATCCAGGGGAAGATTTTCGTCTTCGTCCGCGGCAACCACCAGGCGAAGCGTTTCCTGCCCTTCCTCGCAGCGACTGCGGATGGCGCCGGCGGCGGTCACCAAATTGAAGCCGACCGAGTGGAGGCAATCCGCGTAGATCACGATCGAAGCGGCAGCCGATTCCACCGACCACTTGGCGGGCGCCCCCCGGCCCAGGATCTGGTCGGCTGGCGCCAGCCTCCACCAGCCCCCATACCGCAGTCGGAAGTGCACCAGCTTCGCGCGATGCCACACCAAGGTGAGCCAGGGTCTCTTCACCCGGAAGGGCCGGCCACAGCCGTGACCCGTCTGCCTTGCCCAGCGAACGCAGGCCCTGGGGGGAACGGGCAGAACGACTTCCACCATGCTGGGCGCCGACGAACCCCTTCCTTCCGCTGGAAAGCCGTTGACGCGAATTGCCCGCAGCTTCATCCAGGAGCCCCCCCTGACCCCGGTGGATGCGGTCGACCTGAACGTGAAGGGGGCGCCGTGAACAGGGACCGAAGCTTGGAGACTCCCGTCGACCCGAGGCCGCTCTTCTTCCATCCACCCCCGGACCAGGAACCCGATGATGAGAAGCAGCCAGACGACCGCGACGTACAGTTCCTCGAGGCCGAGACGCTCTTTCGAGCCCTTTGCTTCCCCTGGTGGAGTGGCGCCCGCCAGCATCGCCATTCACTCTAGTAACCCTCGTTTCCAGGCTGATCCCATTACTTCACTTTGTATAGTCATGGGGTGCGCACCTACCGCCGCTTGATGGGATTCCTCCGCCCCTACCGGGCGCAGTTATGGGGTTCGCTGATCTTTGCCTGGGCGGCGATGGGGATGACGGTGCTGATCCCGTGGCTGATCGGCCGCGCGGTCAACGCGATCAAGGATGGCGACAAGGCCGACCTGCTGCCGCTGGCGCTGGCGATCTTCGCGGCGGCGGTGCTGCGGCTGGGGCTGATCGTGGTTCGGCGAGTGGTCGCCGGCAAGGTCTCGCTCGGGGTCGAGTTCGACCTCCGCCAGACCTTCTACGCCCACCTGCAGCGGCTCGAGCTCGGCTTCTTCGACTCCCAGCAGACCGGCCAGCTGATGAGCCGGGCGACGGTCGACCTGCAGTCGATCCGCTTCTTCCTCGGCTACGGGCTGATCTTCATCACCCAGACCCTGCTGACGATCGTCCTCGCCAGTGCGGTGATGTTCTGGATGAATCCCTGGCTGGCCTTGATCGCGCTGGCGCCGGCGCCGCTGGTCGTCTACGTCGCCTCCCGCTACAACCGCGTCTCCCGTCCCGCCCAGCAGGAGGTTCAGCAGCGGATCGCCGAGCTGACCGCGGAGGCGGAGGAGAACGTCTCCGGAATCCGCATCGTCAAGGCCTTCGCCCGCGAGGAGTACCAGCTGCACCGCTTCTCCCGCGCCGTCGCCCGCGTCTTCGACCAGAGCATCTACTCGACCCGGCTGCAGGCTTTCTTCTCCCCCCTGCTCGGCTTCCTGCCGCAGTTGGGAATCGCGCTGGTGCTGCTGATCGGCGGCCGCCAGGTGATCGACGGCAATCTCAGCCCCGGCGACTTCACCTCCTTCTACATCTACCTGGTGATGCTGGCCGGGCCGATGCGGATGCTGGGGATGACGATGGGGATGGCGCAGCGGGCGATCGCCTCCGGCAACCGCCTCTTCGAGATCCTCGACCGCGAGCCGCGGATCCAGAGCCCGCCGGAGGCGCCGGCGCTGCCGGCGGGCGACGGGCGCGTCGAGCTGCGCGGGGTGACGCTGCACTACAAGAGTGCGCGACGGGACGAAAACCGACCTATGTATCCGGAAATCGTCCCGTCGGCGGAGGAGTCGGTGCCGGCGCTGGAGGCTGTCGACCTCGAGGTCGAGGCCGGGAAGACGGTGGCGCTGGTGGGACCCTCCGGCTCCGGGAAGACGAGCTTGGTGGCGCTGGTCGCGCGCCTCTACGACCCGGACGCGGGCTCCGTGCTCGTCGACGGCGCCGACGTGCGCGCGGTCGACGTCGGCTCGCTGCGCGCGGAGGTCGCCTTCGTCGCCGACGACAGCTTCCTCTTCAGCGCCACCGTCGCCGAGAACATCGCCTACGCCCGGCCGGAGGCGAGCATGGAGGAGATCGAAGCGGCGGCCCGGCGGGCGCAGGCCGACGGCTTCATCGGCGCCCTCCCCGAGGGCTACGAGACCCGCGTCGGCGAGCGCGGCCTCACCCTCTCCGGCGGCCAGCGCCAGCGGGTCGCGATCGCCCGCGCCCTGCTCGCCGACCCGCGCATCCTCATCCTCGACGACGCCACCTCCTCGGTCGACGCGACCACCGAGGCGGCGATCAAAGCCGGCCTGCGCGAGGTGATGGCCGGCCGCACCACCTTCATCATCGCCCACCGCCTCTCCACCGTCTCCCTCGCCGACGAGATCGTCGTCCTCGACGGCGGCCGCGTCGTCGACCGCGGCACGCACGAGGAGCTGTTGGAGGGCTGCGGCTTCTACCGCGAGATCGCCGAGCACGGGCTCGCCGACTCGGTCTTCCTCCAGCGCGACCTCGAGGAGCGCGAGGAGATGGCGCGGCTGTGAACGGCTCCCCGAACATCGGCAACATCGGCCGCCTCTTCGCAGCGCTCTGGCAGCTGATCCGCGGCGAGGACCAGCGCGGCCGCAAGGTCCGCTGGCTGATCGCGCAGCTGCGGCCCTACCGCGGCCGCGTCGCGCTGATGTTCCTCGGCTTGCTGCTGGCAACCGCCGCCGGCCTCGCCCCTCCCTACCTGGCCGGGAAGGCGATCGACTCCGGCATCGTCACCGGCGACGTCGCCGCCCTCGACTGGATCGTCGCCGCCTTCGTCGTGGTGGCGATCGTCTACGCGGCCGCCAGCTTCCTGCAGACCTACATGGTCGGCTGGGTCGGGACCCGGGTGCTGCAGGACCTGCGCCAGCGGGTCTTCGTCCACATCCAGTCGATGTCGATCGGGTTCTTCACCCGCCGCAGCCCCGGCGTCCTGATCTCGCGGATGACCAACGACATCGAGGCGCTGAACCAGCTCGTCACCACCGGCGTGGTGACGATGTTCTCCAGCACCCTGACCCTGCTCGGGGTCGTCGTGATCCTGCTCCTGCTCGACGTCAAACTGGCGCTGGTCACCTTCCTCACCTTCCCGCTGCTGGCGGTGGCGAGCCTGATCTTCCGGATCGTCTCCGCCGGCGCCTACCGGGCCACCCGCGAGCGGATCGCCGCCATCACCGCCTACCTGCAGGAGTCCCTCAGCGGGGTCCGCGTCGTGCGCAGCTTCGGCCAGGAGCCGCGCCACCTCGACGAGATGACCGCGCTGAACGAGGCGAACCGGGCGGTGAACATGAAAACCGTCTACCTCAACGCCTCCTACTTCCCGGCGGTCGAAATGCTCTCCGCCGTGGGGACCGCGGTGATCCTCCTCTACGGCGGCAGCCAGGCGATCGACGGCGCGATCCAGATCGGCGTCATCGTCGCCTTCGTCGGCTACCTCAACACCTTCTTCGAACCGATCCAGCAGCTCTCCCAGCTCTACACGACCTACCAGCAGGGGATGGCGGCGCTGGACAAGATCTTCGACCTGCTGGAGACCGAGCCGGACATGGTCGACGCTCCGGGGGCGATCGACCCGGGACCGCTGCGCGGCGAGATCGAGCTCGACGGAGTCTGGTTCTCCTACGGCAAGGAGGGTGAGCCGGGGGAGGACGCGTGGGCGCTGCGCGACGTCGACCTGCACGTGCCGCCGGGGCAGACGCTGGCCCTGGTCGGCGCCACCGGCGCCGGCAAGTCGACCTTCGCGAAGCTGGTCGCGCGCTTCTACGACCCGCAGAAGGGGACGGTGCGGGTCGACGGCCACGACCTGCGCGGCGTCCAGCAGCGGGCGCTGCGGCGGCAGCTGGGAATCGTGCCGCAGGAGGGCTTCCTCTTCTCCGGCAGCGTCCGCGAGAACATCGCCTTCGGCCGGCCCGAGGCGAGCGAGGAGGAGATCGAGGCGGCGATCGCCGCGGTCGGCGCGACCGAGTTCGTCGCCGCCCTGCCCGAAGGCCTGGAGACGCAGGTGGGCGAGCGCGGCATCCAGCTCTCGGCCGGCCAGCGCCAGCTCGTCGCCTTCGCCCGCGCCCTGCTCGCCGAGCCCCGCATCCTCATCCTCGACGAGGCGACCTCCAACGTCGACGTCCGCACCGAGAAGACGATCGAGCGCGGCCTCGAGCGCCTCCTCCACGGCCGCACCGCGATCGTCATCGCCCACCGCCTCTCCACCATCCGCCGCGCCGGCAAGATCGTCGTCCTCGAGGGAGGCAAAATCGCCGAGCAGGGCACCCACGACGAGCTGATCGCGGCGGGCGGGCCCTACTCCAAGCTGTACGGCGCCTGGGCCGAATCGGCTGCCAGCTAAGTCCAGAATCTCGCTTTGCGGTCCAGGAGCCGGGTGTCCCTCCCTCAAAGACCGTCGCGCAGCTGGGTCGCCTGCAAGCTTCGGGGCGCCTGTCCCTGAGCCTTTGCGGGAGGGACACCCGGCTCCTTTGCGACAGCGGGAATGAAACGGCCTTGACTTGAGGGCTGTGGTCGGGAGGACGGGTCCCCCTCTCACAGAGGCTCAAAGAACCACGCTTCGCAGTTTGCAGGCGACCCAGCTGCGCGACGGTCTCTGGGAGAGGGGGACCCGTCCTCCCTCACGCCAGCTTCAGATCAACCAGGTCCGACGCCGCCGCTTTCGCCGCCCGTTTCGGGGGCGGGGGCGGGTGCTTCTTCGACGCCGCCGCCGGCACCGCCGGTTTCGGGCGCCACTTCTTCTTCAGGGACGATTTCTTCTTCGGGGGCGACTTCTTCTTCGTATTCGGGTTCGATCCCGCCTTCTTCGCCTACGGGTTCTTCACCACCGGGGGTTTCCGCTCCACCCGCCGGGGTCGGCAGTTCGCCCGGTTCCTCGCTGCAGTCTTCGAAGCCGTAGATCGCCGCCTGCGACTGGAACTCTTCGAGCGCGGCGCTTGCTTCCTGGCCCTTTTCTTCCAGCGTCGCGAGGTCTTCGCGTTCGGCCGCCAGTTTCATTTCTCCCTCGACCTTCGCCAGTTCTTCGGTCGCTTCGCTGAATTTCGCGTAGCTGCCGTCGTCGCCCTCCGGCATTCCCAGGTCCTGCAGCCGTTCGACCATCCCCGTGTAGAGGTTGGCGACTTTTTCGCTTTCTTCGGCCGCCGAGGCTTCCGAGCTTTCCGAGGCGGTCAGGGCGCCGACTGCGGCGTTGACCTCAGCGCAGATCCCGTCCCCCTGCTCGATCAGTTCGTCCTTGCTCAGCGCCGTCGGTTCTTCGACGGTCGGCGTGCTCGTTTCGGTCTCGTCGCCCCCGCCGCCGCAGCCGGCGACCAGGAGCGCCAGCAGCGCGCATAGGACGAGGAGAATCGACTTGTGACCGGTGGTCCGCATGGGGCGAAGCTAGCAAAGGGATTCGACGCCTTTGCAGGGAAAGCTGCGGCCCAGGGACTCGAACCCCGACTACCTCGTCCAGAGCGAGGCGTGCTGCCATTACACCAGGCCGCAACGGCTCTCCTCAGGATAAGGGACCAGGCGGGATCGGTGAAACCCTCCTAGGAGAAGGGAGTTCCCTCGGCGATCATCTGTCGGACTTCGGCCAGTTCTTCGGAGCGGCCGACGCTGAGGCAGCCGGCGACGCGCTCGCCCTGCAGGTACCAGACCGAGAACTCGCCGCTCTCGCGGTCGCCGCGCCAGACCTCCCGGTCCCACTCGTAGGCGGGCCCGACGTACTCGAGGCTGGCCCAGTCGGCGAGGTCGCTGAAGAAGTACGGCACCACTTCGTAGTCGGCCTCGGCGCCGAGCATGTTGCCGGCGGCGTGGGCGCCCTGCTGCATCGCCACGTCCCAGTGCTCGACGTGGATGCGGCGGCCGTGGACGACGCTCTCGTACGAGCAGCAGTCGCCGGCCGCGTAGATGCCGGGGACCGAGGTCTGCAGCTTCGAGTCGCAGACGATGCCGCCGTCGCCGACCTCGACCCCGGCCCGCTGCGCCAGCATCGCGTCCGGCCGCACCCCGGCACCGACGACGACCGTGTCGCACTCGACCGCGAGGCCGCTCTCGGTGACGACCGCCCGCACCCGGCCGTCGCCCTCGAAGGCGCCCAGGGTCTCGCCGCCGTGGAAGGTCACGCCATGGGACTCGAGCTGCTGCTGGAACCAGCGCCCGGCGTCCTCGCCGAAGGTCCGCGAGAGGGCCACCTCCTCGATCGCGATGATCGTGCACTTCGTTCCCTGCGCGGTCAGCGAGGCCGCCACCTCGCAGCCGATGTAGCTGCCGCCGACGAGGACGACGTGCTCGGCCGCGGCGGCGTCGTCGCGGATCGCGTCGGCGTTGCCGAAGGCACGCAGGTAGTGGATGCCCTCGTTCTCGGCCCCCTCGACCCGGAGGATGTTGACCATCGCCCCGGTCCCGAACAGCGCCTTTTCGAAGGCGACCTCTTCCCCACCCTGGATCTTCGCCGTCCGCGCCTCGGCGTCGAGCGAGATCACGTTGCGGCTGCTCAGCAGCTCGACCCCGTTCTCCTCGTACCAGGAGGGCGGGTTGACGTGGGCGTCCTCGCGACCGGCCTCGCCGCGCAGGTACTCCTTCGAGATCGGCGGCCGTTCGTAGGGCGGCTCGGGCTCGCGACCGACCAGCAGGATCGAGCCCTCGGCGCCGCGGCGGCGCAGCTCGGCGGCGCAGTGGGCGGAGGCCATGCCGCCGCCGACCAGCAGGAAGTCGACCTCGCGATCGGGCATCGCCCTGGCGTATACCCGTTCAGGCCCCGTTGGTCCCGTTGCCTTCGGGACCGAACAGCGCCTTGAGGTCCTCCTCCTTGCCCGGATCGAGCACGGCGAGGATCTCGTCGCCTTCCTCAAGCACGGTGTCGGCGTTGGGGACGAAGCCCTTGCCCGCCCGCAGGACCGAGATCAGCAGGCTCCCTTCCGGCATCTGCAGGTCGCCGACGCGGCGGCCGGTGACGCCGGAGTCCTTGCCGAGCAGCATCTCGATGATCTCCAGCTGCTCCTCCTGCAGGTCGAGCAGGTGGACGAGCCCGTACTCGGGCACCTCGTGCTCGAGCAGGCGCAGGATCAGGTCGGTGGCCGAGACCGACGGTTTGATCCCCAGCAGGTCGAAGTGCTGGCGGTTGCGGGGGTTGTTGACGCGGGCGATGATCTGGTCGACCAGGTACTTCTCCTTCGCCACCTGGCAGATCAGCATGTTGTCCTCGTCGTCGCCGGTGACCGCGATCACCATGTCGGCGCGCTGGATCCCGGCCCGCTCCAGCACCCAGAGCTCGGAGGCGTCGCCGTAGGAGACGTTGTGCTCGAGCTCCTGCTCGACGGTCAGGTAGCGGCGGCGGTCGCTCTCGATCAGGGTCACCTCGTGGCCCTTGTCGAGCAGCTCCCGGGCCAGGTTCCATCCCACCTTGCCCGCTCCGACGACGATGATGTACATGCCTTCGCCGACCCCTTTCCTATGCCGCCGCGGTGGCGTCGGGGGAGCCGCCGCGCTGGGCCGCGTCGCGGACCGCGCCCTCGAGCATGTCGATCGCGACCCGGGTCGGGCAGACCGTGTTCAGGCCCTGGCGCTGGTACCACTCGGCCCGCAGCGGGTCGAGCACGCGGGCGATCACCGTCGGCACCTCGTAGCGGCGCTGGGCGATCTGGGAGATGACGATGTTGGTGTTGTCGCCGTCGGTGGAGGCGATGAAGACGTCGGCCTGGCCGATCCCCGCGGCCTCCAGCGCCTCGGTCTCGAGGCCGGCGCCGACGGTGAACTGGCCGCCGAGGTCCTCCCAGCTTTTCTCCAGCCCGACCTCGAGCCGGGCGTGCGACTCGGGGTCCTCGTCGAGGCAGGAGACGTTGTGGCCCTCGCGGAGCATCGCCCGGGCCACCGAGGATCCAACCCGCCCGCAGCCGACGATCAGAACGAACATAGGAGCGGATACTAGGGGGGATTGGCGACACCCGCGTGTGCGACTGGCGAGCGCCGGACCGAGCGAGGCAAGGACGCAGGGAGGCCAAATAGCAGCGCTATTTGGCCGACTGAGGACGCCGCATCGCGAAGTGTCCGCCGCCGCCAGGCGTGCGCGGGGGTGTCGCCAATCCCCCCTGGAGCGCTACTCGGGTTCCGGCGGGGCCGTGAGGAGGACGCGACAGGGAGCTTTCTTCAGCACGTACTCGGTCGCCGCGCCGATCTCCGCCGGCTTGGAGGCGGAGATCCCGCCGAGCACGCCCCCGCCGCGGATCTTGGTCGGGGGCTCGCCGCCGATCACGATCGCTTCGGCGTTGCTGCGCCGCGCCGCCTCGAGGATGCCGGCGCCGACCTTGCGGGCGCGGATCACGTCGGTGGTGACCTCGACGTCCTCGTACTCCTCCCCCACCTCGCGCGCCCGCGCCAGCGCCCGCCGCGCCTGCTCCTCCTTCTCCTTCGGCAGCTTCGCGTCCAGCGGCAGCGTCAGCGGCACCTCGATCACGTAGACCACGTCGAGGCGGGAGTCCGAGCCGCCCTTCGGGGTGCCGTCCTCGGCGGCGGCCAGGCGACCGGCGGTGGCGACGATGTCGTCGTCGAACTTGGTCCCGAAAACCGGCACGAGGATGTTGCTGAACTCGATCTCCGGCACCTGCTTGGTCAGGGCCCGCTCGGTGACCGTGACGCGCTTGGTCAGGGTCGTGCCCTCGAAGACCTTGCGGTAGACGACGTAGAAGGTGAGGCCGAAGGCCATCCAGCCGAGCCCGACCCAGCGGGCGGTCGAGTGGTAGGCGAGGACGCTGATGAAGGCGAGGCCGCTGAGCAGCGCCGCCAGGATCGCCGGCAGCGGCAGCTCCGCGTGGCCCCACGGAACCCCCATCGGGATCCGGAACGGCCGCCGTTTTTCCGGCTGGGTGATCCGCAGGCGGATGATCGAGAGGTGGGCGATCGTGATCGCCAGGGTCGCCCCGAAGGCGTAGATGCCGGCGAGCAGCTTGACGTTGGTCGGGGCGACGAGCCCGATCGCGATCAGGCCGCTGAGCACGATCGCGACGTAGGGGGTGGCGGTGCGGCGGTCGAGCTTGCCGAGCCAGCTGGGGATCTGGCGGTTGATCGCCAGCGTGTAGATGTGGCGGGAGACGCCGAGCATCGAGGTGCTGGCGGCCCAGATCAGGACCGGGGTGGCGATCGCGGCGACCAGCCAGCGCATCGTCTCGGCAACCCAGGCGGGTTCGTAGGCGGAGACCACCCCCAGCACCGGCTCCTCGACGAACTCGCCGCCGAGCGCGGTCTGCGGTCCGTCCGGGCCCCCCACCACCGGCACCGCCATCAGCGCGATCGCCGCCATCCCGGCGTAGACCAGCGGCACCCCGATCGCGCCGATGCTGGCGACCCGCCTCAGGTCGCGGCGGCTGACCTCGATCTCGGGGGCGAGGTCGGAGGCGGCCTCGATCCCGGCGTAGGCGAGCATCGCCACCACCGCCGCGTAGACGATGTCGCGGAAGCTGGGGTCGGAGAAGAGGTGGAGCTCCTCGGTGAGGCGGTCGGGGTGCATCACCACCAGCAGGCCGACGACGATCACCGCCAGCTGCAGGCCGAGGTCGGCGAGGGCGAGCAGGGTCAGCGAGCCCTGCCGCTCGCGGCC
>Ga0247774_1000248_pt1 | contig 25895 bp, 24 predicted proteins | sample UWRJL001104B6_FD_179933 | JGI IMG/M metagenome (GOLD analysis project Ga0247774, IMG submission 179933) | Plant litter microbial communities from Arlington Agricultural Research Station in Wisconsin, United States - UWRJ-L001-104B-6 | ecosystem: Environmental > Terrestrial > Plant litter >... | reverse complement strand
AGCTCGAAGTCGGTGATGGAGGCCACGCGCGCCGGCATGGGCTGCGGCGCCTGCAAGGCGCTCGTGTCACAGGTCATCGAATGGGCTTGCGGCGGCGCGACCGACGAAGACCCTTCTGCTAATTTTTACGTGCCGGGCGTACCGCTGACCAAGCCCGAGCTGATCGAAGCCATCCGCGCGCTGGGCCTCAAATCCGTATCTTCGGTGTTTGCCGAGCTGGCGGGAGGCAAGGAAGATCCGGGCAGCAAGCCGGGGCTCGCATCGCTTCTGATCACGCTTTGGGCCGACGAGTACGTGGACGAGCGCGACGCACGCTTCATCAACGATCGCGTGCATGCGAACATTCAGAAAGACGGCACTTTCAGCGTCATCCCACAAATGCCCGGTGGGGTCACCTCGGCCGCGGAGCTGCGCCGCATCGCCGATGTCGCTGACAAGTACCACGTGCCGCTGATGAAGCTGACCGGCGGTCAACGCATCGATCTAATCGGCGTGAAGCGCGAAGACCTGCCCAACGTTTGGCGCGATCTGGACATGCCGTCGGGCTTTGCCTACGGCAAGCGCTACCGGACGTGCAAGAGCTGCGTGGGCACGGATTTTTGCCGCTTCGGGCTCGGCAACAGCATTGGCCTCGCGCAACAGATCGAAGCGCGCTTTCAGGGGCTGGACGCGCCCGGAAAGCTCAAGCTGGCGACGGCTGGTTGTCCGCGCAATTGCTCGGAGGCGTTGGTCAAGGACGTCGGCGCGGTGGCTGTCGAGGGAGGCAAATGGGAGATTTACGTGGGCGGTGCGGCGGGCGCCCACGTTCGCAAGGGGGATCTTCTTTGTACGGTCGACACGCACGAGGCCGTGCTCCGGCTCTCCGGACGTTTCTTGCAATACTACCGAGAAAATGCCCGCTATCTCGAGCGCACGTATGCCTTCGTGCCCCGCATCGGCATCGACAAAATCCGTGATGTAGTGGTCGAGGACAGCGAGGGCATCGCGAACCGTCTCGATCAAGCCATGCAGCGTTCGGTCGAGGCGTATCGCGATCCCTGGCTCGAGGCCGTGACACCGGCGACCGCGAACCAATTCAGCTCACTCTTGCCGATCGTTCAATGAAGGAGGTAGGCCGATGGAAATCACATTGGGTCCCGTCACTGCAATTCCGGAAGGCGAAGGGCGAAGTTTCCAAATCGGGCCGGAGCAGATAGCTGTCTTCCGAGCTCGCGATGGCGGCCTATTCGCCACCCAGGCGGAATGCCCCCACCGTCGCGGCCCGCTGGCAGATGGCCTGCTCGGCGCAAGCACGTTGATCTGCCCGCTTCATTCGCTCAAGTTCGACCTGCACACGGGCCAGTCCGAAAACGGCGACTGTGCGCTCAAGACCTATGCCGCGCGTTTGAGCGATTCAGGCCAGATCATGATCGACTTGTGAGACCAGTACACACACCAATGCCGATCGGTTAGCAGCCCAAGGGATCGAAATCATTTAGGAAAAACAGGCGCGCTCTTTTTGTCGGAGCTGAGAACCAAGCTCACATTTGGCGCGACAGGGGTCGACACGCGAAAAATCGAGTTCGAATTCGAACTCGATTCTCAAGTTGTGTGAACGCGCACTTCGCGCGAAATTCGGCGCGGAGGTCTTCAGTGACCGGCGTTGGTACACACACTTTGTTTTTCGCGAGGAGACCCTTCCTTGCCGCTGGGCGTCGCTCGGGAGGACGCTCGTCGGCTAGGTGCGGTGCAAGCCCCAGCCGTTTGCTGAGTCGAACTCGAAGATTTGGCGCGTGCAGCCGAGCACTTCCTCGGGGTCGTGCGTCACGTACAGCAGGGTCGAGTCGGTGTGGCGACCGATGTAGTCGGCGATGGTCAACACCTCGCTGCGATGTCGCGGGTCGAGCCCGTGGCAGGGTTCGTCCAAAATCAAGAGCGGAGGTTGCTTGATTACGGCGCGCAGAATCAGCGCGACGCGCTGCTCGCCGTACGATAGCTGAGTAAATGGCAGCGCGCGCAAGGCCAGCATGCCCACGACCTCGAGCCAACGCTCCGCCGCATGGATCTCCGCAAAGCCGGGCTCTTGGTACAGCCCAATCGAGTCATAGAAGCCGGACAAAATGCACTCGATCAAGTTCGCCTGGCAGCGATACGCATATTCGACGTGCAGGGCGTACGAGACTTGCCCGAGCTTTTTCTTGACGTCCCAGACCGATTCCCCCGAACCGCGTTTCATGCCGCAGATGGTGACGTCGTTGGCGTAGACCTGCGGGTTGTCACCGTTGATCAGGTTGAGCAGCGTGGTCTTGCCGCAGCCGTTCGGACCTCGGACGAGCGTGTGCTCGCCGCGGGCGATCTCGAGATTCAGTCGGTCGAGGACGCGCCGCTCGGCGTAAGACACGGTGACGTTGCGCAGGGCCACGAGCTCTCTGCTCGGCGAGTGGCGAGCGGCTTCGGGAGCCTTGGTTTGAGCCTGCTCTTCCAAGGTCTCGGCCAGCGCTTGTCCGAGCGACTCCGATTCTTGTGCACTCAAGCCGCGCAGCTCATGCGGAATGCCGCGCGCTTCGAACTCGGCGCGTGCTCCCGCGAAGGCGGCCTTTCGAGCCTCGATGTGGAGCACGTGGGTCGTGCCCTGGGGTACGTGCTCGTAGCGGTCGCTGATGATCAAGACCCGCGTGGCAGAGGCGTCCGTGAGCGATGCGCCCACCAATCGGTCGAGCTCGCGAGCCAGCTCCAGGCGCGTGGCGCTGTCCAGCCCTTCGTATGGCTCGTCGAACACGAGCCAGGCCGGTTCACGGAGCAGCTCCCGGCAGAGCAGCACCTTTCGGATCTCGCCCGTCGACAAATACTTCAAGCCACGCCCGAGCACCGAGTCGATGCCCAAGCGCCGCACCAGCTCGTCGAGCCGCGCGGGCGGTGAGGGTGGGGGTGTGGAAGCGGCGCGAGTGCCGCGCTTGCGTCCGAGGATGAAGTCGCGTGCCGAGGTACCCGGATCGATACCGCCCTCCACGAATTCGCCATCGTCGTGGTAGCGCTCGTCGAACACCACGTCGCGTTGGCGCTCGAACGAAATCAGCGCCACGCTGCGCGGGTCGGGCAGGCGATTTCCAGCGCCCTTTGACGCAGCGCGCGAGGCGACGGCGAGGCCCCCCGCCAAAGCCTGTGCAATCGCGCTCTTACCGCTGCCATTTTCGCCGGTGATGACCCAGGACTGGAAGGGCTCGACGTTCCAGGAGAAATCGCGGAAAATGGGCTGGTCGCCGGGACCAATCGAAGCTTCGTGGAAGCAAACGTCTGCGCTGGACATGGCTTTGTTCGCGTTATGTTGACAGGGCGTGGTTAGCGGACAATGTTCCCGGCCCCATTTCGTTCAGGAACACCGAGGTTTGTGCCGATGAGTTACTTCAATTCACTGCCGTTTCGCGAGGCTCTCAAGCAGCTTGGCGTGTGTCGCTTCATGGACAAGAGCGAGTTCACCGACGGAGTCGGCGTTCTCCGCGGCAAGAAGATCGTCATCGTCGGCGCTGGAGCGCAAGGCCTCAATCAAGGTCTGAACCTGCGCGATAGCGGGCTCGACGTGAGCTACGCCCTGCGCAAAGAGGCCATCACCGAGAAGCGCGCGAGCTACCGCAACGCGACCGAGAACGGCTTCAAGGTCGGTACCTATGAGGAGCTGATCCCGACCGCGGACGTCGTGGGCAACTTGACCCCGGACAAGCAGCACACGCCGGTCGTGGCTGCCCTCTTGCCGCTGATGAAGAAGGGCGCTTCGCTCTGGTATTCGCACGGCTTCAACATCGTCGAAGAGGGCATGCAGGTGCGCAAAGACATCACCGTGGTGATGATGGCGCCCAAGGGCCCGGGCTCGGAAGTGCGCGTCGAGTACACGCGCGGCTTCGGCATCCCGACATTGATCGCCGTGCACCCGGAGAACGATCCGGAACGCAAGGGTTGGGCGGTTGCCAAGGCCTTGGCCTCGGGCACCGGCGGTGACCGCGCGGGCGTGCTCGCGAGCTCCTTCGTCGCCGAGGTGAAGAGCGACTTGATGGGCGAGCAAACCATCCTGTGCGGCATGCTGCAAACGGGCTCCCTGCTGTGCTTCGACAAGATGGTCGAGAAGGGCATCGACAAAGCCTACGCCGCCAAATTCATTCAATATGGCTGGGAAACCGTGACCGAGGCGCTCAAGTTCGGTGGCATCACCGGCATGATGGATCGCCTGAGCAACCCAGCGAAGCTCAAGGCCCACGCGCTCTCGCTGGAGCTGAAGAAGATCATGGCGCCGCTCTATCAGAAGCACCAGGACGACATCATCAGCGGCAAGTTCTCGAGCGGCATGATGACCGACTGGAAAGCGGGCGACAAAGATCTGCTGGCGTGGCGCGAGGCCACCGGTAAAACCGCCTTCGAGCAGACGACCCCGACGGACGCTGCGATCAGCGAGCAAGAGTATTTCGACAAGGGGATCTTGATGGTGGCCATGGTCAAAGCGGGCGTGGAGCTCGCGTTCGAGACCATGACGGATGCCGGCATCAAGGCCGAGAGCGCCTACTACGAATCGCTCCACGAGACGCCGCTGATCGCCAACCTGATTTCGCGCAAGAAGCTGTACGAGATGAACAAGGTGATCTCGGACACTGCCGAGTACGGCTGCTACCTGTTCGACAACGCGTGTCGCCCGCTGCTCCGTGAGTTCATGCTCAAGGTCGAGACGGACGTGATTGGCAAAGGCCTCGAGCTGAAAGACAGCGCCGTGTCGAACCGGGAGCTCGTGCGCGTGGACGCCGAGATCCGCAATCACCCCGTCGAGCAGATCGGCACCGTGCTGCGCGCGTACATGACGGCGATGAAGCCCGTCATCTAATCGAGCTGCCAGGGCACTACGTTGCGGTTGAAGGCTGTCCGAGGTCGGGCAGCTTTTTCCGTTTGTGGCCGACCCTTGCCGGGAGGTCGGCCAGGAGCCCTGGAACCGGTTTTCTGCGGGGCCGGGCAACTTTTTTTGGGCTCCAAACATATAGAAGCGTTCGATTTGCGGCCGATCGTCCAAGATTTGCCGTGGCGAGGGGGGCTAATTCTCTTTCACGACGTGCCGTAACTAGCGTTCGTGAGGGTTTCCCTTGTTTCGTAATCCGCTCAGGTTGCACACGGGTCAAAAACTAGGGCGCTACGAGCTGCTTGCGCCGGTGGGGCGCGGGGGCTTGGGCCAGGTGTGGGTTGCTCGCCTGCGCGGTGCGCGGGGGTTCAACAAGCTGGTGGCCATCAAGGCGCTGCTTCCTGCGCCCGGCGATGCCCCGCAAATGGAGCAGAAACTGCTCGAAGACGTGCACGTTGCGGCGCTGATTCAGCACTCGAACGTTGCCCAGACCTTGGAGCTCGGCGAACAGCGGGGCACGCTGTATGTGGTGATGGAGTGGGTGGACGGCGAGCCACTCAGCACTGTCATCCAGAGCGCCGAGCAGGGCGGTGGCGTGCCACTTTTGGTCGCGGTCAACCTGATTGGCCAGGCCCTGCGCGGTTTACAGGCGGCGCACGAACAGTGTGACGACGCCGGAGCTCGGCTGGGCGTGGTGCACCGCGACGTGTCGCCCGACAACATCTTGGTCAGCTATTCGGGCATCGCCAAGCTCGTCGATTTCGGCATCTCTCGGGCCAAGAGCCAGGATCGCACGCTCGGGCGAGACAACCGAGTCGAACGCCGATTCGGCTACGCAGCCCCCGAGCAAGTGATAGGCGGCATGGTCGATCAGCGCTCGGATCTGTTCTCGGTCGGGGTCAGTCTGTACTTGCTCACGACCGGGCGACATCCCTTCCAAGGCCCGGATTCGGCCGCCACCTTGCGTAACATCGTCGGCGACGATCCCCCGCCACGGCCTTCGACGCTGAAAGCCAACTATTCACGCACGCTCGAAGCGGTGGTGATGAAGGCGCTCGAAAAGGACCGCGACCGGCGCTGGCCCTCGGCGGAGGAGATGCGTTTCGCGTTGGAGCGAGGTGTGCCGCAGGCGTTCGAGCTGGGCTTCGAGGCGCAACTTCGCACGTTTATGCAGGATACCGTGGGCGAGCGCGGTTTGCGCAAGCGCGAAACCATCAAGCGTGCCGAAATCGTGGTCGATGCGGGAGCCGGAGAGGCGAGCGGCGGGACGTCGAGTACCAGCGTGACGTCGCTACGCGCAATTGCAGTCAATACCGGACCCATGCGCAGTGACTCCATCGCGCCCGCGCCCGCGCCCGTCTCCCGCTTCAGCATGATGCCGACGCTGCGCCCGCTGCTTGCGCGCAGTGTCGCGCCGCCGCGCCTGCGACGACCTCTGCTGGCCCTGGCTTTTGCGGGCGCAACACTGGCAGTGGGCTCACTTTGGCTGCCGGCATCGGGCAAGGCGCCGAGTGTGGGAGCGTCCGCGGTCAGCCCCATGGTTGATTTGAACCCGGCGCGTTCCGCTGCTGTCCGGCCCGCACTGGCACCGAGCGCCGCGCCCGCGCCGAGCGCGAGCGTCGGGGCGACGGCCGTCGCGAGCGGCAAACGAGCTCGCTCCGCACCCTGAGCGACTCGGCAGGGCAGCGCGCCCAGGGTCGGGTATGAGCTCGAGGTGCAGCCGTGATTGGCTCGCGCTAAGCTCGCTTCGTGCGAGTTGCCAGGCCGACGTCGCTTCAGATCCAACCGCGGCGAAGCGCCGATGATCCATTCATTGGCCGACTCGCCGTGCACGCGTTCGCCGAATATGATGGGTATCCAGCGCTCACGATGCAGCGGCTCGTGGGTCGCGGGGCGACCTGGGTCGCTCGGCGCGGCGAGCTGCCACTCGGGTTTGCCATCGTTCATCCGCTCAATCAGCGCAGCGTGGATTTGTGCGCGATCGCGGTCGAGGAAGACGCGCGCGGTCGGGGTATTGGCCGAGCGCTGCTCGCGCACGTCGAACAGACCGTGGTCGAAGCTGGTTTGAATGAGATCAGACTCCACACCGCGCAATCGAACCTGTCCGCGCTCGAGCTGTTTCTCAAATGCGGCTTTCGCTTGGAGCAACGCATGCCGCGCTTTTACCGTGGCATGTACGACGCCTGCGCCCTGGTCAAGTTCCTGCCGCCGGCTCGCGTGGCCAAATAGCCGTTTCTACAGCCAATTACGCCTGGGTCCTCGGCTCGGGTGCGCGAGCTCGCACGCCGAACGGTACTTTCGAGCGCAGTGCGAGTAGAGTGAGCCATGAAATCAGCACAGCACGGAATCTTTCCGAAAGAAGCGCGCACGCACGACTGGGCACTGCAAGAGGGCGCGGTCGGCTCCTTCAGCGCTTACAAGTGTACCAAGTGCGGCACCAAGGCCAGCGGTCGAGGCAAGACGATCATGACCGCAGCCGCTTCTCAAGCTTGCGACCAGACCATCGCCGCCGCTGGGCAGAGCTAATTGCGTCCAGCAGGCCCGCTCGACCGCTCGCTGCCAGTGAGTACGGTCGAGCGCCCAGCTGAGCCGGCAGAACGCCGATGAATCACCCGTAAATCAGCAACTGTTCGACCTGCCCGAGAGCAAGCATTGGCTCCGGCGTCGCTTGCTGTCGCGCGATTCTGAATACGCCCTGCCCGTTCGAGTACACGATGTCTTGGTTGGTCGCGACGTCGAAGGCGACCACGTCTCGTGCAAGCAATTGCGAGCCTTCGGGGCTGATGCGAACCAGCTCGTGACCCTGCAGGAGTCTAGGCTCGGTGCGGGCTCCGCCCGAAAAAAGCCCGCGAAAGGCGCTGGAAAGCCGGCTCGTCGCTGAGAACGACAGAGTCCGCTGGTAACTCTGCCGAAGCGCGTAGAGCAATCTCTCCGAGACCTGAGTCACGGCCAGGTAGTCGTAGTGTGCGTCTGCAATCAATACCTCCACGCTGTTGTCGCTGAAGCGCAGCCGGTGCAGCGCGAACGGCGAACGCTCCACCGCCCGACCAGCCTTCGTGCGTCCGATCCCCGCCGACACATACACGATCTCGGAGCGCCCTCCCGGTGTCCAGCGCGGCGCGCGATCGATCACGTCGCCTTCGGTGACTGTTCGCAGCCCCTTGCCGTCGTCCGAGAACACACCGATGGCGCTCGTGCCACGCGGCCCCGAGACAGTGCAGGTGAGCGCTTCGTCGGCGGAGCTGAAGTCGAGCTCCTGCAGATCGGTGTCTGCGCCGTAAAACAGTTGCTGCTCTTCGCCGCTGCCCGGAACTTGCGCGAACACGCGGGTCCCTCCAGGATCGCGGATCGCGTAGCACAGCTCAGCGTGGGTCCGCCCTCGAGTGACGCTCACGATGCGTATCGCTGCTGCCCCCTCGCGGGTGCCCGCATGCTGCTCCCGATACGGGCTTTCCAAGCGCTGGGCAACCTGCCCGTGCTGGAGCACCTCTACCTTTCCGCGGTGCAAGCAGGCGACCCTCTCGGCCATCGGCGTCGAGATTAGCGCAAAAAAAAAATGCGCTCGCCGGACTCGGACTCAGCAGCTCCGCCCCGCAGGCGTGCGTCGCGCTTCGGGACGCATCAGCGAACCCCCCCGAGCCGCTTGCTCCGGCTCTCGAGCGGGCGGCGATTTCCCTCTGGTTTAGCGCTATTTGTAGGCGTTTTTCGTGTGCTGCCTGAGCTTTGACGCAGATCGAAAATGTCGCCGCCTCGCGTGTGGACCCACGCGCTTCAGGACAACGAGGGCCGCGTGTGACTCGTCGAGCACGGGACTCAAAGCAGCGAGCTTGCGGTTTAGCGCTGGATTTTACGGTCTATCGGTGCTCTCTGTCGGTCCTTATCCCTCGAACAGGAGATTTCTCGATGGCAAAGCCGAAAACAAAAGCGACGAAACAACTCACCAAGAGCGCCTTGCTCCTGGCCGTAGTCGACAGCGTGGGTGAAGGCACGACCCGCAAAGACGTCAAAGGGGTGCTCGACGCCCTGGTCGAAATTGGCCACAAGGAGCTGAAGAAGAACGGCGTATTCGTGCTGCCCGGCTTCGCCAAGTTCGTGGTCGTGAAGAAGCCCGCTCGTCCCGCGCGCAAGGGCATCAACCCGTTCACCAAGGAGCCGACGACGTTTGCTGCCAAGCCGGCCAGCAAAGCCGTCAAGGCGCGCGCGACGAAAGCCATCAAGGACGCGATCGCGTGATTGCGCTTCGACCGGAGCGGCCGACTCCCTGAGCTCTTTCAGGTTGTCGGTCGGCTCCGTCGGCGATGCCGCGAAGTGAGCGCATCGCCGTGTGCTGGTAGAAGATTCGACGAGCTCGAACCCGCACCCGTTCGAGCTCCGTGATTGGGCCGTCCGTGCTTCGGCTCCGCGTCTCTTCGAGCGCAGCGCCGCTTCGACCACGGCTCGAGGCTGTCGTCGCCGGACGCGCCTCTAGGGCAAGCGCGAGGGGCTCGGTATGCGTCCGCCGGCCTGCACGTAGCGGATGATCTCGTCCATGAAGGCGCGGTCATACACTTCGCAGTCCTTGGTCACTTCACCGATGCTGAAGCCGTGGCAGGCCTTCCGTCGGGCCGCTTGGGCCTTGGAGATGTCCGGCTGCTCTTCCAGAGTTTTCCGGATATCGAGACCGAGGCGCCGCCATTCGATCTTCGAATGGACGATCTCACGCGGGGGCGTGCGGGAGAAATCCCCATCGTGGATGGTTGCGCAGGCGCCGTTCCAGCGCAGGACATCGTAGCCGGCGTTGTCTCCGACCTGCATCTCGCCGTTGTTGTCGCGGCGCTTGAGCGCGATGACTTCTTCTCCGCGTTCCAACTTGTCGCCCAACAACGAGGCGCCGCCGGAGGCATTGAAAGGGTCCGCGCGCGCCAGCATGTACAGTCGCTTCCAGCGCGTGCCGGGTTTGAACATGTTCAGCGCGACGTCAGGGTAAACGTCTTCGCACAGTCGCTGGACCCAACCTGGCGGCGGCACGCACTCGGACTTACCGTGTGCGCAGTGGTCGGGCAGCGAGCGACCTTTATGAGCAGCCGGCGAAGTCGACGGATCGTTCGACGCGACTTCGGGATGCTCGGCCGCCGGCGTACCGCCGGAACCGCAGCTGACACTGAGCAATAGCAAAAAAGCCGTAATCCCGCGCATGGTTTACCGCGCCTCCGCGCCTAGTCTTGCCCCGTGACTAGCGCTGTCTCGCGCAGCGTACAAGATGAACTCCGCGTCACCCGGGTTACATCATAAAATTGAAGTCTTACCGCCAACGGTGGGGAGTCGTCCGTTGCTGCGGAGCCGCGCATATGCGCGCGCGCCACGTGCGCTAGCGGCCTAAAATCGTTCGCTATTTGCGCGGACGAAAGGGATGTGCTTGGTTTTTCTATATCGTGAGCGTTTCAAGCACAGCCCCCGCGCAGCGGGCCGTCATTCGACGGCTGCATTGGTTGCGGCTGTTCGCGCTCATGGTGGTGTTGCTCGGGCTAGGCGCGCAGCAGCGTGTGCTCCGGCCCGTGGTGCGCCCGAGCGAGCCGGTTGCGCGAATCAGCGCCGTGCGCGTGCACAGCATCGAGACTCAGGCCGTGCGCGCCGAGCCAGCGCTGCGCGTCGCGCCCGCGCCGGTCTTTGCCCGCGCCCCGTCGTTTGTCGAGCCCATCGTCGCGTGGCCGCATCTCGCTGTTCAACCGTGCGCCGCACCGGCGTCAGCGAAGCGAGCGAGCGCATCGTTCAGCCATTTTCACAGCAAACGGCGCATTCCGCGCATGAATTCCGAAGAGCCGCCCAGGGCCTGAGCTTCGCTCGAAAACCCTGGTTGATTGGCCGATTGCCTCTTCATCGAGGCGGAATGGAATTTTTTTGTATGTCGACAAACGATCTCGAAGTGTCTCCTGCAAGCGTTGACTCAGCCACCAACAAAGCCGCTGCCAAGAGCCATCCAGCTCCTCCCATGCTCTGGATGCTGCTGCCCGTGGCGCTGCTCGCGCTGCTCGCGTACCTCAGTCGCTGAATCGCGAATCGATCGCGCGTGGCGCCGCTCCAGTTCCTGGGCGGCGCCACGTCGGCCGACCGTGCGGGCACATTGCGGGCACGGTCGTGTCAGTGGGGGGAAGCTCGGTGCTAACGTGCCGGAGCAGTGAATTTCGGAAGGTCGCGGCCCGCTCGTGCGCCGTTTTCGCTATTGGCTGGGCTCGCGTTGAGCCTCGCGCCGCGTCCCGTGATCGCGCAAGCAGCGGCGCCTGCCGCGCCGACGGAGCGCGAGATCGTCCCGCCCAGGCCGCTTTCGGACCTGACCGTCGCCTATCCGGAGCAGGGCAGCGGAAACGCGGTCGTCGTTTTGACGCTCACGGTCGAGCCAGATGGATCGGTCAGCGCGGTCGCCGCGAACCAAACGAACGAGCCGTTTTCCAGCCAAGCCGTGAACGCAGCGCAGGCCTGGCTATTTCAACCCGCCACTCGGCGGGGCGCGGTCATGCGCGCGCGCATCCGCGTTCAAGTCGAATTTCATCCGCCCGTGCCCGAGCCACGCCCGGAACCAGCGGCCACGCCGGATGCGCCGCCGCTACCCGCGACCGCGCGCTCGACACGAGCGGTCGAGATCGAGGTGCGCGGCGTCAAGATGGACCCATCGCGCACGGCATCGCTCTCGCGCGCCGAGGTGCGTCAGATCCCCGGCACCTTCGGCGACCCTTTTCGGGCGATCGAGATCTTGCCCGGTGTGACGCCGATCATCTCGGGTTTGCCGTTCTTCTTCGTGCGCGGCGCGCCGCCCGGCAATGTGGGCTACTTCTTGGATGGGATCCGCGTCCCGCTCTTGTTTCACATCGGCGCCGGGCCTTCGGTGGTGCATCCCGGATTGATCGAGCGCGTGGACCTTTATCCGGGCGGCTACCCGGCGCGCTATGGTCGCTTCAGCGGCGGTATCGTTTCGGGCGAGACCGCTGCGCCTGTAAGTGAGCTGCACGGCGAATACAACGTACGCACCTTCGATGCCGGAGCGCTCCTGGAAATGCCCTTCGCCGAGCATCGCGGCGAGTTGCTGCTGGCCGGGCGCTACGCTTTTACAGCCGCTTTGTTCTCGCTCTTGTCGCCCCAAACCAAGCTCGACTACTGGGACTACCAGGCGCGCGTGAGCTACGCCGTGACGCCCAAGGACACCCTCAGCGTCTTCTCCTTCGGCTCGTACGACTTTCTCGGTGAGCGCACGCCGACGCGAGTCATCACGCTGTTCGGCACGCAATTTCATCGCGTCGATGCGCGCTACGATCGCACGCTGTCTGCGGACAGCAAGCTGCGCTTGGCGGTCACGGCAGGGCTCGACCGCTCGCAATTGCCCGACGATCGCTTCGTGCGTGATCGCTCGCTCGCGGTGCGTTCGGAAATCAGCTCGCGGCTGACTCCAGAAGCATTGTTACGCTTCGGTACGGATGTGACGCTGGACACCTACGATGTGCAAATCGATACTGCCGACCTCGGCCCCGCGGCGGCGCGTGTGGCCGGCCTATTTCCGACGCGCAGCGATTTGGCCGGCGGAATGCGCGCCGACCTCGTGCTCAGCCCGACGTCACGCTTTCAAATGATTCCCGGGGTGCGCTTGGACTATTTTTCGTCCCAAGGTCAGTCGGCCGTGGCGGTCGACCCTCGCTTTTCGACCCGGCTCGGGCTGACCCGGCGCTTGAGCCTGCTGACGACCTTCGGCTTGGCCCATCAGCCCCCGGCGTTCGTGGTCCCCGTGCCGGGTTTTCAGCCGGGCGGACTGCGCGGAGGGCTGCAGCTGGCCGTCCAGCAAAGCGCAGGCGTGGACTACGATCTCGGGGACGCGACCAACCTGACCGCGACCGTGTTTCACAACGGGTTCTTCGATATGAGCGATCCGATTGGCTCCACCCAACGAGAGCTGAGTGGCTGTGCGCCGGGCACCTTTCCGTCCGATACGTTGGCGGGTGATCGCGGCGCTGAGCCGAATCGCGCGGGCACGTGCACGCCGCGTTTCCCGGCGGGCACGGTGGGTAAGGACCTGAGCGGCGGCGGTGGTCAGGGCGCAGACGGTGGTGGCACGACGTCCGCCGCGGACGCCTTGGCTGCGCGCACCAACGGCCAAGCGTACGGGCTCGAGCTGTTCCTCAAGCGACGCCTGACCAGTCGCATTGGCGGCTTTCTATCGTACACGCTGTCGCGCTCCGTGCGTTCGTACGGCGGCAGCAAATTCGTGGCTGCCTTCGATCGCACGCACGTGCTGAATGGAGCGATCGCCTTCAACCTCGGCCGCAATTGGCGTGCCGGCACGCGCCTCACGTTCTACACCGGGCTGCCCAAAGCGCCCGATCCCACGGACCCGAGCTCGACGCGCTTACCCCCATTTTTCAAGCTCGATCTGCGCGTCGAGAAGCGCTGGCAGCTGGGCCCGCGCGCGCACTTCTCGTTCGTCGCCGAATGGATGAATGCGACCTTGAGTAAGGAAGCCATATCCACCACCTGCACGTTGCATGGTTGCGAGACCCAGACCATCGGTCCGATTACGATCCCCAGTCTGGGCATCGAGGGAGGCTTTTGAACATGCTGCACACTCGTGGTTGGCTCGCCTGGTCCTTGGCGTCGTTGTTGCTGAGCGGTTGCGGAGCCGGCGCGCAGCCCGAGCCAGCTCCCCCCTGTGAGCAAGTCTGCCAAGACGGGATCGGTCTCCGTGGCCTGCGCGAGACGATGAAGCTCGCCTACAATCTTCTGATCCAGGGCCGTCCCGTGGGTGCTCAAGACGGTACGACGCCCTGTCTTTCTTGGGACGGGTCAGTGGGCGGTCAGGTCCATGTGTTCGGCAATGCAACTTCCAATGCGGAGCAAGGCTCGTCCTTCCTCGAGCTCGAATACGATTTCGAAGAGTGCGCTTACGCCGTTCCGCCGAATGCAGTCCCGGATCAGAACTACAGTTTGGTCGTGACGGGGCACGTGAAGCAGCAAGGTACACTTGCCGTTCAGCCATCATCGACCACCGCGCTGCTCATCGACAGCGACTCACTGAGCCTGTCCGGGACGGTCTACGATCCCCCGCTCGGCTACGAGCTCTTGGGCTGTGAGCTCTCGGTGGCCCAGAACGGCAGCCTGGTCGCGGGCACTCTGTGCGGCCGAAACGCTGGCTTTACTTTCTGATCATCGAGGCCCGCGAAGCGGAGCTGCGAGGCCGCCATCAGGGGAGATTGGTAGACGAGCTCACACCGCTCGTCTTGCTCGGACATTCGGCTCATGAGAGATTGCGTGCGCGCGCGGGGTTTCCCTTATTTCCCCGCGGAAACAAGGAGTTCACATGCCCAATCCATTCGCCCACGTCGAGCTCAGTACGGATGATGTCAAGAAGGCCAAGAAGTTCTACTCCGCGGTCTTCGCTTGGAAGCTCAACGATTTGCCCGCCATGGCCTACACGACGATTGATGTCAGCGGCGGCGTGGGTGGTGGCCTGCAGAAGAAGCAAGTGCCGGAGCAGCCGGCGGCGTGGCTCCCGTACGTGAAGGTGGACGACGTGAAGGCGACCATGGCCAAGGCCGTGAAGGCCGGCGGCAAGGCCATGCTCGAGTATCAAGAGATCGGTGAGATGGGTGCGATCGGCGTGTTCATGGATCCGCAGGGCGCGGCGCTCGGGGTGTGGGCGGAAAAGGCAGCCGCAGTGGCCGAACCGGCTCCAGCCCCCGTCAAGGCGGCCAAGAAGGCTTCCGTGAAAGCTGCTGCGCCGGCGAAGGCTGCTGCGCCAGCGAAGGCTGCTGCGCCGGCAAAGAAGTCGGCCGCGCCGGCGAAGGCTGCTGCGCCGGCGAAGGCTGCTGCGCCGGCGAAGGCTGCTGCGCCGGCGAAGAAGGCGCCTGCTCCCGCGAAGAAGCCCGCGAAGAAGCCGCCCGTCGCTGCCCCGACTCCAACCGCTGCCAAGAAGGCCTCGAAGAAAGCCGTGCCCCCTCCGCCGGCCGCAGCGCCCGCGCCCGCGAAACGGGCGCCCGCGAAAAAGCGCTGAATTTCCCAGCTCTTTCGCTGCTGGCACCGGGGCGCATGTGGGTCACGGAACGCGGCTGCCACCGCGTTCCGTCGCCTAGAAGGCCATCGGCTCCCGTAACCTCGAAGCCCAGAGCGGCATACCACGAACTGCCAATCGTGGATTGCGTCGAGATTCGCCAAGGATTCATGACTGGAGGAATTCCCTCTGGTCCGTGTGTCGACCGACACGTGCGTGGATGCGTGCACTGTCGGGAGCTCTTCGGCAGTGGCGCTCGGCTCGGGCGTGGTCTGGCGGGCGTAGCAGCGCACGTCGAGCGCGGTGTCACGCAGCAACTGCTCGCCACCGAGGCATTGCTCGCCGACGAACGCGGCGTGCGCGCGTTCTTGCGCAGTCGCTCGACGCGCATGCGTTGGATATTGAGCTCGAGCTTGCCCGTGCTCCTGCTCGCTCGCGAGCTAGTGAAGAAACGCGTGTCACTGCGCGAGCTCGGCGTGACACGAATGCTCGTCGGACTTCTGCTCTTCGCGTTGCTCGGAGTCGTTACTCATTGCGCACTCCGCCCCTTGCCGATCGAGCGGCGCGCAGCTCGCCTGCGCTGGGTGTTGGCATTGCTCGCTTGGTGTCTGCCCTGCCTGCTTTGGTTTGCGCCCGAGGTCCCACTCACGGCGGACGGCTTATCGAGCAGCGGTTTCGCGCTGCGCTCGCTGACCTGTTTTGGCTACGGCAGCGCCTTGGCGGCACCGTCATTCGGATTGCTTTGGGCGTTCGACCGCAGCGAGCGAGCCCCATACCGAGTGTGGGCGCTGGCTGCGGGACTGGTTGCGCTGACCTCCGGCCTGATCCTCTTGCTCCATTGTCCAAGTACGCAGCGCGCGCATCTGATCGCCGGCCATTTCAGCATTGGCCTCGCATGGTTCGCGGCCGTCTCGATCGCGGCCTGGTGGGGAAGCCGGGCTCGCGCCAGCTAGTCGTCTCCGCGGCCGGGTGAAGCCAGGGGGCATTTTTTTGGCGCACAGTGTGGGTGCGGTAACTGCTCGGGTTGAAGATCGCAGTCACATCTCCTACCGTGAGTGCATGCGTAGTGCTCTCCTGATCGTGCCGCTGATGCTCGTGGCTTGCGGGAACGAGGAGGAAATCAAAAAGAAAGTCGCGGCTGTCCAGCAGCAAGCCGACGACCAAGCCAGCAAAGCCAAGCAGGCTGCCCAGCAAAAATTGGATGAGCTGCAAAAGCAGTTCGACCAGCTGAAGACCGACGCGACCGACGCGAAGACCAAGCTCGACGAATGCACGAGCAAGGCGCAGGCCAGCGCAGAGGAGCAAGGCAAGAGCGCCGAAGCGGCGCTTGCAGTCGCGCGTCAAGCATTCAAGGGCGCGGCCAAGCTCGAACTGGCCGACGTCAACAAGGCCATCAACGAGCTGGGCCCGAAGTCGGCCAAGGCCAGCGCGAAGGCCAAGGCAGCCTTTCAGAAAGCGTTGCAGCCAGTGGCAGCCCAGCAGAAGGCGATCGCCGCTGACTTGGCCGCGTTCGACACGGCGACGCTCGACACCTTCAAGGCCGTCAAGGGCAAGTTCGAGCACGACCTGGCGCTGCTCAAGAACACCATGCGCGTGGCGAAGTCGAAGCTCCCGCCCTGATCGTCAGCCCGGCTCAGTCCGCTTCGGAATCGCTTGTTTCGCCCGCGAATGGCGCGGGCGCGACCTTCAGCGATTTGTAGCGCGCGATTTGCACCTGACCGGCGGGCGCGCCGCGCACTTTCTTCACGTCACCAGCACGGCACAGGTGCACTTCGACGCGCGCGGCGTTGCGTGCCTTCGAGTACCAGGCGGCGAGCGCGGCCGCGCAGCGAGTGACTTCCTCGGGCACGGAGCCCTTGTCCGGGTTCCGGATCACGACGTGGCTGCCGGGCGTGCCACCCGCGACGTGTAACCACAGGTCGTGCGGCTCGGCGACGTTGAACGTCAGGTGGTCGTTGTCGCTGGCGGCCTTGCCCACCAAGATCTCGAAGCCCGCGTGGCTAAAGCTTCGATAGGGGCGACCTTTGCTGCTCACGTTCGCGGCGCCTTATGTGTCATACGCGCGCTGCGTCGGCAACGTACGCAACGCTTCCGGCGACGCCGGCGGAATAGTTCGGGCTAGCGAACGCTTGTCAGTGCGAAACCGCGTCCAGGAAGGTGGCGCGGCCGCCCTTCCGGAACACACAGGCCACGCATTTGAAGTAAGCGCGCACCCCAAACAACCGCACGATCAGCGGCGCATGAGTGACCAAGTGACGAGTAGTGATGACGCCGCGCATTCGGTTTGTTTCCGGAACAAGGCTTCAGTAAGCACATCCCGGGCCAACCCAATTACGGCTAGTTAGCTGATGTTAGGCGTCTAAATGTTTCAGAAATGAAATCCGATGCTTCGTATCTGAACGCCGGAGTGTGGCGGCCGTGTGGCCGAGCTGTCAAAAAGTGCGGCAAATGAGGCCACCCTGGTGGAGCGGCGCAGTCGGCGCCTCAAGGATGGTTGTCCGGATCGGCAGCCGTCTCGTCCGGTGGCCCCGCGTTTTCGTTCGCGTGGGCGGGCTTTGCGGAAGCCGCAGGCGCGACGAGCTCGGGCGGGGCTTGAGGCACGGCGGGCGAAATGGCCGGCGTTCCGCTGGCCGAAGGCAGTCCTACCAATCGTCCGCTATCGACGATGCGGTCGAATTCGTCCTCCAAGGCAGCGAGCGCCGCGGGGGCGGTGTTGTCGCCGTGGTAGTGCCGCACGCGCTTGAAGCCGGCGCCGCGCCGATACGAGATGTGCGCCCAATCGTCGTCGGTGCTCTCTACCTTGTCGTAGTCGCGCAGTAGGCTGAAGTTCGCCCGTTCGAAAGCCGTTTGCAGCTCGGCTAGCTGCGCGTCCGAGATCTTGTACTGTTGGCGCCCCAGCACCTTGACCCAGCGTGTGCCGACGTACACGACGCTGCCGTCGCTGTTTACCGTGAGTCGATAAACCGGGCACTCGCCGTAGCAACCGGTGCGCTCCAGTGTAGCAATCGCCTGCGCGCCGGGAACGGTATCCGGTGGATGCGGCTGATCGATCGAAGTCGTGTCGGCAGGAGCCTTTTTCTTACTGCAAGCGGCGAGACAGACGAGCAGAAGGCAAGCGAGCAGCCGCCCGAGCCAGCGCCTGGAATTTCGAAGAGCCTGCGGCATGCTGCGTTTCGCGTTCTAGCGCTGCGTGCGCGCGCTATAGGAGGTGATAGACGAGGCTGATCGAGGTGATCATGTCCGTCTTTTCGACATTGGGGATAGGGTTGTGATCGTAGCGTACGCTGACGGCGGTCGCGATCGAAAAGCCCTTGCCGATGGCGGAGTTCAGCCCCCCGTCCCAGTTGAGCCGGTAGTTGGTGGCCTGATCTAGCCCCTGCAGGTACTCGAGCCCCGAGGCGACCGACACCGAATCGCTGAGCTCGCTCGCATAGCCGACGAACGCGCGCACGCTGTGGCGGTCGTTGGTCTTGCCCAGGAACCAGCCATCGGCGTACGCGTCTGTGATGGCTTCGGCGCTGCGCACGTCGTGCTGAAAGTCATAACCGGCTTCCAGCCACATCTGTTGCTCAGCCTGATCGATCAGATAGTAGCTGATGCCAGGATCGAGGTTGATCCGTAAATCGAGGCCCTGAAAGCGGTCATGGCGCGCCGACAGCGCACCGAACACGGCTAACGAGCCAGCCAAGAAGCGATCGTAACGCAGCTTGCCCTGAAAGTTCTCGACCGTCGTTTGCAGGCCTTGCGCTTTGTCGACCGCCGACTCCGCGTAGTTTGCCGCAATCCCGGCGCCGAACTGGTCGGAGCCGCGGCGCAGGCGGAACTTGCCCGCCGCAGTGGCGGCGAGCGAGCGCGAGTTCCCGGCCGAGGCCAGGCCGCCGGCGGAAATCACGAGCTCGGTGGCGTCCTTGCTATCGGGCGTTGCGTGGTAAGGCATCTCGAAACCGGAGGTCGCCACGTCCGTGTTGCCTTCGCTGGCTTTGTTGCTCTTGAGCAAGCTCTCTGGCACCGGTTCGTCGGCGCGGCTCGGAGCGCTGCGCGTGAGCCCGGCCATCAGCACGCACAGCATGCAAAGATAACAGTTGAGCTTCATTGAATTGTCCCTCTCCGGAATCGCCCGGATAGACCCGTCCACGATTTCAGTCAACCTGGGTCCTCCCCGGGCCAGGCGGCGTGTGCGCCCATGCGCCCGATTTCTTCGCCCAGGCCGCTATTGCGGTGTAGAGCAGCGGGGTGAGCTTCTCGCGTCCTTGGTTTTTGGGGTGGAGTGCGGCGTTGCTGGTCATCGTCAACGTCGGCTGTCACGAATCGAGTGGGGCACAGCCGAGCTCGGTCAATCTCACGCGTAGCGCGACGCCCGTCGTTTCGAACGGAATCAAGCCTGCGGCTGATCCGCCTCCGCCTCCGGGGTCCTCGAGCGCGTCCAGCGCGTCCGCGCCGGACCCTAGCCGCGCGACCAGCACGGAGCCGTCCGCAAGCCCCGAGCCTGATACGGCGCCTCGACTATTCGACGAGCAGGGAAAGCCTCTTGCCCAAACCGACCAACGGCCGACCCCGACTTCGCCCTCCTTTCAGAAGCGCATCGCGGCCGTGGCTCATGCGATCGTGAGCGGAGAGGTCGAGCCTGCGCTGTCCGCGTTCTTTCCATTGGTCGCCTATCAACAAGTGAAGGATGTGGCGAAGCCGGAACGGGATTACAAGTTTCGTCTGCTCGCGAACTTCAAGCGCGACCTGCTGGAGTACCACCACGCGCTCGGCGCCGACGCCGCTGATTACAAATTCGAAGGCGTCACCGTCTCCGAGAAGGACGCGAAGTGGATGCCGCCGGGATCGGAGGGAAACAAGCTGGGTTACTTTCGCGTCTTGCGCTCACGCTTGCGCTTCACTCTGCCCACCGGCCGGTCGCGTGAGCTCGAGCTCACGTCGCTGATCTCTTGGCGCGGCGAGTGGTACGTCGTCCACCTTCACGGCTTCAAGTAGTCGACGCCCGCGCCGCGGAGCAACTGGCGTCCGTTCGTGCACTCGAACGGACCGTTCGAGTTACATTTCGTCTTGTTGCCTGCCTCGGTCGGTGCTCCGGAGACTGAGGCCTGCTCGAGCCCGCCTGCCCGCCCCGCCCCGCGCCGAACTGGCGCAAGCTGAGACGAGCCGGCTCGGACGATGGCACGGATGGCACGATAGAGTAGAGAGCGCGCCGAGAGGATTCCGTGCGCGCCGTACGCGCGCCCCGCGTAGACATAGACGCAGCGGCGGAGCGCGGAATCCACGAGGGCGGGCGCGAGCGGGGGCGAGCGAGCGACCGAGGCGACCGAGGCGACCGAGGAGAGCAGAGGCCGAACGCCACAAATAATCCCCGCTTTGCCGGTGCCACGGGAATCACGAGGGCTGCGCATTTGCTCTTAGCGTTGGGCGACAAGACGCCGTATGATTGAAAGTGTTGTGCCCGGGTGTGCTCGGGCGAAGTTGCCTTGGCGGCTTGCGCCGGGGCCTTTACAAGACACCTATTGCGGTCCGCCCGTGTTGGTGCCAAGAATCCGAGGCCGCTGCACTCCGGGGGGACTGTGCATGAGCGCGGTCAACTAACCATGGCTAGTGATCAGACTATCAACACAATTGCGAAGGCCCTCGGGGAAGCTGACGAGGGTCCGCTCGCGCAGATCAAGGCAGTCGTAGACAACCTGGGCGACCAGGCGTGCCTCACTCTTCTCGCCGAGACCGAGAAGATCGAAAAGGCCGGCGGCTTGATGCGCGGCGACGGCAGCGGTCGTAGGAGCGCCGGTGGCGTCTTCTTCTTCCTCGCGCGCCAGCGGCTGCCTCGGGACATCCGTGCCGCGATCTTCAACGACAAGAAGCCGCGCGATCCGAACGCCCCCAAATCCGCGCCCGCCGCTGCCAAGCCGGCGCCAGCCGGCGCCGCTGCGGCCGCACCGCCTTCGTCATCGGCGGGTCTGCCTCGGCGCCGCGTGTTCGAGGTCGTGCCAGCGTCCAAGCCCGCGCCCAGCGTTACGGTCCAAACGCCGCGCTATGAACCGCGCGGCGAGTGGCCACCGGCACCGCCCTCAGGCAGCTTCATCCCACCGGAGCTCCCGGCCGCCGTGGTGCTGGCCAAAGCCAAGCAGGCTGCACAGGCCGCGCTCGGCCCGTTGAATCCGACCGATCAGTACCTGCTTCTAGTGTCGCTGTTGGCGGACCTCCACGCCCAGTTCGGCGGCGAAGTGCCGCGCAGTACCGCGGCTGAGGTCCCCCGCTCCGAGCGCAAGCCCACCGGGATCTCGCAACCGCCCCCTGCCGCCAGCGCCGTCGCCGCCAGCGCCGTCGTCTCGGTCCAAGAAGAAGTCGAAGAGCCCAAGCCGCGGGCTCGGGCCAAGGCGGCGCGCCCGAAGGCCACCGCAGCGAAGTCTCGCTCGCGCGCGTAGTGCCAATCTGCAACCGTTGAGAGAGCGGCTTCTTAATGAAGCTGTTCCGTGCTGATTGGAAATAAGCCGTTGCCCGCAGGGGCAGCGGCTTTTTTTTCGGCCAAGCGTCCAGCGCAATTGATAGCAACTCGCCGCTTAGCGCTCCCGATCCGTCCGCTCGTGGACGTCCCTAGCAACTTGTCTCGCGGTGTAGGCCAAGGTCATATACGCTTGTCAGCTCTGCGAGAGGGCGGGCGTGACCTTGATCGTCCTGACTTCGTTCGAATTGAGCTTCAACGCTATCCCATGCGGTATCCGAGCCGCGGGCAAAGGTGCGTCGTGACAGATCAGCGCAACCGACTGACCACCGATCCTGGCCTGGGGCCCACCGAGCACGAGCATCGACCGACGCTGCGTTCGATCGAGGCGGCCGAGCAGATCGCGGACAGCCCCGGCGCGCCCGTCTATTATGAGCCGAAGCCGCTGCACGCCGCCGCCGAGCACAAGACGCTCGAGCTCGAGACCGTGAAGCTTTCGAAAGACATCGATCCGCGCAAGCTTCCCACCGAGTTGAAACTGCGTCGCCCCGCGTTGCACGTCATGCCGGCCTCGGATCCAGACTGGCCCGCGCCCGTTCCGCAGTTCGACTCGGGCTGGCCGCCACCCGAGACCGTCGTTACCACGAGTCAACCCCCGGCGGCGGCGCGGCGGCGCTCGTTCATCCCGCTCGTGCTGGTCGTGCTGCTGGGGGCCACCGTGCTGCTCGTCCTGGGTGCGAACGCTCGGCGTCGCGCGCTCTCTACAGAGACCGCGCAGCGCGCACAGCCTGCAGCGTTAGTCGCGGCGGCTTCGCCGAAGCCGGTCGAAGCGCTTCCGAGCACCCCCCTCACGTCGGCTGCCAGCGCGTCCGCTGCCGGCGCGCCTCGGCCCCCGCCGGAGTCGGAGTCCGCCGTCGGTTCCGTGCTCGAGCCTGCTGCCGAAAGCGCGGCGAGCGCTGCGCCCGCACGGCCAGCGGATGCGCCGCATCATGCGAGCTTCAAGCCCGTTCCAGCCTCTCTCCCGACCGCGAACGGCCGAACGCCGGGCGCGCCGTCCACGGCCAAACTAAAACGCGCGATCTACTGAGTGATGATGGTATCGATTCGACTCGGAATTGGGTCAAGGGTGCTGAGTCGCGGTCTGGCCTGCGCTTGCTTGTTGACAGCAATGGCTGCTACCGGCCGCGTGCAGGCGGAGGGCGGCGGTGCTGACAGCGATCGCGCCAACATGCTGTTCAAGAAGGGCAAGGTCGCCTTCAATGCCGGCAATTTCAACGATGCCCTGCGCATCTACAGCGAGGCCTGGAGCCTGAAACAAAGCCCGGACATCGCCGCAAATCTGGCCCAGACCGAGTCCGAGCTCGGTCAACACCGGGCTGCCGCCGAGCACTTTTCGTTTGCTCTCGCCCATCTCTTGCCGAGCTCCACGGACGAGCAAAAGCAAGCGCTGGCTGAAGGTTTGGCCCAAGAAAAGAAGGAAATCGGCTTGCTGCACGTCACGCTCGAGCCGGCGGACTCCGCGCTCGCAATCGACGATGCGCGCGTGACCGTTCCGCCCAACGGCGACATCTTTCTCGAGCCCGGCGAGCACGGCGTGTCCGTCACCCATGAGGGTTACGAACCGAACCAGCAGACCGTGCGGCTCTCCAAGGGCGCTTCTCAAGTCCTGTGGATCAAGTTGAAAGGAGCGGGCGTCCCTGCCGCCTCCGCCAACCCGGAGCAGGATCCGAACGCTCAGCAAGCCGCGCCGCGGCCTGCATCGGGCAAGGCGTCCAAACGCTCGATCGTGCCCGTGCTGGTCGGCGGCGGCCTGTTCGTCGCGGGCGCCGCCGTCGGTGTCGCGTTCCTAGTCTCCGGCAATTCCAGCCAAAAAGACGCGGACAAACTGCGATCCGGACTGTCCGGACCGAACGCTTGCGGCGCCGGCACCCCAAACGCCGGCGAGTGCAGCGCGCTGCACGACAAAAATTCCGACATCGATCGCGCTCGCACCATCGAAATCGTCGGCTTCAGCGTCGCCGGCGCCGCCGCAGTCGGCACTGCGGTCTACCTGCTGTGGCCACCCTCGCGCTCGTACGCGACCAGCGCCTTCTCGCCCACTCTTGCGATCGCCCCTGGCGCGACCCACTTCGGCCTCAGCGGCCGCTTCTAACCTTATCGAGCTACTGACCGAGGATGACATGAAACTCAAATGCTTCAGCATCGGAACCCTCGGCCTTCTCGCCGTCAGCGGACTCGCCTGGAGTTGCTCCAACAAAGCGGAGGACTGCGACGCCAACCTGAACTGCGGGCCCTACGGCGGCGGCGCACCCGGCACGAGCGGCGCCTCCGGCTTATCGGGTGCGAGTGGGACGGGCGGAGCGGGCGGCACTTCAGGCACGAGCGGCGAAGGCGGCACGGATCCAAGCTCCGCGGGCAGCGGTGGCGCGCCGCCTCCGCCGTGTGACGGGTCCCTGAGCCCAGACATGGACGCCTGCGTGATCTCGGACGAATACGGGATCTTCGTGTCACCCGACGGCGACGACGCGAGCGCGGACGGCACGCAAGCGCATCCCTTCGCGAAGCTGACCAGCGCGCTCGGGAGCGAGAGTATCGCGAACAAGCACGTGTACGTGTGCGCTGCGGACTACGCGGAGCCCGGGATTTTAGAGATCCCGGATCGTGTTTCGATCTACGGCGGCTTTTCGTGTGACGGTGGGAATTGGAAGTACGACTCGCCGTTTCCCGCGCACCTGCTTCCGGCGAGTGCCATCGGCGCGATGATCACCGACGCGAAGGTGGGCGTGGTGCTTCAGGATGTGCGGCTCGATGCGCAGAACGCGCCGGATGGGACGGGGGCGAACAGCTTTGGGCTGATGATCATCAGGAGCCAGAACATCGTGCTGAAGCGGGTGGAGATTCGCGCAGGCAAGGGTGGGAAGGGGAGCACTGGGGCCGACGGGCCAACTGGGCTGGATGGGATTGCGTCTGGGGCCGATCAGAATGGTGAAGCTGGGACGTGCTCTAGCCCACCTTTCTCGCGCATCGGTTCGCAAGCGATAACGCAGCAGTGCGGATCTCAGGGAGGCGCGGGCGGCACGGCTCAAGCCGCTGTAAGCTATTCCCCGATCCAGGATGGGGCTGGTGGCTATCCGGTCACGTCGTCGAATGGTGGCGGAAAAGGCGGAGAGGCCCTCGGCCAGAATGCTAAGCCTGGGCAACCGGGCGACAACGGAGCACGAGGGGACCTCGGATTAGCCGCACCCGCTGTAGGAGAATTCTCTGAAGCAGGATACAACGTCGCCAGTGGCGGAAGCGGAGGACCGGGAAAGCCTGGCGCAGGCGGTGGAGGTGGCGGAGCAAGTCTAGGAAGCACCACTTGTCTCGGCGCCACAGGCGGTGCCGGCGGAATGGGTGGCTGCGGAGGCGATCCCGGCGCTGGTGGTGGTGGCGGTGGCGCGTCAGTCGCCCTGTTTAGCTGGCAGAGCTCAGTGTCACTTGACGGGTGTAATTTAACCGCGAGCACGGGGGGCGCTGGTGGGAACGGCGGGAACGCACATGCAGGTGGTGCTGGAAAGCCGGGCGGAATGGGAGGGGGGACCGATAAAGACAACACTGTCGGCGCAGGAGGCGACGGACTACGGGGCGGCAGCGGCGGCAATGGTGGCAACGGCGCAGGCGGCACTGGCGGCCCGGCGATCGCGCTCTCTTGGTCGGGCACTAAGCCCATACAAATGGGTGACTGTCATCTGAACGTCGGTGAAGGTGGAAAGCCTGGGCTCGGGGGACGTCTGGGATCGGACTCGACGAAGTGGGGCCCTGATGGTCAGGCCGGCATTGCGGAAGTGGTTTTTCCCAAAGAAACTCCCTAGCCGCGATGTGAGCGGGAGAGGCGTATTCGGGAGATGAAACACGTACACCTAGTGGTCTGTGCGGTGCTCACGACGGTTCTCACGGCCGTTCAATCGTGCAGCAACTTCACCGACTGCAGCACTCGCCGTGACTGCCCGTCGGACTTCGACTCTGCCGCGGGTTCTGAAAACGCGGGCGGTGGGCGTACCGGCGAAGCCGGCAACGGGGGCGCCTCAGGCACGAGCGGCGAAGGCGGCACGGATGACGCCGCTGCCGGCACAGCCGGCGCGCCGCCCCCGCCGTGCGACGCCTCTTTGAGCCCGGACATGGACGCCTGCGTGATCTCGGACGAATTCGGGATCTTCGTGTCTCCCGACGGAGACGACGCGAGCGCGGACGGCACGCGAGCGCGCCCGTTCGCGACGCTCACGACGGCGCTCGCGAGCGCCAACAAGATCACGCACGTGTACGTATGCGCCGCGGACTACGCGGAGCCCGGGATGCTGGAGATCCCGGATCGGGCGTCGATTTACGGCGGGTTTTCTTGCGATGGCGGGAGTTGGAAGTACGATTCGCCGTTCCCTGCGCACCTGCTGCCCGCGAGTCAGATCGGAGCGATGATCACAGACGCGAAGGTGGGGGTACTGATTCAGGATGTGCGGATTGATGCCGAGGACGCGCCGGCCAATACTTCAGGCGGCAGTAGCTACGGGCTGATCGTCAGTGAGAGCCGGGGCGTTGTGCTCAGGCACGTGGATATTAGGGCTGGGAAG
>Ga0247774_1000247_pt1 | contig 25931 bp, 13 predicted proteins | sample UWRJL001104B6_FD_179933 | JGI IMG/M metagenome (GOLD analysis project Ga0247774, IMG submission 179933) | Plant litter microbial communities from Arlington Agricultural Research Station in Wisconsin, United States - UWRJ-L001-104B-6 | ecosystem: Environmental > Terrestrial > Plant litter >... | reverse complement strand
TACCAATTACGATGCTCTGCTGCTATCGATTCTATATAGGTATATGCTTACCAGTACATGCAGAAACAAGAAGATGCTTGCGCGATCAGTCCGTCTATACCGCCATGTGCACCAAACTCCTAGCTCATGCCCAAAAGGACTTTATGTTAGGTCAACCCCCGCCTTTGTCCTTCGTCGGGGGTATTATTTTTGGCTCCGCAACCTCCTAGGTATGGACCGAGATCTTCCGATTTGGTATTCCCGTCCCGAAACGCCGATCTAATCTATTACTGTTGAGGCCGTATGGCCTGATCCTCCGGTGGAGCAAGATGAACTCTCCTACAGCGACGTAGCCGACGATGACGTGCTGCCCCGAGACCGAGCTTCCTCTTTGGACGGCTCCTCCTCCATCTCCATCCGCGCTTCGACGTTGGCGATGGCACTTTGTAGCGCGCTCGTTAGGTCGACGTGGAAGAGCGGTCTGTTGAGGCCGTGGACGACGAGTCCTCGCCTCTGGCGGGTTCTGGTATCGTGTCCGTGTCCATGGCTGTGTCCGTATCCATGGCCGTGTCCGTGTCCGTATCCATGTCCGTGTCCGTGTCCGTGTCCATGGTTGTGGTCTGGGGTGTAATCGTGGTCACCAGCGAGATTCGCGATGTCGACCGACCGCGCATTTTCGGTCCCCTTTGCCCCGTGGAGCGTGCCCGTCTCCTCATCGTGAAGTCGGATCCTCTTCTCATTAGTCGCCATCTCTGCCTGCTCCGCCGCCGAGTTCGCCCCTCCAATTTCTGCCACGCTGAAGATGGACTTCCACCGGTGCTGCAGCCCATCGTCCCGCTCTGGTCGGAGGCCAAAGCCAGCCGACGTCAAGGCTCGCTTCGTCCATCGGTTGTTGATACAGGCAATGTGCCAATCTACCACGTCCGGTGCAGTAAACCGATCAAGCTGGTTACGAACGTCGATGAGCCGCTGCACCGATGTGATGTCAACGTTGTTGACGGAGCTGAAGTCAAGAATAACTGACTTCAAGGTCGGAAGGCTCGCTTCACCCTGGGTAAGCCCCCTGGTCTCAGCCTTCTTGGACTGCCGCTTCGACGGACCGGGGTCGCTCCACGGCCGATCACCAGGCTTTTCATAGTCTAGAGGACTGGTGCGGCGCGTGTTGGCAAAGATATATTGGAGGAAGTGGTCAAGAGTGTGGCTGGCGTTGGGATAGTTGAACCCCTCGGAGAATCGATAGATATATATACCGGGGTAGGGATTTGCCACGTCGATTTCTGGGTTTGATCCGTCGCCATGGTTAATGGGAAGAAAGATGTTGCGTGCGGTGTTGTCGGTTTCCATGAACGTGCCGTAGGCGCCCACCACCTTCCGGTGGTCGTCGGCAATAACGTGGTCGCCCAAGACTGAGTGAATCTTGACTTTCCCGAGGAAACTTCCTTGTGCCTTTAGGATGCGGTACAGGAGCATAGCCGCCGACAAGCATACTGTGGCATAGATGCCGTCCTCGATGGTCCTGAATACGCTGACTATGACACCACCAAAGAAGATGAAGACTTCAATCGGGGATACCTTCCAGAATTGGTACACCGTATTTGGCGTAGTCAAAAGATCGGCCACGGCATGAATAATGACGGCCGCCAGTGCCGAGCTTGGGATGTAGAAAAATATGCCAGTGAGCAAGTACGATGCCAATATTACGACGCCAACCGTGACAATTCCTGAAGCTGGCGTGCGCACGCCAGCTTTGGACTGTATGGCCGTCCGACTAAATGAACCCGTGGAAGGGTATCCGCCAACGAAGGGGCCGAGAATATTGGTCACGCCAATAGCTATCATCTCCTGCGACGGGTTGATGACATAGTTGTTAATACGACCGAACGACTTCGAAATGGCAATGTGTTCGACCAGCAGAACAATAACAGTCGCTGGAAGGAACTTAGATACGTCCCGCACCAGCCTAGAGCTGATTGGTGGCACCCCCACCACTTGGAAACCTGCCAGGCAGCTAGTCAGCCTCGCGTTTGATGCAGAACCATAACTCAACCTCTTCCTACCTTTAGGAATCTCTCCAAGGACCCCGAAGGCCGGGTCCTCAGTCCGAGTCCTGTTCACCATGAAACTGATGAGGGTGTACAGCAGAATGACGAACACGGTCCGGAGGGTGTTGGCAAAGAAGAGCTGTCTCTGGTGCGTCGGCCACCTCTTTGTTGCCCACACGAAACTGAAACGGATTGCGTACAGCATGGTGAGAGCACTGATGCCGACAACTGCATCCAACTGCGCGTCTCTCAGGTGCATCCACGTGTTGATGATAATCAGGTAGGGGGATTCCCGATTGCTCACCTCCTGGATGCCTAAAAGGTTGGGGAGCTGGCCAACTCCAATGGTAATGGCAGAACCCGTCATGAAGGCCGAGAGCGACGTGAGAGAGATCAGATCGACGATCCAACCGAGGCGTAGCAGTCCGATGCCGGTAATGATGCCTCCCGCGGTCAGGGAGATTGCCGCAGCGATGGCATGGGCAGGGACGTCGGTGTACTTGTCTTCAAGTTCGGTGATGATGTGACCAACAAGAGTCGACATGACCGCAACGGGCTATTTTGGGGGTTTAGCACCGACAAGAGCTATGAGGCATTCTTGGTACAACTCACCCCGATCGATATATCCTTGGAGGTGCCAAATATCCAATACGTCGCCGGCCCAACCAACGAGGCATACAGACCAAATTGAGGCTCCAATCCGGCAAGAAGTGCATATGCCATGCCCTGTGGAACAACCACAGCGCCGATTGTGACCCCTGCAAGCCTGGTCAGAAAGGGTTTACCCGCAAGGCGGAGAAGCTCCTACACACCTGCGGCGATATCTCCAAATAGCCAGCTCTGGTTGTAGTGTCTGATCCAGTTCAAAAAGGGGAAGAGCGACACGACGTAGTTTGCCAGGCCCTTCCTCGATGGCACCAGCCCCTTGGCCCAGTCTGCCACGGTTGGTGGTTCTTCGACGAATGTATCACTAGGCTGCATCAAGAAGACCGACTCGCCACGGGTGACTTCGTCTCTGTTGCGCTCTGCATCTTGAAGCTGGATTCCCAGTACCTTGGCCATGCCGTGGCCGACGCAACTTAGCATTTTCGCCATTGGGTCCGAGGTGGTGCGAACGGCCTGTGACTGAAATGGAAGTACAGGAGTGATGCTAAGACTGTCGATGGTCGGAAGGAGAGATGCAACTTCGCCTAGAGCGTGAAAAGAGAGTGTCGGAGGGAGTGAGAGGGATTTGCAGGTGTGTCGCGTCTTAGGATATCATCATGTCGAGAGCAGGCGCCGTGAAAAAAGTCGAAATACAGTCGGAAAGGTGCAGCTTGCATGGAGCCGGTGCGTCAATCCGACAAGGCCGGACGCTGTGGTGACTGGTGACTTGTTCCTCACCCTCCCATTAGTATTGGTTGAAGTAGATGTTGGGAGGTAAACCTGGGAGAGATGGAGGATAAGTGTTGTAGTAGGTGAGTATTGGTATAAGTTGTCCGGAAGGCTGCCAAGGCAGGAACTGAGCCGATAAATTTGGCGGAGAGCTGATGGCGACAAAACCGTGAGCACCACGTCCGCCATGCGTGTCGTCTAATTGACGCAAGGTCGAAAGCGCCGCCTACGGATACACTCTACCACGCCGGGGGAAGCACTACCAGCGGAGCGGCCAGGTAGGTGGATAGGAACATAGTGGAAGGCTTTTTGAACGACAATCGATTTCTCATATGGTTTGCTGTTGATAAGTGAAGGCGCTTTGTAAGGGTAGGCACCCGATGACGTTGGATGATGAGAGATGTCGCCATCCAAGACACGGTGGGGGTTGGCCATGGGATATCCAGCGGTGAACAGAATTTATTACGGTCGACCGAGTAAGTAAAAAAATACCGCCAGAGAAACACCCAAAAGAACAAAGAGTACCTCAAGGCAACCGCGCAGAAATGCAAGCCCTACAGGAAAGACCAAGCAAATAGAAACGTCCTCATGTGGGAGAAGTCAGAGGTGTTGTTGGATCACTCCTGACTTGCAACACGTGCATACTTTTGGGCCATCTCGGTTTGGTGCTTTGGTGTTCGGTGTCTCGTGTCCACCACTTGACGTGGGATGGGGCTTGATGTTGGATGGGGGTTCGCTTGCGCCTGTGACTTGTAGAGTTTGTCATGCGCTTGGGCGGCTCTCAACTCGCAGTCGGCAAGGGCCGTTCGGCCTGACCAATCCGAGCATCAACAGCTTCTGCTGCCAGCGGTGGTGCAATAATTGCTGCCATTTTCGTGATATCTCGTAAGCTTTTCGGCCTTCATTAAGGCTGACGCACTAAGCTCATTATTACGTCGTATTGAGGTAGCTGCAGCACTCTAAGGTTCGCTTCGGTGGCTGCCAACCTTTATGCCTGCATCGAAGAAGAAGAAGCTGCATGCCACCTGCATTCTGGATCCCGTCACACTGGACGCCGCACCAGCACAGCATACTTCCCCTGCTTGTACCACCCTTCAACAAATCTCGGTACCGCAAAGGAATCTATCGTACTGGCGAATGTTTGAGCAGCACTAAGCTTGAGTGCGGGCGAGGTCTGGGGACGGAAAGATGGCATCGCAAGCGCGAGTCCTACCTCGTTTCAATCCTGCTGTGGCATCACCGTCCTTGGTTGGCTTTCGAGAAGACGTCTTGCTCCAGGATGACTACGAGGTGAGCGTGTCATCTGCGCTACTCTGGTTTACGGAAGAAATTTTGCCTGCAGAAAAAGGTGCAGATGCTTCGGGAAGATCTGGAGCAAGATCAAGTGGATCCGTCTTGGCCGCGCTAAAGACGGAGGCCAAAACATCAAGACGTGGAACTCATGCAGCTGTTTCCAGCTGATTTGACATCTCTTCTCGTGGGGTGCGGGTTCTTCTCTTTTGATTCCAGCCCCACTCCTTGGAATCTACTAGGCTTTAAGTGCTTTCGCTTTCGTTGGCGGTCCCGTAATCAATGGTGAAAGTGGCAGAGGCACCGTCTTCCGTGAAAACACTGGGCATGGTCAAGGAAATAAAGTATCTGAATCTGAGTCCGTGTATCTAGCTTGCGCCTGAGAGCTGCTCTTTGGTGCATCGAGCCTAAAGTCTGATGATCCGTGAGGGAAAGAACTCCTTTTGACGGCTTTCCTCCCCCCTCAAAACATAGCATTTAGTTATGCCAACCCCAAAAAAAATTAAAAAAATTGCCTTGACCTCTCTTCCTCTCTCTGGTCCAATATGTTTGGATCGAGGCGGTTAAAAAAATAGACAGCGAATGTGAAAGCCAGCGTGTCATTTTGCCTCCTTGCGGATCTGACCTCTTTCAAAGTCTTATACAGCCATATATGGATCGGTATCAACTCATGCCACCCCCCTCGCATGATGTCAGGGCACAAAGTCGGCTAGGACATGACCATCATGTCCAAGAATAACGATAATGATGGTGGCCAAGTTGTGAGGTCGAAGAAGACCTGATGTAAGTGAAGGTTTCAAAACGGCGACCTGGGACTCGGGGAAGATGAAATATTCTTTCTGGTGGGGCAACTTGCTGTCAAGCTCGGCATCGGCCCCTGTCCCGAAGTGGCGAAGAAGCACCATCGTTACCGGCCAACCTGAGCATTCGCGGATTCCAAGTAACCCTTGGTAACTGCGACACCTACGACGCTATTCTGCTGCAGCATGATTGCGCTCGGGGGTAGCGGTAGGTGCTGTGTTCTTCCTGCTGCCGGTAGCGGGAGACGCTGCATTCTTTCCGTTGCCGTTCCCATTCATTTTCTCGTGAAGAGCAATCGACGAGTTGTTCATCTTCTCCTTTGCCCTGACCTTAGCATCGTGTACCCTGTCTCGGAAGCCGATGTGTTGGGTCGGGCGCTTTCCACGAATCATGCTTAGGGTTCGGAGAGGCGCCGCGAATTGTTCCTCCTCGTGTTCCTTCTTGTCTGCGGCAGTGATGGACTCCGGTGACCACCTCTTCCTGATAAACCAGGGCAGACACTTGGCAATCCAGGCATCGGGAATGAGTCGGAGGAGGGCACCCCACGGAATCGAGATGGCACCCAGGCCGATAGCCATGCCCCATTCCTTGCCATTCTGGCGCTCAACCTTGAAGGCCGGGCCGGCAACAAAGATGATGAGAACCTGGCCGGCAACCATGATGATGTTCATGACGACGAAGAAATAGTTTCGCTGGATGCCTTCGAAGATATTGAGCTTGTTATCGAGTCGGCGGTTACTGGACCGTGTAAGCAATCTACCCGCAGAACTCATCAACCAGTCTCCTCCCTCTCACTTACTTGACTTCGTTGAAGATTTGCAGCCAGACGAAGGTGTTAAAGACCAAGGTTTGGTGCCGGGCATGCTCCTTTTCGTCGCGCTTATCATAGTCAAGCAGCGTCTCTTCTCCAAAGTGTAGACACAGGGTGACAGCAAGTTGGCAGATTGCCTGTCCAATAATCATCTTGGCCATGCGCAGCGTGATCAGAGGCGCTTTCTTTCCTTCGGGGGGGCGGTCCAAGACAGACCGGGACGGCGGATCAGTAGCCAAGGCAAGAGCAGCAAATGTGTCCATGATGAGGTTGACCCAGAGCAGTTGCACCGCGTTCAAGACCGACTCGCGGTTTGGGTCCGCCACCGCCGATACAAAAGTTACGATAACAGCAGTAATGTTGACCGTCAGCTGGAACTGGAGGAACTTCTTGACCGAGTCATTGACTGCACGGCCCCACATCATTCCCTTGACAATTGAACTAAAAGCAGGTAGGAGGGTTAGCGCGTTTGGGCTTGAACGATGGGAGACGTTTGGAGTTTGTTCTGCAACTTACGAGAAATTATCGTCCATGAGGATAATAGCCGACGCCTCTTTGGCAACTTCGGTGCCGGCAATGCCCATGGAGAATCCAATATCGGCCATCTTGAGAGCGGGAGCATCGTTTGTGCCGTCGCCTGTCACGGCCACCGTCTCGTCGAGCTCCTTCAGCGTCCGAACTAGAATTCGCTTGTCCTCGGGGCTGGATCGCGCAAGAACCTGAAGACGTGGAATCACATCCTTGAGTTCTTGCTCGCTAAGTCGTCGGAAAACAGGTCCTTCCATGGCAATTCCCTTTTCGGGGTCGTAAATGCCACATTCTCTCGCAATTGCCTTTCCAGTCAGGATGTTGTCGCCTGTCACCATCCGCACCACCACGCCGGCCTTTTGGCAGTCCTTGATAGCATCGATGACAGAAGGGCGCAGTGGGTCCTTGATACCGTAGATGGCGACCAGGGTCATGCTTCCAAGAACCGAGTCGAAATCGGCCGCGCTACTATTCTCTTCAGAGACGTGGCCCTCGGGAGGCCACGAGTCGAAATCCCGGAAGGACGAGCAAATGGTGCGAAGGGTTTGTCCGGCGTACGACGTTATGGTCTCATTGAACATGGCACGATCCGACGGCGTCATCTCGACGGTAGGCAGGTCACTGCTGCTCGCATCAGATAGAACCCTGGTGCACTTGGCTAGTAGAATTTCCGAAGCGCCCTTGGCGTATGCCCTATACTTGCCGTTCGGCAGCTTGACCACGGTTGCCATATACTTGACCTTGGAATCAAAAGGTAACACCTGGACGACATTGGCGTTGCTGCGCTCCTCGTGAACGGGGCCAGCGCCGAGATGATCTCTGCAAAGTAGCAAGAGCGCCACTTCCGTCTTGGACCCGACAAACGTCTTCTCGCCGTTCTGGTCTCCCTCGAACGCGGTCGAGTTAACGGCATTGGATTGAATAAGCATTTGCTTCGTTTCGTCGCTCATGTTGTTGACAAACTCGGCAATAGGAACGTTGGGAACGGGAGTCGACGGCCGAGCCTCATTTTCCGCCGCCGCTTCATCGGCATCAGGCTCCTCGAGAGGCTTATCATTGCCTCCAAAGCAGTTGCTCTTCCCAAGCGTGGCGGCTACCACCGTCATCTTGTTCTGAGTGAGAGTGCCCGTCTTATCGGAGCAAATGGTGGTAGCGTTGCCCATCGTTTCGCAGGCCTTGAGAATTCTCACGAGGTTGTTGTCCTTCAACATTCGCGTAGTTGCAAATGCCAGTGCAAGTGTCACGGCCAGAGGGAGGCCCTCCGGTACAGCCACGACCACGACAGTGACCGAAACGATGAACAGCTCCATGAAGTCCTGTCCCTTCTTGCGAGCCGATTCGTCATTGTGCGGAAGACCAGCAAGGAACTTGATGAAGAGCACGACGAACAGAAGCAGCGCAGCGCCGCCACCGTATTTGGCAATGCCGTCGGCAAGCCGATTCAGCTTCTTTTGCAGCGGCGTATCTTCTTGCTCGGTCCGAAGAGACATGGTGGTGCGTCCGTAGGTTGAGTTTGTGCCGACGGCCGTAACAAGGAAAGTACCGGTGCCTTCGTTGACCTGGCTGCCCGAGATGATGAAAGGGTCCATCTTCTCGACCTCCTTGGCACTCAATTCCCCCTTTTTGAACTGCTCAAGAGCTTTGTAGACATCGTCGGCAGGCACTTTCTTGAGAAGATCCGATTCACCCGTGGCCGAAGACTCGTCGCATTTCACACCATGGCCGTCGATGAAGATGCCGTCGACGGGAATAACATCGCCTGTCTCGAGATGCATAATGTCGCCAACCATAATGTCGAAAATTGAGAGCTCCAGCGACTTGCCATTGCGAATGACTTTGACGGTTCGATCGCCGTGCTTTTTGTTGAGCCTGTTGAACTGGCGCTCCATTTGCCAATCATTCAGGGTTGAGACCAGAACAACGACGAGAATGGCAACCATGATAGCAACCCCTTCAATCCATTCCACCTTGGGCTCCTCCTCCTTCGGCTTTCCATTCGCGTCCGTCTCGGGCTCCCGCGGGGCAAAAGTTTGGTAGAGGCCGAGTGCGAGGGAAATAACAGCAGCGATAGTAAGCAGAATCAGAACCTTGTCATTGTAGGCGATCCAGGCAAGCTGGAGAATGGATTTGGTCTTCTTTTCCGGCAGCCTATTGTCCCGAAAAGCCATTTTCCGATGGGCAAAGGGCTCGTTGTCCTTGACATGCATAGGCGGCGCGACAGTGGCATCCTCCTTCTTCTCCTTCTTCTTCTTCTTCTTCTTGGAATCGGCATCTTCTACAGCCTTTTTTGGCTGGGGCGGCGTGTCACCATCCTTCCCATACTTCGTAACGCCTTCGGGGACGCATGACTCGAAGCCAGGTACGTCGTCGGGCACGGTAACCTCGTCGGGGCTCAATCCAGTTGCGCGATTGGCAGCCAAGCCCTTCTCGAGGCCCGCCAGGCCGCCGAGAGCGTAGAAGGCATTCAAGCTCTTAGGGTTGAGGAGCTTGGAGAGGTGGCCGGGTGAGAATGCGAACTTGTTGTTTGTGGCGCGGAACATGTCCTCGGTGCCGGGATCGGCCGTGAAGGCATCGCCCGGGTCGAGCTTGAACGGCCCGGACGTGTGGTGGTCCTGCTTAGCGGTAGTATCGCCATTGGTCGAGTCCTGCGTAGGTTGGGTCTATGCATCAGGTTCGAGTTAGCAACTGCAATTGACCCGTTCAACCGCAAGAACAAGGCAGCTAAAGGTGCCTTTGCTTCCAATTCAAACTTCGCCGATTCTCGGTAGTAGCTATCCTTGTCACAATTGGGGTGGGCTGTGGAGCCCGCTGTTGGGTGTGCTAGGAAAGTCAGATGACATACCTCCTGGATATCGGCATCGTTCTCTTTTTCTTGGGGGGGGGGAGGCTCCGTAGGCGAAGCCATCTTGATGTATCAGTAAGAAACCAACCGCAGAATGGCAGCGGTGGCGAAAGAAAAGGACACAATATGCGAGATAATCGCGAGGTGCGCAGGAGAAAGTTGGGAATTGGGCGCAAATGAAAATTTGGGGCTCCTGTTGTTTTGGCCTAGCATGCTTGCCTGCCAAGCTATGTTGTCTGTCTGCCAAGCCAGGTAATGAAATGAACAACAAAACTAGGGACGTGCGACTGCTGGACGGCGGGCCGGAAAATTGCAAACCTCAGCTGCCCAGTACCGTTCGCGAACCTTGGTGTCTCTGTGGTCACGCTCCAAATCTAAGCTGTTTTTTTCCTGGTTGAATCATTGTAAAGGTACTACAAAGGTACGATGTGAATTAATATCTTCACCCGATTTTGAGTTTACGGCCTTTCTCACATTCTAAACAATCGTTATGCCAAGCGTGCAGAGCAAAACGGAGGGAATCGGGACATGGGTACTTTCGTTGGTTACTCGCCAACGCGTCGACGTCACTCTCGGGCTGCTTGAACCCAAACAACAGCCAACTTTTGATCTGATCCGATTAGATACTAGACACTTACCATTCCAAGATCCGGCTCCCCACACCGGCGATTGAGTAAACCAGCCCCATTGGTCCTGCCCACGGCAATAAGGTCACGATACATCATCCCAATCATCTCTAGCAGAGTTCAGTGACTGACTGGCTGATTGAGATATCACGCGCTATTCTAGTTCAATCGGCTCATTGCCCCGGGTGCTGCGAGCATTTGCGAATAACAGTCCTGCTGGATGAGAATAAGCAAAGGGATGAAGGGACGTTCATTTTGGGAACAAAGTGGGCAGGGGGTGCCAAAGTACGTCCATCCGCGCCGCACTAATAGGAATTCTTGGCACTCTCCCTTGTTCCTGAATTTTCTATTTTACCAGCAATCTCATTCAAGTATTTGGATTTTCTTCGTGTGTCCAGGACGCGACCCCGGCCCTCAGCAGAGCCGGGCGTCCTGCAACCGCGCTGCAACTGCAAGCTGTGGTGTTCCGCCGGGTTAAATGTATGTATGGGCTTATCGGATGTGGTTAAGCTGACGCGGGATGTTGCTGCGCGAATAGGTACATTTCCGCCCAGAGGACAGGTCACGCAACGGAAGCTTTCTTTGTGCTGAAAACTGTGGCTGTCGTCGTCTCATCTTCCATGTCACTTCAATGTTTCCCTCGTAATGAAACATCAGGCTACCTGGCTGTATTGCGAGCTTACACATCGCGGAGTGTTAGCGAGTGGTGACGTACTACAGATACTTGGACAATCACCCAGCCGGATTGTTGTCTTGGAACGTCCCAAAAGCTTCCATGCAATCAGGCACCTTCTCCCGGGCCATCAAACACAGATCAGAGCGGCAGAGGATGGCAAACAAGTGCTCCACCAGCAAGTTGCGGGCCCAAATCGATGTGGTTTGCTCACCGCTTTGGGCAATCCAGAATGTCAGAGAGCTTCCAAAATTTTGGGTTGTGGGACGAGGAGCTTCGTAACCACGTGTCATGCATTAAGACTCGTTTTTATTTAGAGCCAATCGTGTCGAGCGATCCCATAGCTCAGGTATTCGAGGGTGTGAACATGGTGGGTAAAAATCAAATCTGCTGAGAAACGCCGGACACAGGCCATAATTTATAGAGCCCAGAGGACTCCATCCCAGTTTTTCCACTTCGCTGACCCCTGTACGCAAAGCAACGCCTGCCAATTCTCCTAGTCCTCCCTTATCTCGGGCCAAATCCGACCTGACAACGGTGTAACGTCCTTCCGAAGAAGCTGTCGGTGAGGGGCTCCGGCTCCTGGTACCTACCTCCGCTTTCTGGTCTTGCGCTTTGTCTGGCCACCTAGAAGTTGGCAGTGGATACGGGCAGTTCCCCGCACTCAACGACAACTGCGCGGTGCACCTACCGGCTCTCGAAACTTTGGAGTAAGCTTCCCGAAACGAGCCGACATCATTGGGCTTAGTCGCATCCTACTTTGCAGCCACACACACCTTCGACCTGCAACATATCTTCAACCTGGTTTCCCACAGCCGTGTCAGCCTCGTCTCCTGACACGTCAACCAAGTGCCAATTGCTGAGACCTAGGTTTGCGGCCCAACAGGAATCCTAGGTATCTCGGCAGCTCCTTTATACGAGCTGCATTCTCCTTTGCCCCGCAGCCTCGAGTAGGCCCAAAGGACACCGGCAGCCTCGGAGTACGACCTGGATTGTGCCGAAGGAACCCCAGAAAAGTGTATCAACCCACCCAGGAGCAAGCACCCGCTACGCAATAATTTTTAATTTTTTTCAAAAAAAAAATGCTACCACAGCCGACTAACGCCGGCATCGTTGTCGACGACACCAGCGGCGAGCGGCACATTCCCGAGTCCACACGCCCAGACGGCACCACCCGCAGGGCCATCAAGATACGCCCCGGCTACCGCCCACCTGAGGATGTTGAGGTCTACCGCAACCGCACGGCCGAGGCATTCCGCGAGCGGGGAAAGCGCATTGGCGTCGTGCCCGGCGCCATAGCGGTCGACGACGACACGGCAGAGCAGGCCTCCTCCAGCTCGGCGAACGCGGCGGCTGCGGGGACGAGCAATAAGAATGCAAAGCGGCGCGAGGCGCGCAAGAGGGCTGCCAAGGCTGCTGGTTCCGAGGATGGGGGCGCAGGCGGCGCCAAAGGAGGAGGAGGAGGAGCCGCGGACAAGGCTGGAGAAGCAGTAGTGGCGGCCGATAAGGCCAAGGAAAAGGAAAAGGAAGAGATGGTGGTGGACCCCGAGGCTGAGAAGCTCAAAAAAGTACGCAACCTGAAGAAGAAATTGAAGCAGGCCAAGGAGCTCAAGAGCAAGAAGGAGGAAGGCGAGGCGTTGCTGCCGGAGCAGATTTCCAAGGTGATCAAGATGAGCGAGCTGATACGGGAGCTAGATGCTCTAGGCTTCGATGCGGAGGGGGTACCAAAGAGCGAGGCATCAAACAAGGGATGAAGAGAGAGAAAAAGGATACGTCGGTGAGAGCCATTCCCTAGGAAATACAGCCTGGGAGGGAACGCTCTTCGGAACAAAACACTTTTCCGGGGCAAGCATCTTCTAACGCTTGTATTTTTTCATGATAACCAACTTGACATGGTTTGGTGGAGGGGTCGACTTTTTTGGATTCACGCATTGGCGCCGGTCTTCCTCTTGATTCGGTTCTGACTATTATCGCTATCACCGACATCATGGACACTGGCAATCCAGTCACGGTGAAAGGGCTCCCCAGAAGAGCAACACTCTTATACGATGTTCCACTCGTGTTTTGGGACGCCCCGCATTATATACCATCATACGCTCGATAGAGGTAGTCATGCGAGCAGAGCGACATGGCCCTAAAATAAACCCACAAAATCAAATTCTCGTGAGGGTATCATCTACCTTCCTCAACACAATCCCATGCCTAACGCCGACCACGAGGCGCGGTAGAGGTGTATATGTACATGCTCATTGTGCTCTATGCCCATCCCAGCCATATACGAATCATTCCTGCCGCCCTATTTTCGTGCTTTTGTGTAAATATACAATCAGGAGAGCCAGGGGCCATCATGAGAAGCACCGGTGAGAAGAAAAGCGGCAACTAAAATAAAGGAGTAGAGATATAAGTAAGGTCCTCTCAAAGGACACTCCCCGCCATGCCACCGCAAATGGCATGAATCAACAAACTCAGCGTCCAACCGCTCACCTTCTTGAGCCGCCGGACGCGGAGGTGTTGGTCCTCAACGTTGCGCGCAAAGGCTGAGTACGTCTCGGCCGAGAGATCGTTCATGAGCCCGGAATCGTAGACGGTCCAGGAGCCATCGAAGTCGGACCGGCGCTTGGCGAAGCGACACGCAACGGGGATGTAGGTGCGTTTAGCATTTATATAGGCCACGATAGGTCGCACAAGTGCCTGGTTGATGTAGCCGATGTCTCTCGTGAGGAGGGGTACGGCCGCCTTGACGTCGTGCAGACGAATGCGGAGGTCGAAGACGACGTACTGCCGGTTCTTGTCGTGGGGCATCTTCTGGTCCTCCTCGGGAAGGAGTGAAGGCGGGACGACGGCGTTTGTGGAAGGGTAGGGCGAGTTGAAGAAGGGGTTGGGAGGTCGGGGGAGATCTTCCGCATCATCCCGTTTGAGGAGGCGCAGACGATTGGAGACAACGAGGTCTTCCAGCTGATCATAGAAGTCGGCCACCACCTTGCTCAGACCTTCTTCTTCATCGGCCGGAAGCATCACGTCGGCGACGATGTCGACTTGCCCCTCGTATATCCACCCAAAGGGCCCATCAACACCACGGTTCAAATGGTCGACCCGGAGCCCATCGATTCGAAACCGAGTAGATTTCTTCCAAGCGTCGGGGTTGCCAAACGTGTCGACCACGCTGTGGTGATCGCCGCCTAGGGCCCCATCTACCTGTGGCGTGTGGATGGTGAAGAGCGAGCCGTCATAAGACCCCGACATGTTGCTGGCGGATAGGAGATCGTAGAAAAGCCACTGTTTGCGCAGCTGGGGGAGCTCGCATGAAAAAATGCTCGCCTCAAAAGGGCGAAAGCCAGCAGGCTGGTGGACCGTGACTTTCAAATCTTCAATCTTGAAGTAGTCAATCTCAAAGTCACCAGGCTCGTGTTCGTAGCGGTATGAGAGCGGGTCAACAGGGCCAGTCCCCGCAACAGACCTTCTATCAACTTCTCCTCGAACCCCCTTTATTTCGACGTCCTTCAACGGCCCCTTGCCATTCCACCACTTCAGGAAAGACAAAGTTACGTTGACCGTTTCGATGGTGAGGTCAAATTGCGTGTAGTTCCCGTCATCCTCGACTTTTTCCTCTCCTGCTTGCTTTGCTGCAGCGACCGCGGCCGCATTTGACGAAGATCCCTTGCTGACCGACGACTGCATCTGCCCAGGACGGCGAGAGACGAACACTTTTCGCAAGGATATCACACCATCCTTCCATTTTGGCACAATTGCAGACTCGAAGACGACTGTGACACCAGCAGATTGAGTCAAGTAGTCACCAATCCACTTTGCCAGGGTTTCTATGCCATATTAGCCATCATAGACGTCTCCTGGTATCTCTATGGACTTACCTTGGGCAAACACGGTATTGATAGAGAACACCACGAGAGAGAAGAAGGTTGTCGTGCCGACGAGAATCCACACCAAATGGCTCAATATGATCCACGAAATGAAGGCTCCCCATTCGTCCGCGTTCCACGGCCGCATGCTTCGGATGGACATCCACTTGAAGCGTACCCGAACTCTCTCCCAGAACCCGCTTGCTGCCGCCAGAAGCTCTTCCTTTGTCGGCCGGTGGGGCATCGATATATGGGGTAGATGCAAGTACTTGGACATGTAGGAAGACGTTGCCTCTTGCTCAAGTTTCGGCGGCGGGACGACTGCCTTTGGGATCTCGGTCGTTTTCTTTGGACCATCCTTTGCGGCGCCATCCTTTGGAGCTTGAACTTCATTCTGTCTCCGAGACGGAGGCGGGGCGACCGTCGGCTTTGAACTACGGTGGCTTCGTCTTATCCCAACCATCCTGGCTCGTCGACCACGACCACCACCGCTGCCGGTCTTTTCCGTGTGCACGGCTCTCCGCCATAGTCTTTTCCACGATATTCGTCTTCCATAGGCTCGTAATATAATCGACGTCGCGGGAGGTAGTATCGGTCGCTGTAGGGCGCTGGGCACATTCGTCGGGAATGGAAACGGACTGGTTCCAAAAGCTCTGATATCCACATGAGGAGACGGCCACCGCGTTGCTGTACCACCGCGTTTAGAGCCCCAATGGCTCGCTCTCGCTGGTTTACAGCTCAAGCACGCCTGCGACATGAGACTCCCGGCCGGACGCAGCCGGACACTAGGCACAAGGTCTCGCGTCGAGCTCCATGCTGCCCGGATCGGCCAACTTGGGACCTTTAATATGCCGCTAGACATGGCTTCCCATCATCGTGCCATCTTCACAGACAAAATACAAAAGAATTAATCAAGGATGACCGAAAACGGTCAAAAAGGAGCCCGCGGCATCGAATGTGCGGTGGTATAAAAGTGGAAACGTGGAGGGGGTGGTTGGAAGTTGGTTTCTTTCATGCGACCGCTGCAGCCGTGACTGCTCTAGCAGGTTTTGCGGAGCTCCTCAACTCTGGACCTAGCTCCTTTGCCCGTGAAAATTTCATGACGCGGTGGTTGAAGCAGCAAAGCCTGCAGTGGGCCTATCGGGCCAATTAGATAGAGTTTGAAAACCCCACGCTGGATGGGATTTTTTTTGTCTTGGCTTGGCAGCCCACACCGAAATTTCGGGTTAGATTTTTTGTCTTTATGGAGGGGCAGCGTTTGCGACAGGCGAGATTCTCCAGAGCGTTTGCGAATACAGAGAAAGCATCCACGAAGTTTGAGCTAGAGGAAAATTACTCGCCAGACTTCTCAACTACGGCACCAAGAATATCCAAATCCCCTTCTGTCTGTTAAACGGAAGAAAGTCGCCCAGCATGCCGGCTCCCACGGCGCTCAAGCAAGGCCCAGCAGAAATCGTTCCGGCTGATATTCCACTCCCAGACGTCAATGACGATGATATCGAACTAGCGCCGGATACTCTTCCTCCTGTCGAAGGGTTTGAGATGGAAATAGACGCACAAACCACCGAAGTGGTGGTAGATGAAGAATTACGGCCCAAATTTGCGCCAGCAAAAGACCTGGTCAGCTTGTCATCCCACTCTCTTTGGTCTTGAGGAGATTTGCTTCACCATCTGTCCCTGTGCCTAACTTTCTTTGCAGACAATAGACAACCGCCCCCAAACCCGCCAAGTGCGTATCCCGCCGCACCGAATGACGCCGCTGAAGCAGTCATGGCCGCGCATCTACCCGCCCCTCGTCGAGCACCTCAAGCTCCAGCTACGCATGAACATTAAGCGCAAGGCCGTCGAGGTGCGCACCAGCAAGCACACCACCGACCCCGAAGCCATCCAGCGCGGTGTCGACTTCCTTCAGGCTTTCGTGTATGGCTTCGATGTCGACGATGCCATTGCATTGTTGCGGCTCGACGACTTGTATATCGAGACATTCGAGGTCAAGGATGTGAAGTCGCTCAGTGGGGATCATCTCGCCAGGGCGATTGGCCGCATTGCTGTGCGTGTTTGGTGACCGACTTGTTGGGAGGCTTTGCCGGAACTTTGGCTGACATGTTTATTCCTTAGGGAAAAGATGGGAAAACCAAGTTCTCTATTGAGAATGCCACACGGACTCGAATCGTACTTGCCGACTCGAAGGTTTGTGCTATCTTCCTTTAGGAGCACCTTGTTCCCGCTTTCATGCGCCCTTAGGAATCTTGAGACCCGGCAGCTAACATACCTTGTCCAGATCCATATTTTGGGAGGTTATAAGAACGTCCAGCTTGCACGGAACTGCGTATGCAACCTCATTCTCGGAAAACAGCCTGGAAAGGTCTACAATACGTTGCGGAACATTTCTGCCCGCATGAAGGAAAGATTCTAGGCTGCATCCTCTGTAGCTAAGACAAGTTATAAGTGGCGATAAGGCCGCCCCGTCCGCGGCTTCGAACCAGAGTTACCTTGGTCCAGACATCTGGCAAACGGGCAACCACCAGGGCGGCCAACCACTCCTCCATTTATATTAACTAGGAAGAGGAAGGACGAGAAGCATAACAAGGGCGGCTTGTTTAACGAGCGCCTTTATATTAGGAGATATATCCTCATTGCACCTTCCTAGGAAGGAACATCTCCTATACTACTACCACACATGAACTAAGGCATAACTTGGCATTCGGCTTTGCAGTGCGTTTTTTGTTTGGGAAAGGCATGATCGAAGTAATACAGCCAAGCCTCCATCTTAGGAAAATCCCTTGTCTTCGGGGACAATATATGTGTATGTCTACTTTAGAACCTACTCACCCCGTCCAGATGTCCCGCATCTTGTATTGCAAGCCGTTTAATGTCCACGCACGTCAGGAGAAAATAGAGTGAAAATGCAAGTCATCTACCAGTCCAGGGTATCAAAGCCACTCTCTATTCATGACATTGTTAGTCGTAGCTATTCGCTTTGCCAGATGATGTTGATGCAAACCCATCATGGCCCTCATATACTTTGCATCCTTTGATGCTAGAAGGCGATAATCAGCCTCCTATCCTCTATAGCTCCTACCCCCTACTTGATTTTCTTGTCGTTGTTCCTACACTTTGGACAGAACCAAGTGCCGTTAGGAGCACCCTTAAGTCCAACGCACGACCAATGAAACCATTCATAGGGGCAATCGTCATTGTCACACGCGACCATGTCTCCGAAGCTGACGTTCTGACACAAACAATATTTCTTATCATCACCAGCTTCATCGTCCTCGGGGTCGGCCATTTCTTCATCGCCGTTCGGGTCCTTATCGTCTTTGCTTCCGTCCTTATCCTTGTCCTTGTCCTTGTCCTTGTCTTTGTCTTTGTCCTTGTTCTTCTGGTTTTGTGAGCCCGGAACCGGCGTCCCGCTCCCCGCTCTCTGGCTCCCTCGCTTCGTTGTGGCCGCCGCATCCGACTGCGATCCCTCGGCCCCAGACCCCGACTCGGCCTCGGAAAGGTCCGACTCGGCAGTCGAGGCGGGGGAGTTCTTAGAAGTTGCCTTCTTCACGCGAGAGAGCGAGGACTTGGGACCTGTGTTCAAGGTCTTCTTACGACCGGGAGCTCCTGGCGTGCCCTTCCTGCTTCCTCCCCCCGTAGACGAAGCTTTTGTTGTGGCGGACCGAGGACCGGCACTGCCTGCGCGGACGGCACCGCCAACCCCCGTGGCCACGATGGCCTTGGTAGTGCCGCCTGGGCCTAGGGAAGAATGGCGCGCAAGGCCACTGGAAGTTGTAGGCGTGTTGGCCAAGACCAAATTCGTCCTGGGGCCACGCTTCGGTATTGTAACACCGGGGCCAGCCGACGATTCGCGGACCTTGTGATTGAGTATTATGCTAGCAGCTGGGGTAGCTGGTGCCGAGTGCGCAGCGTGTTGTTGAGTCTGAGCGCTTCGCATCGTGGGAGGAATCGGCTTGAGGAGGGGCACCGTGGCATTCTGGAGGGTGGTGATCGGCGTAACCGGGACTGGCGCCGTGTTGCCGCCATAGGTTGGATTTGTCGCACTCAGAGGCGCCGTTTGGTTGGCGGCGCTGGGCCGAAGGAGCGAAGGAAGATCGTCGGGGTCGAGAAATCCGGGCTCGGCACGGTCGTAAAGCCCCTTGATCTGCTGGTCGAGGAAGAGCACGTGGCGATCGTAGAGTTGCTGCAAGCGGCGCGACAGGGATAGCTTCTCGTCCGACAGACGCTCAGCTTTGGTATAGTTCTCGCGGATCTGCGTGCGCAGCGATTCTTCCTTCGGGTTCGGAGTATGGCTCCCGTTGGCCTTGATCCACTTCTGAATCTTCCCGTCGCGGTCATCGACGATGCGGAGGCACTCGTTTACTTGCTTGTCCTTCTCGGCCATTTCCGTTTGGATGAAGCGAATCTCGTCGGGTATGTTCTGGAAGCGGTAAAAAAAGTCATCGAGAATCTGGGCCGGGTCGGCCGATTCCTGCAGTGGCATCTTGGCCACGAAGTCGATGGAGAGGTCGTCTCTAGGCATGGTTGTTAACTTTGCCGAAGTGCGCGTTGCAAAGAAATATCTCGCAGAGACAGAGACGAGAAAATATCGATCACGAGGAAAGCCCCAACCCCACAGCTTGTGGTGGCGGCGTGAAGTTTCGAAATTTGTCGGCGTGGAAGCATCGAAACCGTCTCCCCGACCGCCGCTGAATCGCTCTCCTGGACGAAGAGGATCCAGGAGATTGGAGCTCTTCTTCCCAACCAAACCCAGCGGAAGGAAGAAGGCTCCGGCCGGCTCCGTCAGGAAAGAGGCCGTCGCGGAATACCAAAAATTTCAGACTAACCCGACAAGGATAGGAAATTGGCGCAGGGTGTGGATGAAGAGAAAAAAATTGGTAATCAGTCCGTGGTTGTCAAGAGCAACGCGACTACGAAGCGGCTTGGCCGAAACCAGTGGGTGAGGGACAGGCGATGAGCCGACGAAGACACAGGACAAACGCTTGAAAGAAAGAGCTCACCTCCGATACCGTCCTTGACAAGCTGGAAGAGAGAAAACTCAAGGGACTCAAGGGGTCGAAGTTGGGACGGGCCTATTAGGTTGGTGGAGATCGTGGTCGCTAGCAAACAAGGTCTCTCGCGAAGCGTCATCAACCGAAGGCAAGGCGCAAAGACTTGTGGTGTTAGAAATCGGTTACAACGGGCCGAAGGCCAGGCAGCCTTTTCGCCGCAAGATGCCAAGTATCCGCCGATCTTAGTGCATACTAACCGCACCTGCTCCCGAGGGGTTATTGATATCGGTGGCTTTAGAATGCGACTATCAGTTCGCTTCTACTTGGCTCCAGCGGAAATGGATGGCCAAGTCCGACTCTCAAGAAGCCATTCAAGAAGACCAGTTTGTGGCATGATTATACAAAGTCGCCACGGCGGAAAGATTGAAACTAACACACAGAGGGCGCTTGATACGTACCAGTATTTCTAAAAGTACTTCTGTGACTCGATAAAACAGCCGTTTTTAGCGGGGACAGCTTAACAGGTCATGTACCCATAACGGTATAGGACGTCCCGCAATACCTAGATCGTCGCGGCGTGCGTTAGCGGACTCGTGCAGAACCAACTCGCCCACCCGGTTCTTAGTGGCGCAAAATTCCCGACGCTCCGTTGTCATACCCCCCAGTCGACCAACCGCTGGCAGGGAGGCTGAATGTCAAACTTCATCTTCAGCAAACCCGAGCCTTACAAATATTGACCAGAATATCTGCATGGACTGTGCGGATATTATTAGGCCCATCCGCATTTTTGAAAACTAAGTGGATGTCTTCAAAGACGCAGCACAAGACAACAACGGCTTGATTCAATCATTATCTTCACCGTTCCCACCCTGACTGAAGCCGCCAGCAGTCCTCTCATGAATTCTTTGAATTTACGGCGTGGCACAAGCGAAGCTTCCACCTGAAGCTTCCACCATCACTATGGAAGTAACGGCAGGGGATATTGTAGAGGAGCCAACCATCATCCAACCGAAGCCGCAGTTCCGGACGCCGAAACCCAACTATCTACCACACCGACCTGGTCTCGACGAAACCATCGTGGAAGAATACAATGTCCCCTTGGATCGGCCGACGGAACAGGAAAATGCAAGGTACTACCTCAAGATGAAGCGTGCCGCGCAGGAGGCCGGCATCACGAAACCCAAAGGCTACAACGTATCCTTTCACTTTAACCCAGAAATGGAGAAACATCACTTTGGCGTTACCCACCCCATGAAGCCGTGGCGGCTCACTCTCACCAAAAGCCTGGTGTCGGCTTACGGAATGAACTTTGCCATGGACAACTACCTCGCCCGGGCAGCAACGTTTGAAGAAATGGAGTCATTTCACTCGCACGACTATCTCGATTTTCTAGGAAGCGTCGCGCCCGAGCCGGTACCGCGAGACGTCGACAACCCGAATCCGGATCTCAAGTTTAACCTGGGCGGGTCCGACTGTCCACTATTCGAAGGGCTGTATGACTACTGCTCCATGTCTTGTGGCGGGTCGCTCGATGCCGCAAGGAAGTTGTGTACGAAGCAGTCCGACGTTGCAATTGCATGGGGAGGCGGTCTTCACCACGCTAAGAAGGCCGAGGCGTCGGGCTTCTGCTACATCAATGACATTGTCGTTGCCATCCTTCAGCTGCTGCGATGCTATCCCCGCGTTCTCTACATCGACATCGACGTCCACCACGGCGACGGCGTCGAGGAGGCTTTCTTCTCCACCGATCGCGTCATGACGGTGTCGTTCCACAAGTATGATCCTCACAACTTCTTCCCCGGAACAGGTGGCCTGGAGGACAACGGCCCGAAGAACGAGCACAACCCCGGCGCCCATCACGCTCTGAACGTACCTCTGAACGACGGCATCACAGACGAGCAGTACCAGGAACTCTTCCAGCAGATTATTGGCAGCTGCGTCGAGAAGTTCCGCCCCGGCGCCATCTGCCTGCAGTGCGGCGCCGACTCGCTGGCCGGAGACCGAATAGGGCGCTTCAACCTCCAGGTGCAAGGCCACGGCAGCTGCGTCAGCTTCTGCAAGAGCCTCGGCCTCCCGCTCCTCATCCTCGGCGGCGGCGGGTACACGCCGCGCAACGTGGCGCGGGCCTGGGCCTTCGAGACGAGCATCGCCATCGGCGCCGACGAGAAGATCAGCTCCATCATCCCGTCGCACACGCCGTACCGCGACCAGTTCCGGTACGAGGGCCAGCTGTTCCCGACGCTGGAGCAGGTGCTCGGCGAGCCGCGGCAGAACAAGAACTCGCAGAAGAAGATGCAGGAAATCATCCAGCACGTGACGGAGCAGCTTCGGTTCGTGCAGGTAGCACCGAGCGTCCAGATGCAGCATATCCCGCCGGATCTAGCTGGCATTCGGGACGACGTGGAGAAGAGGCTGCAGGAGGAGAGACTTGAGAGGGACGAAAGGGGGGGCAACCGTGCGAGGAAAGAGAAGGAGGAAGGGGTTAGCACGCCGATGGAGTTTTAGAGGTGATGCAACGAACTTTGTTAGCAGCAGGGCGGTAAGGGGGATGGTTAAAAGGTTCGAGTGTTAAGAAAGCGTCGTCTAAGCCGTTTCTAAATACCCTCACTTATGTTTGAACGAGCCTGGTACAGGCATGGTTACGGCCAACGATTTTCCAAAGGTTTAGTATTGTATACTAGCCTCTTGGCCTCGCAAGAGTAAATATATCCTTCCCACGATATGCCACTCCATCGATCCACTGAAACAGCGTGAATCCACCCACCCAAGTGCCCCTTTCCTTCCAGGCGCCAGCAAACAAGACCGTTACCTCTTTCTCCAAAAGTAGTCTATCCGACCCGGGTAAAACGTCACGGGTAGCGGAATGACGGTGACGGCACAACTGTTCATACCAGCGGCGGTGGTAGTGGTAGGTGGGGGTTGCGCCATCATCGAGAGCCCGACGAGCGGGGCGGCCATCAACGTCCTAGCCCGGAAGGGTGTGATGAACGGGGTCGTCTGGAGGATGGCGGGGACGCCTTGGCCGTGGGTGGGGTAGACGGGCATTGTGGTGTTGGTTTTAAGTTGGGCAGGTAGGCAAGCAGGTAGAGAGCGTTCGCGTGGTGAAAAGGCTGGTAGAGGCGGAGGAGGAGAAGAACCTAGTGTCGATGGAGTGCAGAATGGGCGATAGAAGATTCGCGGCCTGGTATATCTTGGGCTGTCTAAGTATTGAAAGGGATTTTGGTGGTTGTGAGTTCCTAGCAGGTCCAGCACCAGTGATGACAGAAAGTAGAGGAAAAGAAGAGGAACAGAAGAGGAGCAACAAGGGCGGTTATAGAGCGTTTACTCAAGAGGGGATAGCGAGTCGTGATGGCTCTCATGCTTCATGGAATCGAAGGGGAAATCACGATCAGAAGAGTCATATTTAAAAGAAGAAAAAAATACGGAGGAAATAAGCCGGGATTCCTCTGCCTAGCGTCAGGAAAGGGTGAAGAGGGGTTCAAAATTTCGTCCTAAATATCTCATTCTGAAATAAGGATGATTAGAGCCATGTGGTGCGGTTGAAATAGCAAAAATATACCGCTCTTTCAAAGTCCGGGCTTGCCTTGAGCACTGAACAATCGGCTAGTACCATCTAATACCCTTGGGTCAATGAGATTTGATCACTTGGCCCCCGATAGTAACAGGAAGTGCAAAGCTATCCTAATTAATATTCATTTACTACTGGAAGCATCCTATCTGCCATGACATGCTAATTGTTGCCGATCCTATCCAAACATACTATGCTCTTGTAACCCCGCTACCAGATCATGCCAATGCCGTGGAAAATGCAGAAGTGGACCAAGTCATCTTAGCTGGAAACAAAAAAAATCATATCAACGGCCGTGCCCGCTTGCAAGATTCACTGCCTACGAAACGCCGCTTCCGCTTCCCTCTCTAGCATCTTCCTCTTCATATTCCTTGCTTGCCAGCCAACATATGACACTAACGCGACGCCGAGGAGAGCCCCAGTGGACAGCAGCATGATATTCACCGGCATCGGATTCCCGTGAAATGTCTTGTGAAAGAGGAAGTCGAGACCCGACTGCGAAAAGTTAAAGAGGCCAGACAGGCAGATGATGGTACCGTACACCGTTCCAAATGTCTCGAAGCCGAATACCTTGGCCGTGTAGTCGGACACGGTGGTGTAGTAGAAGGGCCGATAGAGCACGAAGAGCGTGACGTTGGCGTAGGCGGCCCACATATACGGCAAGACGCCCAAGACGCCAATGCACGTCGCTGTCGTCACCAAGGTAGCCAGGACGGCTGGCGTAGATGTGTGGTCGAGGAACACTCCGATAAAGGGGATGGAAAGGAGGCCGCCTAACGGCAGGGCAATGTCGAAGAAGTTGTTGATCTGTATGGCCTTCTCGTGCGAGCCCAGGATGGCCTCGTACTGTGGCCGCACCGTCGCGACAAAGTAGTTGATGCGGGTCATCTGGATGACTGTGAAGAGGCAGATGAGGACGAACCAGAGGGACCGCACCTGCTCGCCCGCGGTCGCGCCGTGCATGGCGCCCCACACACCTGACGCTTCGTTCTTGCGCTCTTCCTTCTCGGCCTTGGCTTGTACGTTGGTAGAGCCCAGCACCTGCTCGACGTCGGCGATGATGGACTCTTGGTGGGCCTGGCGCTCCTCACGGAGCAGTGCCGTCTGCTCGTCGATTTGGTCGTCATACGGGGATCGGTCGCTATTGATAGCTGCTTCGGCTTCCTCGACCGTCTCGACTAGTTGGCCGACCGTCTTGTAGGACTGCGCCGGAAGTAATAGGAACTGCATGGCGAAGACGAAGACAGGGACAGAGAGGTAGGAGAGGAAGAATTTATGGTGGCCGAAGCGGCCATCTGTCACATCGTATATGAGGCGGTAGCCAAGGAAGAGCGCGCTCGAAGCGTCAAAGGCGCCTGTGAGGAGAGCAAGGACCAAGCCCGACTTGCGCGGGAAGGCGTTGGACAGCTGGAAGGAGGAGATGAAAACGGACGGGCCGCCTAGAGCGAGGGTGACGTAGCCAACGAGGAAGCCGTCAAATGGCAATTTCCGAGCATAGGCCATGAGAACGGCGCCGATAGCGAGGAAGAAGGAACCGAGGACACCACAGAAGCGAGGCCCATAGCGATCGAGAAGTGTGCCGAGCGGGAGGGCCCAGACATTTGTCGCAACGGCTGCACAGGTGAACATGAAGTTGAGGTGGATTTCAATACAAGTGTTCATCTCGTGCGTTGTCGCCTCGAGGAACAGTTCATAGCCACTGGAGACCGGAGACAACGCCCTCGACGCCGCTGCTGAAGAGCACATGTCTTGGTACGCTCCTTCTTTCTTGAGAATAGGCTTGATTGCTGCATAGCCAAACACAATGCCTGCTGCCAGGAGGCAGTAGATGACGGCAACGAGAACCTGCACTGCAGTCATCCGTCCGCGTTAGCCTCAACTTTCTTTCTAATCTTTGCAGGGCAAGGCCAACTTGTTGATGCTCACATATCCTCTTCCATTTAGCTACCTCGAACGCTCCGACGGGTGGGCCGACATTTTCTTGAGCTATAGCCTCCCAGTCGCCTGGCAGTGGGTTGAAGCTCAGTTTCCTGGCCCGCAGCGACGTATCCGAACCCCGCCTACTGCCCTGCTCAGCAGGGACGAAGTTGAAAGTTTCGAGGGAGGCAACTCTGTTGAGGGACATGTTTTCGACTTCTGGTGCTTGTCAATATTTCGCGATGACGTCTTTTTGTTAGTCTAAGTCGGTGGAGCCTGGAAGGAGGGGTAGTGATGATGCGCGGTCGGAGCTTGGCAAACGATCTCCTGCCAGCGAAGTCCTCCTCCGTCAGCGAGCGGGCGATTGAACAGATTCGAAGAACAGGTTAACCAGTCTCGATTATCTTCCACGTTTCCTTCTCCTCGGCACAAATTGAAGCCCGTCCTACCAGTGAAACGCACAGAGAGACCGGTGGCGGCAAAGTAAATAAATGCGGGTGAGAGCGGCCTTAGTGAAGGTGGAGTGAGGTAGTCGTGTGGCAGCTTGACCACCGGTCATCGGCTCGAGCGATAGCTCTGTCAATACCGACAGTTGAATCGGCAAACCTTGGTATTGATACGATATAGTG
>Ga0247774_1000246_pt1 | contig 25962 bp, 13 predicted proteins | sample UWRJL001104B6_FD_179933 | JGI IMG/M metagenome (GOLD analysis project Ga0247774, IMG submission 179933) | Plant litter microbial communities from Arlington Agricultural Research Station in Wisconsin, United States - UWRJ-L001-104B-6 | ecosystem: Environmental > Terrestrial > Plant litter >... | reverse complement strand
AATATGATGTAGAATGGGTAGTGATGGCGGGTTGGATGCGAATTGTTACCAAAGTTTTGCTTGATGCTTTTCCCGATCGCGTTATTAACATTCACCCCAGCTTACTGCCGAGTTTCCCAGGAATTCGCGCCGTCGAGCAAGCACTGGCCGCCAAGGTTAAAATCACCGGATGTACGGTGCATATCGCCCGTTTAGAAGTAGACAGCGGGCCGATTTTAATGCAGGCTGCGGTGCCGGTATTGCCTGAGGATACCGCAGAAACGCTGCACGCTCGAATTCAAGTACAAGAGCACAAGATTATGCTGGGTGCGATCGCCCTTATTGCCGAATCTAATCGAAAATATTGTGACTAAAAACCTCACGAGTGCCACATCAGTCCCGAAATTGCCCGTCAGCGACTCACCCGAAACAGACCTGCCGCTGACCGACTCCAATCGCCTGAAGTTAATTCTCAAAGAAAGGCTCAAAAAGAGCATCAGCATCAAGGGAGAATTCTATCTGCCTTGCTTGCCATCAATGCTAGACGAATATTTTAAATTCCTCTCAGACTTCTTAAAACTTCTCGGGCAAAACCTCGACGCTGCCCAAACCGAAAACTTGCGAACATTAATTGCCAACGCCTTAGCAGAAGGATTCAAAAATTCTCCCCACGCTAATCTAATAGTCTCATACCTTCCCGCCAATTCCCAAACCGGTTTAGCCGACGGCATTACTCTGAATACCAAGATTCAAGTCGAATCAGTGGCCCAGAAATATCATAGCTGGCCGGATGTTCGCCCCGAACCTTTATTCGGCAGCCATCCGGATGCCAAAGTCATCGCCATTGCCACCGAATTAGGCGAACCCCCAAAAGCACCTATTTTAGATGTCGGTGCGGGTCCTGGGCGCAATAGTTTGCCCTTAGCAAGGTTAGGTCATCCCGTGGATGCGATCGAACTAACACCCATATTTGCCGAGAAACTATCATCCGCAGCCACCGCCGAAAACTTACCGATAAATGTCACCCAAGGCGACGTTTTAGACCCATTATTGAGGATGAAAACTTATCGGTACAAATTAGCCATTGCTACCGAAGTTCTGTCTCATTTCCGCTACCCCGAACAAGTCCGCCTGTTCCTCGGCAAAATGTCCGATGCCGTTTTAAGCGGCGGGTTTATCTTATTCAGCACTTTCTTAGCTGTAGATGGGTACGAACCCGACGAGATGGCAAAACAAATGTCTGAATTGTGTTGGTCTTATCTGATTACCAGACAAGAATTGCAAGCAGCCATAGAGGGTTTGCCGTTAGAAATTATTTCTGATGAATCTGTGATTGAATACGAACAAAAACATTTGCCTGATTCGGCGTGGCCGCCGACACCTTGGTTTGTCAGTTGGGCCAGCGGGCGGGATTTATTTCCCGTGCAACAAACACCGCCGTTAGAGTTGCGGTGGATACTTGTTAAACGCTTGTAGCGTTTATTGTTTTCGCTCAATTTTTAGGTAAAAATTGTCGAAATTTGTCCGAGGTTTGGGCGAGGATACTTTTGTGTGGGAAATGAGCGAGGATTTGATATTATATCGTTTCCGGTTGGATGGGCACGATCGAGTCAAGGTCAATAATTCCCCCTTCCCCACGGACCACTCCCAATCCCGAACGGTGTTACCGGAATTGATATTATCTCGAATTTTGTTAAAGGTCAGGATTTTATCAAAAATTTGGGCTTAAAACCCTGTCCTTCTAGGACGGCTTTAATTTCTTAAAACTTCTTTCAAAAAGTCCAGTAAGTTTTTATATTTGTAATATACTATAAAAGTCAAGGTTGAATTCGCAATACCCTCGTGAAACAGTTAAGACACACTTTTAGGTATAAACCGGGGGACAGCCGCGAAAACTCTTTAAACAGCTAGAGGTTGAATTAAACCTTAAACCAGTTAAAACAAACTATTCCTTTAGGATTGTTAAGTAGGGTAGGGCATACCCAAACTCGCTTGTAAATATCAAGCGTACGCTTTTGGAGATAGACCCGCGCTTGGTGGCTGCGAATCAGGCTCGTTAATTGGTAGTTTTCTACGGTTAAAAGGTCTGAATATTGCCTTTCATGACGCAACACTTAAAGGTTAGTCGCTGAATTAAGAATCCTCGCACCTTGATAGTCGGGGAGTGTCAAATACGGCTTGCTGAATAAAGCGAAAAAGGATGACGTCGCGTTGGCTTGTCTGACCGAAAAAAGGTGGGGGAATGCAAAAAAAATAGCGATATAATGCCTCAAAACCCTTGCATCACCATTGGCAACAATGTACCGAAAAGTTGAGCAAGCTCTTTGTGGTTCCTGCTCTCGCTCCTTCGGGCTCCACACTTGCTGATGAATACAAAATCCCCAACCTCTTAAAGAAGTTGGGGATTTTAACGGTTAAGTTCACGACTCAAAGGGGATTGCCATAGATCTCACGATCGCGCGCTGCATGGGTTTTCTCAGGCTTCAACCGCGAAAATCGGCTGGTAATCCCCTTTAAAGCGGTGTTCAATACCGCAGTCCATCATTACTTATTGACACACATAAATCCTCCCTTCACAAACTTAGGTTTTGTGCCGGGTGGACAGTCTTGCTCAGTAATGCTTCCCTCAAGTTGATTCCTTGATGATGGCGGAGGAGATGGCGGAATCGTTGCCGGCGATAGCTGCGAGGAAACCCCCAAGAAGTTTGGTTGAGGAGTAGTAGTGCCGTTGGCACCCACCGCAGGCAACTCTATCAATGTTGTGGTAGCTTGCCCAGTGCCATCATCGGTCACGGCGTTCTGATCTCCGGGATGCCCATTCGTCACAAACAGTTGTGGATGATCGAACGGGGCACGCTCATGGCGAACGCGATCGTCGGTCAGAGATTCAAGGAATGCGACCAAAGACGTTTTCTGTTCCTCGGTGAGTCCTAGGGGGCGGATGGCAATATCGACATTGTCAATGTTGTTCTCATAAAAATCCCCGCCTCGATTGTAGAAAGCAACCACCTGTGGCAAGGTGAGTTCCCCACCGTTGTGGAAGTAGGGACCAGTCAACTCAATATTCCGCAGTCCAGGCGTTTTGAATGCACCGTCTGCTGTAATGCGTTCATTTGCACCGACGGGTATATTTGGAGTTGCATTTAGTAATGACTGAAAGAGTCCTTGCTTAGCTAGCCGCGATTCTGAAAGGGGATTGCCGAAAGCATCTTTGCCGCCCACGCCCAAGTCTTCCCAAGTGGGTCGAACGCCAATATTGTAGAAGGCATTGTCATAGACAGCTTGTGCATTATTTCCCACCCTCATCCGTTTGAGCCGTTGATTCTCGACACTATTGACGGAGGCGTTGGTAAATTCAGCCCCACCGTGACACCCGGCACACGCCTGTTCAAACAGAGCCTTGCCTTGCTGTTGCTGTACAGTCAGCGCGTTGGTGTTTCCCTCCATATATCGATCGAAGGGTGAATCGTCAGAAATCAAGGTGGACTCGTACGCTTGAATCGCTAATCCCCAAAACAATGAGAAGTTGTAGTCCATCAGTGAATACTCATCGGTTGCCGACGGTCCCTGCGGCTTCCTGAAAGACTGAATTCCTCCTGTAGAATCAACCTTGATGACGTACTGCGAGTCCCACCACTCCGGCTTAAACGCATCCTCAATCATGTTTTCGTAACTTTTGTCTTTGAGTCCGGGCTGGGGCCAATTGCTCGAGCTGCCGAGAACGCTGTCTTCGGGATGGACAAGCTGTTGGCCAAGCGGTCGTAGCTGTTTGAGCTTTTTACCCGTCTCTCTAGGCAGCTTTTTGACTTTAATATCACCGAACTTCTGCCCGACATCAGGAAGTATCCGACCCGTTCCCGATTGTTCCACAGAGCTTAGCGGTGGGCCCACTGCCTGCGATGCCAGCGCTGAATTCTTCAGGCTAATTTTCACCTTCTCGGGAGCGGATTGCTTTCTGGGTGATTTCAGGACAAACGCACCTGGGTCTCTTGAGCCAAACGGATTCACACCATTAAATTCGTTTTGGGCGCGTCCGTCCCAAAATAGGCGGTGGTTAAACACAGCGTTAATCATGCTGGGCGTGTTGCGGTCAGTAACCTGATGCACGTTGGTGCCCTGGACGTTAAAGATTGGATCTGGCACAACGTCTACCCGATCGACCGGACTACCAGGGTTAATATCGATGAATTTTGCCAGAGTTACCCCTTGAGAGCCTGCAACCTCGTTGGTGTCAGCTAGAACTTGCGAGGAGCGATTGTTCGGGTCTACCAGCTTGTGGAACGGATAGTCCGCTGGCTGCAGCACAGAGTTGGGACCCTTACCTGCATTAAACGTAAAGTCTGGATCTGGCTCACCGGTTGCATTTACCCGCAACAGCCCAGGGCTGAGCTGGTTCTTATCACGATTATCAACTCCAGCGTGAAAGTGGCAACTGGCGCAAGACTGGCTGCCGTTGCTGCCCACCTGCATATCCCAGAACAGGGATTTTCCTAAGGCAATTGCAGCCGGTTTGTTTTTGACGAATTCTCCTAAGTTTGGTGGCTCAGGGACTGCTACGGTTTTAAGCGAAGCCAGCGGTATAATAGGTCTGGGAGGAACTTGAGCCGATGCTGTGTGTCCGGCTAAGATGGCAACAGTGACAATTGTAGCGATTGCCATAATGTGGCTTGTTCGCTTAAGCTGCCTTGCTACCAACCGAAAGAGATTAGTTAGATGCATCCCAATGAAATTTTTCAACATTTTCCTTATTTTTTTAACTCCGACATAGAGTTGTCCAAAACCGAGTCCTGAAATGCTTGAATAGCATTCCGATCGTAAACTTGAGACGGTGGCGGATATCTTACTTGAATAACTTATCTTACTCTAATTTAAATTACCACGCACACCCCTGTGAATTGTATTGGATGCTGTAAATAGCCACAGGCACCACTTATAAGCCAAATGACAGCCTTGTCGCTGGTTCAGGATGCTTTGTTTGGTTGTATGTTCTGGTTGTTGGAGCGTGGACTGTGCAACTTTACATAGGGCTTGCTTAATAAATTGAAAAAAAAGACGCGGCGTTGGGTTTTCTCACAAAAAAAAAGGTGGAGAAGTGCCAAAAAAACCGCGCTCTAATGGCTCAAAACCTTTGCAGCACGGGCAACCATGTACGGAAAAGTTGAGCCGGCTCCCAGCCCACCCTTCGACTTTGAATTACCCTGAGCAGGAAAGCTGGCGATCGAAACATGAGTTTTAGTTATCAATCTATTAACTTTATAAGGAAAATCACGACTAGAAAATTGACCGTTCTGGTTGCCGGTTCTACCTCAGATCTTGCACCATTGTCAAGAACGGGCAAGATGCCCGTTCCACAAAGAATGAGTTTTCTTGTGGAACAGGCCGGAAAGCCTGTTCTTAAACAAGTAATTGAGAATGGTGCAAGATGTGAGTTCTACCCGAATGCTGGCTTATAAGATTGTCGCTGCTGCGATCGACAAAGCAACTGTTGAAGTTAAAGCAATGGTGCGATCGAGCAACGATAGCCATCAAGAAAAGCGCCAGAAAATAGATGAAATGAAAGCAAAGAGGGCAGGGATCGTTGAAGGCGACTTAATGAAGGGTGAAACCTTTCTGCGGGCCTGTGCAGAAGTAGATGTTATTGTATCGGCTGTTGGCAACCATGAAGTGACCGTGCTAGGGCAGAAAAACTTGATTGATGCTGCCAAACAGCAGGGCGTTAAACGGTTCATTCCTTCCGATTATTCGGTGGACGATCGCCAACTCTCCCTAGGGCGACAACGACAACCTGGATATGCCGCAGGAGGTGTTTGATATCAATTCCGGTTACACCGGAATGATAGGGAGTCGGGAGTCGGGAGTCGTCCGTCGGGGAATGTGGAATTATTGACCTTGACTCGATCGTGCCCATGCAACCGGAAACGATATGAGTAGCTGTTTGTGGCTCGTGCTCTGGCTCGTTGGGGCTCCACACTCAAGGGATGAATACAAAATCCCCAACCTCTTTAAGAAGTTGGGGATTTTAACGGTTAAGTTGAGGACTCAAAGGAGATTGCGATAGATTGGACGATCGCCCTGCATAGGTTTTCTCAGGCTTCAACTGCGAAAATCGGCTGGTAATCTCCTTTAAAGCGGTGTTCAATACCGCAGTCCATCATTACTGAGTGACACACATATATCCTCCGCTCACAAACTTAAGTTTTGAGCCTGGTGGACAGTCTTGCTCAGTAATGCTTCCCTCAAGTGGAGTCGTTGAGGATGGCGGAGTAATGCTTGTCGTTGCTCGCTCCGAAGTAACCCCCAAGAAGTTTGGTTGAGGAGTAGTAGTCCCGTTGCGACCAACCGCAGGCAACTCTAGCAATGTTGTGGTAGCTTGCCCAGTGCCATCATCGGTCACGGCGTTCTGATCTCCGGGATGCCCATTCGTCACAAACAGTTGTGGATGATCGAACGGGGCACGCTCATAGCGAACGCGATCGTCGGTCAGAGATTCAAGGAATGCGACCAAAGACGTTTTCTCTTCCTCGCTGAGTCCTAGGGCGCGGATGCCAATATCGGCATTGTCAATGTTGTTCTGACGAAAATCCCCGCCTCGATTGTAGAAATCAACGACCTGTCGCAAGGTGAGTTGCCCACCGTTGTGGAAGTAGGGAGCAGTCAACGCAATATTCCGCAGTCCAGGCGTTTTGAATGCACCGTCTGCTGTAATGCGTTCATCTGCACCAACATCTATATTTGGCTTTTCGCTTAGTAATTGCTCAAAGCGTCCTTGCGCAGCTAGCCGCGATTCTGAAAGGGGATTGCCGAAAGGATCTTTGCCGCCCACGCCCAAGTCTTCCAAAGTGGGTAGAACCCCAATATTGTAGAAGGCATTGTCATAGACAGCTTCTCCACTTCCCACCGCCATCCGTCTGAGCCGTAGCCGCTCCAGATTTTTGACGGAGGCGTTGGTAAATTCAGCCCCACCGTGACAGAAGGCACACGACCGTTCAAACAGAGCTTTGCCTTGCTGTTGCTGTACAGTCAGCGCGTTGGTGTTTCCATCCATAAATCGATCGAAGGGTGCATCGTCAGATTTCAAGGTGGATTCGTACATTTGAATCGCTAATCCGAAAAACAATGAGAAGTTGTAGTCCATCAGTGAATACTCATCGCTTGCCAACGGTCCCAACCACTGCTTGAAAGACCGAGTTCCTCCTGTAGAATCAACCTTGATGATGTACTGCGAGTCCCACCACACCCGGTGAAACGCATCCTCAATCATGTTTCCGTAACTTCCCTCTATGAGTCCGCGTAGGGGCCAAAGGCTCGAGCTGCCCAGAACGCTGTCTTGGCGATGCACAAGCTGTTTGCCAAGCGGCCGTAGCACCCGAAGCTTTTTACCTAGGTCTCTAGGCAATGGAACTGCCAATCCCAGCAGTTTGATTGTTGTAATCCCATCGAACTTCTGCCCGATCTCAGGAAATGTCCGACCCGTTCCCGATTCTTCCACAGAGCTTAGCGGTGGGCCAACTGCTTGCGACGCCAGCGCTGAATTCTTCAGGCTAATTTTCACCTTCTCCAGAGCCGATTCCCTTCTGGGTGCTTTCAGGACATACGCATTTGGGTCTCTTGACCCAAACGGATTGACACCATTAAATTCGTTTTGGGCGCGTCCGTCCCAAAATAGGCGGTGGTTAAACACAGCGTTAATCATGGTGGGCGTGTTGCGCTCTGTTACCTGACGCACGTTGATGTCCTGGACGTTAAATACCGGATCGGGCACAACCTCTACCTTATCGGCGGAATTACCAGGGACAGTATCGATGAATTTTGCCAGAACTACCCCTTGAGAGCCTGCAACATCGTTGGTGTGAGCTAGAACTGGCGAGGAGGCATCGTTCGGGTCTGCCAGCTTGTGGAACGGAAAGTCCGCTGGCTGCAGCACAGAGTTTGGACCACCTGCATTAAACGTAATGTCTGGAGCTGCCTCACCGCTTGCAGTTACCCGCAACAGCCCTGGGCTGAGCTGGTTCTTCTCACGACTATCAACTCCAGCGTGAAAGTGGCAACTGGCGCAAGACATGAGTCCGTTGCTGCCCACCTGCAAATCCCAGAACAAGGCTTTTCCTAAGGCAATTGCAGCCTTTTTGTCTTTGACGAATTCTCCTAAGTTTGGTGGCTCAGAGACTGCTACGGTTTTAAGCGAAGCCAGTGGATTAGGTGGTCTGGGAGTAATTTGAGCCGATGCTGTGTGTCCGGCTAAGATGGCAACAGCGACAACTGTAGCGATTGCCATAATGTGGCTTGTTCGCTTAAGCCATCTTGCTACCAACCGAAAGAGATTGGGTAGATGTATCCCAATGAAATTTTTCAACATTTTGCTTATTTGTTTTGCTCCTAGATAGAGTTGTCCAAAACAGAGTTCTCAAATGCTTGAATAGCATTCCGATCGTAAACTTGAAACCGCGGCGGATATCTTGGTTGAATAACTTATTTTACTCTAATTAGGGCTTGCTGAATAAATTGAAAAAAAAGACGCGGCGTTGGGTTGTCTGACCGAAAAAAGGTGGAGGAGTGCCACAAAAAACCGCGGTCTAATGGCTCAAAGCCCTTGCCTCACGGGCAACCATGTACCGAGAAGTCTCGCGGTGCTCGCTTGCCCACCCTTCGACTTTGAATTACCCTTAGCAGAAAAGCTGGCGATCGAAGCATGAGCTTGAGTTATCAATATATAAACTTTACAAAAAATTTACAAAAACTTTACAAGGAAAATTTGGACTACAAAATTGACCGTTCTGGTTGTCGGTTATACCCGAATGCTGGGTTCTAAGATTGTCGCTGCTGCGATCGACAAAGGAACTGTTGAAGTTAAAGCAATAGTGCGATCGAGCAACGACAGCCATCAAGAAAATCGCCAGAAAACTGATGAAATGAAAGCAAAGGGTGCAGGGCTCGTTGAAGGCGACTTAATGAAGCCTGAAACCCTTCTGCTGGCCTGTGCAGAGGTAGATGTTATTGTATCGGCTGTTGGCAACAATGAAGTGACCGTGCTAGGGCAGAAAAACTTGATTGATGCTGCCAAGCAACAAGGCGTTAAACGGTTCATTCCTTCCGATTATTCGGTGGACGATCGCAAACTCTCCCTAGGGCGATAACGACAACTTGGATATGCCGCAGGAGGTGTTTGATATCAATTCCGGTTACACCGGAATGATAGGGAGTCGGGAGTCGGGAGTCGTCCGTTGGGGAATGTGGAATTATTGACCTTGACTCGATCGTGCCCATGCAACCGGAAACGATATGAGTAGCTGTTTGTGGCTGCAGCTCTCGCTAGTTGGGGTTCCACACTCAAGCCATGAATACAAAATCCCCAACCTCTTAAAGAAGTTGGGGATTTTAAGGGTTAAGTTGAGGACTCAAAGGGGATTGCGATAGATTGGACGATCGCCCTGCATGGGTTTTCTCAGGCTTCAACCGCGAAAATCGGCTGGTAATCCCCTTTAAAGCGGTGTTCAATACCGCAGTCCATCATTACTTAGTGACACACATATATCCTCCCTTCACAGACTTAAGTTTTGAGCCGACTGGACAGTCTTGCTCAGTCATGCTTCCCTCAAGTGGATTCGTTGATGGGGGAGTAATGCTTTTCGGCGATAGCTGCGAGGAAACGCTCAAGAAGTTTGGTTGAGCAGTAGTAGTCCCGTTGCGACCAACCGCAGGCAACTCTAGCAATGTTGTGGTAGCTTGCCCAGTGCCATCATTGGTCACGGCGTTCTGATCTCCGGGATGCCCATTCGTCACAAACAGTTGTGGATGATCGAACGGGGCACGCTCATAGCGAAGGCGCTCGTCGGTCAGAGATACAAGGAATGCGACCAAAGACGTTTTCTCTTCCTCACTGAGTCCTAGGCTGTGGATGTCAGCATCGAGATTGTCAATGTTGTTCTCAGCAAAATCCCCGCCTCGATTGTAGAAATCAACCACCTGTCGCAAGGTGAGTTGCCCACCGTTGTGGAAGTAGGGACCAGTCAACTCAACATTCCGCAGTCCAGGCGTTTTGAATGCACCGTCTGCTGCAATGTGTTCATCTGCACCGACGGTTTCATTTGGAGTTGCATTTAGTAATGACTGAAAGAGTCCTTGCTGAGCTAGCTGCGGTTCTGAAAGGGGATGGCCGAAAGGATCTTTGCCGCCCACGCCCAAGTCTTCCAAAGTGGGTCGAACGCCAATATTGTTGAAGCCATTGTCATAGGCAGCTTCTCCACCCTTTGCCAGGGTCAGGTGGTCCACCCGTTCATCCTCCACGTGGTTGACGGAGGCGCCGGTAAATTCAGCCCCAACGTGACAGTTGATACACCCCGCTTTACCTTCAAACAGATTCTTGCCTTGCTTTTGCTGTACAGTCAGCGCGTTGCTGTTTCCCTCCATAAATTTATCGAAGGGTGAATCGTCAGAAATCAAGGTGGACTCGTACAGTTGAATCGCTAATCCGAAAAACAACGGGAAGTTGTAGTCCATCATTGTAAACTCATCGGTTGCCAACGCTCCCTGCGGCTGCTTGAAAGACCGAGTTCCATTAGCATCAACCTTGATGATTTGCTTCGAGTCCCACCACTCCCGCTTAAACGCATCCTCAATCATTTTTTCGTAACTTTTGTCTTTGAGTCCGGGATCGGGCCAACGGCTCAAGCTGCCGAGAACGCTGTCTTCGCGATGCACAAGCTGTGTGCCAAGGGGCCGTAGCTGTTTGAGCTTTTTACCCGTCTCTCTAGGCAGCTTTTTGACTTTAATGCTATCGAACTTCTGCCCGACATCAGGAAATACCCGACCCGTTGCCGATTGTTCCACAGAGCTTAGCGGTGGGCCCACTGCCTGCGACGCCAGCGCTGAATTCTTCAGGCTAATTTTCACCTGCTGCAGAGCGGATTGCTTTGTGGGTGCTTTCAGGACAAACGCATCTGGGTCTCTTGACCCAAACGGATTCACACCATTAAATTCGTTTTGGGCGCGTCCGTCCCAAAATAGGCGGTGGTTAAACACAGCGTTAATCATGCTGGGCGTGTTGCGCTCAGTTACCTGACGCACGTTGATGCCCTTGACATTAAATACCTGATCTGGCACAACCTCTACCTTATCGACCGCACTACCAGGGTTAATATCAATGAATTTTGCCAGAATTACCCCTTGAGAGCCTGCAACATCGTTCGTGTCACCTAGAACTTGCGACAAGCGATTGTTCGAGTCTGCCAGCTTGTGGAACGGATAGTCCGCTGGCTGCAGCACAGAGTTGGGACCCTTACCTGCATTAAACGTAAAGTCTGGATCTGGTTGACCGCTGGCATTTACCCGCAACAGCCCGGGGCTGAGCTGGTTCTTATCTCGATTATCAACTCCAGCGTGAAAGTGGCAAGTGGCGCAAGCCTGCTTTCCGTTGCTGCCCACCTGCAAATCCCAGAACAAAGCTTTTCCTAAGACAATTGCAGCCTTTTTGTCTTTGACGAATTCTCCTAAGTTTGTTGGCTCAGGGACTGCTACGTTTTTAAGCGAAGCCAGTGCTTCAGACGGTTCGGAAGCAGCGGCGAGTTGAGCCGATGTTGTGTGTCCGGCTAAGATGGCAACAGCGACAACTGTAGCGATTGCCATAATGTAGCTTTTTCGCTTAAGCCAGCTTGCTACCAACCGAAAGAGATTAGTTAGATGCACCCCAATGAATTTTTTCAACATTTTCCTTATTTGTTTGGCTCCTACATAGAGTTGTCCAAAACAGAGTCCTGAAATGCTTGAATAGCATTCCGATCGTAAACTTGAGACGGCGGCGGATATGTTGCTTGAATAACTTATCTTACTCTAATTAAATTACCACGGGCACCCCTGTGAATTGTATTGGATGCTGCAAATAGCCACAGGCACCACTTATAAGCCAAATTCGAGCAGTGTGGCTGGTTCAGAAGGTAGGGGCAGATTTTAGTAGCGATCGATCGCAAGAGTGGATATTTCGTTAGAGGTGCGGTGGGGCGGTCGGCTGACACTTGTATTGTTGGGATTCGCCAGATTAGCTATAATTTGGTATAGAATCGCGTAAGTAATTTTTAATGGGTACTTATTAACTGTTACTTAAATAAACAGTTACTATTCGTTAACTTTAGGCTAGTAGTATCGGTTTTTGGGAGTAATAACGATCGCTAACTAGGGAAAAAAATATTATGGAAGCAAAATTAGTGATTTCCGGCTACATGGCAAATCCAGCCGGTACAGATAGCCCTTACGAGTATGTGCAGGTAATTGCTACAGAGGCGATCGACTTTGCAGCGACTCCATACACGGTGGTGTGGGCGAATAATGGAAATGCAAATCCCAACGGATGGGTTCGCGGGGCTGATTTAACTTACGGTTTCAGCATTAATTCAGGTACTCTCACTCAGGGACAAGTTGCTTATGTAGGGGGTTCTGGCAAATTAATTAACGGTGCCGCCACTACAGATATTTCTGCGGCAAATTGGCTGAAAACTATCAATACAGGCACAACTGCGGGTGATGGTTTTGGAGATCTGAACACTTCCGGGGTGCTAGGAAATGGAGGCACTAATGCTGACGGTATTGCGATTTTTGACGTTCCGGTTGCCAGCATTACTAGCAAAACTGTTCCGATTGATGCTGTATTTTTTGGCACGGGTGTAGGGACTGCAAATCCTCCTGCTACTGGGGGTTATGTATTGCCAACAAATGATATCTACAACAATGCAAAGGGAACTTTTGGGCATAGAACTAATATAACTGTTTTTCCCGATCCTGCTGGCGGGGCGTTTACTAAGTTAACTGGAAGTTACAATGTCGGTACTGGTACTTGGACGACTCCGCGCACAGCTACGACTGTGACTAATCCTACTGCACTAACAGATATTGCTGCGGCAGTGACGATCGCCACAACAATTCCTTTACCCGACTTAACCATCACCAGCAGCGCCCCTGCTACAGCAACCGTTAACACTCCTTTCAACTACACGCTGACATTAGCTAATAGCGGTACTGCTGCGGCTACAGAAGTTAGCGCCAACTTCACTCTGCCGGAGGGGGTGACATACAATTCGGCTATCGGTACGGGTTATACAGTCAGTCAAGCGGGTGGAGTGGTTACTTTTTCAGGAGGTGCGATCGATCCAGGCGGCAGTGCAATTCTGACTGTTAATGTTACTCCGACTGCTGCGGGTACTGTCACCAGCGCTGTTGGGGCAGACCTTGCCGATCCGGAAAATACGATCGCCGAAAGCAACGAAACCAACAATTCCTCTACTGCGACTCTCACTACAACTGTTGGAACGACTGCTAACACTCCTCCAACGATCGCACCGAGTGCAGCTTCTACGTTTTTAACAGTTCCTAGCTTGTCTGGGGTCATCAACGACCCCACCGATCCGGCGAAAAACTTCGGTGTCAACTTTACTTTAGCCGATGCGGAGACTGCTGCCGACAGTCTGACATTAACCGCAACCAGCAGCAACACTGCTGTCGTTCCCAACGCCAATTTAGCCCTCAGCGGTACCGGTGCAAACCGCAATCTCAAAATTACTCCTGCAGGTGTCGGCTATGCTGATGTGACTGTAACCGTTAGCGACGGAACAAGCACAACATCTACCGTTCTCAACTACGCTGCTTCTGCTGCTTCGATCACTCCTGCAACCGGCCGCTTTCTCACGGGGACAAGCGATGCGAGTACGGCGATCGCGATCGACTCCAACTATATGGTAGTCGCCGACGACGAAGACCAAATTATTCGTTTGTACGATCGGGCCAATTCCGGCTTACCAGTCAAAACCTTTGATTTTACCAACTCTCTCGGCTTGAGTGACTTATCCGGCGGTGTTCCCAGAGAAGTTGACATCGAAGCTTCAACCCGCGGCGGCAACCGAATTTACTGGCTGGGTTCCCACAGCAACGCCAGCGGCGGCAATTTGCGCCCCAACCGTTACCGCTTGTTTGCGACGGATATCTCCGGTACCGGTGCGGCAACAACTCTCGCTTACACCGGCGAGTACAACAACCTGCGAAGCGATTTGATTGCGTGGGGAGATACTAACGGTTTCAACTTTACCGATAGCGCGGCCGCGGGCAAAGTGCCGGAAGCAGCCACCCTCGACGGTTTCAATATTGAAGGCTTGACATTTGCCCCGGACAACACTACTGCTTACGTTGCATTCCGGGCACCGCAAGTTCCGACAACCGATCGCACTAAAGCTTTGATCGCACCGATTACTAACTTTGCCAGCTTGGTAACGGGGGCGGCTACCAGCGCTACCATCGGCGATCCGATTCAATTAGATTTGGGCGGCCGCGGAATTCGCAGCATCGATCGCAATGCTAGCAACGAATACCTAATTCTCGCCGGCCCTGCTGACAACGCTACGGGTAAGGCCCCGAAAGACTTCCGGCTGTATACTTGGACTGGAAATCCTGCTGATGCACCGATCTTGCGCTCGGCTGACTTGACAGCTTTGAATGCAGGCGGCAGTTTTGAATCAATCGTGGAAGTGCCGAGTACCTTAACCGACACCAGTCAGATTCAGCTATTAGTTGATAGCGGCGACAAAGTGTGGTACGGCGACTACATTATCTCGAAAGATTTGCCGCAGGACAACTTCCAGAAATTCCGCAGCGATACGGTAACTTTAGGTGGTTCTCCGGTTCGCATCCGCAACATTCAAGGCGCAAGTCACACTTCATCTTTAGCCACTCAAACTGTTAGCAATGTTCCGGGGGTAGTGACAGCGGTAATAAGCGGTGGCGGCGGTCGCGGTTTTTATATGCAAGACCCGACTCCCGATACGGGGGCGAATCCAGATTCTACATCGGAAGCGATTTTTGTGTTCCTGGGAAATTCCGCGATCGCGAATCCGACAGTCGGACAATCTGTACAGGTAACTGGTCGAGTTGACGAATTCCGCCCGGCTAACAACGCCACCAATCTTACCACTACCCAAATTAATGCTACGGTTTCTGGGGCTGCGGTGGGGGCGATCGCATCTCTCGGTACAGTTACTCCAGCTATTATCGGCAACGGCGGCCGCACTCAACCTACAACTTCCATTCAAAATGATTTCACTGCTGCGGGCAATGTAGAAACTGGCGGCGATTTCGACCCGACAATGGAAGGCATCGACTTCTATGAAAGTTTAGAAGGAATGCTCGTACAAGTCAACAATCCAGTAGTTGTCGGCCCCACAAATAACTTGGGCGAATTCTACGTTTTGCCAGATAACGGTGAAAATGCTACGGGCAGAACTAATCGCGGTGGGATTGCCGTTTCTGATACTGATTTTAATCCCGAACGCATTCAAATTGACGACACCTTGCTCAATCCTCCCAGCGGGGGCAGCCTATCGCCTGTTACCAACGCCGGCGACAAATTGAGTGCAGTCTCAGGCATCGTCGGTTACAGTTTCAGCAATTACGAGGTTTTAAATACCGCTCAAATTCCTCAATCCAGCGTCACTTCTGGCGGCTTGGCTAAAGAAGTTACAAACCTAACTGGAAATGCCAATCAACTGACTGTCGCCAACTTCAACGTCGAGAATTTAGACCCAAGCGATACCGCCAAATTCCCAGCCCTAGCCAGCCGAATAGTCAGCAACCTCCAAAGTCCTGATATTATCAATCTAGAGGAAATTCAAGACAACAACGGGGCGACTAATGACACTACTGTTGCGGCTGACATAACTTACAACACCTTAATTTCCGCCATTCAAAAAGCGGGCGGCCCGACTTATGAATTCCGGCAAATTAACCCTGTAAACAACCAAGACGGCGGCGAACCGGGTGGCAATATTCGAGTCGGATTTTTGTTCAATCCCAGCCGCGTTACTTTTGTCGATCGCCCAGGCGGCACTTCCACAACCTCAACAACAGTTAACAGCGTCAGTGGCGCCCCCGCACTCTCAGCAAGTCCCGGCAGAATTGACCCGACTAACGCAGCATTTAATACCAGCCGCAAGCCTCTAGTCGGTGAATTTCTATTCAACGGCCAGCAAGTATTTGTGATTGCCAATCACTTCAACTCAAAAGGCGGAGACCAACCGCTTTTCGGCCCCAACCAGCCGCCTGTTCTCTCTTCAGAAAGTCAGCGCCTCCAACAAGCACAAATTGTCAACGATTTTGTCGATCGCATTTTGGCAGTAGATGCCAATGCGAATGTGATTGTTGCTGGAGATTTAAACGATTTCCAATTTTCCGAACCGCTGAATGTTGTGCGGGGAATTCCGGGCGGTAGCGGGACTGCTGTGCTGCAAAACTTAATTGAAACTCTGCCGGAAAATGAGCGCTACACTTATAATTTTCAAGGCAACGCGCAGGTTCTAGACCACATTTTAGCTAGCAATAATTTAGCTAAAAATTTAGCCGGATTTGATGTTGTTCATATCAACTCTGAGTTTGCCGACCAAGACAGCGACCACGATCCGACTGTAGCCCGGTTTAATATTGCCTTACCGACGGTAACTATTACTGCGACAGACGCAGCAGCAGCCGAATTTGGTACAGAACCGGGTACTTTCCGCATCGCGCGATCGGGCAGTACCAGCCTGCCGCTGACAGTAAATTATACAACTGCTAGCGGTACGGGCTTTGCCACCAGCAATGATTACACGCCGCATTTAACGGATAGCATTATCATTCCGGCAGGTCAATCTTTCGCAGATGTTACTATTACCCCCGTTGACGACAGCCTTGTGGAAGCTAGCGAGGCCCTCAAGCTGACTTTAGTAGGTGCGGCTGCTTACAATTTGGGGACGGCTGGTACTGAAACTGCTTCAGTGGCGATCGCCGATAACGACATAGTAGCGCCGGGAATTTTTAATTTCAGTAGCGCCACTTACAGCGTTAATGAAAACGGCACAACCCAAACAATTGCAGTTAATCGTACAGGTGGAACCAATATCTCGGCCTCTGTGAGTTACGAAACTGCTGACGGTAGCGCCACCGCCGGAAGTGATTACACTGCTACGTCGGGTACGTTAAACTTTCTCTCTGGCGAAACTAGCAAAACTTTCACTATTCCCATCACTGAGGACACCTTAGTAGAAGAGAATGAAACTGTCAATCTCAGTTTGACAAATGCCACAAATAATGGTAGTTTGGGAAATCAAAATACGGCGATTTTGACGATCGTAGATACAACGCCAACTCCCACGCCCACGCCCGCGCCCGCGCCTACGCCCACGCAAACGCCCACGCAAACTCCCGCGCCTGCGCCCGCGCCTACGCCCGCGCCTACGCCTACGTTCGCGCCTACGTTCGCGCCTACGCCCGCGCCTACGCCCGCGCCTACGCCCGCGCCTACGCCTACAGGTACGCCCGCGCCTACGCCTACAGGTACGCCCGATCCAAACTGCATTGGCGATCGCATCGAACGACCCAACCTCGATCGACCAAATCCAGTCGATAACATTATCAACGGCAATTCAGGCATCCTAATTGGTACTTCCAAAAATGACGGTTATTTGGGCAGCAACAGTCCCAATATATTCGATGCCAAAGCAGGTAACGACAACCTAATTGGTGGCAACAGCCCAGACATTTTCAACGGCAATGAAGGCAACGATTTCCTCAACGGAAAGCGCGGCAATGACTTCCTGATTGGCGGCAAAGGTAACGACCTCGTACTAGGCGGTGGAGGCGACGATCTCATCTTCGGAAATAATGGGAACGATGCGATTAACGGTGAAGATGGCAATGACTTCATTTATGGCAATGAAGGCGCCAACTTTATTGATGGGGGCAAAGACAACGATATCCTCATCGGCGGCCAAGATAACGATGTCATAGTCGGAAGTCAAGGCAATGATTCTATCTTCGGACAATCAGGAAATGACACCCTGTGCGGTGATGCTGGCAATGATTTACTCGCTGGCAATCAGAATAATGATTTGATAGATGGCGGTGCTGGAAATGATACAATTTATGGGGGTGGAAACAACGACACTATCCTCGGTTGTACTGGCAACGATTTATTGTTCGGAGATTTAGGAGAGGACAGCTTGATTGGCGGGATTGGTAATGACACGTTTGCGATCGCAAGTAATCTCGGACTTGATATTATTTCCGATTTTGTTAAAGGCGAAGATGTGTTAGGATTATCTCGCGGTTTGAGTTTTAATCAATTGGAAATTAGTCAGAGTAATAACAATACTTTGATTAAAGTGAATGGAATTGCGATCGCCTCTTTAATCGGAGTCAACGCTTCGCTAATTAATGTTAACGATTTCCGAACAGTTTAAGCAGAGTAGTGTTGAATGCTGACTGTTGGCTGTTAGCTGTTGGCTGTTGGCGGTACGAGTCTCAATCGAAAAACTGATATCAATTCCGGTTGCACCATCATTGAGATAATTCATCTGCGTTAATCTGTGTTTATCTGCCTGTATCTGCGGTTAAAAAAAGAGAATTTCTCGGGCCGCAGATGACAAGGGATTGACGCTGATTCACGCAGATGCACAGAATGATTTTATAATTTTGATGCTACCGGATTTGATATGAGGTGTGTCAGAACAGAGTTTCTCAATTATCATCGAGAAAATAACGCGATCGGGACGCACCCTACGACAATTTTTAGCGGTAAAAAATCCCCTCCTAAACCTCGGATGCCCGCAATTGTCCGCAGGCGGCATCTGCTTCTAAGCCGCGAGAATACCGCACGCTAACTGCAATGTTCTTTTCCTTCAAAACCGAAACAAAACTGTTAATTCGATTGGGAGTCGGTCGCTGATAATCAGCTTCCTGAATCGGATTGTAAGGAATCAAATTGACGTGACACTGAAAACCGCGCAAGTGAGTTGCTAACTCGGCTGCGTGTTCGGGCAAGTCATTCACATTAGCTAAAAGCACGTATTCAAAACTCAATCTCCGCCCAGTCGATCGCACATATTCCCGACATTCTGCGATTAAATCACCCAAAACATAAGGGCGGGCGCTAGGAATTAACTCTTCGCGCAATCTTTGATTGGAAGCGTGGAGGCTGACGGCGAGGGTAACTTGCAGTTGGTGTTCGGCTAGTTGGCTGATGCGATTGCGAATTCCTACTGTGGAAATGGTGATGTTTCGCTGTCCAATTCCTACGTCTTGATTCAAACACTTGACAGCAGCTACAACATTATCGAAATTCAGCAGGGGTTCGCCCATTCCCATAAATACGATGTGGCTGACTCTGCGGCCGAAATCTTGCTGTACTGTCAAGACTTGATCGACGATTTCGTGTTTTTCTAAATTGCGCTTGAAACCGCCTTTTCCGGTAGCGCAAAAGTCGCAGCCCATCGCGCAGCCAACTTGCGCTGAGACGCACACAGTCAGCCGTTTATCGGTGGGAATGCCTACTGTTTCAATGATTTGACCGTCTGCCAGTTTTAAGAGATACTTTACGGTGGCGTCTGGTGCGACCGATCGATAGTGAATGGTCGATCGCCCGATCGGAATTTTAGCAACAGTCTCGCGCCACTGTTTCGAGAATACAGAAATGTCAGAGATCGATCGGGCGCCTTTCTCATAAATCCACTGGTACAACTGCTTTCCGCGATAAGCCGGTTGTCCCTGCTGCTGCACCCACTCCGTTAACTCAGCTAAACTCGCCCCCAGCAAGGGCGGAATTTTACCCGACTCAACAGCCAAAGCAGCAGTCTTGCGAGACTGATTCGCACCCTTAGAATTACCAGAAGAGTACACCTGAGAAACGGAAGTAGGAGACATAGGTCATCAGAAAATTTAAAGCCACCCTCTATTTTAAAACTTCTCGACCAAAGCTGCTGGCGATCGGTGACGAAGTTGGCGAAAATAGACTTGGTAAATATTTTCTGGCACTTAACTTGATGAGGATGACAACTGCTTGCGTAGCTTTCCGCATGGCAGCTCTATATACCTATACATGGCATAGGCTAATATAAAGCAAATCAGCATACTAATCACTCCTTGCAAAGGAACAGAAATTTGAGGTAAATAAAGATAAACCGCTCCCAGTACAATACCGTGTACTAAATAAAGCGAGTAGGAAAGCAAACCAATAAACCGCATCCAACTCCAATTGAGAATTTGAAATACTCCCCAATCGGGAAAACGGATAGCAGCAGTAAAAATACCATGTAGTGCAATACCTTGAATTGTGTAACGCAATGTAAGTTCATATTCAGGATAACGACATAGAAACGAGAAAAGAAGTAGAGTAATTCCTCCTGGTAGTACGAAATACTTCCACAGTCTATCCGAGCCATAGGGAGGATCTAATACTGGGTTGCCATGAACCGCTAATGCACAGCCAAACAATATACTATCTATTCTCGTATCTGATAAATGATAGATGCGATATTCATTTGCTCCCATGCCAAACACTAGAACACATCTCCAAATTAGAATAACTAAGCAAATTCCCCAAAAAATTAACATTTGCCTTTTGGGGTTCACACCCCTTTTGACTAAACTTATGTAGAGAAAAGGGAAAAGACAGTAGAAGTGTTCCTCCACCGCCAGAGACCAATATATATTAGTACCAGGAGGTATTCCCTGGCCACCACCAAAAGTTTCATAATAGTTATAATAATGTAGAACCAGGCTTAAAAAACCTGGTAGTTGGATTTCCCCTTTAAGTACACCTATCAATGTCAAGAAAACCCCTAGGAATAAGACTACATAAAAGCCCGGCCAAATTCGCACAATGCGTCGCAAATAAAAATGTTTTAAATTAATGAATTGGTTTTTTTCATATTCACGTCTCAGCAAAGTTGTGATTAAATATCCACTGAGAAAGAAAAATACTGTTACCCCAAAGCCTCCCGGGACAATTTTAGTAGCCCCTGCATGAGATAAAAAGACAATGATAAAAGCAATAGTCCTCATTCCGTCCAAGGAAGGAATGTAAAATTTGGATGGTGCCATGATAATTATTTTTTAACAAAAAAACTTTTTTGATAAGTGCATATTAACACCAATAGTTTTTGTATGTCCAGGCCCACTGACTCTGATATTCCTGGACGCATTTCAAGGTAATTCTGTGATTCAGAGTGTAGCCCTTCAGTCCGTCGTGCCACGTCAACAAGGTTGCAATAACAGAAATCTCCACAACAAAGTTAATTTTTGGCAAAATTTCACAAAAATTGCGTATAAATGACCACAGGCACCTAAAATAAACTCTGTAGTTTGTTAAAGGGTATGCAAATTAGACAGCTTTCCATCACAATTAATGCAAATTTTATGGTGCTAAATATTCTGGCGCTGCCCTTAGCGTTTCAATTTACATCCCCAGGCCCGATTATCTTTCAACTCGGCCCCCTAGCCATCCGCTGGTACGGGCTGTTGATAGCTTCTGCCGTCTTGATTGGGGTCAGTCTGTCCCAATACTTGGCCCAAAAGCGCCGCGTCAACCCGGACTTGCTGGGCGATTTGGCAATTTGGCTGGTTCTGGGGGCTATTCCCTGCGCTAGAATTTATTACGTGGCTTTCGAGTGGCAGCAATACGCCCAGAGGCCAGAGGATATTATTGCGATTTGGAAAGGCGGAATTGCCATTCACGGGGCGATTTTGGGCGGCACGATCGCAGCTTTAATTTTTGCGAAAATTCAGCGAGTTTCTTTTTGGCAATTGGCAGATTTAATCGCGCCTTCGGCAATTCTCGGTCAGGCGATCGGACGCTGGGGAAATTTCTTTAACTCCGAAGCTTTTGGCAGTCCAACGGATTTACCCTGGAAACTCTATATTCCCCCAAACAGCCGCCCGCCCGCCTACGCTAATTTTGAATACTTCCACCCCACATTTCTCTACGAATCTCTGTGGAATTTGGCAGTATTTGGGTTGCTTCTGACTTTGTTTTTCCGCGATTTGCAGGGCAAAATTCGCTTGAAAACTGGTGCTTTGTTTTTGGTTTATATCGCAGCTTACAGTTCAGGTCGAGTCTGGATTGAAGGGTTGCGAACTGATAGTTTGATGTTCGGACCGCTGCGGACGGCGCAAATGGTAAGCTTGACTGGGATTGTTTTAGGATTGGGCGGGTTGGCTTGGCTTTATTTGGTCGATCGACCTTTACCAGATGTTATTTCCCCCAACGGCGATCGGGCAAAGATCGCTCACAAATCCCCAGAGGATCAATAAAAAACCCCAGAGAGGTTAGTCTCTAGGGTTAAAACCAGGGTGCATCTACCATCCCTTACTTCCAACCAAAACAGGTGCATCCGGAAGCGCCAGTAAATTTAGAAAATTTTTTAGTAGCTATGAGTTTGGCAGAGATTGAATCCCTAATTCCAGGGGTATACATTGTAGGTGCAGGCCCGGGAGACCCGGATTTGTTAACTGTTAAGGCCCAAAAATTATTGGCTGCAGCCGATGTCATATTATTTGCTGATTCGCTAGTCCCAGAGCAAATTTTGCAGGGGGTACGCGCGGATGCTGAAGTGATCCAAACTGCTGATAAGACCCTCGAAGAGATTGTACCTTTGATGGTGGAACGAGTACAGGACGGAAAAAGCGTCGTCCGCCTCCATTCGGGCGATCCCTGTCTCTACGGGGCTGTCGGCGAACAAATGCAAGCTTTGGCGGATGCTGGAATTGGTTTTGAGGTAATCCCGGGAATTAGCGCTTTCCAACTTGCTGCGGCTAAACTTAAAATTGAGTTGACAGTTCCCGGAGTTGTGCAGACAATTATTTTGACGCGAATTAGCGGTCGAACCGAAGTACCAAAACGCGAAGAATTGGCGAGTTTAGCGGCTCATCAAGCGAGTTTGTGCCTGTATTTGAGCGCCCGCCATGTCGAACAAGCTCAAGCTAAATTGATGGAACACTACCCATCTGATTTGCCTGTAGCGATTTGTTATCGGTTGGGCTGGCCCGATGAAAAAATTGTGCTAGTTCCCCTTGACAAAATGGCAGTTGCTACCCGCGAAAATAATTTGCTCAGAACGACAATGTATGTGATTAGTCCGGCGTTGGGAAAAGAAGCAGAAGGGCGATCGCGCTTGTACCATCCAGAGCACGATCGGCTGTTCCGAAAAAAATCAAAAATGGCAAATAAGTAGTGGTTACAAATCAAGATTACATGGGGAGGGGGGCTTTTGCACTCATCTTCTAGCTTGTATAGGAGTGGTTCTTAGCTAAAGAGACTCCTACAAAATACTATATTTTTTTCCTTACCTACTTAGCTAATTATTCTGAATTCAGAATTAAATCTAAATCTGATAAAATTAATCTTGTCGGGGCGGGTTTAGCAAGCAATATCAGATATACTGCCCACTATCTCCGTACAAAACCCGCCTTCTTTTTCCTTCCTTCTTACTTTTTAATTCTTCCCCATGAAAGATTTAACTCGCCGACAATTTATTACTGTCACCGCATTAAGCGCCGGATTTGCCTTAGCAGTTCATCCTATTGCGGCTGCCGTTATCAATACGGATGCTGCAGGTTTAATAGCAGGTGAGGTAAAAATTCCCGTAACAGACGGCTCAATTCCAGCCTACAGAGCAATGCCAGCCAGCGGCAGCAATTTTCCAGTAATTTTAGTAATTCAAGAAATCTTCGGAGTTCACGCACACATTCAAGATATTTGCCGCCGTTTGGCCAAATTAGGTTATTTAGCGATCGCCCCAGAAATGTTTGCCCGTCAAGGTGATGTTTCTAAAATCACCGACATTCAAGAAATTATTAGTAAAGTTGTCTCGAAAGTTCCTGACTCTCAAGCTATGTCCGATTTAGATGCTACCGTAGATTGGGCACAAAAGTCAGCAAAAGGCAATATTAATAAGTTGGGAATTACAGGATTTTGCTGGGGTGGCAGAATGGTTTGGCTGTACTCTTCCCACAACCCGAAAGTCAAAGCAGGAGTGGCTTGGTACGGGCGTTTGGTTGGCAATTCTACGGCTTTAACTCCCAAACACCCGATCGACATTGCAGCAAATTTGAAAGTGCCTGTATTGGGACTTTACGGCGGCAAAGACGAGGGAATTCCCAACGATACAGTCGAGAAAATGCGGGAAGTTCTCAAAACTGGCAGCAGCGGTTCCGAAATTGTGCTTTATCCAGATACGCCGCACGGTTTTAACGCCGACTATCGCCCCACTTACCGGGAAAAAGAAGCTGAGGATGCTTGGAAACAGTTGCAAGATTGGTTTAAAAAGCACGGAGTTGCATAATAGTTTTGAGTTTTGAATTTTTAGTTTTGAGTTAAAACTTGCCCTCTTCCTGCTTAAAGAATGCCTGTGTAACGAACCGCGAAGACGCCAAGAGGGCGAAGTCAGAGAAAGAATAGAAAAAGGCAATATTGGCTATTCACCAAACAGTGGACAAGACTAGACAGCTAGTTCATACACTGGACAAATAGCCAGCCTAAGTACCTTGAATACTACGTTTTGAGGGTGATGACACCTACGGGTGCTTTCCAGCCTGTAGCTCTGTCGTTAGAGATTAAACAGATGTATTTGGTTAAGTCAGTGTCTCTAACCCAACAAGCCATCAAAACATTGGCGAGGAAAACATAACCTGAGCAATCAGAGGACAAAATGTCTAACTTTGTATTTGTTTTAGACACCAACAAACAACCACTTGAGCCAGTAGCACCAGGGCAAGCAAGACGATTGTTAAAACTCGCCCAAGCTGCTGTGTATCTCCGCTACCCGTTCACAATTATTCTGAAATATGCGGTTTCTCACCCAAAAATGCAACCCACTCAATTAAAAATTGACCCAGGTTCTAAAACTACTGGGTTGGCTTTAGTACAGGGCGATAAAGTTCTCTGGGGTGCTGAGTTGACCCATCGCGGGCAACAAATTAAAAATGACTTAGAGTCACGTCGCAACCTTCGTCGCAATCGCCGTAACCGCAAAACTCGTTACCGCAAAGCGCGTTTTCTTAACCGCACTCGAAAGCCTGGATGGTTGCCACCCAGCTTAGAATCCAGAGTGAAAAACATCGTGACTTGGGTCAACCGCATCTGTCGATATGTCCCAATTACAGGCATATCCCAAGAGTTAGTTAAGTTTGACCTACTTGCAATGCAGAACCCTGAAATATCGGGCAAGGAGTATCAGCAAGGTGAACTTGCGGGCTATGAAGTCAGAGAATACTTGCTTGAGAAGTGGGGGAGAAAGTGCGCCTATTGCGGTATTGAAAACTTACCTTTTGAGGTAGAACATATCCACCCAAAATCAAAAGGGGGAAGCGATCGCGTTTCCAATCTTACTCTTGCCTGTCGTGGGTGTAACCAAGCCAAAGGCAATCAAGATATTCGGGATTTCTTGTCCAAAAAGCCTGACATCCTGTCCCGTATTTTGAAACAGGCCAAACAACCTTTGAAAGATGCAACTGCTGTGAATTCAACCCGCTGGGCATTGTTCCAACAACTTAAACAAACAGGATTGCCAATAGAAGTTTCAACAGGAGGTAGAACAAAGTACAACCGCACTCGTTTAGGACTACCTAAAACTCATTGGCTGGATGCGGCTTGTGTGGGGAACGTAGAAGTGCTGCAAGTTTTCACGGATCAACCGTTGTTAATTGCAGCTAAAGGATGGGGCAGTCGTCAAATGTGTACAACCAATAAATACGGATTTCCAGTCAAGCACAGAACGCGGTGCAAAACGTTTTTTGGGTTTGGGACTGGCGACATGGTAAGCGCAATTCTTCCCTCAGGGAAGTTTGCAGGCACTCACGTCGGCAGGCTGACCGTTAGAGAAAGCGGAGTTTTTGAAATGAGAACGCCACTCGGCAAGGTTAGCCCAGTGCGTCATAAATACTGTAAATCAATCCACCGCAACGATGGGTATATGTATGCGTTTTCCACTTTTGTACAATGAATCAGCGATTACAGGCGTAGCGATCGCCCTTAAGACAGTTGGGTTTGTGGGCCCTCCAAAAGGTAAACTGAGCGATGTAGAATTATCGATCGAACAGGTAAGCCCGTGCTAGACGAACAAGCTAAAAAGACCATCTTGCGGAAAATCCCTCACGGATTGTACATCTGCGGTGTCAAAGACGGGGAGGAAGTCAACGGTTTCA
>Ga0247774_1000245_pt1 | contig 25968 bp, 27 predicted proteins | sample UWRJL001104B6_FD_179933 | JGI IMG/M metagenome (GOLD analysis project Ga0247774, IMG submission 179933) | Plant litter microbial communities from Arlington Agricultural Research Station in Wisconsin, United States - UWRJ-L001-104B-6 | ecosystem: Environmental > Terrestrial > Plant litter >... | reverse complement strand
GCGAAGGAGGCCACGGGCCAGGTACTCGTCAAACCGGTTGAAATGACTTGGAACTTTGCCAGATATTCAGGCAAATCTCAAGTACCTCCCATGTCATTTGACAGTATCAATGGGACTGCTGCTGTCCTTGCATCGAACGAACACGTCCTCTCGAACTTCTGGGTGCCCTTCTACCAACCCTGAGAGGATGTCTATTTAGAGGGGCGGCTAGATCGAACATGCGCTCACCGTGGGTGTCGGCGTAACGAGGCTTCCGCTCTCCTAAGTCGTGACATTTTTTCTGACCCGCAAGAAAACGGATGCACAAGGTTGAGTGTAGCGCTGACTGCGGGCTCACGGTTGGGGAACGATGGAAACTAATCTTGCTCGGAGTGTGAGATAGACTCGTGGAGCCGGTATGGGCTCGGCTCTCAGGCGACGGAGTGCTGTTCAAACTTCGTGCCACAATTTTGGCTAGTGGTGCAAAGCCTCCGGGACGGCCCTGAAGGTCAAATGTTGCGAGGCGTTGGGTGGTTGCTGAAGATAGGAGGGGAAGTGCCGAGCTCCGTTCCGCGGTACCAGTCCGTGGCGTTTTTTCTTCCCTATCTAAAATTTCAATCGCGGCATCTGGGACCTAAGTCTCGTTCTTGGCACAAAATGCGACCCCTTATCATGCTCGAAAAGTTCCCATTTTGCTCTCATCGGATGCAACGGAAAATTACATATGGCTCATCACCAAAGATGTAACAGCAACCCACTTGCCCACCTCCTTTCATTATTTGGGGGTCAGATCCCATACGGGAAATGAGTTTGCATCCTCTTGCAAAAAAAAATTGGCCCGAGGGTTGAAGATAACGGATTCCAGCTCGGATAGCCCCAATTTCTAAGATAGCGCGGGGCAAGACTCCAGAGGAATCTCGTGTCTGGCTTGCCTTAGCCTGCGCCTGTCTGTCATCCACGCCATACTACTGCTCCGGCTAGCTAAGTCGGGCATTGGAGAAATAGCCCTAAACGACCGCTAGTGCAAGAAAGGTAAAATTGAACAGACCCACGTTTTGTCGCGCTAAATTGACGTGCTGGAAGCGACTTGTAGAAGGTCTCTATTCCGCTGTCACGAACGCTTTGAGACAGGAGAATTTTCACCTCAACGACTTGCGGTGTAAACCCATTACTACTGTAGCGGTCCTACTAACGAGGTCCCCCATATCCTAGATTTGCAACTACGTACGCCTTCGAGAAAGAATCCTATATCCAATTCCTTTTTGATATGGAAGTCGTTCCCGATATGGCGACCCTCAAAACCTATTCGAACGCGGGTGCGGGGCTTGAAGACCATGTGAACAGGCGGCTTGGTGAGCATATTGCACGCGCGGCTCTTTCCGCTGAGCGATCAAGAGGAATGAACAGTGATGAAAGCCTCTTCCTCCGTCGTGGCACTTGCTGCTCCAATGCGGAATAACAGCTGCTAGATATTTGGCAATTGCCAGGTTTGGAAGCATGTTCCGATGCTTCCCATCCCAAGATTGCTGCTGGAAGCCGCGTGTCAGGAAGTTGAGGTTGGTAGTTTTTAACCAGGTATGACGCAGTTGATGCAACGCTGTTCCAGGAACAACAACAGGCCGCCAAGTGGGTACTGAGTGGGGCGTGCACGCGGTATCACCCCTGAAGTGCTGAAGTGACATTGAAATGATGTGCAGCGCCACATTATTCCAGGGCCACCCCGGCAGTGGCACATTGATATTTTTGCTTTGCAGAGGTTCGAAATCCGGAGCCTGAACCGACCATGCATGATGACTTACCAACCTTGAATTGTGGGGGGCGACCAGAAAGAACGGCCAAATCTGACTGGCCAAGGTTGCCAAATCCACCACCGCCCGACTCCCATGTTTGCTGCTTCTCGGCGTCTCTGTCGTGGCAGTAGCGCAAAGTTGCTGCCCCGCCGCAAACTGTGTAACTTGCTGCGTCTCCTTTATCTGCGGGTTTTCATAGCAATTTTAACTCGCTCCTTCTGTGGAGAAACTGCGGACAGACAGTCTTGGCCAGCTGCCGGTCGTCATTTACCAGAAGTATCGCTGGGACATCCACGGTGTTCGTCAGCTTCGAGGTTCCGGAAGGAGGCGTCAGCGCCACAAGCGCCGTGGGTGTCTCGGGATGAACTCGGGGAATCCGCCATCGGCCTCAATCTGCCACCAATTCGAACGATCCCCCTTTCTTCATGTCTCGTCAAACAATTAGCACATGGGCGGCAGAGAAAAGGGACAATGAACACGGACGAGATTGGCGAGCTCAGGCGAGGAGCAAGCCAGGTTACCAGACGCCACACTCCGCAAAATAGCAAGGCGCCTTGCGGCTCTTGCATTGTATTCTGGCCAATAGACGGCGCTGTGGACGGACTGGTGGTTGTTCTCCGATAAGATGATACAACTCTGAGGGCACCACGGCTTCTCCATACTATCTTACACTGACCCGCAGCGCTGGACTTCATACGATGAACCTCTTGGGCTTGGTCAAAAAGCCGTCAAGTACGAAGAGTGGATCCGCTCAGCTCTGTAGAAACAACATGAGAAGGTTGAGATTGGATCCAGCGAGACCGTTTCGAGAAGCCTCTCCGTTCGCCCCCGTGATAGTTGGAAAGAGATCCCATCAAACCACTCAAGCTTCCATGGCGCTGACAACGGCAAGCCTGCAACCATGGTCTGATATTGGGCTTAATTTATCGTAACAGTTGTCCTTCGACCGGAAACCCCACGAGCCGGTGTCCAGGTACGCTTGCAGGTTCTCGCGCCGGGGTCGCGGCCTGACGGAGATGGCACGCAGTGCCGTGGGCTTCTCAAGGCCATTCAACCCATTTGCCGCCATGCAGACGACCCTTTTTATCGTTTGCACAGCCGCCGAATACCTGCCAAACCGGTGTCCCGGGGAGGCAAACTAGCATTTGTGGAACCTCTTCGAGTAGATCATTTGGACTTGCAGATGCATTATCGAAGTCGATTGGCGAATCGACTCTCAGGAACGCTCCGGCACAAAGCTCTTCTTATTTCCAGCCACATGCCGGCGCCACAGATCTGCGCTCTTACTCTGCCTTCCGACCTGTCACACTTGGAGGCATGGAGCATCTCCTCCAGACCTTCCTTACGCAACCAGCAATGCAACCCACAAGTGCTCGGCAACGGCTGGTAGTCAACCTTGGGCCATGTTCAACACTGCAGGTCTCGTACTCGGTTTCATGGGTGGTTGCAAGCTTTCCCTTTCTGTGCTAAATTAGGCCCCAGCCCTACCGAAGTATTGACTTCAAGGCACGGAGGTACCAGCGAGTCTCATTGGAAACGGCGGCCAGGCTCGATCCAGTTCAGTGGGCTGACAGAAGGCCGGCCTTCAGGATATCGGAGGTCAGATATTGCAATCTCCCGCGCCGCCTTGCGAATGAGATTTTCCATGTCCGGGGCCGACCGGTGCAAACCCTCCGGGAGCCCGGGTTCGGACGATGAATACTACCCAAACAGCACGGTTAGGCCCCGGCAATCGTCAGAAACAAGATTTTACAGTACCAGATATGTATGCACCGCCCAGCCTTATTTGTTACATTTGTTTCAACAGGGAGCAAGCGCGTCGAGAAATTCGGGTACACCTGCACAACCGCCCACGGGCAACAGACCCGAATATCACCCCTCCAACCGTGCTACGAAGCAGTAGCACTAGGTAGTATGTCGGTGCTCTGGGGCGTCGTGCTTATCATCCGGCTGTTCACAGCGGATATTTTGAGGCGTTATATGCCTTCCCACAGCCCACGATGCGAAGTACTGTCTACCTGTGACCAGGTTCCTCGGACTCCCCATTTCGAGACTCAACTATCTCCCAGGCAGTATTGCAATTCCCGTCTCCTCCCCAGTTCTTCTGGCGCAGACAGCGGACCCCACGGGATCTGAACCGTCTCCCGATCGTTTTACACGACTGCCGCATCCCTGCTGCGGCTACTATTCTTGTGGCCAGTATCGCATCCCATGAAACTCCATTCCTTATTGTTCTCATGGATACTCCCTTGAGCCACTCAACTTGGAAGCGCACGCCACAACCATTGAAGTTGAGATTCTCGCCCTAGAGGGGAAGCCAGAGAGGATAGTTTCCCGCATTGTCTCGCTTTAGGCGACGAACTACTTCCAAATGCGGTCAACTAATGTGAATTCTATTAGCCCAAGGATATGACTACACTTCCGCTTGTCACGAACTGCTTCTAGCCTTGTCCGAGCCCCTGGCCTGATTCGGGAAGGGTGTCGTGGGTGTGCAATTTGTCAACCGCTTGGCGCGAACCAGGTAGGCTACCAAATGCTGACCCGCACCTTCCACGTCACTCTAGCCGGTTCTGACTTGCTGCCGGGTCGTGATAGGCCACGAACCGGACGAAAAAAAACTTGGCAGTGCCGTGTTACCAGAGACCATGTTTTTACCACTACCCACGTCGATTGTCTCTCACAGCCAGGCTGCGGTTCATGATTTTTTTCTCGTCTCTATCATTGGACGAGTCAAGACCGCGTTCCGGTGTCAATCTCTCACCACTACCCAATAGCGTTTCTTTCGGGCTCGGACTTGAGACAGGTATGTTTTGCCATGGACTTAGCTTCTGCCTCGAAGAGTTCTGCTGATTGTTATCAAGAACGAGGCGGCTTGTTGACGCCCAGGCAAAGAGGGAGGATGGGTTCGTGAGAACTAGAATTCACCCATTCTTGGCTAATGTAGCCCGTCCCAGCCGCCGGCTCTCATTTCCCATCTTCCTCGACCCATGCACGGAAGCAGGTCCTCGCTTAAGGGCGGGAGAGTTCTTGCCGCGCCGCTGTTTGGTTTTGTGCTCTTCTGTTCTTCTCTGCCTCCACAGCAGAGATAAGAAGAACGACAACAAGGCGGGAGAAAATCGTGAGCGCCGAACGGCTAGTACAGTCCCTCCGTTGTCGACTCGGACGGAGGGGCAAACTTGGAGCAGAGCAGGGTACATATGTTTTGACACGTAGGATCGCGCTCGCTGGAACCAACGAGGCGATACAGAAAACTCTCGCGCAGGCTCCTTTGGACTCCAGACGGAAGGTACTCTTTTGGCCCCCGCGGCTCCGTCGAGGGAAGAAATGCCAGGCCCTCTTCCAACTTCCCTGAATCCGTTCTGTCTCGTCATCCGGCCAAGGTCAAACCACTTTTGCACTATTCTACGGGAACCTCCACTTGTCAGGGCGTATTCTATATGTGCAATCATACTATATCTGAAGCCGAGTATTCGCATACCGCGGCGCTGTTCTTGTCGAGTGTTCCTGACCCCCCTACCTCCACGCGCACGCGCACGCGCACACACAACCATACGCATGGAGAGCGGTGTCTTCGCTCCCGTCTTAAGACCTGGTTCTATTATGTGCCGCGCCCAGAAACCCTTGCCCCTGACAAAACCATGCAGACAACGACGTCATCGTCTCGTCGGAAAACGTGCGTCTTTACTCCTCCCTCGGGTCGTCGTTGCTCGATGCGGCTGAGTTTTCCATTTTCGACGCTTGGAATTTGACATTGGTGCTCTTTTACTCTGACTGGGTTTTTGTGGAGTCCCCGGTTGCCGAGCCCCTTTCCTCTGCCAGATTAGAAAGGCACCGGTCCAGGGAGTATCTGGCGTGGTATGTTTGGAAAAATGTATTTGTTCGTGCCGGTGATACCGGTACGGGCACCCGGAGGCTGCATCGTTCCTGCTTCAGTGGAAGTTTCAGTGGAAGCTTTTCCTTCTTCAGTGGCCGAACCGCCCGTTCGCGCGCTCTCGGGTTTCGGCATAATATTCACAGCCTGTTGTCCTGTGATGTTGGATAGGCTAGAATCTAGGCAGGGAGACAGGCAACTAACAGTACACTCAGGCAAAAAGGAGTATGTCGGTGTCAGAAGTCCGATTCGCCTCCTAGGGTATCACTTCTCTAGCACACAAACATCATAGAGCGTCTAAAAAAGAACTACAGCGGACCTCCATCAAATCCATATCTCGAAATGTGGTAATAAAAGGCTGCATCCGTCTTCGCAAAGGCCCCAGAAAGAGATACCATAAGTTATACCGTCATCACCTCATGTTCCAATGCCATCAAAGAACCCATTCCTCCATCGACATAGAAGTTCAGGCAGCTGCGGCGGCAACTCGCTTGTGCAGTGATAGAATGTTAGCAAAGTCAAGCTTATCCGACTTCTCGGGCATGCCTTTCCCGTTAGCAATCACCAAGACAGTCACGCCATCGCTGTACCGAAGCCCTTGAAGCAGCTTGGGAGTGACGACGAAGAGCTGGTTCTTGTGCTCCTGGCAAGCAATGTCGACCATGCGTCTGTGCACCATGCGCTCGTTCCTCGCGTCCATGCCCTGGTTGATCTCATCGACGAGCGTGAATGGCGTCTGCGCCTGGCCCTGCAGGGCGAGGATGAAAAAGGCAGTCGTAACAGCACGCTCACCGCCGGATTGGGTTTGGTTGTTCAGCTGGCTCATGCCTTGTGTCGATACTCTACCCTCGTGTTAGAAGCTATTTGGATTGGCCACAGCGCAGATGCATGGGGTAACCTACCTGAACGAGACCATAAGCCTGAGAGCCCACTTGGAAAAGTCTTCATCCTTATGCAGTTGGACTTCGCCAGCGCAACTGATTCGCTCGAAGCTGGTCCTAAAGGCATCATTGACATTACCGACAAGTTGGTCAACCTGCGGTTCCCATCGGGACCGCACGTCGTCGATTTCTCCCTGTAACGTGCCCATCTTCCCCCTATTGCGGGCGAGACGGCTCGCCGCCGCATCCCTCTCCTGCGTGCTTTGATTGAACCTCTCAATCGTGTCGAAGGGAATGTTCATCGACTCGATGGTCATTTTTTCAGCCGCGGCCTCGCCCTCCAGGTCGTCGACAGGTCGTTCCTTGCCCATTTTTACAAAGGCAAGAGTAAATTCTTCCGAAGCGTTGGCTCGAATCTCGGCAATTATATCCTGGCGGCGCGTTCCTTCCGCTTTAAGCTTTCTATACTCCTCGTCGGCCTTCACCGCGTTTCTCTTCTCCTCCTCACACTGGTCGACGATCGCCTTGTTTCTTGCCTCGAGGCCTCTCACGTCGGAGTCGGCCTGGATGCGGAGAAGCTGAGCTTCAACCAAGGCTTGGTGGGCTGACCAGATCACCGGGAGATGGTCTTTGTGCGCAAGGGCCGCCCGAAGTTGCTCGATAAACAACTCATGCCTCTCGGACACTAAATTGTTGTACTCCTCCTTCATCTCGAGAACCAACGTGTGCAGAAGGTTTCGTTCCCCCTGGGCGCGTTCAATATCACGGGGTAGGCTGTCGTACTTGGTTTGTTCCTGTTGAAGCTGATTCTTCTCCTTTTTGAGTCGCCTGACGAGGTCTCCCTTTTCTTTGAGCTCCGCTTGGACATGCTTGAGTTGCTCTTCCACCTGCTCCTTCTCCCCTACTAGCATTTTGCCTCTTGCGAGGAGACTGTCGCGCCGCTCCTCGAATTGGCTTTCGTCGCCCCGGTCAAAGTCTTGCTTCTCCTTCCAGAAGGGTGCAGGGCGAATCGGCCTAGTGCTGGTGGAGCGGCCAGCCTCGCCATACTCGCGACGATAGATTTTCTTGTACAAGGTTGAGCCAGTTGCCCACTCCATGACTTGTTCCTGGCGTTCAAGCATCTTGAACTGGTCAGTGCTGACATCCTTGTGGGAAACCCCGATCTTGTGCAGCCTAGCGACGGAGCATAGATAGGCGAGCATCAGATCGGGTCCTTCGAGGTAGTCGATGGCCCATCCATCGAAGCCGAAGTCTTCGGCGCGGCCTGGTGATTGGAAGTCGGACCGCTTTCCGCTGAACGTCCTCACGGAAAAATTAAGCTTCTTTTCCCTAAAAAGACAGTCGGTAAACTTCTTATAGTCCGAGGGGGTCTGGACTAAGAAGGAATACATATCCCGCTTGTTGATGAAAGCCTGCACCTGATCGGCGTACCGGAGATCCTTCATCGAGCACGACAAGAGTGGCGGCCCGAAGACTTCCTTGCTAAATTTGCCCTTATTATCGTCTTCATTCAGCCATTTCCAAGCCGTGTAAGCATCCCAGTCCTCATGCTTCAGAAAGACCTCCCGCTGACCCAGCAACGTTTTCATCTGCTTCGCCTCTCTTTGTAGCTTCGCGTAGTCTTCCTTTACCGTCGTCACGTTCCGCTCAATCGACTGGAATTTCTCGAGCAAGTCATTCTCGGCGGCCCGGAGAGTCTTCTCCTTGTTGTCTTCGCTTCGTATTCTGCTTCTCCACTCGGCCGCGTTAAATTTCGGCCGCTCGCTCCTCAGTTGTCCTTCGAGCGTCGTGATCTCAGTTCTCTGCTTCTGGAGCTCTTTCTTCCGTTCGTCGTACGCCTTTTTGTGACTCTCGATTTGGGTGTCGCGGCTGTTCACTGCTTCTTCGGCCTTGGCGACAGCTTCCAACAGCGTGGTTCCGGAAGTCTCGGCTGCGCGAAGATTCGCCTTGCGAGATTCAACAACCCTCAACAGCCTGTCGCGATACGTCTTCATTTGTGTCACTCTCTGCAGTGTCGGGTCATTTTCTTCCTCCAACGCCTTGACCTTGGCCTTGGCCCTCTTCATCCGCTGCTTGGCGTTGCTCGAGGCGGTAACGGCTGTCTGGTAGTGGGCTGCCTCGATGGCTGCTTCCAAGAGCTTGATTCTGCCCATGGCGGCCTCTCGGTCCCGGAACTTGTCGACGTCTTGCTGCATAGACCTAAGAGTCTGTTCAAGCCTCTCCACACGATTCTCGTCCTCCCTGACCCTGGTCCGATGCTCCTCTAGATCCTTATACAGGGCTTTGAGTTGGCCGTGACCCGTGAGCACTTCAGCTGACGCTGCGGCGCGTAGCATTTCCTGCAGCAGATCGATTTCGGAGAGCTTCGCGAATTCCGCTACTCGTTCCTGGGGCAGGAACTGGCAGACGTTATCAATCTGAATGTTGAGTCGCTGGGTCAGCCGCTGGATTCTCTTCATGGGCACCTCCTTGCCGTTCAGCCAGAACTTTTGCGAGTTGTTGTCTTTGTTGAGCTTGGCTCGAATAACGGGGTTTGTCGCCTCATTAGGAGAGCGCTTGAGTTCGATCTCGATCCAGGCCTCGTCCTCTCCGTGTTTCACGAAGGCGCTGACGCTGTCGGCGTTGGCCAGCAGCTTGTGTGAAAAGGCAAGACCGATGCACAGAGCACGACCCAACGTGCTCTTCCCCGTTCCATTGGGGCCGATCACCATGTTCAGGTACGGGCCGGGAAAAAATTCGCCCTTGCCATAGGTGCCAAAATTTTTGACCGAGACCCTGACGACTGCTCCGGGCTTGTGGTGGGCGTCATCGTGCAAAGCGCGAGGGCCTCTCGCAACCGTGCCGTTAGTGCTAGTAGATGCATCGGCGGCGGCGTCGATCCGTCGTCGTGGACGCGAGCGTCTCGAGGATTCCGACTCGTAGTCATCGGCCGAGTTTTCTGTAGCAGCGTCCGAGTTGCCGTTGTCGGTGTGGGACTCGGAGGAGTCGCTCACAGCAGGCCGTTTGCGGCGAGCAGAATCGGGCGGCATTTTGAAGAGTTCCTTTGGCTGCTAAACGGCTCGAATGAGGCTACAGCCGCTTGATGAAGATGTTCCTCGAATGATTCAATGTTTGACAGAATATTTTTATGAAGCGGCACATAGTAGCTTTCGAGTTCGTAGCATTGCTAGTGAGCACGTAGCACCAAATTTGTAGTGTGAAGTCGGGGGTAGACGCGATGCAAGCGTGTCGCTCTGAAATAGGCGGGGTGTAGGGCAGACCACAACTACCATGCCCTGCCCGCCCAGCACAACTGTAATCAGCTGTCAATTCTTAACTTTCCAGGCGAGTGGATTAGCTCCGCCCATCACATCCGTGTTATTCCTAAGCCGACCACCTTCTGTACTTCCTTCGTTGACGACGTGTCGTCGAACTACCTTATAAATGAGCATGAAAATGGGATATCGTACTTATGGAAAATCTACAGCCGCCCTAAACACCTATCACCATTTGAGTTACCGAAATACCTCTCTGGAAACCTCGATGCTCCACAGGCGCTGCTCTCCTCCCCGTCAAGCCCGAGTGTCCAGGACTGCCCTTGAGACGCGACTGCTTGATATATTTCTTGATTCCCAAAAATAGACAAGACGATAGCGTCGAGTATCCCACAGGTCTGATCAACGCCTGTCTTCTTTCGTTTCCGCCGCAATCTCCTCCTGGAGTCCCTGGTCCGATTCGCAAAGCTATATCATTGACGGATGTCGCAGGCCTTGATGCCAAGACAGACGTTGAAGCTTGCAAACCTCCAAACCACGTATCCTTTTATAATGATCATATTCTCCACAGCCCTCACTGACCTTTATGTGTACCATGAACCATGCTCAGTGAATACTGAACAGCTGGCTTCCCTCGCACGACAATCAATACCAGCCGATAATCCAGTGTTCACCTCGCGGAAGGTGCTCATTATAGTTGTGTCTTTTCCTTTTTAATGAATCAGGGGTCAAAGTTCCTAAAGGGCCCGTCGTTTGTAAAGCTTGTCAGTCAAGGTTGTGCTTGCGCAGGGCGGTTAGCGGTGTTTTTATAGTGCAAGGTCGAGGCTGTCGTCTGATGTCGTGCAGCCCCGCTACAAGTATCTCAGAACGTAACGACGAAAGGCCATTTATCGGAACGAACACCAAAAAAAATACAATCTTACCTTCGTTCCAGACATTCCAGGTTCACCGACCTTACCCGGGCTTGCTTCTAGTGTTGTCCCTCTTTGCATCTCTTATGCGGCCAGAATACCCCCGGGCATTTACCACTCTCGACCCCTGTCCTTTCTTTGTCTCAACCATTCTGCTGCGCTGCAAGCTACCTCAAGTTCACTCGAGGCATCTGGCACTTGGGTATGTTTGGGCCCTTCATCTCCTCCGCATCTCCCACTCTTTCCTACCCGTCTTAGTCGCTTCACACCATACACCACAAGAATTCGACTCAAGCTTGACCGACACTGCCAGGACCCTTCAATCTCTGTGTCATGGGCATCGTCTATATCATAGCTTAAAACATGGCAACTCCCCGGCTCGACAATGCCTGGGCGTCATCGCCCCGAACGCCTCTCGAGGACGTGACAAGCCGAGCCAACAATACTCTACTCCAACCCTTGCCATCAAAGTGCAAGCGGAAGTCGTATCTGGTTGGGGATCAAGGCGAACATCCACCTCAGGAATCTCAAGAACAGCATGCAGTCCAGAAGCGACCGTCAGCCCAGACTTCTCACTACCCGATGGATAGCTATGAAACCCAATGCGAATCGTCCAGAATTGTGGAGAGCGACGATATTCAAGAGTCCATTCCTTCATCGCCAGTGCCGGACATCGGTGAGGAGGACGTCGACTCTCTCACAGGGGATGGCCAGAAGGCCTACATAGGACCATGGCGACTTCGTGAAACACTAGGACAGGGCGCTGCCGGTATCGTCCGCCGTTGCGTCCATCGCGTTACCCATCAGGAGGGAGCAGTCAAGGTTGTCTCCAAAAGGTCAACCCAACTCGTCCAGGCAGGCAGCTTGAACGATCTTGACCAGTGGGATAGAGGCCTTCCCGAAAGGGATGGCGAATTGCGCATTCCCGTGTCTATCGAGCGCGAAGTTGCTATTCTAAAGCTCATCCAACATCCCAATATTGTGAAGCTGTACGACATCTGGGAGAGCCACGATCAGCTGTAAGTCTTGGATTTTTGTCTTTGCCACTCGTCCGCATTTCGCTAACTTGAAACTAGCTATCTGGTCCTTGAATACATTGACGGCGGGGACTTATTCGGATATATTACCAAACATGGCCGTCTATCAGAGGAGGGAGCCATCACCTACTTTCGACAAATGATGAGTGCCATCTCAAATTGCCACTCTTTTAACATCTGTCATAGGGATCTCAAACCCGAGAACATTCTCATCGCGAAGGGGGGAAGCATCAAGATAGCCGACTTTAGTATGGCGGCTTTGCATCAGCATGAAACGCACAATCTGGAAACGGCCTGCGGTAGTCCTCACTACGCTGCTCCCGAGCTCCTCAGTCACAGGCCGTACAAAGGGGACAAGGCAGACATATGGAGTCTTGGCTGCATCCTTTACGCTATGCTTGCCAGCAGCCTTCCATTTGACCACCATGATCATAACACGATGCTCGACCTGGTTCGATGCGGAGAATATACCATGCCCGAGTTTCTTAGCGTCGAAGCCAAAGACCTGATTCGGCGTCTTCTCCAGGTCAACCCTAAGCGAAGAATCACTATGAAGGAGATGTGGCGGCACCCCCTCATCCTCAAATACAGCTATATGGACGACTGCGAAGAAGCAGAAGGACGCTCGGCGACTATCCGCGATGCCTTTAGGTACGAGGCTCATCGTCTAGCTGATCTAGACCCGCAGCTCCTGCGCCAGATGCAGTCATTGTGGCATTTCTTCTCAAAGGAGGATTTGATCGAGAGGCTGACTTCTACAGAGTGAGTGTCTTTTTCCTCCTTGCCCTCCTTCCTTCCTTCTCCTTCGAGTTACTCCCTGGTTTATAAACATGTTGGCTCACGAGTCCGCGTAGACGCAGTGATCACAAGATCTTCTACTGGCTTCTTACGAAGTACCGAGAGGATCAGGTGGAAAACTTTAACCCAGTACTCGCTCACTCACTGGGCGACTACCATCATATGAATCCCTCCTTGTGGAAGAAGCGGATGACGTCTTGCGACTTTCCTGGACAAGAGGGTCTTTCTTCGCGAATTGGCCATTCCAGGGAAGCGTCCCGCATCACCGTCGTTTCGCATGTCCTATCGACATCAGATGCTGAGACTATCGAGAGCTACGACCCCTTCAATTCGGACCACACACCTCTCCCGACTGGTGAATCCGGCGTCAGCCGTACCGTCATTACAATCCATCGTAGCGGCAACAGGAAGAGCAGCAAGTCGCGAGCCAACTCAAACTACGTCTCGCAGGTTGCGCAATTGCGCCGCGGATCTGCCATTTCGGCATCCAGCGATGGTGGTAGTCGTTATACGGCCAGGCACGCAGGAATTGTTCGAGTGCACACGTCTATCAGCTCCAACCGTTCGACCCACAGCGGACGAAGCTCCCGTGGCTCTCGGAGCTGCAAGTCTACACGTTCGGGACCCTATGTACGGACAGTCGCTATTCCTCACAGGCGTGGTGTCGACTTTTCTCTCATTCATAACCGCACTAGGAATGGACGCGGCGGAGCACAAGGCAAGGGGAACGTGAATGTCGCCGCCACTAAGGCCATGGGCAATGCCATCGGGGAGGGTATTCCACGCCAAGATTCCGATGTTCTTCCAGTGCCCTGGGTGCGAGAAGCTCACAAAGCTGTTCCAATTTCGCCTGAAGAGCTGTCCTGCTTCAAGAGCAGCATTGAAGAGGACATTGACAGGGCTTTCGGCCACTCTCTTATCGAGGACGAACCTGTGGCTGGGTCTACGGGCCAAGACCAGGTTCGAAGGCGAGATTCAACGCCTTTGACACTGAGCTTTGGGCCGAACTCGGTATTTGCTTCTACTCCTGCGCCGGACAGACAAAATTGGTTGGATCGACCGCTACCTCCTCTCCCGTCGCTGAATTCGATGGATACGCCCTCTCCTAGCGCTACGGGGGTTCCGAACCGCCTCACGAGAGATTCAACGGGAGACAACCTTCACCGTGCTAGGAAGGTTGTGAGGCAGGTGAACAATCGCCTCTCTCTTCCGCTTCTAGCCAACATGTTTAATGATCGGCGCATCGTTTCAGCCCCCGAGAAAGCGGTGGCGCCTTCGAGTCCAGAGAGTCCAAGTATGAGCAACAAAGACGACTTGCATCTCAAGGGCAAGGGCAAGACCAGTACCGGCCAGGGTGGGTGTCGCTTTTCATCTGCACCACAGCCAGAGCTCACACATTATCGCAAGATGGAGCAGAAAGACCTGGAGTATCTTTCACAGGCTAAAAAGACCATCCGTCTTGTTGAAAGCTCGGCTGTGCAACGAACCCGATCCAACCCTTTCAATCATCGCCGATACGTCTGCCCTGAGCCCTCACAGCCACCGAGCCATCAGCTTGTTTCTATCAGTGCCGACGACAAAGTCGGCCCAGGCGGCGATGACAAAGACAAGACCGTCACGACTCGAGGGGGTCGAAGAGTGCATAAGAAGAAAGCATTCTGGCTAAAGAGACGCTCCTACGACTCCAACGCCAGCATTTCGTCCTCAATTGCCGATGTTATTTCTGGTTCTCAACCTCGCGCTGTCCAATTTGTCTCGCAAACCGCAATTCCGACTCATAGTCAGAACCTTGTGCCGTTGAAGAAGAGAAGCAGCTTCATTCCCTCCTTATTCAAGTCGGGCAAGAAGCCGACACGAGACACCGCCATGGCAATTGCCGATCAGGAGCAGGGCGAGACTAGTTTTCCAGATGAGATGCCAGCCGAAATAGTGATCGATCCAAATGCAGACGCCCGTAAGGTGAGCGTGAGACGAAACTGGCTAGTCAAGCTCTTCAACATCCAGCCGCACCGGGACTATATTTGCTTCGCCATTTCTAGCAACAAGGTTCGCCATGAGATTCTTAACACTCTCCGCGACTGGCGCAAGTATGGTATTAGGGGTATATATATCGAGCGAAAACGCAACACCGTGTTTGCAGAGGTTGGCCCCAACAATTGTAAGTTCACATTGCTCTTTAGTCGCCCTTTTATGGAAGACAGAAGGCTAACCACACAGCATAGATCTCGGAATGAAGCCTGTCACATTTGCTGCCGAAGTCATGGCGGTCTTGGAGAATGGTCGCATCAACCCTCCTCTGTGCATTGTGCGCTTTACGCAGCAGCGCGGCGCTGCCAGCAGCTTCCACCGAGTAGTCGACGCCATGAAAGGCGTCTTCGATAGTCGCAACATTCTTGTAGAGGACAAGACCCGGATTTCCCGCATGGTTGAAACGGCCAAGATTGAGCTAGAGCTTCGCACCAAGACAAAGGCTGAGGTGGAATATCGCCACCAGAGGGAGATCTCGACTGACAACCAGAAGATCTCGACTCGCCGTTTCTTTCCCCGATTCCGGAAATGAAGGCTCAGAGAACCTTCCCAGCATATCTCCTGCGAATGCTCAGTCTCTTCAGGCCTTTTTTCCCATCTGTTTTCAGCGTCCGATTGGGACCTCCCTGGGTTGGTCGACCGCGCATATTTTGGCCAATTCGCAGAAACAGGATCATATTGCCTATCTTTGGCTTTTGTGTGTCTTTCTCTGTGGATAGGGAGCAGGACAAGAGAGCCTAGTTCAGTTGCCTCTCATTTTTTTTTACTTGTTTGTTGGAGTAAGGTAGGAGCCTGGGGTTCATGTCCTCGGTTTCTCGGCTGTTTTTTTCCCCTGGAAAGCGACGCCAACTATGTTTCCCAGTTGCGCATAGTAACTCTAGCATCATACGATGAGCATCCTGTCTGGTTCATAGTATTAGTTAGACATACTGGTTGACGAAGGGATAGGGGTGTCTTTGCGGGTCCTTTGTAGGACATTTGGACATGGCCTGGGGAATTTTCTCTGTCCGTGCAGCAAGGAATAGCGCACAGGGGGTGGTTTTTTTTGTCCACGATGACAGTAGAGTGTGAGGGGATAATGTTGCCTTCGTAGCCATCTCACTGCTAGCATCATCTCAACTGAGAAAAAAAAATGACCAAAAAAGGTCTTTGTTGTAGTTTGACTCTGGGCTGTATCGTATCAGCCAGGCCGAGGAGAGCGTGTACTGTTTGTTATCATCATCCATGGGACATTGCTTAAAGTAGTCTTGATCCGTAAGCATCCTACCAACCTGCCAGCTACAGTTTCTGAATAACTCAGCACGAGTCAAGAACGAGTTAGGGATAATCCTGCCATTCTCTCTCCGTGTAATACGGTCACACCCACAAAGATACCATCTCTCGGTTCCTGACCGGAAACTATCGGCTCGGAAAGCAGGGGTAAGCTGGCCGAGGTAGTCCTCCTCGGTCGGGGGGACGAAATATGAGACGGACCTTAGGGCTTGTTCGCCTCAACCTCCTGAAGAATGACAAAACGCTTTACTTCTTACAAACACGCAATGGATATCAGATTTGCAAAATCGCCTTCTTTTTCGCAACGGCGATTCCATATCTGCTCTCCGTAAACCCTCCAGACCGAATTGCGGGATCGAAGAGAGGGTTCGATCGAGTAGTAATAATTCGATACTAGGGGACTCAATGCCTTTCGCGATAAGCCGGCAACAGTCGGGCGCTACCGACCGAGGTCGCCCCGCTCCCGAAATGCCGACCCCGCCCCGCCGAGAGGGGACGCAGGCACATGCAAATCCGACCAGGGTTCGCCAAACGCCATCACAAGCTAGAAGAATCGGGTGTAAGGGTTTCCACGAGATGCTGGATTTGATACTAGAATTGTGGCCCTCCTCACCTGTTGAGTCGACAGGGCCACAAATTCCTGCATTTAACTGGTTGCGGGTCTGCCCCTTCACCCGAGCAAGTCCGACGAGCCGAGATGCCCTCCCCAGGTCGCATCCGTGCTCTCCCATGACGTTTTGCGGAAGATTAATTTTGAGCGCACCATCGTGGACGAAAGGAAATGGTTACAAAACGAGAGCTTTGCACACCCTAAAGTTTAGTAAGGGGATTGGACCATTGAATGGCTGCAGCTTTGCAGTTCTCATATGCCGAGCTTGGACGCTTCTTTTCCTTATCTTAGCCTAAGACCCGCCAGTTTACAACACCGAGCCGAAGAGCTCTATCTTTGAAGCTCCGAACTCCTTCGTTGGTTTTTAATAGAGACCCTCATCCTTTCAATCGACGTATGGGAAATTTTTGATTTCCCTCCCCTAGATAGTCTTGAAGATCATAGTATATTGGCCACTTACCTGTTGCGGAGCCGAGATTGACCTACCGCGCAGGGGGTCTAGGCTCTTCGTTAACACGTGAACCTCGGAAGCTTCAAACTACACGACTCTCCCCACCTCAATCTCAGCTTTCTTGAAGAACTCTCACGCCATTTGGCTCTCGTCCACTGCCCATCAAACAAAGGTTCCGAGAAGGGGAAGAAAGAAAGATCATCAATCCAGTCCAGAAAACATCAAATAAAGCCGTGAAGAGGAAGAAGCTCAAGATCGGCAATAATGGCATCCACTGGCTCTATCCTCCAGGGCGTCTCCGTCAGCGGCACCGTCAAGGACCAGCAAAAGAAGATCCTGACACCCGAAGCCCTAGCATTCCTCGCACTCCTGCACCGCTCTTTTAATGCCCGCCGAAAGGAACTCCTGCGGCGCCGTGACGTTCGCCAGGCGGAGCTCAACCGAGGCGTCCTGCCCGACTTCCTCCCCGAGACGCGGCATATCCGCGAGGATGCCACATGGAGGGGTGCGCCACCAGCTCCCGGCCTCATCGACCGCCGTGTCGAGATCACAGGTCCAACGGACCGCAAGATGGTGGTCAACGCCCTCAACGCAAACGTGTGGACTTACATGGCTGACTTTGAGGACTCGAGCGCCCCGACCTGGGAGAACATGGTCAGCGGCCAGGTAAACCTCTACGACGCCGTGCGGCGGCAGATCGACTTCAAACAGGGGTCAAAGAACTACGCGCTGCGGACGGACAGGACGCTGCCGACCCTTATTGTGAGGCCTCGGGGATGGCATCTGGAAGAGAAGCACATGACGGTGGATGGCGACCCCATGTCCGGTTCCCTCTTTGATTTCGGCCTGTACTTTTTCCACAACGCCAAGGAGACGATCAAGCGAGGGTTTGGCCCTTACTTCTACCTGCCCAAGATGGAGTCACATCTCGAGGCGAGGCTGTGGAACGACACCTTTTGCCTGGCACAGGACTACGTCGGCCTGCCTAGGGGAACGATCCGGGGCACCGTTCTGATCGAGACTATCCTAGCCGCCTTCGAGATGGACGAAATCATCTACGAGCTGAGGGAACACTCGAGCGGGCTGAACTGTGGGCGGTGGGACTACATTTTTAGCCTTATCAAGAAGTTTAGGATGAACTCTGAGTTTGTTTTGCCCGACAGAGGATGCGTGACCATGACGGTTCCGTTCATGGACGCATATGTAGGCTTCCCTCCCTCCCTGGTAAATTCTGCCTTCGCGCCAGCTGCCAGGTGCTAACAGCGAGCCAACAGGTCAAGCTGCTAATCCAGACATGCCACAAGAGAGGTGTGCATGCCATGGGCGGCATGGCCGCTCAGATTCCCATCAAGGATGACAAAGCGGCGAACGACAAAGCGATGGAGGGAGTTCGTGCCGACAAGCTTCGGGAAGTTCGTGCTGGCCACGACGGGTAGGTTAGCAATCGTAGTCGTTTTCTCGGGTATTGCCTACGCCTTGGCACGGCGGCGGCCTCCCATGCCCGAGGGCCCGGCTAGAACTACACTGCCGAGAACGGGAATAGAGGAACTAACCGGGTACAGAACATGGGTTGCCCATCCTGCTCTCGCTAGCATCGCATCCGACATCTTCAACCAACACATGCCCACGCCGAATCAACTCTTCGTCCGTCGGGAAGATGTCTGTATTACCGCTAACGACCTTCTCAACATGAATGTGCCGGGCCAAATTACAGAGGAGGGCATTCGCAAGAACCTCAACATCGGGCTGGGGTACATGGAGGCGTGGATCCGGGGCGTCGGCTGTGTTCCTATCAACTATTTGATGTTAGTGTCTTGTCTTGGCGTTGTTTCTGCTTCATCTAGATGGGAGAGTTCCACAACCTGACAGCTAACACGACGGCAGGGAGGATGCTGCCACCGCCGAGGTCTCCCGCTCTCAACTGTGGCAATGGTGCCGCCATGGGGTCAGGACAGCCGAGGGCAAGAAAGTTGACAAGACGTATGCCCTGAAATTGCTCAAGGAATCGGGAGACCAGTTGGCCGCGAAAGCCCCTACCGGAAACAAGTTCCGCCTCGCGGCTCAGTACTTCGCCGGACAAGTTACCGGAGAGGATTATGCCGACTTCCTCACGACGTAAGTTGCTTTATTCTGACAACCTTAATCCATACATCTTCCTATTGTGCTACGCCCCGCCGAGTCTACACGCTATCTTGGTGCCTTGTGCCTTGTGCCTTGCTGCCCCAGAGGCGGTCGGTTCGATTTCGAGGGGGGACTTCGACCCATTCCTGGGGATCACGTCATTGTTGAGAGGACCTCGAAGCGTTGGCAAAGACGAAAGTTTCAAATTCGAGCATCGTCGCTGCGTTGGGGGATTGTGATATGGAGAGAAGGGGGGAAACCAGGCTGACTTCGAAATAGGCTTCTTTACAACGAGATCACCGAGGTTGGCGCTGCTACTCCCGCGTCGAAGCTGTGAGGCTGGTCGAAAGCGATGTTCTAAATTGTACTATGCAAGGTCCTGTATGGACCTGATCAGCGTCAGAACAATGAAGGAGACTAACTGTCGCGAGAAGGGTGTTTTCTCTGCAACGCCGGACAGAATGGACATCAACCCTGCAGGACTAGATCCCGGCTATTGTAAAAGCAAGAATAAAGCCTAGGCATTGAGAGAGAGAGAGAGAGAGAGAGACTTGTTCTCTATTTTTCGAGTAGAGGTTCGTGACTAGCCAGCTTCTTGAACTCCGCAAGAAAACCAGCCCGAAATGGGGCAGAGGCTCTTGCCTCTACCGATTTCTCGACCAGAACAGGCAAGAACTAGCCAAGAACGCCATCGCTTCTAGCAAATACGAGCACTACTCTTGAATCAACAATTTAAAGGTGTCTTTTCGGCTTCCACATCATGATCATGGCGTTTTCCCGCGCTGACCGGTATCGAAAGCTGCGGAGATCTTTCCAATGATCCACCCGGAGGCTCAATATTGGAAGCCATCGCAGGAGCCACATTTGTTTCGGCGCCATATTTTTCGGAATTTTGAACCATGTCATCTCGTATTGGATTCGCTTCTCCACGAGTAGTTAGAGATTCTGGTTCAACCAAATCCATGAACATTATGGATATTCTTCCCCTCTAGGTACGTATTCGAGTTTTGCCGTCTAGTTGATGCGGTCTTGGAAGATTTCTAGCTTTCGGCTCGCAGCGCTTATGCTCCCTCCAAGCTCTCCCATGTCCCAGCTTTCTTTCTTGCCTTCTAGATATATTACTTTTCAAGTTTCCCACCTTCTATTTTCCTTAGACCTTCTCTGTCGAGGTCGGTTTCGCTAAGACCTCCGCTTGAGTTTCTTCTCCACATCAACACAACTACTCTAGATGATCAACTATGAAACATTCATATTCATAACGCTCCAGATACGATTCTGCCGCCCAGCCCAGCATCATCAAGCAGTCACAGGGGACAATATCCCAACGTCAGCTCTCAGCACAGCTACCCCTTTCCATGCAGTTGGGCATTAACAGTCTCCCTCTCTTTGAGCGTCACAAGACGGGGCGGGGTACGTGCACAACCAAGGCTCTCCTTTGCCCTCTTCTTTCGACTTGGAATCCATTGCGTATCTGCATCGTCATGCAGCGTGGTGGTCGGCCACGGCAGGAGCAGATGGGCCAGCCAGACCCTCTACTTCCTGCTCACGCCCCGTCACGTCACATACACATGCCTCATACATCATGCTTGTCTCTCCTTTGCATCCGCTGAATAATCGCAATGCCCTTGCCGAGATATCTCATGGAAAGCTGCGTTCTCTGCACGAGTCCGAGTAATGATGGCAGTCCCTATAATGTTGCACCTGATATCGATGTATCCACCAGTGGTACAAGGGCAGCAATCTTCATGTTGGGCGCTTGGATTTCTAGTTGCTGCGGCGCTTACTGGTTCTCGGAGCTGCTTTTTCACGTCCCGATACTCCACTCGACATGAGACCCTGAACTCGGAAAGGGAGAGATGCAAAAAAGCAACGAGCTCCAAGTACATACACAGTGAAACCCGAACTTCATCTTCGTCGCCGATTCTAATGGCAATTTTCTTGGTGGTCGCAATACGAACATCACCGAAAACATTCGTAGAATGTATAGTCATATAGTCCATCTCGGGAACTGATGATGTATTGGGACAGAGAAGGTGGAGTACGAAATGGAAACTGGGTTTCTCTCCACAGACGTCCTCGCTTTGGCCATATCACGAAGGTATAATGACGAGAAGATATCCCGAGAGCACCAGGCTGACGACATTGCTCCCATAAACCTGATCCCAGGTTGATAGCGAGTCTTTGATTACGAGCACGTCCTGGCAGCGCTTGGCATGTTCGTGCAGCCAGGCCTTGCGTCTGGCTAGCTGCTATCGTGGATAGTCCTAGCTGCGCCGACTGTCACGCTATCCTATCCCATCTCTCGGCTGGTAGTTCCCGCCACCAGTGCAAATGCGAAGGGACTGTGCTAAAGGCCCACAGTTTCTTGCATCCCCGAACGCCACCGAAAAGAAAAGGGGACGAGAGGGGTGGGCGAACGAAGGTGACGGGAAAAGGTGCGAGACTCACGATGCTCTCGGCTCGTCCACCTGCGGACCACGATGAAAGAAGCTTCCTGCATATTTCTGTGTATACTGCCTCCTGATGAGAGCTTGAAACCTTTGCAACTAGGACGAAGGCTTTGTTCATTCAAGGAGAGATTTTGTCATTCTCTTCTCGGGTCTTTCATTCCCCTCTTTCCTACCTTCTAGCTGTCTGTTTCGGGATTTCTTTCCCCACTCCGGACCTTAGCGTAAGTGGCTGTACGATATCGACTTCGGGTTGCACCAGTGTACTCGCTCATGGCTTGCAGAGGTTGTTGTTCTGCTACACCTGATGAGAACACTATTGAGCTGTCTCTTCTCTTCAATGCTTATCCCTATTCCCCTCTGAAACTTCGTTTCAAGGATCAAATGAATGGAACCACCGAGATCGTGCGGCCACGCCGTTAGATGGCATCGCCAAGCTGTAGGCAAACATCGCCGAACACTGCAAAAGGGTTGCCAATGCCAAACTCCGAAAAAAAAAAGGCTCTAGTGACACTCGATCCCACATACTAAAAAGAAACCCCAGGGAATATTAGGCGACCGGTAAAAAACGAAAGAAACGAAAAATAAAAAGGGGGTCGGGTTGGAGGGGGGTCGAAAATAGGCAGCCCCAAAATATTGAAGGACTTCATCCACACCCCTAGAGTCTTCGGTCTGTTCCAATCAAGGCCTGGTCGTGACAGCCTCCCACGCGCTCGGGGACCAGCAACTTGGGGGCTTGGAAGTTGACAGTTCTGAGATTGGGAGACAATTCAACTTTCCTTCTTCCAGCTGGTCCACTGGCGGCTAGCCCGCTGAAGCCTGCTCATCCCGCTAGCAGCGCGGTGATGGCGCCGCCCTGCCTTCCCCCCCTCCTCACCTCAAGGCAAGCGAGAGACAGACTGAAAGGGAGACATGCTAGCCGATTGTCTAGCTCCGCCACCAAAAAAAGGCCAGCAGGCTCTCCCAAATAACGGCGCCTTTGGCCTTCCAACCACCGCCACCGGTCACGGACACAAATTGCAAGAACAGATCATGGCTGCCGTCGGGCTGCCCCAGGGAGCCACTTCGAGTTCGCGGAGAATTCCTCACTAACTCTCTTCGGCTTTCGTCAGCCATGTGTAAATCCACACGCGAGAAACGATATCAATCAGTCAGACCAGTCACGATGGATGGCCAGACGTCTGGCTCTTTGGTTGGGTTCGTAAGTCCAGCTGGCGTAAATATGCCCACGCCCCTCTTGTCAAGGCAATCGGGATCGGTAAGCAACCGTCTGTGGATACGGGCCAGCTAGACTGGATTAATGTATTCGTAGCCTCGCGAGCATTTTACGTTTTGTAGGTTACTACGATGTACCCTCGCAATGCCAGGATAGAGAAAGTCAGACCAACGCTCCAGGTATATCATCTTGTATGCGTACTTCGTTACACCGAGATCCGAAAAGCGAGGGAGGCCTGATTGGAATTCATCAATGCCCTCGAACCGACATTGAGGAACGGTAGAATACTTTTCAAGAGGCGTGTCTGCCATTCCTACAGTCATACCGTCTCAGTGGGGCTCGGCCATTCTGAGTGTCTAGATCCCAACGAGTGTGAGACAGCATTGTCGGTTGCGGAGACAAGTAGGCTTGCAGACACAACTAGTGCCTTCGAAGCTTGTTGGCGTGTCTTGCCACGAGTCGGTGTGCATATTGCCTTGCTAGTTCATGTTCTCGAGATATGGCTGCTACTCGTGTGAGCGCCGTCAACGATGGCACCGACTGTGGTGCATAGTGCCTTTCACTGCCAATTTGCCACGCCCGTCCTTTTGCGCTGCTGCAACCGAAACAGGATATCAACTACTGCCTTCGTACTGTACCCGAGGTACGAAGGCATGCACTAGTAGTAAGCAGACGTAGGCTGCCGCTGAAACGGGGAGGTGGCTAAGGCTGCTCTCGCTCTCTTCAGACCTTGAATCGTGCAATGATGGTGGGAACTCGAGGTCTGGTGCATGATATGTCACCTGCTTCCTCTCCTGCATTGCAAATTTGCGGGCAGGCCGTGTTAATGTCAGCTCTCCTCGCATGGACAACTCCACCGGCATTCATTGCTCTGCTTCGTACGCTGTGCGAAATAGACATTAATATGAAGTCAATGAGGGACTTAAAAAGGCTTTCTATGATGAATTCTCATATCCGTTTTCAACGTGCAGCTGCGACCTTGCGAGTGGTTCCCCCAATCAAATAACGGCAGCATGAAAATCAATCCTTGGTTGCTCGATCCCGCTGAGGCAAAGGTCAGCTAGCAGACGCCACTTTTCGAATTTCTAGGGAGGCATGATCGACGCATGGGTAGCCAGCAGCAATATCTGCCCCCCATCTATACATCAATCCGCGTCAAGGGGTGCGACTTAGCTTGCCCTTCCCCGGGCGATCAGTAAAAACCTTCTTTTTACGCATTGATCTTGCTGATGGCCGAGCCAGCGAAGCAGAAGCAAGGAGGTTGGAATCCGATGCCATGTGAACCAAATTGACATTTGTATGCATTGTGATCACCAAGCCTCAAAGGTGTATGAATCCCTTAAAAATCCCGAAATATTGCGAATTGCTAGACCGAAAAATGCAAGATGGAAGGAGCAATGACGAGGGACGAGATTCAAACCGTAGCCAAGCTGGCTCCCTGTCGTACCCCAGGCTGAAGCGAACCGGGACAAAGGAATACGCATGAGGGTGGGCGTAAATGACGGCACCTCTTGAACCAGAGAGGGTTAGACGGTGAAAGGATTTAATGTCTCACGGTACTTATTCCGAAAGTCAACGCTCTCTTTCATCCTGGGTACCACCCAGGCGAGATATATACGAATATTGTACGGGTCAGAATCCAGACACCGTCTTCTGTTTGTGATTCATTCATTTTTCTTGGTGCCTCCCCCCTTCTCTTCTCTCTCCAACGAGTCCTTTGGGAAAGGGTCCTCCCATCAGGCTCGACATGCCATGTTGGATGTTCACCAAGATGAGATGGCAAATGGCACCTCTTTTGGGCAAAGGCTGACTGCATCGGAAGAGCTCTTGCCTGGCCAAACAAGTAGGGAGTGGTTTCTGCTCGCCGGAGGATTTTTCTGACGCCGGTAGACGGAAGCACACCATTGGCTGTGGGGTGCCGAATCTGACTAGCGTGGCCTGAAGGCTGAAGCTGAGGCAAAGATGTCCCGCAGCCGCAGGAGGTAACATTGCCGAAAGTGGTGATGCTGGGGGATGCGAATGAGGGGAACGACGGAGGGCGGGGCAGAGTACGGAGGGTGACGCAATTGGTGCTTGGGAATCGCTCCTCCCGCCATCGTCTCGTCGCCCATTCAATTCCTTTGGTCGTCTGGAGAGAGCTGAAAGCAAAGGAGTGGCGAAAATTGCCGCTCTTTCGCGGCAAGCACTGTGGAGGGCCCTGGCTCTGGGCAATCCGAATTAAGCAAGTAATTAGAATGACGGATGCCTTTTTTCCCTACTGAAAAGCCGCATCCTGCTCGGCACTTGCCATAAATCGAGGACTGTTCTAGCTCCGGTTTGTCGCAGAGGCACGTGTTATCCTATCGTCGCTAGCACTAGGCCAGGTGCTCCTTCCGGAATCCAAATCCATAGGAAGGGGTAAAGTCATGTCGGATCATCGTATTTATTCAGCCATGCTCATGACCATCTAGTCTTCAATGGCTTTTGTGGCTCACTTGTCTCCTGCAGGTACAAATGAGGTGGTCCGCCGCCAACGGGTGCAAGACTCTGGTCCGGATGGGGATGCCGCCATGGCTGGTCAGCCGAGTGCGCCATTGGGACGGGACGGCTGGGCTCCGGCTGCGTGGGAGGATCGACAGCGGCAGGGCAGACGAAGTTTGCTGGTGGTGACCCAGCTGCTAGGTACCACAGCAAGGATCGACAGTGGCCGAAGTTGGTTGCAGCTATTGGTGAGATTTTCCTGGTGGGTCTCGAGTAAAGGCCCAGACAGTTTGATGTTGCCAAACATTTGCATAGACGTGCGATTTGAAGCTCTTCGCGACGAAGCAAAGGTTGCCTAACTGAAAGCCTCCATGTTGCAAGGGGATCCGAGTCCCGATAACCGGGACCAAGTAAATTTGGACAACATGGCACCACGCTCCGAGGCTGAGGCCAGCTCTAGCGTCTTCTGTGACGTCGTTGGCTTGGAAGGTCTTGGTTCCACGGCATGCGGGCACAAGTCAGTGTTAGCAAGTTAGGTAACCTGAATCACCACCAAACAATGAGCCCAACAACCCACATTCTGGATTTGCGTCGTGCTGAGTAATAATATACCTGCGAGGTGTAGTGCCGGAAATATGTTTTGAGAGAAAGGGAAATACGAGCATGGATAAGGCAACAGCTACTAGAAATTGTCGCTAACATCGATGGCGGACCTTGAACTAGATAGCGAAAGGCTGAGCCCGCGGTGGCTCAGAGGACACGCCAAACTCAACCCCTATGCCCCGTCAACGACAAAGGTCTTCATGAATGCTAGTTGTCGAGGCAAGCCGTGAGTTCGCCAC
>Ga0247774_1000244_pt1 | contig 26112 bp, 27 predicted proteins | sample UWRJL001104B6_FD_179933 | JGI IMG/M metagenome (GOLD analysis project Ga0247774, IMG submission 179933) | Plant litter microbial communities from Arlington Agricultural Research Station in Wisconsin, United States - UWRJ-L001-104B-6 | ecosystem: Environmental > Terrestrial > Plant litter >... | reverse complement strand
ACCGTTGTCGACACTTTCGTCTCGTCGCATCCGGAAATCGCTGCGCTGGTCTGGGGGAGCATCAAGCTTACCATGCTCGTAGGTAATGGCATTCGCTCAAATATGAGTATGAGCTAACAATTGCAATATCGCAGTGAACTATACGTCTTATTTCGAAGCGCTTTCCGGTCTTTTTATGGCCTTCAACAAACAATGCCCGCGGTTTGCCGAGTACCAATCTCTATACCCAGACTCCACCCGACTCCATGAGGCTCTTTGCGATTTCCATGCCGCCATTATTCGCTGCTGCAAGCATGTCGTGGAGGCGATTCAACACCCATGTTTGTCGCCCTGCTCTCCGATCCGAGGAACGCTTTTGCTTACCCAGTTACAAAAGGGCAGAGGCAGCTATTGAATGCTTTCTGGCAGTCTTTTGAAGAAATTGCAGCTGCAACAATCCAAGTGTCGGTCTAGTTAGTATTTCCGACCCTACCGGACGGTCTTGGGAGCCCTTTACACCACCTTCCCTCGACCAACGATTGGGGGAAGTTGGGGAAGCAATAGGGAAAGCACTCCGAACTCGTGGTTGTGAGATTATATAACGGGATTAGTTCCCAAGGCCAATGAGAACCGATGAACGCGTGGGACATGTCCTGGGGGCCTTTTCCGAACCCCATGCCACAGCTGAGTCAACTTCATCCTCTGACAACCCTCCCGAGGCAATAGCGGCGAACTCCGAAGCAGCCGACATGCCACAGTCTTGTTTCGATGAGTCCCAAATTTCTTTCGACCCAGCCTTGCAAGATTTGGAACACGACTATGACCGGGAAGCGCCAAGCTTACTTCTCGAAAACGACGACACCTCCCTATCTTCTCCCGAGGAGATATTCTGGTTCGAACGGGGAGAGGACGATGCCTCGGGACTTTCCTCCGAAGATACATCTCTCGCAGGCGATGCCTTCTGGTTTCTCAGTGAATCGTTTGAAGCGCTTGTCCGCTGGGAGGATGACGATACGCTGCTGGCTTCTCTCTAGAGACGAAAGCGGTGATGATGAGGTTGTTTTTATTCGCGAAGAAAGGGCTAAGAAACCAGAAGGTAGGTTTCCATTTGCCTAATATGATCGGCACCTACGAACTTCAGCTAAGGAAAGGGGTCAGATTTCTAGATAATGACGGAGAGATTATATCTTTCCCGACTTGGATGAACTTGGCAAGATGACATTAGGAGACCTAGACCACAACCGCCAACACGACACGAGGTTAAGGCAGAGCTCGATCAGATCTTTTCAACTTAGCCACGAGCCCGAAAGGCGAATCATGCACAATACGGCCGGGTATCGGAGGGCGGAGTGACGGGGCCCGGCCATAGTCGTGGCGATTGCTTCGGAGGAAGCACGATTTCATAGTGGATGTACCAAGGGCCGGCTGTACGATTTGTATTGATACGGGGATGGATGTGCGTTGGGTGGATTTATTGGAATGCCTTGCAAGATCTTGCGTTTGATTGTTGATACCAGAGCAAGATACAGTGACCTACGTAGTCATACGCAGCCGCCGTGGCCAGTTGTTTGTCTGTGGTAGCCTACGCATGTCTCACTAGTCAGCGGAATAAAGTGTTCCAGCACATTCTCGAGTTAGGTCCAAATAATATTGCGAAATATATATTACCGTGGTCCCCTAGGACCCTCTTTTTACAAAACATAAGAAATAGATGCAGATAAGTACTAAAAGATCCATATCTTGCTTATTCGCTTAACATGGTGTCTTCTTCTACCTTCTTTCGGTTCTTCCTTATCTACTCGGCCTCGTCGTGCTTGCCCTGCCTTAGTGCCCCCGCGAGGTTATTCATACCGGTAAGCGTCGAGGGATGGTCGCGGCCAAGCACCGTCTCGCGTAGCTGCCACACCTCACGATGCATCGCCTCAGCCTCGGCATACTGGCCCTGGCTACTTAGTGTCCGCGCTGTTGATTGTCCGATTCCTAGGAAACATTGGATTTCGCCAACGTTTAACCTCATTGCCCGGTTCTTAGCGCCGATGTAGACTTGCCACCCATTTGCATCAATCCCCTCTCTGATAGCGTCACACAGACAACCAAAGAACAACAAGCTTTTTAGTGCGTTTGCCCTATGAATATTTTTTTCATAGTGTCGACCAACAGAAATGGAAAAAGAGGGCAAAAGCGGCTTGTACATACGACACCAGGGAAGGTCCATCGGTATTGAGCCGCAGCTGAAGTGGCCACGGCCTCCACTGTGACCGCCGCTATCATGACCTACTGGAGAAGCCGTATGTCACCTGTCGTGAAGACAAGAAAGCCCGCTCGAGCGGTTCCTTAACTAAGGGTCCGAATGAATCTTTGGACGTGGCGTCGCGTGGCCAAGTTCTGAGCAGGGCCGCAAAGTCGATGCTTGTCTAGTTGACTGGCTGGGCAGCCGCATTTTCGGCGTCGACTGGCTGCCAGGCCCGTCCAGTTCGCATGGGCCAATGCGCCTTGGACGAGACGCACGGTGCGAGTCGCTGTTGCGAGGCAGCACAAGCGCCAGGAACATACTGCGAGGCCACCCTCGCTCAAGGCGGTGCTCCTACATATTCTCTGCCTTGCAAGGATGAGCAGTTAAACCCGCCGAACCACCCCTGTTTACACATTCAGCTTGCTGCATGAGCGGAACGGTTTGTCGCGGCGGGCCGTGGCGCTTTTTCGCGTCGGCATGTGGTTGGCGTGGAAATATTTCGACTGCGCAGCGATTGCAGTTCTACATGGAACAACAGATGGGAAGTTTGATATCAGGTACCACGACCAGACCTAGAAACTCTCTATAGATCGAGTTCAATACACAACTAGAGCGGGTCCATATCCGCCGCCGTGGCTGTTCTGACGGTCACCGCTTGTCACGATCCATGGAGAGTGTGAAAACTGACCTATTTTTGTGTTGCACGGCTTGTCGGACAGTGGTCAAGAGGGTTAGTAAATTTATTAATTGCGTAGAACTCAAAGTTCTCCTATCAATGTAGTATCTCAGATTCAACCTCACTCGCCGGTTCTCGTTTGATGAGAGACTGGATAGTCTCTCTTTTCTGCGTACCACATACTCTGCGGCAACTGGCAACAGCCGTAGCTACAGGAGTACTTCGCAGCGCAGTATTTTGTGCGGTGTTGGGAAGACGGAAAGAACCTTAATATCTGGAATTCAGTGGCGAAGAGGTGAAAAAGGTCGACACGTACCCTCGCAGTTTCCTTCAGGAGCATAAGTACAAGGCTCGCTACAATATTCTGTGGCGCTTTGATATTGGCTTACCTCTCCCAAGGAGGCAACTGGCTTCTTCCATATAATCGAGGACGAACCACTTGGTCTTTTAGGGCCTACGCATCAACGACTAATCATGCATTGCTTGAGCGAAGTCCCCTCAGCAAAGCTGTCAATCCGAATAGAGCTGGAAAGCACGCTCAAACAATGGTTTCTCTTCGAAAGCTGACCTCCATTGCAGGAGGTCGCTGGGCAGAGGCGAGCCGTCTCAGGGGACCCAGGCCAACCAGCCCGGGGAACTGGCGGATAGCGGGCCGCGCACCACTCTCAATTCTTGCTGCTTTGGCGTATATGCCCTTTGTTGTATTCTTCGGCTGCTGGAGCGATTGGAGAGGAAGCTCCTAGATAACAGTTGTTACGCGAGGGTCTTGGTTCTATGCGTTATTTTCGACCTTGGCCCTCGTAGCTGTCGCCGTAGCCGCAGCAGCCGCCGTCTTTGATTAAGCACCACCATATCAACCCTAAAAATATCATATCCGAGGACCAAATTGAGAAATTGCCGACTATGCAGGCTGCTCGCGAATATTTCAACCTACGCGTCGCATATGAGGAACGGAGTGCTCATCAAGCTACACTCCATCGCAACTCAAAGAAACAGCCTCCACCATCGCAGCTACCGACTATTCGATATTTTGCAAAGGCGAAAGGTGTCCTTCGTACGTCTCTACATCGCCACTACCAGTCTTAAGGCCACCGGCATGCCAAAGGGATCTCATAGAGCGGGCGGCCGCCCTACCAGCCTCACGGACGGCAAGGAGCAAGCCTCATTTCATACCTATTCTTGCTAGCGAACTGCGATCCCTGCAAATACGATAGAAGCAGGTTGCAAGGCCTGAAGATGTGCCCCTCGAGTATACGATAATGAATAGGTGATATCGCATGATGGTGTCCCTTGCATATACGATAGAAGTAGGTGGCAAGACGTGAGGGTGTGCCCTTACGTATATGGCAAGGACGGATCGTCGCATCCTTTGCATATCGATAGGTGGCAAGAAGTGGCGATGCGCCCCATGCATATACGACAAGGATGGATGGTTCTCTGTGATTGAATCGCTTGAAATATAGGATAAGGGGGACAGCACTTGGGGGTGTGCCCTTGCGTATATGATGGCGAATGGGTGATACCACGTGATGGCATCCTGTCTGAGCGCCGTTTTCAAGCCTTTATTCGCCTACCAGTGCCCCAACAAACACAGTTACCAAGGATAGCTGATTCACCTTCTAGGTAACGAGCTGTGGAAATGTTCTGGGACGTGGCGCGGGCGGCGAATCGATGATACGAGACGTGGGAGGCCCGGCGCCCCGAGAGGAGCTCCGCCGCGGTCCCGGCGCCCGCGTACCATGCCTTGGACGCGAAGCGACGCGAGATCCGGCTGTTGCGGCTGCGGCGGCGGACGTGGCGCGCCGGGCTGGCCTGCGACTTCGTCACGGTATTGCTCGACGACGCCGAGCTGCTCTGCCCCTTCGAGGCCATCTCGTACACGTGGCGCGTGGAAACAGGGACGGCGCACATCCTGGTCGGCGGCTGCCGGGTAGCCCGCGCTCCTTCTTCAGCGAGGCGTTTCTCTGGATCGACGCCGATGCATCAACCAGGACGACGCGGCCGAGCGAAGCTCGCAGGTGCTGCTCATGGGCGACATCTACCGCCACGCTGAGCGGACGCGCGTCTGGCTCGCGCATCCGACCGAGGCGCTCGATGTGTCCCACGCGCGCGGCGTCATGGCGTCCGTGCTTTCTTTCGGTCGCGTCGCTGCGTGACCTGCCCGAGGAGATACGCATGGCCATGCTGCAGCACATCGCGCGGACAGACGTCAGACGGTCAGAGTCTCCGCGTGCTAGTTCTCGGATTCGATAGCGGCCCTGTCTTGCGTCCGCGCCCGACTGCAGGGTAGAGCAGCATTCAGCCACCGTCGTCCTCCGCCTTAATTCAGCCAACATTTTCGGCTCGTTCAAGTTGTAGGCGATAACGCGGTCGCGGTTTTACGCTACGCCATGGTGGAAGTCGCCGTAGGCAGAATCCAATCCTCTGGACCCTCCCCAATATCCGCCTATCAGCTCCTTTATCGAGCAAAAGCTGGACAATGTCTGAGTGGCTGGCCACGCCAGCCCACAAAAGTGGCGACCGACCTTCCTTATCCCTCGATTTAATATCGGCGCCTCTATCGAGTAGGAGTTGGATAATCTCCGAGTGGCTAGCCTAGCTTGCAGACACTTCGAAGATGTGCCGCAAGACATTGTGCTAGCCGGCCCGTCTCTTCGTCGACTCGTGTAGGGCCGCAGCGGGAGGAGGCGGAGAGGACTCTGACGGCCCTGCGTGCCAGCCAAGAGGTAGAGAAACGCACCCTTACATTTATCTCAATGGTGGAAACGCAAGCCAACTAAACAACAAAATCTCTGCAGTCATCTAAACATCGGTTCAACTTTTACTCGCGACTCGCTGGGGCGGAAGTCAATGCTCTGGGCAGCGGCGCCGAGGCCTTCAAAGTGAAGGCGATTGACATCGACAGTCCCAGTAGCGGGAGTGATGCTCATATCGACTCGCTCGAGACCAATTCCGAGGCGCTGGCAGCTGTGCTCTTTTACCGAATGCGCTGCGAGTATTGAGATCATGGCTAGTGTGCTGGCCATGTTACCCCAAATCACTCCCCACACGGAACATATGGGATGCGGGATGGAACTTGTCTAGGGTAAGAATCAAGAGAATTTACAGCTACCAGTCCCCCAGACACATCTTTTGCAAAGATGAAAAAAAAAAAATAGAGATTAATTATCATTACAATTTCCTATCCATCTTAGCATCGGCGCCGGCGCCGGCGCCAAGAAGAAGATGTCCCAGCTGAAAATATGTTACAAAATATAAATGTTAATGCCGATTCGTCCCTTGAACGGAAGTTGAATAAAAAATTCCCATCAATAGTTCATTGAATCCTGCCCATTGCCTTGCTGCCGTGTATTCTGGCCATACCATGACGTACACCACTCTTGCTAAGCATGCTGCCCCTGTTATCAGTGGTATGATTTGGCCGGCAGTCGAGATAGCATTCACATTCTCCGCTCCGTTCCATGCGATGGTAAGTTCAACCGTGAGGACGGCGTAGACAGTTCCCAGACACAGCCAGACAACACCTTTCTCTAACGTGGGCCTAGAAGCCTCTTCAGGCGTCCTACATAAAGCAAGAATCTGAGTGCCCGGTACCATACATGCTCACGAACATCATGTTCTCTGAATACCTGCCTCGGGTCGCAGTCAGGCCCCGAGAGCTTATTGCGGCCGCGTCGCCACCCCCAGGAGTCATCCCTTCGTTTGACCAACCGGAGTTCAACGGACACTCGGTGATTACCTCCAGCCTGGCATGCATTATCGTCGCCACATTGGCTTTTTGCATGCGGCTGTACACAAGAGCCGTGATTACCAAGAGAGTCGAATACACTGACTGTAGGTCATGCGCTCGACAAGGTTCTTTACAGAACACTAACCATAGCCAGATGCATTTGTAGCCGCCTGGGTATGTTAAGAGACCGCGGACGGTACATGCGGCCCGATATTAAACTCTCATTTACGAGGTAGATCTGCTCTTCTGTACTTTCCGCCGTTTCGATAGCTAGTAAGTCGGCTGGGTGCCTGTAAAGAAATTAACTGACTTCTCTACGGCATGCTCTGCCGGAGGCCTCGGAAATCACATTTGGGACCTTCCTTCGCAAAAGTTCACCGTATTTCTGAAGGTATGTTCTAGTTGAGATACTGAAATATATCCCCCACCGTGGAACAGCTCCCTGATCGTTATACTAGCTCAGAATTTGCACTTCGTTCTTTTACTGCCTTGGTATAATGTTCATCAAGTTGTCCCTGCTGCTTTTCTATCTTCAGATATCTCCGGATAGGCGGTTTCGAATTGCAGTGTACGGCCTAGCATTGGTCGTAGTGGGCTACTCTCTCGCGTCCGCTCTTGTGGTAGTATTTTCCTGTTCCCCTGTATCCAAGAGCTGGGACATAACCGTCCGGGATGGTCATTGTGTCAACCTCCCGGCTTTCTACATCGTCAACCTGAGTCTCAACAGCGCCACTGACATTGCAGTTTTGATCTTGCCTGTTCCCATGCTCTGGAATGTTCAGATGCCGCGTCCACAGAAAATTGCTCTCACGGCTATTTTTATGACCGGATCGGCGTAAGTATCCGACACTTCAGGTCCATAAGCACATGCTGACACGGGAAGTGTTTGTGTCGTGAGCATTCTGCGAATTCGCTCATTGGTTATCCTACTGGACAAAACCGATGTTACCTGGGACCTCACCGAGGCGTACATATGGTCGTGAGTTGTGGACCGCCCACCCTTGCCCAAATGTGTATGTTTCTGACAGAATCAAGTGCAATGGAGTTGAACATTGCCATCGTCTGTGCTTCGCTGCCTTTCGCAAAGCCGCTACTGAGGAGCATATTCCCACGCCTCTTTCGGAGTGGCATATCCCCCAGCCACCCTTTCAGGGCCAAAAGCGGCATACCAGATTTCAGTGGCGTGTTTACGCAAACCGACATTCAACTGACAGAAAGTAACGGAACGGCTATGCTTGGATGTAGAAACTCGATACTTGTCAGTGACAGTCAGGAAGAGATCATGGTTCATAACTAGAATGATAAATATGATCGCTCACATTTCGTCAAAGTTCCGCCTTGGGCGCCGATGTACTGAAAAGGGATACAACAGAAGAGCCGGAGCCGGGATCCGGGTCGGTGACCGGGCCGAGATTCCTGCTTGACCAGACGCTCGCGGAGAGTCCCCGGGGGATCGAGAGGCCCTTGCGTAGAGGGGGACAGTGTGAAGAATTCAAGGACCGGGGGACACGTGCAAGTGACGATGAGGGTCTAGGAATGCGACTTTTTGTTGGAAACACTGCAACTGTAGACAGCCGCAGGCGGCCGTCAGTGACAGTTAGGAAAGAGGCATCAGTGGTCTCCACTAAAGTGGAGACGGGCATGCTTCAAAAGGCTGAAAATCTTCGTGAGGAGAGACATTCTCCTCTCGCAACCCATTGAGAGCCAGGGTATCCGCGGTTTCCCGCCCCCCTGAAAGGTCCGTCACCACTATTGTTGTCGAAGACTGGGCCTCCGTTTTCGGCCCCCATAGTGCTGTGGCTTCTGGTGCTGTGGCGGCCGCCACGTCGTGCACCTCGGTTCGACTGCTGGTTTCCCCTATTTCCATCACCACCGCCAGACTTCGGTCCCCTGGGTGTCCCGGCGGGCGCTTGACCTGTGGGACTACCTCTGCCGCTACTTCCGCTGCTGCCGCGACCACCACCTTGAGGACCGCCTCGTTGACCCCGGAAATGGTACCGCCCGCTACATTTCGGCGGTTTCCTATTGACGTAATACTTGATGCGCTCAAGCGGTCTCTCCACCATGTCCATCCCCGCAAGCCCCAGCCTCTGCGCCTCCGCCGCCGCCATCGTGGACACTTGAAACAAATTCTCTAGGTTCTCGATACCCGCCAGTTCCGGCAACCACATCCTAACATAGTCCCCGTTGGGGTCGTACTCAAACGCCTGCTTAACAGGATTAAAAATCCTCGTCACCTTAGGATCGTTCCCGATCCCCGCCACGTATTGCCAGTTGGCCCAGTTGGATGAAACGTCATAATCCACCAGCATCATCTCGTACCACTCGGCACCGTACCGCCAGTCAATACCTAGCCGCCTCGTAAGGAAACTAGCTACATTCTGCCTCGCGCGGTTGGACGTGTACCCTGTATGAATCAGTTCCCGCATCGACGCATCAACCAGCCCAAACCCCGTCGTGCCGCGGCAAAACCTCTCTAAGAGTTTCTCTTCGGCCCGCCCGCGGCTCTGCCCCTTATCCGCTCGCTTCGGATCCGCCGTCTTCCACTTCTGCTTGTACTCCACCTTCTCTGCTTTCACCGCCTTCTCCACCGCTTCCGCCTTTTGTGCCGCTTCCGCATCCCAGAAACCGCGGAGTCGGAACAACTTCGTCTTGAACCTTCGTGAACACAGTCGCATGTAGTCTCTCCACAGCAACTCGAACCGAATCGCACTCGTGCCCTCATTTTCCCCTAAGCCAAACCCCTCCGCCGCCTTGAACTCATCGTCAGTGCCGTCTTCGTACCCGACCAGCACCTCGTGCACCTGCCGCGCCGTGAGGCAGCCCAAGGCCAAGTACGCTGACAACTTGGTGCTGAAGTCGGGCCCCACGAGTCCGTTGCGGCTCTCATTGTAGCGCGCTGCGAGGCCGCTCTTCACGACGTGGTGCAGCCGCTCATGGCCAGCATCCTCGCCCCCTCTCAGAGGATGTGCCGACGTAGCCTTCTCGGGGAAGCTGGGCGGGTCCGCCAAAATCTCCGAAACGGGCTTCAGGAGCCGAGCCTCCAGGTCCGCACAGTCCGCTATTGTTTCAAACGGAGCCAGCGGCGGGGGCAAGTCCGCCGGCAGGGGCGGTAGTGTGTCGGCTTCAGGTTGGGGAACAGGAGAGCGGGGCCGCGTTCTCAACGGCTCTTGCGCCTTACGGTATGTCGTGAAGACGTCGGCGAGATCGTCAGGCGACTTGAAGTCGAGATCGCGACTATATGGGAGGTTGGCACACTTAGGTCCTGATCCGTCTAGTGGACCTGCGGCCGAACGGAGAGGGGTATGGGACTGACTCGTCAATGAAGTACTTCTCATCCTGCCAAACCTTACACTGAACCCCACTTTTCTCGCAAGCAGCAACAATGTCCTTCTCGTCCTGTCTCTCCTCCACGCCCTCCTCGCCAACCATCCAAAGTGCTCCCACCGTCGTCCCCTTGCCCTCTCCCAAATGTTCGAGGACATGTTTGACGACGTCCGCCGGCAGGCCCGGTTGGATACACAGCCCGCTCCCCAGACTCTCTAGGTTCTCCCTCAAGTTCCATATGGCTTGAGCAAGAAACTTGGCGCGGTGGGGACCGCATCGCCAGTACCTTCCAAGGGCGCTCCGCGCCTCTGGGTACGGCGACGTCTTTCCGTCGCAGACGAACCCGGATACTTCCACCTGGTGGGCCGGCAAGACGAAAATGGGCAGCAGATAAGTGAAACCATGGTTGGGGGCCGTGGCTAGGTGATGGAGAATCGGGTTGTCGGCTACACGCAGGTCGTGGCGCAGGTAGTAAATGAGCATATTTCTTGATTCCATATTATCTGAGCGTTGCCTAGAACACTAGAATGCTCTTTGCAGCCAACCCGGTAATTTCTTCAGTGTGGATTGGGTTGAAGTGACTGTGGGGTGGCCGAAGGCTTGGGGGTAATTAAGTATCGCTCGTTTGAGAATCCGAACATGTGTCTGGAATGATGAGAGGTTTTAGTACAATATATTATGCATACGGTAGCGACTTCAGAAAAGGATGACGCTCTAGGAAGATGGGATGGAAGCAATACGTGAGTCATGGTGAGTGACAGGGTTGATGCTAGAGTTTCGTGACGTTGCCGAGGCTGGGGTCTGGATCGACGCCGGGCACCAGCCGTAACCACCCCCTTTTCTCTCCACCTTCTCACTGGATGTAGGTAATGTACTGTTTGGGGTACGGGGACTGGCGTCACAGCCGGGAGAGGGAACCAAGCGGCTGGGTGTGTAGCACACACCGTAGTTGACGCCGTGTCTGCAAAGGAACCTTGCTGGGAAAGGACGACAGCAAGCCTCTTTTTGAGGCTCTCGAAACGTGATGACAAGGGAAGGCAAATAATTGAACGGACACGTTCTCAAGCTAAAGAGAAAACGAAAATATGAAAGCAAGAGAACTTTTACCTCCAAATAGGAATGCAATGTGCATTGGTCAGAGGCGGAACGTTGGTTCCTCCACGTCGAGAAGAGCAGGGATATGAGGTTGGAAGACGAAGCTGTTGGGAAGGTGGATTTCACTTTTAAAATTGTGTAATCCTCAAGCGCGTCCTAGCCGGTCGCGAAAACCAAGGAACCAGGAAGAGTCTTGCGGAGAAGGAACTGAGACGACCAACAGAAGGGCGAGAACACGGCCTAGGTGTCGCCAGCAAATGCGTCGCGAAATTGACCTGGCGAGACTGTCGAGCAGAGGACCATCTTAGCAGCAAAGAGATGGTGAAAGTTGGTAATGGTGTGAGATGATAAGGTAGAGAGTACAACCAAGAGGATATGGAAGGGCATGGAGCTGGAGGCGGGTATTTATTATGGCGGGGCTGCAAAGGATGAGGGGCAGGTCGACTAGAGCAGCTGCAACGCGAGGCGAGGGGCAGCACTTGGCAGCTACACGCGTCGGAATATTGACTTATCCGACGCAGATCATTGTCAGCCTCCGTCCAACATATTTTTATTTTCTTCAATTTCCATCTCTAACCGTCACTCACTTCCGAGTCTCTCAAATCGCCATCAGCCACAAACCTCTGCGTCTTCATTATTATTGAATGCTTCTCTATATGACCCCAAAAACACGCGCACATCGTCAAGCCGGTATCACCGCGAAATCCCAAGCCTCGGCCGCGGCCGACCACAAACCAGCGACCCGCCGCCCCATGACATCGACGACGATGCCGATCATGACCTTAATAATACTAAAAATTCCCAAAATAATAGGTCATGGACTTTAGAGTCAGAGCCGTATGATGCAGAGAAATACAAGACCTGGAATCGGAAACATTATGGTGAAGATTGGTGTGAGCGGAGGGAGATCATGCTCCGGGAAAGGAATTTCTACAACGCCGGGCAACGAGTACAGTGATCACATATATGTGGATCGCCAGAAAGCCCTGAGGAAGATGGAACGCGAACGAGAGAAGAAAAAACTGCCGAAAAAAATGGGGAAGATGTGGAAAGAACTTATGGCAGAGAAACACTGCCTACTCCCAAAAGGACAGATGGGCAACAGACGCCAAAGATCAACTGAACTAGCAATCCGGCTCGTCACAGAAGCAGTACGCACAGCATGGACCAGCGGCGCTATAGCATCGCTCCTACAGCTAGATATTAAGGGAGCATTCGACACAGTCAGCGGGGGCGCAGCGTGGGAAAGGAACAGATTGCGGCGTTGAGGAGGAGGGCTGGTGTATTTATCGAGAGCCTGTCGTGATGGCCATCAGGCGTTTTCAAATGAGGTAGGCATTACCTAGAAGGCCATACAACTGAGGGAGGTTCTTGGCCGAGCTTCTACGGCTTTCCTACAATACATAACTACTGCCTTCAAATCATCTGCACACGTCCGTCATACTTCAACCACCTCGTTGCCATTAAAGTTGGCGTCTCTTCGATATTCGCTGTGGTTTTGGTATGCCAAGCACATCGCCCCTTATACTCCGTCCCGTCGACATCGTCGTTGCCGACTGCTTTGACTGATGGTCTTGCGATCCTGTGGATGAAGGGGGCGTCGGTGCTTGTACGACTTTTCGGCGTGACCTTTGACGTGAGCTTTTGGTAGCATGCGACAGTGGAACGGCGACTCTGGGAGTTTGGGCCGCAATTCGGGCGCTGCGACGTGGTTGTTGGGGAATTACCGAAGACTGAGGTGTGCATGTGGATCGTAGCGGACGTTTATTGAGAACTCTGTTGGGCTTCGACACTGGCCCTTTCATAATTGAGGGTTCATCGGCGCCGCCAGATACTTGGTGTTGACGATTCGAGCGTCGGTTGCCGAATCGAGCCCGCTTGGGCGGCGGTTCATCGTCAACTGTCCTTGTGACCGCGCTTGGATTTCTCTTTCACCTGCAGCGCAGTTGTGATGCCGCCGCTCTGGATTGCTTGGTCATTCCACCTCTGCCGCTTGGAGTTTCGATCTTTCAAGACTCCATCTTGATCGCGTCCGAGTCTCCTCTTCGTGCCACGCACAGCATTGGCACTACTCTCAGTCATCTCAGATTCCTTCAACTCGGCCTCAACTAGAGGAACCTGCTCCAAAATCCATTGCAAAAGGATTCAGTGGCTTCAGACCAACTTCAAGATGTCCTCCTTGCTTCGTTTGAATGTTCCATAACTCCGCATACTTCCCTCCCTTTGCCAGTAGTTCTTGGTGGGTTCCCCTCTCAACAATCTCGTCCTTCGCCATTACCAGGATCTGGTTTGCATGCATGACGGTTGAAAGCCGATGCGCGATGATAAATATTGTTCGCCCGGTCTCGAGGACCTTGAAGGCATCCTGAATCTTTGCTTCAGTGGACGAATCCACGGCGCTTGTTGCCTCGTCCAGTAGAACAATTCTCGGGTCTTGGAGCAAGACGCGGGCAATGGCTAGCCGTTGTCGTTGACCACCGGAGAGCTTTACTCCTCTCTCCCCCACCTTAGAGTGGTATCCCAAATGGAGCGACAGGATCGCGTCGTGGATGGCGGCTGCTTTACACGCCTGTTCGACTTCATCGCGGGTGGCTTTCTCATTTGCGTAGAGCAAATTCTCCAGAATGGATAGGTTGAAGAGTGCAGGATCCTGGGGTACGACTCCGACTTGTTTGTAAAGGCTGTTGAGAGTTACCGAGCGCAAATCCTGGCCGTCGATGGTGATTGATCCTTTACTCGGATCGAAGAACCGACACATGAGGTTGAACAACGTTGACTTGCCTCCACCACTTTCGCCTACTATAGCGACTGTCTCGCCCGGGAGCGCTTCGAAGTTGACCCTTTTGATCACTTCCTTTTGCGAACTGTACGCAAAGGAAACGTCTCGGAAGATGACATTTCCAGCATCGACGGTGAGTGCAGGGCAACCTTATTGCTCCGCGATTGTTGGCTTTGTATCGAGGAGTTGTAGAAGCCGTTCGGCACCAACGAGCGACGAGGTTAAACCTCGAAAGGACCACGCAATCCTTTGAAGAGAGAACATCATCGTCCCCCAGTACAATGTAAACGTAACGAAGTTTCCAATGGGCTTTTTTGCCCAAGAGATTTCCCATGGCGCGAGGAACGAGCAGCCGAGTAAACCCACGATTACAATCAGCGACTGCACACTGCTTCCAAGATAAATACGACAAAGTTGCTTTGATCGAAGCCCGTACTGCTGCACCATAACGATTTCGTTCGTACCCAGTGCGGTTATAGTAAGAGACCGTCTGCCAATTTGAAATGGATTCATAGACAATACTGCTCTGAGCGCGGGATTTTTCTGCAAATACTCGCAAACGCGGTTGGATCCACGCGTTGAAGGCCAATCCAGTCCATACATAGGCAATGCCAATGGCGAGTGTTGCAAAGGCCATGTAGAGGTCGAAAAGATGAGTGACGTCCCAAATGGCGACGATGACATCGACGCCGCTCGGAAAAATGTCGAGAATGGCTGACTCGAGAAGTCGAGTCATTGAACTGGCTTGTTCGACGGACTTGACCAATTCTCCCGTGTCCTTGTTGCTGTGGAAGTCCATCGACAGCCTCATGACGTGACGGAAGGCGAGGTCGCAGATCCCCGTGTACGCATGATTCCGCACTTCCTCCAGTGCAAATTGTTTTATCCATGCCAATCCCTGCGGCACGCGTCATGTTGAAGGCAAGCGTTCTCGGGCATAATTGGAGCGGATTGCCCCCCTCAACCTCCTTCAGAATCCATACAGAGACGGACCGGCCATCCAGGGCGCATCCAAAGTCTCTGTCTGGCCGTCAATATATAACTGCAGCTGCTCCTCGTACCCATCCGTCCCCGGGCCAAGCGTCGTCGTGGCGGGCGAATAATCCGATCCAGACAGGCTGTAAAGCACATCTGCCTGGGCCACCGTCGCGCCAGCGGTACTCACTGCCGAAGTTGCGCTGCTCTGGCGCGTAACGGTTTGTTGGAAGTTCGTTTCTAGGAGGAGCGGCCCAGACTGCTGGTCGGGGCACAGTGCCTTTGTCCCAGGCAGGGCAACAGGGACAGGATCTTGCTGGAGGCTGTTAGTAAACGTGTCACATCGACAAGTTAGCCGCCCTGGCAACTTACCCCATCTGCCATGCCACCGGTCTCGAAGCGGATCAATGATTGCGTTGGGTCCTGGTCAAACGCTTCTAACGATCTGAGCCATCCCGACGCCAAAGGCCAAACTTCCTTGCACTCGGTCAGGATCTCCATGGTGCGCTGCAGTATAGGTTGCCCCATGCGGGCGATTTCCTGGTCGTGGCAGACTGACCCATTGTCAGTACTAACGGTGAAAACAACAGGGAAAGGAACAGGGAAAGATAAGGACGTACTCCTGGGATACTTAACCAAATAAGTCGAGAATAGGCCACAGCTATACGTGCAAAACGCCGCCATCTGTGCCCCGACACTCTCGTCCGGCGTCCGGTCCGTGAACTGGGCATCAATTTGCTGATATAGCCCCGTCAAATTCTTGAATAGCTGCAACGATATGTCGTCAAAGAATTTCTCGTTTTGGTCGCTCGGGCTGCTCTTGATGATGTCATCCAGAAACTCCATCCGGACCACGATGTGGCAGAGCCTTGTCATCATGGTCACGCCCAGGTACGCAAGATCGTGCCCGTCCGCCTTGTACCCCTTAAACAAGACGGGGCTCCACTTGTGGTCGTTGGGCAAACCATGCTCCCATGCATACAGTTGCCTCTCCATGGTGGCGTATCCGCTATCCTCGTCCCATGGTGGCAGAACATCCTTCTTCTGGCGGCGGCTTTCCACGGCACGCCGGGCAATGTTTCCCCAATAATAGTGGACCTGAATGAGCGACGCGAACAGCGACCGGTTAGGAATATTGACAAGAAAGGGTTCGCAAACGGCTGGCGGCGTGTCTGCCAGGGCTGCGCGAGAGTTGGGTACTATACCGTCCTCAAAGTCGGACTCGGAACAGGGGAGGAGAGCTGTAATATCAGATGCAGGAAGATAGACGGGAGATTTGGGGCCCGAGTGGAGGTTGTCTTGGCCTGGAAATGGTTAGCAGCCGTCACGAGAAGAAATGCGATAAGGTGACTGTACTATGTAGCATCCACTGCGAGACGTTAGTAATTGTGCTCTCTTATTCAAACCGTATGCGTACCAGTGTCCTCCGTGCTGATTCGGCCCTCATGATGTCATCACGTGATGACGGATCACGAAGGCGATACGTCTCCTCTCGGTGGAGTTGCATCAAAGCCGCCATCCGAATCGCAATACCCATGTTGGTCTGCTCATGTCAGATCTTGCTCACCCCTCTCAATCAATCCCACCTACATAGCTGGGATTCCTCATAGCGTTCCCTTGCTGGGCAATACTCAGCAGGTAAAAGGCCTGACAGATCTCCAGCGAGGGCTTGTACAGCTTCGAGCATGCAAGTCTGGCCGCCCGGTCCATGAACATCTCGGCGGCCTTCATGCCAGACCCATATCTCGTCGCCAGCGCAGGCGTAAACCTCGCCGAGATGCTGAGGATGCTCAGAAGCAGAAATACGTTGGCCCCGCGAGGATTTTGGTGGAGCCGTAGCAGAAATTGCTGCTTCGGAATGAAACCGAGCTGGAAGTAGTGCCGGGTAAAGGTATTAACGCCGTGGATAACTTCAGGCAACGGCGGCAACAGTTCCCATTCATCCTCGGCGAGAACCTGGGGCGGTCCAAACGCATGCGGAGCCAGCGCCCCGTTGGCTTCGCACTCCATGTCGCGGCGAGCAATGTTCGGGCCCCGCCGCGCCTTCCTCTCAGACCGGATGCGCGAGTGACGATATTCACGGTCATTGTCAGGCTGACCACTAGCTGGGAAAATGCTGCAAGCCGTTAGTCTCCCGCCAAGATTTCGACGAATGGGTGAGGTCGTACCAGTCACCTGCCCCAAGGCCTTCATCCGCACAAGCTTTGCACGGTGGCTTTGACTTCTCCCGAACACACTTGCTCCTCACTCGACGACATCTGCAAAGACTTTAGTTAGCTTGTCACCAAAGGGCTGCGAAAACTGGGAGATTCCACGAGAATGGCCCAATATCACCTTCGGCACTCGATGGGCGTTCTGCGATTAATTGGTTGTTGGCCCTGTGGAGTCGATATCGGCAACATGCTCCCTCCATGCTCCCGCTCAAATTTACCGCCTCGCGGCGGCGAGAGCTGTGTCGAACTAGGCTGCATAGGCGCCATCACGTTGGATCCATGGCGTCTCACCGGCTCCCGCATCAGGCTCGTTCGTGCTGTGTATGTGTAAACTACCTCGGTGACGCACATCTGACAGTAGTGCCTCAAAAATAAATAAATAGTCGTTGGGCGTGCGACTGCTCCGCGACGGTGGCGATCCTGAAAGCTGAAACTTCCGTACACTGCAAAAAAAAGAGTTCGCGTCGTCGAGTGACGGCGTTCGCTAGCCACGCCTTCTCGTCTCGCGGCCCTTGCGATGAATTGCTGGCCAGAGAAAGTGTAGAAAATTCTAGAGCGACTGACTGCCCAGGATAGCGGGGAAAGGTGGAGATCGATGTGTGCGGCAGGGTTTGGAGGGTTGGACCTTTTTATATATGGAAGCCGCAACGCACCAAGAAGGATTACCAGTGGGACGGGAGCGCTTCCAATCGTTTCCAGGCGTGTTGGTTGTCAGTGGGCGACAGGTCCACCGGCCCGCAGCCTCGATTGTTGGTGTCCAAATTGTACACGCCGCCCCCACGAAACTACTGCTGCGATCCTGAAACGTATGCAGCAGACCTTATTCAGAATGCATTCCCTGCTTTGGGACAATTTCCTGGTCTATCGGAGGGCAACGTTTGGGACCCTCTATTGGTATTCCACCTTCACTACCGACGGCAAGGCCTTCAAGAGCGGGGTTCCTGCATCGCCTCGCCGATAAGATCTCTAGGGTAAGATTGTCAACGAGAAGGATCTCGAGAATTTCCTCCACAACAGCGTCGATGATCCAGTGAGGTCAATCACCGACCGTCTCGCCGCCGGCCATCATATCAATCACCACTTTGAGATTGGGAACTTTATTTCGTATCCCAGCTAAGAGCCCATAATCCATCATCGCCCTCTGCACGTCTAGTGAGACGCAAATCGCACAACAGTGGATAAAATGTCCTGGATCGCGCTAGTATAACCAGAGAGATTCTTAAGAATGGCGACTATTCGATCTTCGATAAGGTGACATAACTTAAATCATCGCTAGCGGCGTTTTAGAGGGTTTCACGGTTGGGATGGTGACGATGTCGTTGAATTCTTTCTATCACAAGGGTCGGGCGCGCACGTAGATCATTACCATGCATAGAGAGGGGCCGTAGCGAGGGAATGACAACTGCAATATAGGAGATAAATCCAATAGAAAGCGTCTCCTTGCGAGGCAGAAAGACACCAAGTCGTGAGTTTGCGAGAGGTCCAAAATGGTTCCTCGCTGGCATGCAATAATAAAAGAAGGGCACAGTTCTGTACCCTTCGGGTCCAAACAAATTCGCAAGAGTCCAGATTCGGACCCTAAGACGGGGAGATCTGACTTCCGATGAAGCACTGGCGGAGCGTCAAGATCTGTCTCTCGCAAACCCTTCTCAGCGGACGAAAGATGATAGACGAGCTCCAGCAAGCGGCTGGTACGATCCGGCCCTCGAGCCAGAAATTCTCCGTTTGTTTCAGGTCTGGATTCGATATTGGACGCGCATGCTTGAACCCGACGCTCAATGCGATGATGAGTCGGGGAGTGCGTTACCTCTCTGGTGCCATCCCAGACTGGCCTGTCCTCTTTGCGCGGGCATTCCGGACTTGCAGGCCAGGCGGCTGGGCTGAGTCGTGCGAGCGTGACGTCGAATTCCTGAGCGACGATGAGACAACCGATCCCTTACCAGCACTCGAGACGGGAACAAGCTCTTTAATGAGAATGGGAAGAAATTTGGCTGCAGCTTCACTGTACTCAAGGACAACTCGCAGTGGAAAGGCATGGAGGCTGCTGGGTTTGTAAACATGCCCTCGATCTGAGCAATCAACAGGTTCGGAGGTTATGTATGGAGGAGAACTCCAGCCGTCGGTGAAGATCTAGGCTTGCTCTTATTGGAATCTCACCGATAGACTAGCAGGCTTGATGGCTTCGCCTAAGGACACCACTGTCGAGTGATTGGTCAGCTCTTGTCGCCGGCTTCTTCCCCGGTCTTAGTGTTCCTGCCACGATGCCAGGCCAACCTGTGATGTGTGACTGTGGCTTCGATGTGAAACCGGAATGAGGGCCTATTGGCCTAGTTTTACGCCGAAGCTCAGTGCGATTTTGTTGTTCGAGTCAATGTCCCTGGGAATCTACCAGAGACGACCAACACCCCGGACCTGAGACTCATCTCCCCCCACATCGGAATTTCAAAAGTCTTTTACCAGACAGCCGAGCAAAGATGCGTTGGTAATTGACCGCAGTTTTCCTCGCCTTTCTGTATCCCCATTCCGCCACTGTGTCACACTTTGTGTTCGGTGTGCCCGTGTTATCAAATGGTTGCCACCATCTTCAACGAGCTTTTTCCACGGCCAGAGCGCAACAATTTTTTGTCAGCTGATATGGCGGGACCAGTTTTTTTTTTTAAAGAGAGAACAAATCCGCCCACTTACACGGAACCTCTGCCACGACAGTTACTTCTTAGTATTTCGTATGCTAAGTCGCTTCCATGCTACTAAGCATGTATTATTCAATCACTGCCAGATCAGAACAAATTGCCGGACTGCGGCCTCCCCCTCCTGGAGTGACACCAAATTTTGACCATCCTGATTCCATCAGGGATTGGCTCTTGATTACCACCACAATATGTCTACTGTGCTCCATTTGCATCCTCATTTTGCGGGTATACACCAGGTACTTCATTGTCTGCACTATTGGTGCGGAGGATTGTAAGTCTGTCCAAGTCCCGAAAAGACAACCCAGATGCTAATGTTGCAGACGTCATAATTGCAGCACAGGTGCGCCTTCGTCCACGAGGATCCACAGACTTGTGGCTCACGACTTACCAATTAGGCCCTCGGAGTCGGCTTTGCAGCTTGTTCATTGATCCGTGAGTATCTATGTTGGTCTTGTCAGCCGGCTTACCATGATTCTAAACCACGTGAAGTTGTCAGATACGGACTTGGTAGGCATGCATGGGATGTTCGATTGACTGATGTCAATTCTCTCTTAAAAGTGAGTAAAAATCCGGTAACTCCAGGATTTAACACGGATTTATTGATATAATTTTGTTCTGAGGTATCAATACTCCAAAATGCTTTCTTCTCTCTCGCCGTCATGCTTGCCAAGTTTTCGATCCTCTTGTTTTATTTGCGACTATCACCGTACCGTTATTTCAGGGTTGCCATATACGGATTATCAGTCATCATCGCGGCATCTAGCCTAGTGAACGCTTTCCAATTTCTGTTCGACTGCACACCTATGGCGAAGGCTTGGGATATCACCATCATTGGCGGATCATGCATTGAATACGGCAAACTCTGGGTGCTTAACTCGGCAGTGAACACAGCCACGGATATCTTGATGATACTTCTACCAGCCTCGATGATGCGCCATGTACGCATCCCAAAGAGGCAAAAGGTGGCAGTGACCGCAATTTTTATGGTGGGAGTCTTGTATTGTTGTACCAATTTCAAATGAATGGGTGGAAAACACTAACTGTGGCACAGTGTCTTCATCGTCAGCATTATCAGGTTGTGTTATATCAGCCGCGTGCACGCTCGTGGCGAAGCGGATCCGACATGGAGTGCGACCAGGCTCAACATATGGGCGTAAGTTGCAGAATTTACTAGCAGCGTCTCTAACTGTAGCTTTTTCTTTATCACTAACACGGCAATAGAGACATTGAGCTAAACGTTGGTATAATATGCGCATGCTTGCCCCATCTCAAACCGTTTATACGGCGCCATTTGTCCGGCTTGCTAGGCGGCGGCAAGCTGTCCGGCAGCTCGGCACCACAGCGGCCCAGAGTCCGAAACAACTTTCCGCCGTATGGCGAAGGAAATCACTCAGGAAGCATTCCATTCAGCACTCACGAGGATGAGTGTCCAAGGACTGAGCTCGACCACGAAAGCAATTCTCAAGAAAACACCAGTGCAGAGCAATTCACTGTAAGTGTGGGGCGTTGAAACATCAGAGTATCATATATCGGGCTGGAGGAAGATGGGCCGAAGGTCGGTTGCCATTTCCGACACACTCAACTTCCTCATTCTCTCGAATCTGCTAGAGGGATCTGATTTCCCTAGTACGACAAGTCCATGGCGAGCCGCTCCACCACTCCCGGAAGATTACGCTATGCGGGGCCTTCTCTGGGCAGATAATTACTTCCCTGAGAATTGGGTTTCAACTCAGTGAAGGAAGATTTCTTAGCCTCGTCCACGCCTGATGTTAAATTCATACCATCGTCTTAGGGTCCAGGGGTACCGAACTTATCCCATTGTGACACGCTTTGGCGGCCTAAATTGAGTTGTAGCCTACATATCCCAACAAATTCTGTTCAGCGGTATTCGCTAGTTGCCTTGCTGAATCGGTAATATATGCGTCTATGATGTGGGATCCGCAATATCGATGGCGTAGGATCTCGTACTTAAGGGTTACAATCTCGGACTCGAGCGTATGAACTTCCCCACGGAGGTAATACCACTGGGACTCGAGCTTCATTGCCTCTCTTTCCATCTCTTCCATATATCTCTTCTTTTTCTTCTGACATTTCTTGGTAGACTCCCTGTTGCGAAGCCTCCGTTGCTCTTCGTCGCATTCGCCTTCGTTGTTGTGCCTGCTTGCCTGGAGAACTGGTCCAGCGCGGCCCCTACTTGAGGACTTCGAAGAAACTGGCGCCTGTGTGATGGTCGGAGAGTTAACTGCGGGGCCTATGACTTCACCAGTACTCCGGCCGGCTCCCATATTCTTCGGCAGTAGATGTTGTCCCTTGTTGGCGACGTTGTGCGAATGGTGATATGGTATGAATGCCGATGGCAGCCCTTGCTCGAAGCCGTCAGGTGCATTCAAGACTTGATAGTCTTCCATTTTATAGTTTACCGTTATGAAGTCGTAGACTTGCGGCCAGCCCGCTATAGAACCCTGGCCGCTCTGGGCTTGTCCGAAAATTCCGGTCGCGCCTTGCGGGGTGGGTAAAAACACATCGGGACAGATGACCCGCTCGACAGAAATGGTGTTGAGAAAAGGCTGTTCATCCATGGCGGACAACCCGAATGATGTCGCCCGGTGCGGTGCATGTCAAGAAAAGAAACGAAACCGGTATGTTAACCTGGTAGCTTGCCTTCCTGCTCATACGGTCAGTTAAGTTCCAGAGGCACAATCGCAGATTATAGGTGTTGCGACAACAGACTTGACCGAAAGCTCATTGGCCATTTCCATCGGTCCGCTTCGATGCTGGACATTTTGTACGTACAATTTCGGGAATGCTTGTGATGGTTGATAGACTGCACGATGCTCCGATCGGGCCGTTAGAGGTGGAGTAGAGGCCAGTGATGTGGAAGCAAGTTCAAAGTCTGTAGAACTGACGGCGGGAAATAATTTTTGAGCAGATTTACAACTAGCAGCAGTTACGAAGTATTTTGGCCCGAACGACGCCTTCAGACACCGCACTCAAAGCCTAGGAGCTTCAAGTGGAAGGAATTCTTTCCGAGTTTGATAGCAAGAAACGGCGAGATGAAATTTACTGGTGCCAGCTGTGTAATGACATCCGTCCCCCATCAAACAAAGGTGGTGTGCGGAAGCGACACCCGCCAGTGGTTCTCAGGCTAACCTAAACGCCTACTAATGCTACTGGTCCACGTTAATTGGCGGCCCGCTACCCGCGGGTCGTATTTACTTCCCCCGACCTGTGGGACGTGAGTCTTCGAGTTCCGGTTCGCAGCCACAGACCAAAAGAATCGCGCATTCAATCATTTGGTCGCATTGGTGATCCACAGCAGAACCCACTTGCAAGCACCCGACCGGTAATCGGTCGTCCGCTAGCTCCATTGTGTCCTTGACTCCACCTAGGCATGACACCTGCCATTATGCTATTCCAATATCAATAGTCTGTCCTCAGGTAGCGGGGAACAAAACTGTAGACCTGTTGGTGATAACATTACAGAGCACGTGACGAAAATTTGAGCAAAATCAGAATCTTGAGACCATTATGAGAGTAAAATATCGCTCGGCTTCCCACTCGACGTCTTTTATGACGAAGGGCGAGCCGGAAATATCATTACAGAGAGACTTGGGGGGTTGTCATTCGAAATAATGAAGTTTCGTTGCGCCCATGCATGTTCCAAGACAGTCTCGGTATGCCTAAACCAGCTGGCCTTTCCTCGAAAGTATACGCGCGGGCAAGCTCATTCTGCCTCTCACGGCGAACTCCCACAGCGTCCCAGGCGAGAAACCTTGTATCCATTTCCTCTCGAGTCCGTGGCTGATCGGGAATCCAGGGTGTCATCGCCTCCTCAGCAGTTCTTCAAATCCTTCCAAGACCGTTCTTTAGACACAGCTTCTTCTCGATGCCATCGATCTATTCTTGCGTAGTACTGACTTTAACTATCCATTTCAGAGCATTCATTACCTCCCATCCCTCACGGTTTCTTCGCTCGCATTCTCCGTCTTCACGGGATGTGATCACGGCTGCCATCTCGACCCCTTTCCTCATACTACGCCTTAGATAAGCGTGAGCCAACTGTGTGCCACCCCAACCAGTCCCAGTTCCCTTCCCCTTGGTCTGTTCCTGTGGCCCATCCATCGCTTGGTGGCGGGCATCGGTGGGGTAAGTGGTATCTGCTATAGACGCTGCGGTCGCTGTGCTCACTGCTGGTAGACGGCTCTTTTCAAGTCGCATCTGCTTTAGGGAGCAGCGCGCGTTTGGTGGCTCTCAAAGATTTCTTCCTTGCGTAGCCTCTTGCTCTTCTCGTTCGTCCTGATCCACGGCCTTCCGTTGTGCCCACCATCACGGGACGGGGACGTTCGTGGCACATGCTCCCAGATCGCTTTCGCATGCACCTGAGGCAGACTGGCGCCGGAGGAACCTCTCTCCCCCTGCCTCACAATCGGCGGTGGGGAGGCGTTATGCATGGCCTCGTATTACCCTCGTCCGTCTATTTAACCTACCATCCCCATCATTTCTGCCTCTTCCTGGGCTTCCTCCTCTATGTTTCCTCTCCATTCTGCCTTTATCCATCGATGAGGAAAGAAGCTCTCGAACGTTTCTCACGTGGCTTCCGGTTTCCCGACCAGCGATATTGTGTGAGAAAGCCCTCAGATCCTGCACCCCGCCCAAACCAATGCCAGCACCCGATGTGACGAACAAGCTGGTCAACAGCGACACCGACACGGACGACGAGTTTCCGTCCCTAGAAGCGATAATCAAATCCCTCAGGGAAGCGAAACAGGCTCGCCAAGTCGATGTAATTGACATGACTGGCGATGCTGAGCACTGTGCTCTGTGTCCGAAGGAACTTAGGTTCGGACTTGACGTGTTTCTTTTTCCAGCATGCCTCTGCGTACGTGAGTCATCTCCCCAGCAGGACATTGACGGTAATGGGTATAACGTTGCTGGGGAGTGCTGTGTCAAGAGGAACCGGCGTAAGGTTTGCCCAAAGCCGCATCATCGAAGCTATGGCCGTCAGACTCCGATTAGGGTTTTCAATATCGAGTGCCCGGTATGCGGGGAAATTGTGAACCAAGTAACTGCTTGTGGTAAGAAAATTTTTACCTCTACAATGGCAGAGCATGTGCTTACAATCTCTAGGACATGGCTTTTTGTGCAGTCTGCCTCGAGAAGTGGAGGCGTAAGTGGGAGGTCCACCACCGGCGGCAGCACCGGCAATGCATGCTTTGTCGTAAGGAGAGCGCGGGTTACTGCAAGTTTAACCCCCTTCAGCGCGGTGTGCTGAGACGACAGTCTGTCCCTATACCTAGACACAGCCACAGGACTCGTAGATAATGTAAATGCAGCGTGTTGCCCTGTATTCGAAGATAATTCTCCCGTTCCCTATTGCCAGTATCTTTCTGCCTTGCTAGCCCGAGTACCGTGGAGCGGCCCTTAGGTAGATATCGTGTTTTCCCTGCAGCGTATCTTAATGCATTTAAGTCGGCGCCGACGTACGGCCGTACCCAGATAAAGGCGTTCTGCTCGTTACGACCATGGTCAAAAGAGCAACGCTGAATGTTTGAGGGAAGCCCACCGTGGCACCTCCTGATTCGATGCGACCTTGGTCTCGACTCGTGTATCAGGGATACTATTACTGGCTCACGCGTCCCGAGTGAGGTGTTCCACTTGCCTGGCCTTGACATGACAGGCCGCCGTGCGTCCGACCCAGAACATCGTGGTAGTGACTGCATTGGTTGCCTGGCTTGTCGCATCAACGAGCACGCGCTACGCCCGGATATCGAGAGGAACCGGCTCTCTTTGTCCATCTTCCGTGACCGACGCCCGGGTCGGAGCGAGCAGCACCTGCTTGTTGTTGATTGCTCGTCATCGTCCCGCCTTGTTGCGAGATTTATCTGCTCCATCCCGCACGTTCTGGATCCTCGCCCCCCTTTCTTCCTAGCCGTTGGAAAAGTAAACGGCTATCGAGACTAGTCGACCATACCCCGCATTACTCGAGACATTCGTTTACTCTTCACATAGTCGCTGAGAATTCCATGTCTTCTCGAATCTAGACTGGAGAAGGACGTTCCTATTCCCAGTCAGTCAGAATCTGGTAGCACAGGATCCAGATTGGGGAAAAGGCGCGCTCGTTTTACCCTCGTTCCATGAGATTCACCAGTTCCCAAAATGCCGCCGCGGATGACGGGATGCGTATCTGGAGCTGGTACGCGGCAGTTGCGCCATTGGTTGGAATACGATGCAGTCGGAGCCGGGAGGAAATGGAAAAGGGGGGAGAAAGTTGGCAAGGACCCAAAATTTTTTACAGGTGTCGGGATGCCTGGTGTATTTATCAAGAACAGTTGACATTGAGGTCGAGCAAGTGGGTACGTGAAGCGGTCGGTCGAGGAACAAGGTCGGTCCAGAGAGCAGGGCTCTGATTGGTCGG
>Ga0247774_1000243_pt1 | contig 26281 bp, 28 predicted proteins | sample UWRJL001104B6_FD_179933 | JGI IMG/M metagenome (GOLD analysis project Ga0247774, IMG submission 179933) | Plant litter microbial communities from Arlington Agricultural Research Station in Wisconsin, United States - UWRJ-L001-104B-6 | ecosystem: Environmental > Terrestrial > Plant litter >... | reverse complement strand
AATATCCGATTCCGGGTATTCCCCGACTTCCCCGGCGCAGTCAGCATCCAAACCTATTCGGCAATCCGGGTATATTTCATGGGCGTACTGGTGGTATTGGAGAACCAATGAGCGGGATGATCTCGCAGGAAGGACCATCCCCGCCGTACGAAATATAGGATCGACAGTCATGATGGCAACCGCTTCGCGCCGGTTTTTCATGACTAAATCTGGGTACATGGGGCTAGCACCATGCTTTGCAGAGCCAGGAGATTGCATTGGTCTCCTTCTCGGCGGCCCTACGCCATTCATTCTCCGAGAAACTTCACCAAAGTTTAAACCAAAGGAAGAGCGTAGATATTCTCTTATTGGAGATGCATATGTTCATGGTCTGATGAATGGGGATGGATTAAAATCTAGACTGAATACGGATGTGTGGGAAATGATAACAATCGTCTAACTAGTTAGTATCTCATATACAAAAAGCAGCCAAACCATGTCTCCATAAAATACTGAGTTCAACTTGTTCTGCGCACTCCCTTCGACGATATTTTCCTTGCAACCTCCAATTCCAGAGGCCTGGCCATTGTGACGACATGCCTCCTAACCCTGCATTTTATCATTTTGTAGCACTCGAATCAGGAGCACTGTGTGCGATATAGCGTAAGCAGAGCCCCGTTCTATTTACTTAACGGTACCTCGGGGAGGGCTGCTTCCGCCGCAATTAGCTCGGGAAGGCATGTTAGCGAAAGTATATCTAAGTATACTTTGCCCCATCATCAATTTCCAAAGAGTGTAAAAGAGGAAGCCAGTTTCGCTCCTAGGTCTGGCTTTGATCCGCTTAGAACAAGGGCAGTGGGAAGTAGCACAGGATGTATGGACCAGCATTCTGGGGAAGATGGAGACTGTGTTGGGGGTGGAGCATGAGTGCACAGTCCGCTGCAAGCAGTATCTAGAGAAGATCGGCATCCCACGGCAGGTATCGCAATGCCGAGATGACCCCTAATAAAGGTTCCGGGAATTGAATTCTATTCTACAGCACCTAAATTTCATCCCATATACGCCACTGGGGCCCGCCATGGCGCATCAATCAACGGCGCCGCTTCTGGCTCATCTATATCTTGCGCAGCATTCTTACGATTCCGACGGCGTTTCACCCCCCCCTTGATGGCCTCTTTCGCAGCGCGTGTCAATCCTGGCTCTGGATCCTGCTCCTCTGCCTCTAGCGCAGCACTTTTGCGCTTCCGACCACGCTTCCCCTTACCCTTGGTGACCTCCTTCGCAGCATACGCCGCTCGCGCCTCCTCGAGGTCCTCAAAGCTCATTACCTTCGCCTTCCCTAGTACGACTGACCTGGTTGATCGGCGAACCTTGGCTTCGTTGTTCATGCTGGTCAACATCTGATTTTGATCATTGAGGAGGGCACGTTCGGCAAAAGATATCTGGGCAGCATCGACAAGCTTCTGTACATGCCTCTCTAGGCGCTGTGTACTCGTTTCGTTAAGTGTATGAGCATCCTGTTTGATCAGATTATGCAGCAACGTAAGACCGTCTGCTGATACTGGCGTCACAGGCGTTTTTAGTACTTCTTCTTGATAGCATGAACCCACCTTTATCTCATCGACCTTCGGAACAGTTGATAGAGTGGGGGGCTTCGGTGTCACCCTGAGGACTCTGTCCGGGTTGAACGGAAACAAACCACACGCCGCCCATGCAGCCGTGATATTTCTCTCCGTGAACGCCTTCTCCCTTGCGTGACTATATAGAGAGGTGAAATGTTGCTTGCCGATTGTATTTACACCTCGAAAGAGCCGCTCAGCCTCGTCGCGGTAGGCTGCCTTCAAGGGGGCAAACACTCCGACGTCACAGGGCTGGAGCTTGTGGGAAGTGTGAGAGGGGAGGCGACACAGGATGATGTTGTTTTCGAAGCAAAATTCCAGGACTCCGAGGGTCTCGTGCGTTCCAAAACCGTCACAAATCAGCACCCGTGGGTTCTGGTTAGCCTGTTCTCTAGTTTGGGGATCGAACACGCGTTTAAGCCACTCCAAACTAATATTGGAGTTGGTGTACCCAGTTTCGGAGCATGCATAGTGCCATCCGGGGGTAGGGAACGTAGACCAGTTACTTCGGTGGGTAGTGGCTGGCCAAATAATCATTGGTAACAAGGATCTACCGTTTGCACTTATGCACTCGATAGCGGTAACCATCGTGCGCTTGACGCCTGCACTTCTATAGTCTCGCGGGTCGTCCCTTCTTGTAAGGACCTTGATAGAGCCAAGCATGCATAACATGACTCCAGTCTCGTCCATATTGTAGACATTTTCCGAGAGGACGGCCGGATCTTGTAGTACTTTTCCGATCACCTCAAACCAATCTGTTATCTTGTCGTAGATATTATTCTCGTGACGTTCCCAGGCCATCGGCCTTACCCATCGTGATTTGAGTGCTAGATGATGACGCTTCTGGAAACCCTGAGCCCAGTTCCTGCCCGGTGGCTTGGTCGCTTTATTCGTCGAACGCTGGCGGGCGATACTAAAGGCGAGGGAAGGTAGGTACTTGATTCGTACAGAATTCCCGAGGTTAGACATTAGTTCCAAATACTTCTTGAGGGCTTTCTCCTCCGACGGTTTGAGATACTGTTGGCCTTGGGCCTTCTCTTCTTTCGAGCGCCGCCCGCGATCCCGATGGTGAAGGGTAGCCCGAGGGACTCCACTGCGTTTTGATATAGCATCGTACGTTCGAGGTTCTCCCGACAGGGAGGCCGCTGCAAGGGCGTTACTGGCGCGGTCGATCATAAGCAATACCTCCGTAGCGTGCATGGAGATGGGGATGGGATTGGAAAGACTAAAGTTAAGTGGCGGATCAGAATGATTAAGTGGCAAGTCTATGCAGAACCAGGCAGGAGGCCTTGTGGAGACTTCGATAGGTCTCACGATCCGGGGGCGGGACAGCGAGGGAACGACAAATTTCAAGGAAGTGGGCGATCAAGGAGACCCCAAAAACAAGTCGTACCTTCAGAACATTCCATGCCAATGTGAGCGAAAATAGGTCATGCTATTTTCAGCAGGCCAAGTTTCGGCCCCCGGGCGCTTGTAGAGCCGCCGGAAACGACTCTAAGGGCGGCTTGCGCTCGAGTGCACCTTCGTCGGCGGGGAGGCGACAGCGGCCATTTGAGCTACTGTATACGGTACAGCTTTCCTGAGAACTTGCTGAGAATCATGTTCCCATTCGGGAGGTTGAAGGGCTGGGGCCATGGTCTGGAGACGTGTCATAGGAAGGCTGCGAAGGGGTGCAAACGGGCAGAGCACGAACGGAACCCTGCGGTGGGGGCCTGGCCTGGCCATGTTGGCGCTATTCGGCTAAAAAATAGCTGACGCTTCGAGATCGGGAGCCCTCGTGTCTTTCCCGGACGTTTCTACGGGTTTCCACGGGTTTCCATAAGGGCCCACAATTCTGCTAATTATAGGACCTGGTCTGACCAAACCACAGCATCACTTTTCCCGGCGTCTTGATCGGAATGCGAATGCGTCTCTGTGAGAAAAAGATGTGTTGTGGAATTGATGTGCCTTTTCAAGTGGGGAATGGGCAGCTATTGAATGCTGGCCTCGCCGCAACGGTATTCGCCGCCAATCGGTCTGGTGGATTGCATGATTCGGTTGCCATTGGCCTAGAGAGTCCCTAGGTGCCTAAAGAGGAAGAATCGCGCCGTTTCACTTTCTCAGGCGCACAGACCGGTCTCACGGGCCCGATCTTTACCCGGTGGTAGTCACGTGACTAGCCTGGCTTACCCTCATCTCTAGGTATGATCTGTATCCGTAGGGCCAACAACAGGGCATCGCTTCCCCCCTGGTGCAACTTCCCGACCTAAAAAGGGCTTATCTCCTAGGAGCCAGTCGTCCCAGGCCAATAAGTGCAAGGGTCCGCTCCTGGGAGGAGCCCGCCCCGCACCACGGTCGGCGGCAAAGGACAAGGCTAGGTGCAGGAACCCGAGTGTCCCCGACTGTGCAGCTGCATGCGGGGCCAGGCACTGACCCCGCTAATGGCCTTGAGAAATCGCTACCTTCGGGCCGGAACGGTTCGGGAGCATCCTAACCAGGGAGCAGTCTTCCAGTCCGACTATGGTTCATGACCACTGCCCACACGGCTCGCCCACAACAACAATCCAGCCCTGCCCCTGTCCCTACCAGCTAAGATGGCCGCACCCACCGTCCTCTCTGTCAACGTTATGAGCATCCCAGGCCTTGGGATGCCCCTTGACAATGCCCAGCTGAACAGAGCTAGCGACATGTAAGTAGCCTCACCAGCCATAGGGTCCTTCATCCCGGACCCCTCGCTGCCTTGGCTGACCAAGGATCCGCATTATTCGGTAGGTACAACGTACTCCCCCATATCACGGAGCAGACCGAGCTCCAGAAAACCATCCCCGAGAAAGTCAGCGATCTGCTACGCATCATCGACCGCCACGCCATGGGAGACAACTTCCGTATCCACTCTCTGCACCGCCACACCAAGCTGCCCGCTAACACCATCCGTCTCGAGACCGACGCTGGCAAGACGGGCTACACGTGGGCCAACGCCACGTCGATCGACCGCGTCGACTTGGGTAGGATTCACCCGACCTTCTTCAAGCTCCACGAAGGCAGATGGGTCGCCTTCGAGTTTGTCGAGGGCCCCCTGCCTATCGCTGCCGAGGCCATCACCGAGGACCTCCTCAACCAAGTCGCCGTATATATGGTGGACAACGGGCTTGGCGACGTGCTCGCCCTGGAGCTCGGCCAGTTCGCCAAGTGTCGCGCCAAGAAGGACTTAGCCACGACCGAGATCGAGGTCCAGTGGGGCGATGGCGGCGAGCCATTCACCATCTGCGTGCCCGTCAAGGACCTCGCCGATGCTGGCGGCAAGGAGCACCACTACCAGCAACGCCAGGTGCCCACGGGCTGGAATGTTCCTGTCCGAGATGGTGGCGGGCCGCGAGACTCGTCGCCCGACAAGCCCGCGCCCGGAACCCACTGGAACGGGTCGACCAAGGCGGACGGTACTAAGACCCACAAGGTCCACGTCGACAGCACAGAGCCCGTCACCCCGGAGCTGGCGGTCAGGGAGCTTGTTCGCATGGGACATCTCCGTGGTTGAGGACTTACTGGGACTTGCCAATGTGACTTGACTTTCTATTTCTCTCTGTCATCATGTAACGCGTCTTGTACGCCATTCGGCCCACTCGACTCGACACCTCCTGGCGAGGTTCCAAATTGTCTTGTCTCTTCCGCCCTTAATCGTGTCTCTATTAATTCTTATCGGGTCTGTCTGCTGGCGACAATAGTGACTAGCAAAAATATAAGCCGCTCGTTTCAGGAAAGCACAGTAGATAGCGTTCAGCCGTTCCATCGTCATCTGGAGTGTGCGTACGTGGCGGACCGACGACTTTCATTTGGTTCTCCACACCGCCATCAATACTCGTCGTAGGTGGCCCGAAGCACAGAATCAAGATGGCATAAGCTAGGCTCCGCCTCACCGGCAGGGAGCCGAGTCCCGTCTTCATCATACCGCCAGCCATTGGTTAGGAAGAGGCCAACCAGTCTTGCGTCTGCAAGGCGCTCCCTATCCCCGGCAGAGATGGGACTGGGCCCCATGGCTCGGCACAACTCATCGTAGAACAGCTTGCGGAGCTCATGGTGGTTGGCGTGGTACTCATGGTAGTTTTTTCTGGCGATCCCGAGAATGTTCTCGACTCCCCCGAGTGACATGCCAAACGGGCTGACTTCCGTGCCTGCCCAGTCGCACATGCCCATGAACTCGCCCGTACCCGGGTCCACGTGAATGTTGTTCTCCAGAAGGTCTATGTGGTTGGGCACAAGCGGCCAGTCGACGGCCAAGATATACGGGAGGCGTGGAATGAGCCGACTCAGCACCGGACGAAAGCGCTGCGGCAGTCCCTTCGAGAGTTGCTTTAGCTGAGACGAGTACTTGGAGTGCAGCGATTGGCGGTCTGGCACCGGCAGCGCCTTTGGTGTTTTGTGCCATGCTGACGCAAAGAAACTGAGTCGGCAGGAGTCAGCTGGAAGAGTATTCTTAATGGGCAATTTCGCGTCGGGAGAGGGACAGGGTCAAATACCGAGCAAAGCCAGTTAGGGTCCGTCGCAAGAGTTTGCACTCATTCGCATATAAACGGTCCCGAGCAAGGTACATCGAGACCCCTCCCACCTTTCCCATTGTGTAGACGTGGACGTTCTTCAATGTGCCCGAGTCGCTGTGCCGCGGCATAAAGCCGTCGTAGGCTTTCTCGACGTGTCTGAGGAGCTCCAAATCGAGGGTGGCGTTCTCAGCCCGAAATTGAACGACGTATTCTCCGGCAATGACGGTGTAGCTGCTTCCACCCTGGACACGTGTTGGCGTGGGACACTCTCCCGCGATAACCGTGGCCAATTCGTCGCATTGTCGCTGCGTCGGACGGCCGCTTGCCGAAAAGAAGACGCGTATCTGATAGCTCGTCAGGGCTGCAATGCTGCTCTCCATATATTCGATTAGCCCTGTCTGCGCAATGGTTTCGCGGAGGCGTTGGAGGTGGACACCGCGGTTCCCTGGCGACCTAAGAGATCAAGCTGAAGGTCATGTGCACAATCACGTGACTATGTTCAAAAGCTCCAAATTAGATCATATAATAGTACCCACGTGATTTTGCTAATAGGGAATATACCGGGAACCCCGGAACACCCCGCTGTCCTTAAAAAAGTTATAAAAATTTAGCGACACCTACCATAATTCCCCTTTTGCTATAATGGGCACTATAGAGTATTTTGTCTTTGTAATTCCGGATGTTCGGGTAGTTGAGGCAAGTCGTGATAGCCTCGAATGAAACGCGGGGTCACTTCGGCTAAACCTCGGGTTCAACTCAAACGTCTCGGGGTTTATCACCTGACCAGTGGCTGATATCGCGTGATCACAGACTTTGGCACTAGCCACATTCCAATCAGCCACATAAAGTACTCCGTGTGAGAGTTGTTTCGCACTAACCTAAATCGTCACTGGCTTTGATCCGAGGTACTAATTTGCGTGGCGATTTTACAAAGATCCGGACACTTCAACAGCCACAAGGCTCATAACGACTACCGGCGTAGTAACGAAGTTCTAAAGCTCGGAGATGACCTTTTTATAAGTATTAGGGGTGATAAGACATTGATGGTGGAAGCATGTCCGAGGAACTCTCTTTTGCCGTAAACGATGAGGTTCTATAGATTATGCGCGAGGACGACAACATTAAGGTAAATTTATAGTAAGAGGGGTTTAAAATGCTTAATAGTGGTTAGAGAATACGACTTATATAAAAGTTTGGGAGACGTCGATATATATGAAGTTTTTGACGTGTTTGAAGTTGAAGTACCTGTCATTTTTCTCGGCACGGAGGGGTTCTCGCCACGTAGGGATGGACGTTATGTCACAATATCCCTCGGGCACTCCAGGCATCCTGTCGGACGAGATTGCAACAGCACTTCCGCCATGCAATCATGATGCATGGCATGCTTCTTGCCGTCCAGCCAGTGGAAGTCTTGGTTTGATTTGAAAGGGTTCTCGCAGAAGTAGCAACGCCTAAAACTGTCTCCTTGTGTGTCCCAATGCCAACCAGTAATAACATGGGGGTAAACGTTTAGTGGATCCAGTGAGTCTTTGTTTTTCTGGAAGTCTTCAATGATTTTCAAGCACTCTAACTTCATTTCGGCATTCTTTATTCCAAGCATTTTTAGAGCCTTCATCCGGCTTTCCTCGGGCATGTCGTTCAAGGCGTAGGCAAGTGCGTGGATCTCCTGACCAGGGATGGTGTTTAACATTTTATAAATAATATCCCAATGATTGCCTACGGAACGAAGTATCCTATAAGAGGCTAACCTACTTGACCCATTCAGGGAGCGAAACGGGGAATAGCATCTAGGGCTCATGTTCGAAAAGCCTTTTATGTGGAAATTGGATAATACCGATCGTAAGTTAGATGTGACTTGACAATATGGCCAAGCACTCTTATATATACTCGGGGCGAGCTGGGCCGAAAACTGGGATCAGTGACCATAAACCCGCCCCCTCCCCGGTCAGCTTCTAATTGGCGGTCAATCATCTAGACCCGAATTTCCCTCACCTATTGCGAAAACGGTGGATTATTTTCAGCTGCGGCTTTCCGGTTCTTTTTTGGGTTCGTCCTATTGTGGGCCTTGTTTCCGGCTACATTTTGCGGTCTTACTTTTGGGCCCGGTTACTGTTCGATCCAATTGGAGTTTAGCATGCAAAACGCACGCCCAACATTTCGCTGCCTCATGCATTTCGGTCACCGGCTGAAGTCCCATTATCGCTTGTGACGCTAAGACTGGCTAATGATGCTCTACCGCACGGCACTCAGAAATTTTCACTACTTCACCATCGCCGATTTAAAGGACGTACGCCTCTGTTTGGCAACCTTTTCAGCCTTTCGCAAGTTCGAGTTAGTACATATTATGGCAAGTAAGTGTTATTGGCTCTCTCAATTAGCCTGGTTGCAACAAGAAAACTTGGTTCGAATCTCTACCTAAATCCCGAATTGCGGGCTGATAGTAGTCCAGTCTCCCATCCTCCCCAAACGCCTCGATCAATGTTGGATTATCAACTATCTTGACCCATGCTACCCAAGTAGCAAGATCTCTCTGTTATCCGAGTTGATCTCCGAATCGACAGCGATCGGCTGTCAACCGGTATCGATCAATATAGTGCCGGAAGCAGACTCTTGACTTGACCGTCAGGTATCGGATTAAAATGCCGCAAAGAACTCCCCGTACGTCTCAACACCTTACTCCCGATAGCGCTGAGATACAATCACCATCTAGGCTTTTAGCAACGTACCTGACGGATATCGATCCCCCCGGTAGCAGACATGACAACGACCACCGCGATATTAGGTCCATTAGCGTTCTTCCCACTGCCAAAGAGATTTATAGCCGCCATAAGGAATTCCTTCCGTCAATCGACTTCCGCCAATCTCTCTTTTACGAGAACCCAACTCTGCGATATCTCGATACACACTTTAGACTCCTACGTTATGATGTCTTTGGGCCATGGAAGGAAGCAATTCACGGGCTTATAGTATCCAAAGAAGAAGACGGGTTGCCTCAGTTTCGTCAACGGGAGGGTAATGTTACAGCTTATCTCTACTAGAAGGCTATGGTCTCTGGCCTTTGTTTGGATGTTAGACGGGGTCTTGAAGCCAAGGTTTTTTTGCCCTGCCTACCCACATATGCCAGACATCAACATATAAACGTCAAGAGCGATGGGAAAGCTCGAAGAGACTAGAAAATGGTGTTCTAGTATGTTTTATCTATTTATTTGGCGAGCGGCAAGTGCCATTGCTTCTTACAGTTACCGAAAATTAATCGATTCCTCTCGCACACCAACCCTCACACCTAAAGGCCACCAAGGCACGATCATAGCGAAATTGGCTACGCCAATATTACATGACTTGCAACTCTTGCTTCAGATTCACCTACATAAGATTCCAGGGGTGATAGTTGAAGTTTCCGGGCTTATATTAGCGACTTTCAGACCGATCCTCGAGAACATAAAATATATGATGGGCCGGGCTACATTACCGTTTCAAGAGTGGATTGTACCAGATCTACGCAACACGAGACAGAGCTGCATGCAGATGTCTCCACCACGTTATACTCGAAAGCATAAATTTGCGTTTCCTCCAAATTCTATCGTTTAGCGTGGAGAAAATTATTTGCCTTTAAGCCCAGGCGCGTCGCCTGACGACATGGAGCTTGTCAACATGCTCGACAATCGGACTGGCCTGGATTACGGCCAATGCCAAGCGCTGATCGCCGCCCTCACCTGGGAATATGCGTTGATTCAAGGACCACCGGGAACGGGTAAGTCGTTCCTCGGCGTCAAACTTTTCCAAGTCTTGCTGAACTGTAAAACCAAGGCAGATCTTGGTCCCATCGTTATCGCGTAGGTCCGCAGATACTGCTATCAATAATCTCGGAAGGGGCTAAGTTATTTATTAGATGTTATACCAATCGCGCCCTAGACCAGTTCCTGCAGCACCTAAGGGATGCCGGAGTCGAAAAATGGTTCGTGTTGGTGGGCAGAGCCAGTCGCCCGAATTGGATGATATTAACTTGAGAGCAGTAAGCCGGGCTTTTGCAAGAAGAAAGCACGAAAGAGCAATGCTTAGCGAAGCGTACTCCGAACTCCGTGAGTTGATGGAGACGGCAAGGAGCGCCTTAGGGCTACTAAACGATCGAAGGATTAAAGTCTACATGAGGACGCACAACCTCAAGAGAGCAAGTTCTGATATTATCGAAAATATGTTGGGCTGGAGACGATGGCCTGACACCGAAGAGTATCGCAAGAATCTCCGAAAAGAACGGGAACAGTCCAAGAAACTGGAAAGGATATGCTCTGGGAAGTATCGCGGCCTTCTATGTTTCCTTCCTCATGAAGATTCCCCTCTTGATCTGGCGGAGCAGAAGATTTTGTTACTAGTCCGCCGCGATGACATAGTCGCCACGCTCTGCAAGCTTGGAACGGACTTTGAAGATTTAATTCTGGGCGATAAGGAGGTTCCGGTATATGTTTTGGAGGACAAAGGTCTAGCAGAGCTTGAGCAGTTATCTCTTGAGGCTCGGGCTGCATTGTTGACGCAGAAGTGAGCGGACAGATGGGCTGCTTAGTCATTAAGACCCAAATTTGGGTCTTAATGACTAATCTTGTGGCCCGTGCACTGGAACCCCAGCCGCAAGTGACTTTGTTGGGTTGATACTCTGTTTTGGGACTGTGATCAGTCCTATTCTATTGCTGCTCGATTTTCAATTTGTTAGATATTAAGCCCTACCTTCCGTAGCAGTTATTTAGGCTTATTCACTCCGTGTCTTCCAAATTATGGCTTCTCTTACCGCCCTGGCTCCGTGCCGGAGTACTATTAGGTCCGCAGATGGCAGGCCTGGCCCTGGGCGGCAGAGTTTCCAGGGTTTGCTACCGGATTGTGATGTGAGAACAAAGATGGATGTGCTGCTGCTGCTGCTGGATGACGTTGCAGTTGAGAAGTATTCTTCCCACTAGCTTTAACAAGCCAATATGATATTATTTTCGTGCGCAGTCTAGCGTAGGCAATCGCACCATTGGAGGCGTGCCATTTTCCGTCTGCCCTTGTGGTCGCCTCCCTGCAAGTCGCTGGTCAAGTGCTTTGTTCTTCTCCATCGCTCCTGACATCCGACTCCGACCTCAACTCTTCCCATGAGGGACACGACTTAGTTCCCCGCCAGCTACTGAGGACCTCACCCAGGCAAATTTGGGTTCAATCTATAGATTTAGTGACTCTTGTTAATCGTATGATGTTCCTGCCGAGGACAACGAGACAATCCTCACTCACTTGCCTTCGGAGCTTGTAAGCACGGGTATGACCATGACAAGTCGGAGGGCAGGGCGTGACTTACAGGTTATGCAGCCAGTTCGGACTTTGGGAACACTAGCTCTTGTCGCACGGGGCCGCTTTTGAAGGGCGAAAGTCATGACATTGGGGCCGCATGGAGGAGCATTGCCGGAACTAACAATATCAGAAGGCGCCAGCATGACGAGGTCGGATTCGGACCTCCGCAACCTACTCACTTTTGACTTGGTTGCCCAGACGCGGTCGTTCTCGGCACGAAAAAATTGATCTGGCCGCTCTCTTGCCCGGAAGATGCCATGCTGGAGGCAATTGATTTTGCATCAGTTTCTGAACGCAGGACATATGCAGACGAGCCACGACGCATGGCCCCAGATCGGTAGAAATGCGGAAGATGGTTTCTAGGGGAAAGGGAACTGTTTAAATACATGAGCCATGACCAAGCTGGGGACCAGGGATGCGCCGCAGAACCAACGTTTGTGCGAGGCAAGAGAGGACGAGAGCAGGTACTCCATTCAGAACTGGGAGGCTTTTTTTGGTCGGATACGGGCACACGGACGCCAGGTCTCTACACCGTGTGCATGGTTGGGTTCCAGAGCACATCTCAGTGACACCGCGGCTGGGTTCAGCCTTCACTTTATCCGTGCTTCTTTATTGCGGCCAAGCGGTGTATTGAGATTGGGAAGGTAATCGCAGAGCTTAGACTCCAATGTCAGGACCGCGGTGGCGATGACGGCGGGAAATGCGAAATTAATACGGAACATAGAACTCTGCATTTTTTGAAGACTGATACCAAGGAAAAACGAAGGGCAGGGAAAAAGATCCTCCCAGTCCCCAGCAAGCCACTGCAATCACTGTTCCCGCTACTGGTAGTACTTTACATCCAATTATTCCATACATAAAGTCCACGATACGAGTGTTCAAATTACATATGCTTAGACGATGCAAAATTCAAACAGTTAACAGATTGAATTTCCAGCCCGCTCCCTCATGACCCTATCTTAACAATGGAGTCTACAATACCAAAAAAGCGAGATAGGACTAATGAGAATTTTCTGAGAGCAGCTGAAAACATCATGCGGAGATGTGATGAAATAAACCGCCGCTACTAGGCTGACGTTTATATACTACTTCGCCGTAATAAGCGGCACTATGAATATAAATCTACTGATGACCCGTCGTGGCCTACGCCAGCTGCAGAAGTTGTAGGTATATTACGAGCTTTCTAATTGCTACTTGCTAATTTTATTTATTAGAAAATAGCTTATCCTATACCGATTAGAAGAACGCCTGAAGACTTTCTGCAGCGTAGACGGCTTCTCCTTGCTAAGAGAAAGATCGGTGATGTTCAGGGACAGGTAGTGACTACAGATGTAAAAGAATGTGCATCGGCGGCAGAGAGTAGCTCAGGGTAAATAAATACCTCAATTGGCTAAGGTTATGTATTGGGACGTATACCAGTGTCTTAGAAGAATGGAGACAAGGCGTGTTCTAAGACATATAAGAGAATAGCGACCACTTTCAAAAACGATATGTTACTAGATAAGCATAGCTCATAAAACTACATAGAAAACCGTAAACTCAACATTTTTAGTTATATCGTACGACCTAAAACAGGATAATAGTAATCTACAAACAATCCAGCGGCTCGACACCTTCCCTGAAATGTATCATTACCTCGACTCGTACCGATCCTTTCCTTCTCAAACCAGAGGGATCCGACGTGTCATTATGGTGCTTCAGGGCAGTTCGAAGACAGTCCCTCCAGGCTACCACCTCCCAGTAATGTGCCCTCCCCATTCTGCTTGAGTAATTCCACTTTGCGCGACTAGGCACCCAGCAGTACCAATCATCCAGACCATTCTCACCCCTAGTCCAGCTACCACGAAGATTATCGCCATCACACTCAGATATGGCATTAGCCTCCTTACCTCCTTCCTCGCATCCCCCCTCGTCATCGGTATAGCCGTCGTCAGTGTCTTCTTCAGCGCCATTGCCTGAGCTCGGTTTCAACCCTTTTCTCCGACAAGTCACTGTCCCGGTATCGTCCGGCGACGGCAGTGACACAACATATAGCCATTCCAACTTTGTAAACTCTGCTACGAACCGTGGCAGGTGATCTGTCTTGAGCGCTGCAAACGTGACCCCAAAGTCTTCAAAGAAGTTTGTGTTGCGCACCTCGAATGCTAAATGCTGCACCACTCCAAGCCAATAAATAGAATTCCCCTCCGCAGCTAAAACTCCATTATCCTTATCTTCGCCACCTCGGGCGCGACTCTTCGCCAGTGCAGCGATGGCTCCGTCTAAGACATCCTGGTCTACTTTCACAAGGCAGATCACGTCCTCGCGCTTGTTAAACCGGAGAACAGAGGTACCAAGGGGAATAGAGTCTGGGACAGAGCGTAATGCCTCTGCACGGGACTCCTTGCATGTTGCGAGGATAGTACGGACGGTAATCGTGGACCGAGGGAGCGTTTCAGTAGGTTGTAACATTAAGGGCTGCTTAGTATCTGGAGTGGCGATGCGCAGGCGATGCACACGGGGTTGCCGGAGGGCCAGATGCCAGATAATCGAGCGGATTTCGGGAGGTAGACGAGGAAACTGGGTAAACGATTGGAGGAGCATATTGTGATTTAATCGGTCGCTGCGTAGCAGGCGGCGTTCTGGGTTTCGATGCTCTAGGCAGTATCGAATTTAGTGGCGGGTTGGCGCTATTGGAGAGATAAGTTAGATATATCTTCTCTGGACTCTGGTAACGGGCTGGAGCGGATAAATACAAATCGATAATTCTTTTGGTCGAATCATCAACCTGATCGTTGGTAGATCGCATTCATGCCGTTAGTTCTATTTTAGCGCAGCCCCGAGCGCGTAAGGTAGACAAGCGCGCGCGAAGTAAAAATAGCGCTGGGCCAAAGTCCCGACCTGCCAAACTTGGGACCCACCAATGACAGCATTTGGTGCATCACTGGCCAGAACAGCGTGTGAACTTGATTTCAAAGCCGTGTCCTAATTTCGGACATGTACAAATGTATATAAAGTATACTTCAGAAGGATCCGGCAGTACGGTACTTGCTGGCTGACCTGGGAGACAAGATATGGGTACAGACTCCACTGTCCATTTTGAGCCTGCCAGTAGAATACTGTACAACTCGGAGCCGCCAGTGCATCAATTGAGCGACGCACAGGGAGACGCAGAGCTAGCATAGCCCTGGCATCTTCGTGTTTAGTCTGGACATAGGCCCGGCAGTGGGCGGCGACGGCCGCGCAGATACTAGATGCACCCTATATGGAAGGGGCTTGAGCATGGTTCAGCAAATGTTCCACGCCCACACGACTTAACATCCAAATTTAGACGATATGAAAAGCGCTTACATTTCCATTTCGTAGGCGTCATGTGCTTGGAGTTAGTGCACTTAGATCACACGGTGAAGTTCTAACTGGGAAACCGTTCAATGGTACCGGTCCAACACGCATAATTTCCCGCTTCCGACTTCGAGTCATTGACCTGAGCTGAGACTTCTATCGGTTTTTGTTTTCTCTTCCTCATTCCATTTTCTTCCCTTTGCAGCTCTTTATCGGCCCAGGTTGTATTCTTGGTCTGGTCTCGACAATTTACGTGTCGTCTTAGATGAGCCCTCCAATTGTCCCTCCGTTCAGCATCAAACAACTTGCCACATCCTCCTACCTTGCACGTCAGATATCTCTTCTTTTCGTGGAATCTAGAAAATCTAAGTATTGGCATCTATTGGAAGGCTAGGCATAATGACTCACGTTACCCTATGTCTTTTCAGATGCTCTGCTCTCTTGAATGTCTTTCCGCATTCGGAGCACCTCTGCTGGCATACAGACTCCAATGAAGCAGATTCCGTGGTAGTCCTAGGCGTTGCCTTTTTGATCGGCATCGCCCTGTCTTCGATTGCCAATAGTTGCTCTGGCGGTTGCACTTCATCGCCAGCGCCAGGGTTCCATTGCGGCTGGACCGACAAATCGAACGAAGCATCTAGCAGTAATATGGGCATAGAAAAGCCGCCCGGATAAAATGGAGGGCTGCCATACTGCGGGAAGGCGCAAATATCTGAGGCTTGAAAACCTGTTGATACGATATTCGAAGCATCAAACCCATGGAGACTTAAGAAGTCTATAGCTACGCCTGGATCGGGGAGAATGCTTGGTGACAGTGAAAAATTCCCTTGATTTGCATTGTACCGCGGGAAATTAAACATTTTGAAATGTCTTTCTGATGATGTGTAATTCCTTGATTGGAATTGTTGGCTTGTCCAGGATTTTATATAGGTTACACAGCAGGATCAATCTACGACCGACTGGCTACCCGGAATTTTGCAGTGATACGACGAATATTTTCATGAGTTCCCCTAGCTCACCGGGTTCGACTCGTCAGACAGCGTAGCCACGACCGTCAGCGTGCCAGATTATACCAAACACGGCTAGCTCATACCGATTGCAGAACGAATGAGAAACCGTCCCGGCTGCCTGGAACCAATGAGAAGCCCTCTCAGGCTCGGTTATTCCAAGGCGCGGGGCAGTGGAAATCGGGCGAATAATGTCGCGATAAGCTACGGTCAACTGAACGGGGAAGTTGAATGAGGTGGGTTATTGGCGAGACAAAACCAGATGTGGGCCCTGCAGCAAGGGGTATGAAAAGGTGGTGTAGTCCCCACCCTTACCTAAATTGGCTATCTTGGTGTTACATCAGACGGCGCGAAGGCGACTGAGGAACAGAACTAAAAAGTTAGGGATAGATTGGCGCGTCATTGTGAGGGGGTGGGGCACACCCCTTGCATCTGGGGGCTCCACTGAACCCGGTGAAGATTACGCGCTGTGTCGACATCCTTTTGTTCCACTTTGGCCACCCTGCCTGGACGTCGAAGAATTGCTGTACTCACTCCTAAGGAATAAGTTCAACTTTGAGTACAGTACGTATCTATCTATTAGATCATTAAAGGTGTCCAACTCTCTGCGTAGCCCATAACATTCGCGAGGTGGTATTTTTAAGGCATTACTTGTTGAGGCGTTCGCCAAGGCGGTGGTGTAGGGGCTTGGGCTGAGAGGAGGATGGGGGACCTCGTCAATTGAGCGACGCACAAGATAATGCAGAGTTGGCGTAGCCCCCGTTATCTCCGCACAAAATTGGGTCATTAGCCCGGCAGTGGGTGGTGACGGCCATGCAGTTGCTTTTCGAACTCCTAACTCCCATTAGCCAACATGTCGCTAAGAATATTAAGAAATCTTACCTTAATAGCAATAAATATACGCTTAACTACGGCCTCGCCACCAAGGTCTTCCACTCTGTCGCCCTTTACTCTGCCTGTGACAAGTTTCCCCACAACCGAGACATATTTCGCAGCACTTCGTTTGACGTCTTCGTTAGTAATCCTCGGGTCTCTCACCTGGGCAGTGACGACTTGCAGCCATCTCTCGACGCTAGTCCACCGGAGGATGTGGCCGCCAAGTGCTAGCGTCTGCTTTCCACGGGGCCAGAAAATGAAGTGAATAGTTCCCGAGTTGAAAAATACCGTCTGGCCAGGTTTGAGAACGACAAATTTCCATCGGCCGCCTGTGTATTGATGCGGATCGGCCGCCCATTCCTCCTCCTCCTGTGGGGTCGGACGCGACATCCAGCCAAAGCCAATCTCTCCTTCTTGCGCGGTAATCCATGTTTCAAGGAAGTCGGTGTGGGGCGCCGTATTGTTCCCTCCTTCTGATAAGAGAACCCACTAGAGAACATCCCTCCACTCATTCCACTCTTCCCTCGATGCCACCGCTCTTTCAGCGCTGTCCCCATTTAATACTGCATCTCGAATACGTAGGAGAAGTTGGCAGTTTTCTCCAGTTAAGAAGCTGGGCAGGGTCGAAGGAGGGAGCGGACTCCGTAAATCAAGGAGGTTCCAGGGATCATCTGTATCCATGTTTGCCAGAAACCGATGTCGTACTTGACTGAGCTTGCGGCTTTCGAACGATTTGGTTGTAGATCTGCGAGACGGTATCTGCACCGAGACTGTTCGGTCAAGGTCCTCCATTCGGCGAAAGAGTTCAGCAATCGGGCGATCCCGGCCACTCCACTGGAACTGTTGCTGGCCCTCGGTGAATATGGGTACGTTCGGAGAACCGGACTCCACCTGACTCGCTGCTCTACTTCCAGTCGAGAAAATAGCGTCGACCATGCCGTCATTCTTGTCCGTGATGGGCGGCTCCGCCTTCTGTAGAATGTTAAACATTAATTTATCGGTTTCCCTGCCATGTGTGTCAAGCGTCGAAGTGTGCCTGAGCCTTTCCTCCAGCTTGGCAAGAACCCGCTGGCGGTAGGTGTCGTCGATCATCAGATCATGTATTGGACTATGTCCAGCAATGAGACCATGGGGAAATTGATACGGTCCGTCGAGTCGTTGTCTCTTCGATGAAGGCTCATCCCTGATGTCAGGCAGCGAGGCAGTACGACGACGGGGCGGCCTGGCTCTGACGGCACCGAGGGGACTAGCCCACAAAGCCATGGACGTGCCATTATTCCAGGTTTGATCGTCTCTTTGCTGGGTAAAGGCGATAGCAGATGTTCGCTCAGCGAAGAGCTGGAGATGTGAACGGCAGAGTTGTTCTAGGTAGGGCGAGAATTGATCTACTACTTCTGCGAACACGAGTGGGTTACTGAGAGATGAAAGTAGCGCAGGCGGTACTTCGGCTGGACAGCACCGTGGCGGGATCTTCGGGGCGTTGATATAACCAAATTGAGCCTGTCCAGGCTTGGATGTGCCCCCTCTAACGCCCGACGGCTCTCTATACGATATCTGCGTGTGTTTGCGGAGTTTCCTCTTGGTGGGAATATCGGGGGCGCTATTCGCATCAGAGCTGAGCGTGTCGTGAACGGCGGGTCCTTGTTGGACTCTCAGGGTCGAATCGGCGCTACGCTGATCATAGCTCGTACCTGTTACACCGTCACTCGGATTGGCAGCCAGGAAATCATTGATAACCTCGTCCACAATGCTCATATCCTCTGAATCTGTTCGTTCTGTTTCCTCTGAGCCTGGAGGTCTTGGCGGGTCCAGAGACTCAGTTCCTAAAGACCTCCCTGTGCCCAAACCCGGCGGCATAGATGCTACAGAGCCGTCAGCAATAGCTGAAGGCGGCAATGCTGGCATGGTAGCATATTATTTGTGGACCAAGAGGCCGAATTTGTCGAAGCCAAACCCGGTAGGTAAGTCGACTACTAGAGCTCTATCGGGGGGCTGCTTGCGAAGGTTGTCTAAATCCCCTTGTTCGATGGGATTCACCGATGCCAAGATCAGACGCCGCTTGAGAGTCATTCCCCGTTGGGATCGTTCCAGCATCGACAAGTTTAGCCCTGTGATAGCGATATCCCGGTCGCGCACCTCCCGTGCTGCGGCGCAAAGCTTGTCGCAGTACTTCCTCCCCTTGTAAGCCCACTGGTAGTGCTGGACGACATCTTGTCCCCAGTAGTGCGCCACCGTCTTCAGAGCGGAGACGCATTAGGATTTATTTCAAGCCCATCGTTAGCAACCTGGAGGAATCGATCCCATTCCGCGATATCGTCTTTTGGTATTGTCGGCTCAATCGTCGGCTCAATCGTCGGCTTATTCCTAGTCTCCTTCCAATCCTTGTACTCGGCACACTGACTAGACATAACATGCTCGCAAGCAGCGGCCAGAAGTTTCACTCCCGTGTGCTCCGTAAGCAATTCGTTTCGCATCCGTAAACATAACTCGTACCCCCTCGGGCCGGTCTTGAAGAGGCGGAGCTCTTTGCGAAACCGGGCGGCTCGTTCGGCATGGTAGGAGCTTAGCACGACTGTATCATCGTCAAATTTATCAGGGCCACTTTTACCCGAGGAGCCCTGCAAATCAGGGACACTTGGAGGAGATGGAGAGGGCAATTCATGTCGCACCTGGCCGTGACTCTTGTTTCCGTGGCCGTGATCGCGAGAAAAACTGCCTGCGGACCCACCCAGGTGGTGGACTTCCACCACCTGGGTGGGTCATTCAGAGTGAACCTCATTGGCTGAGATCGGATGCTGTGTCATCTCCCCTGGTGTTCCCAATTTTCGACCTCCTGATGATGCTTCTGTTAGCAGGATGCCCACCCAGAAGCCCTTTTTCTGAGCACACTTCCCTGCCTTTAGTACATATCCCTCCACTCCACTCATCACGGGCCCCAATGTGGGAACTCTCTAGAATGCCACTGTTAACATTCCGAACCTGCGCCGTGGCAGGTCTAGTCCAATAATACCAGGCACCGTGACGTTTATTCAACTAACAGTCGGGGGGCTCGCAGAGCAACGTGAGAAGTACCTATAATAACAAATCCAACTAGCCAAATTCAAAAATCACGACCCGAGCTTCCAATGATCCTCAGTAGCCTGTGAGATCAATCGGATTATTTTCTCGATCACCTAGTCTCCCTCTGTGCCGACAAAAGACCCCCGCTGCAACCTGTTCATCAGCCCAGGTTAAGTCGATCACCTCGGGAGTCTGATGGCCGTGCTCAAGGATGCAGTTGGCACATGCATCCCGAACCAGTTGCCCAGCACGATACAGCCACCAAATAGTCCACCGTTGTTCTCACGCAAGTCGCGCATGGAACAGCTGCCACGTTCCCTCGGCTGTAGCAGAGGATAGCGTCGATGGCGGCTGCGTCTTCTCGGTTAAGGCGTTAGAGGATCTGGTTCGGCTCAAGCGGGTTGCCACTGAGTACTCGATGCGAAACTCGCGAGACCACCGCGCGCAGAGTTTCTCGGACTGCCAGGCGCAGCCCCGCATCGTTTGTTATGATCTCGATCAGAACGTCGGATGACCTCTCAGGATACTGCCAGATCAGAGTGACAACGAATCCAGGTGTGGTCGTTAGTCGCAATCGGCCCTGTTTCATTGGGTCCGAATCCCCTCGCACACAAAGCTCTGGGTTAAACTACCTCGGAGTTTTGGAAGATGTCCATTGGAAGAAGGGTCTTTTGGTGGGCGGTTGGCGGAATCAGTGAAAGGAGCCGAAGAAAGAATGAGAAGAGAAGTTAGTATTGCGGGTGGGCGATGAACGGCTTTAAGTATTCCAAGGCGCTCTCTCGATCCACCCCAGCCACAACGGCAGAGTCTCGCAGGGAGGCATCCAAGACGAGCGTTACGCCGCGAACCTTCTGCGTTTTCGAACCCGGTTGCGACCGGACCGTGTCGGTGACAGGTCTTGTAGATCGTTAGCAAGAGATCAATTAACAGATGCGGAGCTGCTTGCCTTTGCGCTGCATAGCCGTGTCTATTTTCTTGCGTCCGGGCGATTTCTCTGCAAGCCGAGGTATCTGGTGTATTTCTGACGGTCTAGCAGGCTTGTAGCAGCCACTAAACCGGTTGATGCACCCTAACACGGTGGGTGTGCTTTGCTGTGGAAGCTCTTTGATGAAACATACGTTCCAACGGAGCTCAATCCCATCCAATTCGGCATAACCAGTGGAACCAAGAGTTGCTCTCCCCTGTTCCGACCTGTCTCGATTGCTAGGAGAGATTTTTCCTTCATATTCGAAGACTTGGCCAAGCAGAGATAGCTTGAGTGTGTAAGGGATACTGCCGACGTCACTGAGTGTAGGCCCAAGGCTCTCCGGTGGGCGATTTTCTTGACCCTGGCTGCTATAAGTAGACCCGGAGTCTTCGCTCAGAGTATCTTGGTAGATCGAGATCTTCGGTGACGCATCATCGTGGAGACTCTCTCGTTCCTCGAGCCAATCGTCTTGAGAAGTCGGCGAGCAGCTTCGTTCCCCATGAGGACATGCAGTGTCTTGCTGCCTGGCAAACAATTCCTCCAATTCTCGAAGGTGGCCAGTTTGTCCAAGCGGCTGGGTGGTGTCGGAAGATGTCCGTGACTCAATCGAGCTTTCTCTAGATACTGTATGCGACGAAATCGCCATGGTCGGTAAGGTAAAAAAAAACCACTATGGGCGAAGAAGAATAACACAGTAAAAAGGGCCCTGAATAAATCAGTATGGAGAATGTAAAATCCATTGATAGCTTTGTTGATGCTCCTTATGTATCTCGAGTCAAGGTGAGTGGGTATCCGGTTCGGTGGCCTCCCTGCGATAACACTTGCTCAGAGGTCGGTCTACTAGGCATTGGAGATCGCCACATGCGTCCTACGCCCCCCTCACAGCAGCGTCACCGCTCCGAGATCCCTGGAATAGGAGATGCACTTGTGACCAATCCCTCGTCTGCCTTCGTGGTTAGGCCCGTCACGCGGACCAGCCTAAGTAGGGGGGCTTATCGTGAATCCATCCACACCCTTTCGTCCATTTGCCTACGCAGGAGCTTCACTGCCTGCAATCACCAACCACTTCATGCTTGCGAGTCTGATCCTCCGATAATTCCTAGCGCCTACAACCCTACCACTTATGCGGAGTGGATTGCGCTAACCCCTTTTCACAAATCTGCTCTAAGTTCCGCTTTCCATGCAGGCGTCAGCTTCAGGGAACTGCCTGTTCCCACTGAGGCTTCTCGGCGGATAAGGCACACCCAATTGAACTACCAGTCGTTCAAACCTTCACGCCTGCCGTGTATCATTCCATTCACCCTCCCCCCCTGCCGGTATAGGGAATGTGCATTAAGGCATGGCCACTTCAGCTCGCCATCCGCAAGGCGTTGGATTCCACCGGGTGTAGTGTATGAGGACGTCTTGTGACATCACCAATACTGTCCAAGTCTCTGCTTGGCAACCCCGGCTAACTCCCATTGCCCGAGGGTTCCATCCATACCGCACCCCCGACGAATTCACTCTCTATATACGACAGCGATCCACGCACACGCCCAATCTGCTGAATAGCCCAACAATCTCATGATCAATGAAGACAGCGATAACCCCTCCTGGCCAAAAGGCGAACTGCTGCGCAAGATCACCGAGAAGGATGTGCTTAATGTTGCCAAAGTACTATCATCATTTGACGGTTCAGATCGGCGGCAAAGAGGATGACATTCAAAACAATGTTAGGAGGGGACTGGGTGTCGCAGCCGCTACACTCTATTGGCCGGAAAGATCGGGGTGGCAGTCAGGCACAATAGGCGTTTCACAGAGCAGTGCTGCCAACAGGAAACGGTCCTCGAGTTACACCAATGCGCCTCTACCGCCTAGCAAGCGGCAGTCTCATTCAGCGTCACCGTCCAAAGCCCAGAGAGGTGCGGAGTTGAACAGTCGATGATTGCAACGGATAAAAGTAAATCGGTTGATCCCTCGCATACATTTCCCGGAAAAATCAATCGACCAATAACGCAGCGGCACTGAATAGGAAACGAGGCATTGCTCTAAATATTCACTTTAACACAGCCCCCATACTTAGGAGAAGTAGTTACCCGTTTTAATTTTATCTAGCAACAAAGCTTCGCCACAAAAACAGAAAATTATTAGAAAACTATTATTATATTCGATATAGTAAAACGCGGCACCTCTAGTATAGAGAGGTTGCTGTCACAAGTATAAAACCAAGATATGTTGGATCTATTTGCTGAATAAATCCTCGGCTCAGAAGCATTATAAATATATTGTTTATTTCGTATTTTAACTATTCATTACTCCTCAACGACTGTCGATCTACATTACAAACGTCAACCTGCCTATTCTCTTCTAAGCGAAAATGATTGCTCTCTCTTTTCCACCCTCTCCGCGGAGCATTGGGCTTGTCTTCATCTTTGTTACCTATGCACTAGCCTCCACCTTAAATGACTTCTCTGTGGAGGGTATATTTGGACCATGCCTTGATCTAAATCGCAACCGTACTGGTCCTATTCGGAACCCATGTTTCTTCGAGTTCTGCGGACGCTTCGTGTGTCATACTGAAGAGTGCAACTTTGGTGCGCAGAATTGCGGCAAGGATTTGGTTCCTAACCCAACCATCGGAAGGTGTAGCGATCACCGCCGTTTCCCGGATCAAAAGGACGACTCTTTCACAGAGCTGAATTGCAACGCGGCAGACCCTGATACCATGCCGCCGCCGTCACCGCCGCCCCCAGTATTCGATGCCAGGGTTCAGTTCCTAGGGACGAACCCTGAGCTTAATCCAGTATTCTTGGTTGCTCCAGGAGTTAACAGCACAATACCTAGTATGTCGAGACTTTCAGATCCCTAAGTAGTTAAACGACTTGTCTACCTTGTTGAGTTGCGTGGAAATTTCTTACTTATTTATTAGATAACGGGCAATCAACTACTGGATACGTCGTAGTTGCCGCCGATCTTGTAGGGTGCTGCCTGCATGCAATTGGACTTCCTAAGCTTCTCTGTTCTAACGATGCAGTAAGTCCCTATGTGCCTACCCACTAGCAGGACAAAAGGCCTGAATCTTACGCTTTTTTTTTCCTCTTATAGAGTGTTCGAAAGTATCCTAGCGGAAATCGTCTCATACCGACAAAGATGTGCTGCGTTGATAAAGGAACTCAGGCAAAAAACACTGGGGCGTCGGTCGAGGATATCTGTACTATAGCTTAGCTTAGGAATTCAATGTACTATTATTCAAGAGTAAACGCTCTAGCCAGGCTGACCGCGCTTTCTTAGAAAGCACCTCGGAGGCGTTAAGCGAATGTAGTTTTAATATAGGTAAGTCTAATAGTTAATATCCAGAGACCAAGTACAGGAGCTGGCTGGGACGCACTTTGATTGCCACTTGGGAGTTTTTTTCCCCCGCAATTCGGTGATTTGACCGGGACAGGTTTTAACGCCAGCTAGGATTTCTCCCGTAATTTGAGGATTTGAGGTGATCAGTTGTTGGCCTGCGGCTGAAGAGGCGTGCAGGCTGCAACAGAGAACAAGGAGGTGTTGCTGAAGTGAGGCTAGAAATATGAACGCATGTTGCCAGCGCAAGATCCACACTATCGAGCTTCTACTTGTAAACGATGATGTCTTCTGTCTACCGCTTGAGCGCGAACTAAATTCCGACCCCTACTACTTGCCGCCGAACGGCTTCTGGAATCACGCAATAGTGTGACAAGATATATCAGTATTTTAAGATGTTGGAGTGTCTCTATTGAAACAATCTAGTCTAACTCTTTCCCAGCGCATCTGTGGCTCTGTTTGGAGTTCCTAATATATGTTGGCTGCCAAACTAGAAGCGGGCCATCTTGTCATTCATATAACACTGATAAGATTTCACTTCAACCGGTCCACCAAAAATCCAAGTCTACATCAAGCGTCAAACTCCTTTCAATCCCATCCGCTGTAGTTACTACACAAGTAATCAGGGAATATGCCTTCTTTTCATCCAGACTTTTGCCAACAATCGCGCTGTTGAAATCCAAAAAGGACTTCGTGCTTTCCGGGTTGAGAGACAGCCCCTTAGAGTCGAGAATCCGAGCTGAATCCACCCAGGCTTTCACGACAGACTTTGGGATATCCCCTCCTAGTCGCTCATTAGCTTTTTTCTGCTTATTTTAACTCAGGGACTTACCTGGGAGAATCGGGTCGGCGCGGGACGGATAGAGGCAATCGGTCGAGTTCCCATATAGAGGTAAGTGGATTTCACGACTCACGACTCCAGCCTGGTCCTGTATGAAAACCAAAACTGGCACGTATGGGGAAGAGAAACGACAAGCACGGGTAACCCCTAAGAGAGTGCCCAAAAAGATAAAAACGTTGAGGATCATTTTATCGTTCGTGTGGTGTCTATAGATATGTAATTAAACTTTGGATAACTTAGTTATGTATGTAGGAGCTTCTTAGATACTTGTACTCTGCATTGACTGTCCCGGTTTTGGGTCATATGCCTAGCCTGAGACTATTTAGACCCAAAAGAAGGCCCAGTCTAATCTTCTCGTTAGTGGTTGGGTAAGCGTGATATCTATTCATATCTCTTGCTAACGCGGCACCCTATTCCAATAAGTCTTGCCCGACTGTCCGGACGGCTTTTCACCCGGAGTGTATGTTCAGACGGGCTGCCCTGCGCCACTGGGAAAAGCATACACTGACCACATACGCTCCCCGAACGGCAATAATCAATGCTTTTTGGAATTTGGAATTTGGAATTTGGCTGCGAGAATGGTAAGCTATTAAGTAGCTTCCAGAGAGTAGAGTCAGAATGACGCCCCACATATTAATCGAATTAATCCAATCAATCGACATTATTTCCTTAGGAGTGAGTGCAGCCATTCTTTAACGGCCAAGCGGGCGGCCAAAGGGAAACAAAAGAATGTCGACACAGAGCGCGAAATCTTCACCGGCTTCACAGTGGAGCTACATTTGGCCCGCATATGCAAGGGGTGATTGCCCCACCCACAATGGCGCGCGAATCTATCCCTAACCTTTTAGTTCAATTCCTCAGTCGCCATCACGCCGTCTGATGTAACACCAAGATAGCAAATTTAGGTAAGGGCGGATGCTACACGACACTTTTCATACGTGTTGTTGCACGGCCCACATCTCGTTTGTCTCGCCAATAGCCCACTTCTTTCAACTTCACCGTTCAGTTGACCGTAGCTCAGCGCGACGTTATTCGCCCGAATTTCACTGTCTCGCGCTTTAGAATGACTGAGCCCCGAGAGGGCTCCTCATTGGCTCCAGACAGCTGGGGCGGGTTCTCATTCGTTCTGCAATCGGTATGAGTTAGCCGTGTTTATCTGGCACGCTGACGGTCGCGGCTACGCTGTCTGACGAGTCGAACCCAATTCCGAAGTCACCTTGCAGGATTTAAACTAGTAGACCGTACTGAAAAGAACAAGGCTGGTTACGACAAGATCCACTTCTGCGCGGATCAGGTGCACTGGCAGCGTCTCCAATGTCGACAGATATCTCCCTGCACGAATGACGTAGTGTCATCCCCCTTGCATATTCGAATATCCCTTCCATAGCATCTTGCCACGTTGGCACAAGGTCACTTGGCTCTTTCGGTTACGCTCTCTGGGAGATCCAGAATGTCAT